>Ga0209676_1000801_pt1 | contig 41399 bp, 27 predicted proteins | sample AraplaCvi_mLB_r2_FD_184282 | JGI IMG/M metagenome (GOLD analysis project Ga0209676, IMG submission 184282) | Arabidopsis root microbial communities from North Carolina, USA - plate scrape MF_Cvi_mLB_r2 (SPAdes) (version 2) | ecosystem: Host-associated > Plants > Roots > Endosphere | place: USA... | reverse complement strand
TCTCGGCACGCGAGGTTCGGTTAATTGGCGCTGACGGCGAGCAGATTGGCATCGTCTCGATTGATGAAGCGCTTCGTATCGCTGATGAAGCGAAGCTGGATCTGGTGGAAATCTCTGCCGACGCGCAACCGCCCGTCTGCAAGGTGATGGACTACGGCAAGCACCTCTTCGAGAAGAAGAAGCAGGCCAACGAAGCCAAGAAAAACCAGAAGCAGATCCAGATCAAAGAAATCAAGTTTCGTCCAGGGACGGAAGAAGGGGATTACCAGGTAAAACTACGCAACCTGGTACGTTTCCTTACCGATGGGGACAAGGCCAAGATCTCTCTGAGATTCCGCGGCCGTGAGATGGCCCACCAGGAGCTGGGCATGGAGCTGTTGAAGCGGGTCGAAGCCGACCTCGCCGAATACGGCTCCGTTGAGCAGCATCCGAAGATGGAAGGACGCCAGCTTATGATGGTCATCGCCCCCAAAAAGAAGAAGTAATCTCCCGGGCACGGCAGGCCTGATGATTATTGTGTAATTTTATCGAATGCGGAGTTCCAACATGCCAAAAATGAAAACCAAGAGCGGTGCTGCGAAGCGCTTCCTGAAGACCGCTTCCGGCTTCAAGCACAAGCACGCTTTCAAGAGCCACATCCTGACCAAAATGTCGACCAAGCGTAAGCGTCAACTGCGCGGTGCCAGCCTGCTGCACCCGTCTGACGTGGCAAAAGTCGAGCGCATGCTGCGCGTACGTTAATTCTGGTTTAGATAGAGGAAGTTACTCATGGCTCGTGTTAAGCGTGGCGTCATCGCTCGTAAGCGTCACAAGAAAATTCTGAAACTGGCTAAAGGCTACTACGGTGCACGCTCGCGCGTATTCCGCGTTGCCAAGCAGGCTGTCATCAAGGCAGGTCAATATGCCTACCGTGACCGTCGTCAGAAGAAGCGTCAGTTCCGCGCACTGTGGATCGCTCGTATCAACGCCGGTGCCCGCACCAACGGTCTGTCCTACAGCCGTCTGATTGCTGGCCTGAAAAAGGCTTCGATCGAAATCGACCGTAAGGTTCTGGCCGATCTGGCAGTGAACGAAAAAGCGGCGTTTGCTGCGATTGTCGAGAAAGCTAAAGCCGTTCTGGCTTAAGTACCCGCGACAATCACCCGGCGGCGCTAGCGCCGTCGGGCATTGAACGTCATCGATAGGGGAAGAGCCTTCAAAGCTCTTCCCCTATTTTCGTATCTGGAGTCTGTACATGGAAAACCTGGATGCGTTGGTCTCCCAAGCCCTAGAGGCCGTGGAGCGCGCTGAAGACATCAATACCCTGGAACAGATCCGGGTGAATTATCTCGGCAAGAAAGGCGAGCTGACCCAGGTGATGAAGACCCTGGGCAACCTGCCAGCCGAAGAGCGGCCGAAAGTCGGCGCGCTGATCAACGACGCCAAAGAGCGCGTCACCGTTGTGCTCAATGCCCGCAAGGCCGCCTTCGAAGAAGCCGAGCTCAGCGCTCGCCTGGCTGCCGAATGCATTGACGTCACCCTGCCAGGCCGCGGCCAGGCCACCGGTGGCCTGCACCCGATCACCCGTACACTCGAGCGCATCGAGCAGTTCTTCACCCACATCGGCTACGGCATTGCCGAAGGCCCAGAGGTGGAAGACGACTACCACAACTTCGAAGCGCTCAACATCCCCGGCCACCACCCGGCCCGGGCGATGCACGACACCTTCTACTTCAATGCCAACATGCTGCTGCGCACCCACACCTCGCCGGTGCAGGTGCGGACCATGGAGTCCAGCCAGCCGCCCATCCGCATTGTCTGCCCGGGCCGAGTATACCGCTGCGACTCGGACATTACCCACTCGCCGATGTTCCACCAGGTCGAAGGCCTGCTGATCGATCGCGATATCAACTTCGCCGACCTCAAGGGCACCATCGAAGAATTCCTGCGCGTGTTCTTCGAAAAAGAACTGGCGGTACGTTTCCGCCCATCGTTCTTCCCCTTCACCGAGCCGTCCGCCGAAGTCGACATCCAGTGCGTGATGTGTTCCGGCAAAGGCTGCCGCGTGTGCAAGCAGACCGGCTGGCTGGAAGTGATGGGCTGCGGCATGGTGCACCCGAACGTGCTGCGCATGTCCGGCATCGACCCTGAAGAGTTCCAGGGCTTCGCCTTCGGCATGGGCGCCGAGCGCCTGGCCATGCTGCGCTACGGCGTCAACGATTTGCGTCTGTTCTTCGACAACGACCTGCGCTTCCTCGCGCAATTCCGCTAGGTCAATGCCCGACGCAACTTTCAGGAGAACAGCATGAAATTCAGTGAACAGTGGCTGCGCGGTTGGGTAAACCCGCAAGTCTCCCGTGACGAACTGGTCGCCCGCCTGTCCATGGCCGGCCTCGAAGTCGACAGCGTTACCCCCGCTGCCGGCCAGTTCAGCGGCATCGTTGTGGGCGAAATCCTCGCCACCGAACAACACCCGGACGCCGACAAGCTGCGCGTGTGCCAGGTAAGCAACGGCCAGGAAACCTTCCAGGTCGTGTGCGGCGCCCCTAACGCCCGCCCAGGCATCAAGATCCCGTTCGCCATGATCGGCGCCGAACTGCCCGGCGACTTCAAGATCAAGAAGGCCAAGCTGCGCGGCGTCGAGTCCTTCGGCATGCTGTGCTCGGCGGCCGAGCTGCAGATCAGCGAAGAGAACGACGGCCTGCTGGAACTGGCGGCTGACGCCCCGGTTGGCGAAGACATTCGCCAGTACCTGAGCCTGGACGACGCCAGCATCGAAATCGGCCTCACCCCGAACCGCGGCGACTGCCTGTCCGTCGCCGGCCTGGCCCGCGACGTCAGCGCCCTGTACGACACCCCGGTCACCCGCCCGGTCGTGCCAGCCGTAGCGGCTGCCCACGACGAAGTGCGCCCGGTCGAAGTCAGCGCCCCGGCGGCCTGCCCACGCTACCTGGGCCGCGTCATCCGCAACGTCGACCTGAGCAAGCCGACCCCACTGTGGATGGTCGAACGCCTGCGCCGCAGCGACGTGCGCAGCATCGATGCCGCCGTCGACATCACCAACTACGTGATGCTCGAACTCGGCCAGCCGATGCACGCCTTCGACCTGGCAGAAATCAACGGCGGCATTCGCGTACGCATGGCGGAAGAGGGCGAGAAGCTCGTCCTGCTCGACGGCCAGGAAGTGGCCCTGCGCGCCGACACCCTGGTCATCGCCGACCACACCCGCGCCCTGGCCATCGCCGGCGTCATGGGTGGTGAGCACAGCGGTGTGAACACCGAGAAAACCCGCGACCTGTTCCTGGAAAGCGCCTTCTTCGAGCCGATTTCCGTCGCCGGTAAAGCCCGTTCCTACGGCCTGCACACCGACGCCTCGCACCGCTACGAGCGCGGCGTGGATTCGCAGCTGGCCCGCGAAGCCATGGAGCGCGCCACCCAGCTGCTGCTGGACATCGTCGGCGGCGAAGCCGGCCCGGTGGTCGAAGCCGTCAGCGAACAGCACCTGCCGCAAGTGGCCCCGGTCACCCTGCGCGCCGAACGCATCACCCAGATGCTCGGCATGGAAATGGACCCAGCCCAGGTCGAGCAGCTGCTCAACGCCCTGGAACTGACCACGACTCGTAACGGGGAAGGGCAGTGGACCGTCAACGTCCCAAGCCACCGCTTCGACATCAGTCTGGAAGTGGACCTGATCGAAGAGCTGGCCCGCCTGTACGGCTACAACAACCTGCCGGTTCGCTACCCGCAAGCCCGCCTGGCGCCGAAAGGCAAGCCGGAAACCCGCGGTGACCTGCCGACCCTGCGCCGCCTGCTGGTTGCCCGCGGCTACCAGGAAGCCATCACCTACAGCTTCATCGACCCGAAACTGTTCGAACTGTTCAGCCCGGGCGTAGAGCCGCTGCTGCTGGCCAACCCCATCTCCAGCGACATGGCCGCCATGCGCGCGTCCCTGTGGCCGGGCCTGGTCAAGGCACTGCAGCACAACCTGAACCGCCAGCAAGACCGCGTACGCCTGTTCGAAAGCGGCCTGCGCTTCGTCGGCCAGCTCGGCGACCTGCAGCAGCAGCCGATGATCGCCGGCGTTGTCACCGGCAGCCGCCTGCCAGAAGGCTGGGCCAACGGCCGCGACGGCGTCGACTTCTTCGACGTGAAGGCCGACGTGGAAGCCCTGCTGGGCTACTCCGGCGCCCTGAGCGACTTCACCTTCAGCGCCGGCAAGCACCCAGCCCTGCACCCAGGCCAGACCGCCGCCATCGAGCGTGACGGCAAGCTGGTCGGCTACCTCGGCGCCATCCACCCAGAGCTGGCCAAGGCCCTGGACCTGGACCGCCCGGTGTTCCTGTTCGAGCTGGTGCTGGGCGACGTAGTCGAAGGCAGCCTGCCGAAATTCAGCGAGCTGTCCAAGTTCCCGGAAACCCGTCGCGACCTGGCTTTGATCGCAGGACGTGATGTAGCTTCTAGCGCGGTGCTTGAAGTAATTCGTGACAATGCAGGCGAATGGCTCACAGACCTCAGGCTGTTTGATGTCTACCAAGGTAAAGGCATTGATCCTGATAGAAAAAGCCTTGCCGTTGGCTTGACCTGGCAGCATCCATCGCGCACTCTTAACGACGATGAGGTGAACACTACCCTGCAAAACATCCTCACCTCGCTCGAACAAAGGTTGAACACCACGTTAAGGAAATAACGGCATGGGTGCTCTGACGAAAGCTGAGATGGCCGAAAGGCTGTACGAGGAGCTGGGGCTTAACAAGCGTGAGGCCAAGGAGCTGGTCGAGCTGTTTTTTGAAGAAATTCGGCACGCACTTGAAGAGAACGAGCAGGTCAAGCTGTCCGGTTTCGGCAACTTCGACCTTCGCGACAAACGCCAGCGGCCGGGCCGCAACCCCAAGACAGGGGAAGAAATCCCGATCACCGCACGGCGCGTCGTCACCTTTCGTCCAGGGCAGAAGTTGAAGGCCCGGGTTGAGGCCTATGCTGGAACCAAGCCATAACGACGAACTGCCCCCCATACCGGGCAAAAGGTACTTCACCATTGGTGAAGTGAGTGAGCTTTGTGCGGTAAAACCGCACGTGCTGCGGTATTGGGAGCAGGAGTTCGATCAGCTCAATCCCGTGAAGCGGCGGGGGAACCGGCGGTATTATCAGCGGCAGGATGTGCTGATGATTCGCCAGATTCGTGCGCTGCTTTATGACCAGGGGTTCACCATTGGCGGGGCTCGGTTGAGGCTTTCCAGTGATGAGGCCAAGGATGAGTCTAGCCAGTACAAGCAGCTGATTCGGCAGATGATTGTTGAATTGGAGGATGTGTTGGTGGTGTTGAAGAAGTGACCTGGGGTTTTGATGAGTGAAAATTTTTTGAGAAAAAGCTTTCATTTATCAGGAGGTTAGGGTAAATTCTTCAACGTTCTCGGTAGCATTGAGAACATGCTTCAAAGCCCAGTCGGGGCGTAGCGCAGCCCGGTAGCGCACTTGCATGGGGTGCAAGGGGTCGAGTGTTCGAATCACTCCGTCCCGACCATTATTGAAACGAAAAAGCCACCTTCGGGTGGCTTTTTTGTTTCTGGAGTTTTTGGTTTTTTAGAGGCTTTGCTTGTTTCATTAATCAATCTTGTGATTCGGTTACTCCCGCATCACCATCGTCAGGATCGTCTTCCACTACCGTTCTGAGGCGCAGTCCAGGCTACGCGTCGAGCACGTGTTCGAAGACTTGGATGACCTGATTGCCAAGCACAAGCGCAATGCGATTTTTGACCACCTCATCGGGCATATTTATTCGGTGGAGCAGGGCGACAGGAATGGTGGTGGGGGCTACCACATCCACGCTGCCTACTTCTTCAATGGCAACGAGGTGCAGGGCGATGTCTACAAGGCCATCCAGCTCGGTGAGCTATGGGAAGACATCACGCATGGCCAGGGCTACGTGCACAGCTGTAACTGCGACAAGGAGAAATACGGTGACGAGTGTGGTAGCGGCCGCATCCTGAGGAGTGATCGAGCAATTCGGCGCCATGTCCACAAGGTGGTGAGGTATCTCGTCAAGGATGCTCAGCACTTGCGCTTGAGACCAGAGAGCTCGATGCCTGCGGAGCATTCTCGTCGAGGAGGGTGACAGGACGTGGTCTCCAGGATTCTTGCGACTAAGAAGCCCGGCGAGCAGTGTAAGCAGAGGGGGCTTAAACTCTAGTCGTTTCGCCCGCTAGCCGACTTGGCAACCAGTTCATGGAGCCGCAATTTGAGCTCGATGACGCCCATGCCAACTACGCCGTCGGCCTGCAGAGCGGCATTCGCATCAGCCTTATCTGTACAGGTGCCGGCGATGTGGCAAATGCCGATGTGGACGGATTACGCCGCGGCCAACTGAAAATAGATCTGTAGCTCAACAAGTAGGCTCTGGCTCGATTCGCGTCAGACGGTTAAGGTTCGACATCTGCATTAACCGTATCCTTTATGGCTATTAAGATTTCTCGCGGTCAGAGCCCAAAAATCCAGTTTGTTGACGGCCTTTCTGCCAACCCAAATTTAATCGAACGGTATCACCAATGAACAATTCAGACACAGCGGCCAGCCACTTGCCCCGGGTTGGTATGCTCGCTACTGTCCGGAACCGCCGCGGTGTGATCTCCTCCGTAGAGCCTTTCAGTGACAGCAAGACCTCCGCGTTGCTGCACCTGGTTACCATCGAGTTTAGCGATGCCGATGGTGATGCAGAAGAATCGCTGCTATGGGAGCGTGAGCGCAATCCGGTGGTATTGGAGCCAAATGCACTGCCTAAAGTCGATCGCGAAGCCCCGATGCAACAGGATGAGTTTCTGGCTCTGCAGCGTGCCGCTCGATGGAGCGCCCTTACTCCGTTCTTATCAGCAAGTGATCCCCATGAGCGTTCGGAGCCAGTGCCGACTGCACCAGTATATGGTGCGGTGAGCGTTGATGACTTCCAGCTCGTACCCCTGGCGCGGGCCATGCGTATGCCCCGTGTGTCTCTACTGCTGGCCGATGATGTGGGATTGGGAAAAACAGTCGAAGCCGGTCTGATTCTGGCAGAGCTGATCCGTAAGCGCCGTATCCGCCGTGTGTTAATCATTACTCCTGCGGCGTTGCGTACCCAGTGGCAGCAGGAGATGGAGGAGAAGTTCTCCCTGGGCTTCGATATCGTCGACAAAGCCGCTACCCATAAGCTGCAGAAGGAGATGGGACTGGATGCCAACCCCTGGCGCGCACTGCCGCGCATCATCACGTCCTACCACTACTTGCGCCAGCCGGATGTGCTGGAGCAGTTCATCGCCAATTGCGAATCCATTAAGCAACGGGGCGGGGCACAGCTGCCGTGGGATCTGCTGATTGTCGATGAAGCCCACAACTTAATGCCGTCCAATTTCGGTGAGGACAGCGATCTGGCCAAAATGCTGCGGCTACTTACGCCGTATTTTGAGCACCGCCTGTTTCTGACTGCCACGCCTCACAATGGCCATACCCGCTGTTTCTCGGGCCTGTTGCAGCAGCTTGATCCGGTCCGTTTTACTCAAACGCCGGACTTTACCGACAAAGAGCGCAAGATGATCGGCGATGTGTTGATCCGCCGACTGAAAAGCGAGATCAACGATCAGGATCGTGAGGCCGGGCGAGTGCCGCGTTTTGCCAAGCGTTATCTGGAGCCACTGCCGCTTTATATGTTCAAACCGGAGCAGGAGCTGGCGGCTGCTGTTCGCAAGTTTTGCACGCAGTTGAAAGTCATCATCCGCACCGCTCCAGAAGCACGCATGGTGCTCAACTTCGCAATCGAAATTCTGCGCAAGCGCCTCTTGTCCTGCCCAGTGGCTTTTGCCGACAGCTGGTTGCGTTTCAAGGAGGGCTTGGCCGCCAAAGAGGCGCTTCAGGTTGCTGAGGTCGCGGCGGCTCGCCGCGCCAGTGAAGAAGATATCGATGATGACCAGGAGCGTGAGAGCCGCAGCCGGCATGCCGCTCAGGTTGTTGGCGCCTGGATGCACCCCTATGTGGATGTACTGCAGTCTGAGATTGATGCAATTGATGCTGCGCTGAAGTCTTTGGGTCTAGACAAGCAACCCGTTGTTCAAGCTAAGCCTAAATCTGATGCCCGCTTTGATCGCCTGCGTGAGCTGATCGGAAAAGAACTGCGTAACGCAGAGCAGTGGAAAGTCGATGAGCGCCTGATCATTTTCACCGAGTACAAGACCACACTCGATTACTTGGTCAACCGGTTGGAAGCAGAATATGGGGCGGACCTCGGTAGCATCTGTCAGCTCTATGGCGGCATGCATGAGGAGGAGCGAGAGGCGGTTAAACGTGCCTTCAACGATCCGGAGGCACCGGTACGCATTCTGGTCGCGACCGATGCTGCTTCAGAAGGTCTTAACCTGCAGCACACCGCCCGTTTGTTGATGCATTACGAGATCCCGTGGAACCCATCGCGTCTTGAGCAGCGTAACGGCCGTATCGATCGTCACGGCCAATCTCGGGATGTCACCATCTTTCACTTCACCAGCGAAGATGACAGCGACCTGCAGTTCGTTGCCCGTGTACTCAGTAAGGTCAACGACATCCGTGAGGATCTGGGCTCGGTAGGTGAGTTGTTCGATGCCGCGTTCCAGCGTCGAATGATGGAGATGAATGAAGATCGTGATGTGCTAGGTGATCTCGATCATCAGATAATCAGTCGTAGAAGTGCTACAGAAGACGCTCAGGTACACACCCAGGAGCGAGGTGAGGACGAAAAGCAGCGTCTTCAGCAACTCTTGGCAGATCTTGATCTGAGCCCTGAAACGCTCAAAGACACACTCGGCGTCGCTATGAGCCTAGGTGCCTCGCGCGAAGTGCTCGATGGCCCGGATTCCAAGGGGCGCATGCGCGTGCGAACACCGCTACCGATGCGTTGGCAGGCAGTGGTTGATGACAGCCTGCGTTTACCTTCGCAAAGAGGTATCAGCGGCGCCATGCCTTGGCTGGTGTTCGACAACAACTTCTTTATCCACAACATCAATGGACGCCCTGTCTTCCGTCCATCTCCAGATACGGTGCTCTTGCACCTGGGGCATCCATTGCTACGTCAGTCGCTCAATGCCTTTGCGCGTCTGCGTTTTCCAGGTGGTCAGGCAGACTTTCAGCCGCCGAGCCGGTGGCTGGTTACGCGTGGTCAGGTACCGGCCGGTGTCGAGGCGTTGGTGTTGTTCACCATAGAAGAAATGGCGGTCAACAATTTGCGTGAAACCCTTCACCACTGGACCCGCACCCTGGTTTTGCCAGTGAGCAACAACGCGTTGGGTGAGCCCTTGCCCTATCGCGGGCCGCACCATGGTTTGCTGGCAGAGCAAAGCGCTGCCGACGTAGCTGCTGCGCGTGAGCTATGGGACGAGGTTGAAGACGATGTCAGGGCACTGTTGAGCAATTACCGAGCAGAGCTGACTCAGAGCCTTCGTGCTCAACTCAAGATCGCGTACGAGCAAGCGAAGGAGCATGAGAAGGAAGCTTTCGAGCAACGCATTCGTGAAGTTGCCGCGCTGCAAAAAGCGCAGAGCATCGAGAAGTTGAAGCGAGAGATCGAAGAGCAGCGCGTTGCAAGTATTCAGCATCAACTGTTCGACGATGCCGATGCGCTGGCGGAAAAGCGTCTGCGTGATCTGGAGGATGAGCTCAAACGTCGTCAGACCCAGTTCGGTGATCTGCAGGAACGCTTGACCGAAGAGAAACGTCGCATTTTGGAGCAGGTGCTACCTCGTCGCTTTGATCTGCGTGGCGAAGCCCAGGTCTTCCCAGTCACCATTGAAATTCGGTTTCCGGAGGTTCGGGCATGAGTCTTCACGCAGAAGGATGGGCGCAACTCAAGCACGGCGGCCTATTGATATCCCCGTCCAAACTGGATGAGTTTTTCCCGCGTGCTGCGGCGGAGATGTCCGATTACCAGACTGAGAGGCTCCGTCGAGCACTCACAGCTTTTGACGGCAGTAATGAAAGTCTGAGCAGTATGCTGGATTACATTCTGCAGGATCTTTCGGGCCTGCCTGCTGATGAATGGCAAAAGGCCCAAGGCGTGGACAGCCGTTGGGCCATACGGAGCTTTACCGGCGCCCAGATTAAACCGCGTCGCCTATGGCTGGGTCCTAACGGCGAGACTCTAGCCGTGTTCGTGCCTGATGATGGCGGCTCACGCCAGTTTGCAAGCCGATTGGGAGTAGGGCGTTCACGGCAGTTGTTGGGCCGCGTGGTGGAATGGCTGCGCCGTACCGGGCAGGCACTGGCGCTGGTCACCAATGGTCGCCAATGGCGACTGGTGCACGCCGGTGCCGATTACGACGCTTGGTGTGAATGGGATATCGATCTTTGGTTCAACGAAGGTCAGCCATCTGCTCAGACCATAGTCTGGCGCACGCTGCTCAATCGCAACACGCTGCTGGCGGAGCAGGGCCAAAGCCTATTCCTGCAGGCCATCAGTGCCTCTCGTAAGGGACAAGCTGAGCTCTCCAACGTACTGGGTGAGCGCGTTCGCCAGGCTGTAGAGGAACTGATCACCGCTTCCCATATCGCCATCGAGCAGGCACAACAGCAAAGGCAGGCTCACGATTACAAGGATCTGTACGTTGCAGGTTCGCGCATCATCATGCGCTGCATCATCACCCTGTTTGCCGAAGCCCGTGGGCTGATGCCTGTCGACAACCCGATTTACCAGCAGGCTTACAGCCTGGAGGGGCTGCGTCATCAACTGGATCGCCGTGCTGGTGGCCGGGGTAACGAACGCCTCAGCCAGGGCCGTAGTGCCTGGCCGCGCCTGATCGGGCTGTTCAACCTGATCTACGAGGGCTCTGCACATGAGCGCCTTACCGTGCCTCAGTACGGTGGCGCCCTTTTCGAGTCGGGCAATCCGTCCAGCGACGATGGTATTTCCCGTGCGCTCGCGTTGCTGGAAAGTCATCAGAACCTGGTCAGCGACCTTCAGGTTCACAAACTGCTGCGCCTGCTGACCCGTACGAAGATGAAGGTGCGTCAGGGCCGCAGCAGTCGCTGGGTGGATGCACCGGTTGATTTTTCCACCCTGTCCTCGGAATACATCGGCATCCTCTACGAAGGCCTACTCGACTTCGAGTTGAAACAGGCGGCTGGGAATGACCCGGTGATCTTCCTCGCCGTTGGTAATCAGCCAGCTCTGACTTTATCGCAGCTGGACGCCATGGAGGATAAGGACATTAAGCAGCTGTTTGAGGCTTTGAAGAAAAAGGATAAAGCCGGTGACGACAGTGACGAAGAAGGTGAAGGCGACTCAGAAGAAGCTGTCGACATCGATGACGGCGAAGACAGCGCCGACGAAGATGCTGAATCCAGCGAAGATGGAAGCGAAGAAAGCACAAACGCCAGCGAAGACAGCGATGAAGAGCTGACCATCAGTGAAGATCACCTGCTGCGCGCCAATGCTTGGCTGCAACGTGCTGCACAGATTGCCGGACTTGTGAAAAAGCCCCGTGGACGCAAAGCCAACACTACTGGCGATGAAGCCGCTCAGGCACTGGAAAAGGCCGGCAAGCAGTTGTGTGCTCGAATGGTTGCGCCCGGTCAGTTTTTCCTAGTGCGTTGGGGCGGCACCCGTAAAGGTGCGGGCACCTTCTACACCCGCCCGCAACTGGCCGCACCCACTGTGCGTCGTACCCTGCAGCCGTTGGCCTATGAAGCCGTGCGCTTGGAATCTGACCCGCGCACCGGCCTGGACACCGTAGTTGAGTGGGCACCGAAAAAGCCCGAACAGATTCTTGCTCTGAAGGTGTGCGATCCAGCCATGGGCTCCGGATCTTTCCTGGCTGGTGCCCTGCGTTATCTTACTGAAGCACTGACCCAATCGCTGTTCCATCACAAGCTGATCGAGCGCAGCGAAGAAGGTGGTGTGCCGCGCATGGCCGACGGAAAACTGGCCGAACTGCTTAGTGATGAGCTGACCAAGCTCAACCCCAAGGATGATGCTTTTGAAGAAGCGTTACGCTCCCAACTCAAGCGCCACATTGTGGAGAACTGCCTGTACGGCGTAGATCTTGATCCGTTGGCGGTAGAGCTGGGTCGCATGGCGCTGTGGGTGGAAACCATGGATCGTGATCTGCCCTTTGGCTTCCTCGATCACAAGCTTAAGGTCGGCAATGCCCTGGTGGGTGCCTGGTTTGACACTTACCGCGATTACCCAGCTATGGCCTGGGAGCGTGAAGGCGGCGACAAGGACTACCAGAAGAACAAGCCGGACAACCTGATCAACCATTGGTACGAAGATGCCAAGGGTAAGCGCAAGGGCGATGTCTTTACCGATGCGATCAAAGCGCGAGCCAAAGCCGTGCCTGAAGAATTGCAGGCGTTGCTCAGTGGTCAGCTGACGCTGGACGGAGGGCTGGACGCTGGCTATGTGCATGACGAGCTACTCAAGGTATTCCGCAAGCTGCACCGCCTGCCGGTACACGAAAGCGAGAAACGCGCCGAAGTCTATCGCAACGAGGTGTTGAATAACCCCCACTACCATGCCCTGAAAGGGCGTATGGATTTGTGGTGCGCGCTATGGTTCTGGCCTGGTGAGCTGATCGAGCAGGCACCGCTGCCCCGCGACTTTACTAACCCAAGCGAGCAGGTTCTGACTCTTGCGGCCGACCTGGCGCGTCGGCAGCGTTTCTTTCACTGGGAGCTGGAGTTCCCGGATGTATTCACTGCCATCCAGGACGGCTTTGATGTGTTGCTGGGTAATCCACCTTGGGAAATCCAGAAGCCGAACTCCAAGGAGTTTTTCTCCAACCACGATCCGCTTTACCGCGCCTATGGCAAGCAAGATGCACTGGCCAAGCAGTTGGACTACTTCCGTGCTTTGCCGCAATTGGAGCACGACTGGATTGCCTACAACGCCAACCTGAAGGGAATGTCCAACTGGGCGAAGTACGTGGGTAAGCCCTTTGGTGATCGCGTCACCGAAGACAAAAACGGCAAGAAGAAACATGACTTGAATCTAGGCAGTGGCCGAAACAGCTTCGAGTCCTCAGCCGCGGTACACAAAAAATGGCTGCAGCAACGTAAGAAGCACAAGGGCTTTGCCGATACTGCGCACCCTTTCCTGTGTCAGGGGTCGGCCGACCTCAACACCTACAAGCTGTTCCTTGAGCAGAGCCATGCCTTGCTGCGGAGTCAGGGGCGGTTGGGCATGATCGTGCCCAGTGGTATCTACACCGATAAGGGCACCACCGACCTGCGCGAGCTGTTCCTTGGCCAGTGCGACTGGCAGTGGCTGTTTGGTTTCGAGAACCGCGAAGGTATTTTCGATATTCACCGCTCCTTCAAGTTCTGCCCGCTGATTGTGCAGAAGGGTGGCGAGACGAAAGCTATCCGCGCCACCTTTATGCACCGAAATGTGGACGACTGGGAGCAGGCTGAGCGCCATGTGCTGGCCTATCCGCGGGCGCGGGTGGAGGAGTTTTCGCCTTACTCCAAGGCCATCCTGGAGATCCGCAGCGAGCAGGATCTGTGCGTGCTGCAAAAGATCTACGCCAGTGGTGTGTTGCTGGGCGACCAGAGCGAAAGCGGTTGGGGCATCAAGTACGCCACCGAATTCCATATGACCAACGATTCCAAGCTCTTCCCACCAAGACCCAAGTGGGAGGAGAAGGGCTATCGACCTGACGAGTATGGTCATTGGCTGAAAGGCCACTGGCACGACTACAGCGGCCCGCAGCACATTCTGGATCGTGAGCCGGGGCTTGTGCTGTCGCGGGATGGGCAGCAAGCGCTGCGGGTCGAGGAGATTGAGGACGTGGCGTTGCCGCTCTATGAAGGGCGGATGATTGGGCAGTTCGATTTCAGTGAAAAAGGCTGGGTGAGTGGTAAAGGACGCTCGGCCCTATGGCGTGATATTCCGTTCGAAGAAAAGATCATTGAGCCACAGTTCCTAATGAGCTATGCAGACTACGTCTGCGCTACTGACAAGAACGGAAATCCGAAAACTACTCGTGGCCTGAAGCCCTGCTATATGGACGTTGGTTCTGCCACTAACTCAAGAACCATGATTTCCTCTGCTGTGTGGGATTTCCCGTGTGGTAACAAGGTCCCGCTATTGATCTCAAATAAAGGGGAGGCAGCTGGACTCGCACTTGTTGCTTGTCTAGATTCTTTTGTGTTCGATTTTGCAATACGCAACAGGCTGGGCGGATTGACGATCAACTACTTTATTGCAGAAGAGTCACCACTACCTCCACTACAAAATGTTCCAAAGCAGCTTGTAGAGGCTGCTCTCAGTCTGATTTCAGTAAGCAATCCAATTTATTCCCCCGTCCTGGAGTCACCTGCACGCCCTTACATTAGGGCTGCTATTACAGCGCATGAGCGCACAAGGCTGAGGGTTATTATTGACGCGGCACTATTCGCTATCGCTGGTCTGGACTGGGAGGGGGCTTATCATATTCTCAAGGAATGTGATCTCCCAGTAGATGAGCTTTCTGGGGATGCAGCGAAAGCGCTGAATCCCAAAGGCTTTTGGCGTCTGGGCAAGGGGTTGCCCCCCGAGTTACGCCATACGGTCCTGTCGCTGATTGCTTTTCACGACCTGCAGGATAAAGGTCTTCAGGCGTTCCTCGCTCAGAATGACGGCGAAGGCTGGATGCTCCCCGAGCAGCTGCGTCTGGCCGACTTCGGTCTAGGCCATGATGACCGTGCGCAGCACTATCAGCCGGTAGCCTCGTGCCTTGGTCCGCGTTTCTTCGATTGGCAGCTCAGCGAAGATGCCGAGCACTCCTGGCAGGAATGCGCAGCACATGCCGAGCTGATCCGTCGTATTGTGCCGCTGCCACAGCCAGAGCAAGCCGGCGACGTCGCCGAAGCGCAGGCGACTTATAAACCAGAATCACCGCAGGGAGCACTGTTCTGATGCTGAACCCCATTACCTATACTGAAGACGTGGTCAGCGACTTTCTGCGCTACCAGCTCAGCACCTATGCGTTTGCCGACGAAAATCTTTATCGGCAAATGCGCGAACTGCTCAATCTGGAGCACACTCGAAACACGCCGCTGATGAAGGGGCCGTTTATTTCTCTGTCGCGCACCTTTATGAAAGGTGCCAGCCTGGAGCAACTGATCAAACAAGGTGTGCTGCATCCGCATATTCGCCAACTGTCTCCTTACCCGGGTGCCTACCTGCACCAGGAAAAAGCCTTCCGCTCCATCAAGGCCGGTCGTACCACGCTGGTGGCGACCGGTACCGGTTCGGGCAAGACCGAATCTTTCTTGTTGCCGATTATTAGTCGTTGCCTGCAATTGCGTGATGACGGCGCCGAGGCAGGGGTAACGGCGGTGATCGTTTACCCGATGAACGCCCTGGCCGAAGACCAGTTGCAGCGGATGCGCGAGTTGCTGGTTGGTACGGGTGTCACCTTCGGTATGTATGTGGGCAAAACACCACGCACTGAAGCCGACATCAACGGTGTGCGCCTGGCCGCTGGCAGCACGGTTACGGATTACCGCAGTAAGTTGCAGCAAATGCAGCAACAGAAAATGGATGTGGCTTTGCATCCTGCTGAGGAGCGTGTGAGCCGTGAAACCATGCGCACACCTGGGCAGCAACCCCGCATCTTGCTAACCAACGTTAAGCAGCTGGAGCTGCTGCTAACCCGCCAGCAGGATCTGGAACTGTTCGATAATGCTCGTCTGGAGTTCATGGTCTTCGACGAGGCTCACACCTTTACCGGCGCAGGTGGAGCCGAAACCGCCTGCCTGATCCGCCGCCTGCGTGCCTATTGTGGCAAGGATGAAAACAGCACTACCTGTATTGCGACATCCGCCACCATCGCTGATCCGCGTCGCGGTATTGAGGCCGGTCGCGAGTTTGCCAGCCGTTTCTTTGGCGTGGATGGCCAGAATGTCGAACTGATCGGCGAAACTTACGAAGAGGATATCTGGGGCGAGCCACGCAGCGTCAGCGCGCCCTTCAATGGCGATCAGGCCGTGCAGCTGAAAACCGTGCTGGAAATGCTCGGCACGCTGGACCGATCCGAAGTGGAGCCTGCTGCCCTGCAGGCCTTCCGTATCTGGTTCCAGACCACCAGTGGCATGCGTATGGCCAGCGATAACTGGCGCGAAGCACTGAATCAGTGGCTAAGCCATAACGAGGTAGTGTTCCAGATCGCCGATGTGCTGCGCCGTCCGCGAGCCGTGGCTACCTTGCTGGAAGACCTGAATGAAAAACTCGGGCGTCCGATTACCGAAGAGGAAATTCTAATCTGGCTGGCGCTCGGGGCGGCAGCGCGCAATGGTGATCGCCCCTTGCTGCGCCCGGTGGTACACGGTTTCGTGCGTGGCGTCAGCGGTGCCGTGGTGACCTTTGAGGAGGGGCAGGGGCAACCGGCGCGGCTATGGCTGTCAGCCGAGGATGCGCTTGCGGCAGCCGATGGGCGTGACCCTGAGCTGAAAGCCTTTCCGCTTTCAAGCTGCACAACGTGCGGTCAGCATTACTTCGAGCATAGCCTTGAAGACTTCGATTACACCGGCGAGGCGCCTGGTGGAGGATCTGCGGAAGGTAAGAGCCGCGTGTGGCGCTCGCAAGACATTCCTTTAGGGGGCGTGCGAGCGGTTTCATTGGATCATCAGGTTGGCTCTGATGGCGAGGAAGAGCCCGCTCGCACGGAGGTGCTCTTCGGTTGCCGTTATTGCGGTACTACCCATGACAGGCAAGCCTCTGAGTGTGTTGGTTGCGGTCGTAACAAGACCCTTAAAGCACTGCACTTCGTACAGCAAAAAGAAGAACACATTGGCCGTTTGACCCGCTGCGTTTCTTGCGGTGCACACGGACGCCGGGTGACTGGCAACTATCGAGAACCAGCTCGTCCGGTGCGTGCCACGGGCGTGGCTGATGTGCATGTATTGGCGCAAAGCATGATCCATCGTGCCGAACGCAAGCGCCTGCTGGTGTTTGCAGATAATCGCCAGGACGCGGCGTTTCAGGCGGGTTGGATGCAGGATCGCTCCCGTCGTTACCGCCTCCGGGAGCTTATCTATAAGAAGCTGTGCGAAGGAGCCGTCTCGGTCAGCGATCTGGTTTTGTGGCTGGATAAGTTTCTTGATGCCGACGATGAGTTGTCACGGGCGTTGATTCCGGAAGTCTGGCGGGTCGAACCCAAATCGGAAACCAGCCTGGCCCATGCCGAGGAGCGTAAGTGGTTTCTTCGCGCGCAGGTGATGCGTGAGTTGACGTTGGGGGCGCGGCAGAGCACAGGCCTGGAGCCGCTGGGGCGGTTGAAGATCCAGTATCTGGGACTGGATGAAGCGCAGCCGGTCATTCAGAAATGGGCACGATCGTTGGGTTGCACGCCTGCCGACTTGCGCGAAGGTATTGCCTCGCTACTGGATGCGGCTCGTTCCCGGCGCATGCTGTTTGATCCTGTAACCCGTATGTTTTCCAAGTTTTGGCTGGACGGTGAGAAGGAAGTGCTTCGCGGTTATCTGCCGATCATGCGCGGTGTACCGGAAGGTTTGGTGTTTGAGCGCGATGGTCAACACGACAAAGGGCGCATCAAGCAGTGGTACAGCACCTACGACAGCTCCGCCAAACAAGCGGCTGTGAGCTGGGGAGTCGATCCAGATCACGTCCAGTCGTTTCTGGATGATGTGTGGCGGCTTTGCACCGATGAACTGGAACTACTGACGCAGGTGCAGTTCAAGGGCGCACGGGGTAGTAACCTGCCAGGCTGCCACGGTGCTAGCCAAGTTCATGTGGATCACTTGAAGCTGGTGCCTGCGTCAGGAATGTATCGATGCAAGGCTTGCCGCCGCCTCCATGCTCGTGTCAATCCTGGTATGACCTGCATGGCCTGGCGTTGCAGAGGCAAGTTGGAGTTTGAGGCCGAGAATCCAGACAACTACGATCTGCTGCTGCTCGATCAGGAGTTTTCCATGCTCCGAGCCCGAGAGCATTCTGCACAGATTCCAGGGCCGGAGCGTGAGCGCATCGAAAACGCCTTCAAGGGTGAGAGCGAACGCATCAATACCCTGGTGTGTACGCCCACGCTTGAGATGGGTGTGAACATCGGTTCGCTGGATGCAGTGCTGATGCGCAACGTACCGCCACTGCCGGCCAACTACTGGCAGCGAGCTGGTCGTGCCGGACGCCAGTTCCGCATGGCGTTGGATCTGACCTATGCGCGTACCACCAGTCATGATCGAGCCTATTTCAATGAGCCACTGAAGATGTTAGAAGGGCTGGTGGAGCCACCCAGCTTCAACCTGCGCAACCCGGTGATGGTGGCCAAACATGTCAATGCCACTGTGTTGACCACGCTGCTGCAGATGCTGCGTGGTAACTACCTTCCAGGGCAGCAGGCGGCTGCGCTGCAGGACGCATTGTCTGTTTGCTTGCCATCCCAGATCCGCCCGTATCTGTTTAGCTCTGATGGCATGGTCAGGGCTGAGCCGCTATCGGTTGAAGCACTGAGCCAGCAGATAGCGCAGCATCATAGCCCACTCTTGAATGCGGTGATCAACGCCTTCCATCAAGGGTGGCCGGCCGGTGACAGTGAGGTCGTGAGCCGTGGCCAGTTAGAGGTGCTAATTGGTAGTTTTGCTGAACAGCTCCAGGGGGTGATCAATCGTCTATTCCAGCGCCTGCAGTGGGCTTTGAGGCAGTTGGAGCGGTTGCGAAAGGTGGCCGCCGGCAAGGGAGCGCTGGATGCCGATGAAGAGGCCTTACGCGCCCGCTGTGAAAGGTTGGTCAAAAAACTAAAAGGAGAGGCCAAGCGCAGTCGTAGCCAGGCAGAGGGTTTTGATGACACCAATACCTATGGCGTATTGGCGGCTGAGGGCTTTTTACCGGGTTATGGACTGGATACCGGTGCGGTAACCCTGACCCATGTAGCCCCTCGTCACAGCAGTGATATCAGTGATTGGGAGTTACGCCGTAACACGGCTCTGGCTGTTCGTGAATATGTCCCAGGTAATCTCATTTATGCCAATGCGCATAAATTTGTGCCTCGCCACTTCCACTTGGTCCCTGAAGAGCCTCTGGTGTTTGCGGTAGATGTCGCTAGTGAGTCAATCCAGGAAACTGGCCCGAGCACTAAGGCCGGCAGCGAAGCCAGCTCCATGTCGGTCACGCAGATTCCAGGTGTAGCCATCTGCGATGTCGATGCGCCCCATCATTCCTACATTTCGGATGATGAGGACTATCGCTTCCAGATGTCGGTGGCGGTTTTTGCTCAAGACCAGGGGCGGCACTCCGGTGGAAAAGTCTACGAGTGGGGCAGAGCAGAGTTGCAACTGAAGCATGGTCTGCACATGCGTCTCGTGAATGTTGGTGCAGCCTCGCAAGTACGCTCGGGAGCCTTGCTGGGGTACCCCTTGTGTTTGGTCTGCGGTGCCAGCCGCTCGGCCATGAGCAGCCAAACTGAACTGGATAAGTTCAACGAACACCATACAGAGCGTTGTGGTCGTCCTGTTCAGACCATAGCTTTCTATGCCGAAGTAGTAGCAGATGCGCTGGTTTTGCAGGACTGCGCCTCCCAGGAAACGGCCTACAGCATTATGGAGTCTCTACGTCAGGGGGCTGCCGATGTGCTGGATATGGAAATATCCGATCTCCAGGTTCAGGTGATTGGAAAACCAGGGAGTGAATCGGTCGATGCGCTGCTGTATGACCCTATGCCAGGTGGCTCGGGTCTGCTGGAACAGCTGTTGGAGCACTGGCCGGATGTTGTCGCTGCGGCAAAACGTCTGGCGGAAGGGTGTCCGTCAGCCTGTGAATCGTCTTGTGTGGATTGCCTGCAGCATTTCCGCAATTCGTTCTATCACGATAAGCTGAATCGTCATACCGCACTTGATGTGTTCAATGATTGGGGAGGCACCCTGAGCTTTGCCCATGATTTGGCGTCTGTGCTGCCAGATGAAACCCTGACTCAGCAACCGGGCAATCCTCCTGAGCAACAGCTGGTGGCGCTGTTGAAAGCCGCCGGCATGGCCGCATTTGAGACTGAACGGCCGATTCAGCTATCCGGTGGTATCACGACCCGTCCGGACGTGTATTTCCACGAGCCTAACGATCAGTACGAAGGTGTCTGCATCTACCTCGATGGCATGGGTGAGCACTTGCACGGTAATTCTCAGACAGCAGCTAAGGACCGGCAGATCCGCCAGGAGTTGCTGAATACTGATTATGAGGTGATCGAAATCCAGTTCCAGGAGCTGTACGACAAAACGGTGATGCGTGAGCACATGCGACGGATTGCGCGAGCTGTAATCGGTAAGGCGAAGGCCAAGGAGCTGGCTGCTAGTGATGACTGGTTTGACTCTGCAAGTAGCTCAATAGTTGGGGGGGCTGCATACAGTGCCAAGGTATTGCCGTTCAAAACCTTAACCCCGAACGACGCTGGCTTTGAACCCTATCAGGGCTGTGTTCCATTGGTTGCTCTACAAGTCGCTGCTGGAGCTTGGAGTAAGGAGCAGGACGGGTTACTTGAGTTGGCGGAACATGCTGAAGACTGGGTCGTGCTGGATGACGGCAAGCTGGCGCCGGGAATGTTTGTAGCGCAGGTGGTCGGTCGCTCCATGGAACCCCAGGTACCTGGTGGTAGCTACTGCCTGTTTCGGCCGGTGCCGGCGGGTAGTCGGCAGGGCCGAAAGTTGCTCATTTGGCATGCAGGTGTGGCCGATACTGAGACGGGGGGCGAGTACACCTTGAAGGTCTACTCCAGCGAAAAAACTGCGAGTGATGACGGTGCATGGCAGCACGAGCGGATAACTCTCAAGCCGCTCAATCCGGAGTATGAGTCCTTGGTGCTTGAGCCTGAGGAAGAGGGTATGGTTATTGCCGTCGCCGAGCTTTTAAGGGTGCTTTAAAGCAGTGTTTTGAAGAGCTGCAGAAAAATTAACGTCTCGATAAAGCGGGACAACAAAAGAAAATCACCTTGGAACGCATGGGTAAAGCTACCCATGCGTTCCAAGGTTCCTATTGATGTGCTGATTTTCTTGAGTCTCTAACCAGTCGGTTGAAAATCCAGCAGGCCAGTAGCACCACGATCAACAGCGGTGGAAAGCGCACCATCAGAACCACCAGCAGTAATATCGCCAAGCAGCCGGCAAAAATGCCGGCAAATACGAATACTGCTGTGAATGTGCGTAGCAGCAGCTTCATATCGTTTACTTACAGGTAGCCTTGTTCAGCCAGCGACACACAACGGTGTATCAATGGTTTCGGGTCATGCGAAACCAAGGACATTCGATCAGAGGCTCAAGCGCATGCACCTGAGGTTGAATGAGCAAGGCTTGATCGATCTGCAACCTGGATGATCGACTTAACCGCAATACGCGCAACCTGAGCGTCTTCTGCCGCCGGAAAAAAGGGGGCCTGACGTGCCTGCCCATCCGCTCTTGGCCGCGGTCGTGGCGGCCCGAAAACCAGAATCCACATGCTTTGCAACGCCAACGGGACACCGTTGCGCTTTCTCCTATCTCTCGGTCAAGCCAGTGACATCAGCTATGCCCAACCCTTGTTGGACGAAGTCGCCATCCAATTACGCCAAAGTGGCAGCTCACGTGAACGTAATGGGACTAACCTCTCAATATGTCGTAGGAAAATTCCTCTTTTTTGATAGGCTTTTGCCATCAGTCGAGAGGAAAGTGTATGCCCGTCGTCATCGTTGAAAACGACACATCGCAGTGGGAAGACGAGACAGGTGCTGTCTATCACTTCCCCAAGCGCTACCAAGCCTGGCTCGCGCAGGGAACCGAGGTGATCTACTACAAAGGGCGCATAAAGGACAAAGCCTTTGCTCCGGTCCGCCTCAGCGCCGATCCGCATTATTTTGGTAAGGCACGTATAGGTCAGGTTTACGCTGACCGCAGGAGCGATAAGGGTGACCTGTTTGCTCTGATCGAAAACTTCACGCCGTTTGAAGACGCTGTCCCCTCGAAAGTTGACGGCGAGTACCTGGAGACTATCCCCTCCAGCCGTATGAGTAACTACTGGCGTGATGGCGTTCGGCCAATTTCTCAATCCGATTACGATGCCATCTTAAGCCATGCGACGCTCCGGCCTTCGCGTGCTGACGCGGCTGTACCGGATACGGAAGACGACCCACTAACCTTTGAATCGGCCAGTGAAGGCAGCAAAACAAGCTACTTTGGAACCCGTTACGAGCGCCGGAAAGATTTGAGGGTGAAGGCCATCGCCATCCACGGGCTTGACTGCAAGGCATGCGGGTTTGATTTCGAACAGGCATACGGCGAACACGCGAAGGGCTTCATTCACGTTCACCACGTAGTACCGATTTCAGACTTTGGTGGGGAGAAGGCCGTGAATCCTGAGACAGACCTCGTGACGTTGTGCGCCAACTGTCACGCGGTTGTCCATCGCAAGAGAGATAAGACCCTTAGTGTTGACGAGTTGAAAGGAATGTTGCGCGGCCGGTGGGTAATCGAGTCCCAGTAGACAGCTAAGCGCACGCTAACTTTATCTGGCTGTGAAAGTGGAGGCAGTTGGAGCGCCTTCAAAGCGGGGAATGGACTTAGGCTTTGAAGGCGTTCAGTGAGGGGAGGGTGATTCAGCGCATCATGCCCAACTCGGCATCATCCATCAGCGCCTTGGCCAAGGCGCAGAGGTAGTGCGAGGCCCAGATCAGTTGGGGTTTGTCTTCCATCAAGCCGTCCAGGGTCATATCCCGTGCGTAGCCCATAAGCTCCGAGGCCTGTTCGCGAGCACTCTGGCAAGGGATGCCTGCTTCGATGCGGAACAGCGGATGGGTCTGGTTTTCACCTTGGTAGAAGGTGGTTTTGCCGACGGTGAATTTGGTTTCTTCTGTGGTCATTGTTCATTCTCCCCGAAATATCTAGTGCCTGGTCTGGCCTCATCGCCGGTAAGCCAGCTCCACCTGTACTGCATAGGCCTCGAGATCTGTGGCGCAGCTCAGACCTATGTGGGGCCCGGGCTGCCAGCGATAGGGGTAGCCAAGGCGAAACATCAATGAAGCCTTAGTGCAAAGTCCGAGGCTCAGTGGGCATCTGCACCTGGACTATTGCGGACTCAAGCAAAGCTCGCAGCGTCTCCAGCTCGGGCATCGAGGCCATCATCAAAATCGACGCGGGCGATTTGGGCTGCAGCAGCATTGCCTGATGCACGACGGTCGCCGCGCATAGCGCGTAGTCCGTGGCTTGGATCAGGGTGTCTTCGAGGGTTTGGAGTGTATGGGGTGGATCAGGAACTATTTTTAGCATCGTATGTGTTCTCGGTGGGGCCACCGCCAGCCCGCTGTCAAACGGAAAGGTGGCAGCTGTGCATGGGTTGACAGACCGGCGAACACAGAAACCGGCGCACGCGAGCGTGCCCCACGCACAGCCGCCATAAACGGATATGCACTGTGTATCGTCGCGGCCTGTCAAAGCCGGTCGTTGATATGCAACGACGGACCGAGACTAGAACGCTGAAAAAACGACCGCAACGAAAAACACGGGTGGGGAGTATCTTTGGGAAATGGCCTACAAGGAAGGGGTTAATTCTGACTTTTTTGCCCGTTCACCCTCACAGCATGCAACGCTAGCTGCTCGGTATATGGTTCAAGGATCTCAAAAAACTTGTCACCCATTTATCCCAGTATTCAGTCGTGTCGCAATGATCAAAGGGGAGGCGTGGACTTCCGCCACCCGGCCCTTGAAACGGACACGTTCGCAACCGTGCCCTCGTCCGCTGGGTGAAACCACTCTCTACCTCGAACCCTACCTCCTCGACCATGCCATCCTCTGGGGGAGAAAAGCGATACGAGCAAACCAAAAATGCGGCTAGTCCCTCTTCGTTATTTGGCTACTGGCCGTCAGCTCCGTGAGGCTATTTCTAAGCTGTACTCAGTTGATCGGCTATACAGCGGTGTTGATCAGCTCGCCGGGGAGCCCTGCCAAAACTGCTGATCAGCTGCTGCACCACCATCCAGCCCAAGTGGGACGCCAAGTGGGTACGTTGTTCCAAACACGAAGAGCTACCAAGCGCCTTACTAGTTTTGCGGCGGAAGCCCAGCCCACCCGTCCCGCATCCCGGCGAACACGTTCAAGCTTGGGCATACAAGGCGCACCATGCGATCCGCCTTGCGCCTGAATTTGAGGTTTTCGTCTTCTGTCCACACGTAGGCTTTGAGCCAGATCGTCATGGAACCGACCTGAAACCTCAGGGCACTCTCGCCATCCAAAATCTTCAGCGCCCGCTTGACCTTTTCGTCCCGTTCAAAAACGGTCGCTACCAGCCCGACCCGATAATCCAGCCCTTCATCCTGCTGCTGTTTCACCGAGCGGAAGTCGGCATCCGAGAAGCGATAGTAACCCCCTCGCTCCAGCTCCAACTCTGTTTTTATCTCATCATCCTGGTAGCTGTACGGGTGGCTATGATAATCGCCGAGGAACGTGACCTCCGGGAAGAACGTATCGATGAAGCTTTGTTTGATTTCCTGCGGCGCGTCGCCGTAGGAAATCGACCCTTGGTCTCGGGTGACAGAGGTGCAAGTGTCTGCCCAAACCACGCGATACATGGTTTGCGCGCCTATGGATTTCTGAGCGTAACCCCATAGGTGTCCGTACGTTTCAACCCGCGCTGCGAAGTCGCCGTTTTCGAGCAAATGCTCGACTTTGTACGCCTCCAGGGCAGAGGTGACGATGCTGAAGAATGCTTGTTCGGATATTGATACTACTGAGTTGACCATGGGTAGCCTGGGGTTTGTTGATCGTCTGTTGGAGCGCCTCTCGGCGCGGCGTTACTGTGGTTGCGTCATCAATCGCGCCGAGGCCGCGAAGGCTGGATCATTCGGCATTGCCAAGGAGTATCTGGTCCAGAAGAAATCGCCGTGCTGCGCGTGAGCCGGCACTTACGCTGCTCGGGTGCTGAATGCGATAGCACCGAATCGAGTCATGCAGGCGGAAGTGCCACAGCTGCTTTACCGGGATGCCTTGCGTACGGTAATCACCGAGGTCGCTGCAAACACTGAGTTCGCCTTTGTGCGGGAAGAATTGCTGCCTGATGTGCGCACTGCTCGCGCCGTTGGCAAACACGATTATGTCAGGATGAAGTACGTTGATTTGCGCCTCGAGCAGGCGCTTGGATACTTTCGCGAGGTCTTCGAAATGTCGCCAGCGCATGGGTGATCCTTTCTGCCATGCGAAGCTGAAGAGGTTAGCCCAAGCGATACCTATGGATTGATCAGCCTGGTGGAGTTTGCGGAGAAAATTGAAGAAGCTGGCCCCTCGGTCGGCTTTGTTCTGGATGTACTTTGCCAAGTGGCGTTGCTGGATCGCCATGGCGCGCTGGATGTACTCGTCCAGATCAATGAAGGGTTTATCGGCGGTCAAAACATCCCAGCGACGCGTTTCTCGGCCCACAACCATGATACGTTTTGCCGCTTGCTCAAACTCCGGCGACGTACCAGGAAGAAACAAGCCTGAAAGGTTCTTGAAATCCGCTTCGTGCTCGCGGCTGCGGTCCAGCCAATGCAGCGGTAGGCCTGATAACGCTTGGCGGTACGCGCTCATCAATTGTTGCTGCTTGCTTTCCATCGCTTGTTTTTCCAAGGCTGCATCTTTCGGCCGAATGTTGTCGGTGGGGAAGGTTTGCAAATTGGTGGGGTAGTGTCAATTTGATGTCGCGCGATGAAAATGGAACTTACCGAAGATGACTATCGAAGCTTTTGCCCCTTTCCAGCGCTTTGCCGCTGACCTGCTGAAGTACCTACCGGCTGACCAGCCAGATGGCTCCCACGAGCTGTCCCACATCCATCGCGTATGGGTCAACGCCCAACGAATACAGCGCGTGGAAGGCGGCGAACTGGAAGTGCTGCTTGCAGCGGCTGTGCTGCATAATTGTGTCGCAGTGGAAAAGAACTCGCCCTTGCGTGGGCAGGCGTCAACGCAGTCCGCCCAAAAGGCGGCGTCAATCTTGGCTGATATGGGCTGGCCCTTGCAGCGCATTGAGCAGGTGGCGCATGCAGCCAAAACCAACAGCTACTCGGCTGGCTTCGAATCACTCACCCTAGAGGCCAGGATTCTTCAGGACAGTGATCGCCTGGACGCCATTTATGCTGTGGGTATCGCCCGGTGTTTTTACGTTTCCGGGCGAATGGGGTCGGCGCTGTACGATTTAGAGAACCCCGCGGCATTGGGGAGGGAGTATCAGGACAAGGCGTATGCGGTCGAGTACTTTCATACCAAGCTGCTCAAGCTTGCGTCAGTATATAAAACTGCTGAATGAGCTCGGCTGGCTGCTGAGCGCCATGCTCGGCTTGAAGTGTTTCTGGCAGATTTCATGGATGAGATCGGGGCCAGCGGCGCAGGCTGTAGTGCGTGAACCCCGACCCCTTTAACATTTCAAGAATGCGACTGGTCTGTGTGAATTTTTCACTTTCGCATGCACACTCACGGCGGAGCACAGCCAATCCCAGCTCATGATTTGTAAGCCTTGAATAGCTTGTCCGACACGACATAAACCTCACCACGCGCTCGCGAAAACGCCACGTAGAGCTTATTCCTCGTTTGGGCTACGGCCTCACGGAGCTTGCCCTCCTCGTACTGCTTCCACGCTTTTTGGCCCATCACGATGCAAATGTTCTCATAGTGATCCTGCCCTTTGCTGGCACCCCAGTTCTGAGAGTAGCAGCCGTACTTGTAGTGCTGCTCCTGAAATAGCTTCACGATGCTGTGATCACTGTGCAGACGGTCTGCCAATTCCTGGGTGTCGACCTTGATAATCTCCGCCACCCTGTCTTTATGGGAGTGAATCTTGATTTGCAGGTGTGCAGTGATGAAGTCACAAACCGTGGTTCCGCAGCGCCAGCTTTTGCTGAGTGTCTCCTTGTCCACCTTGATTTTGGCCTTGGAGAAGCGCTTCTCGTACTTCGTGATGTCTTTGTGCAGGGTACTGTTCACCGTGCCATCGCGGCTCGTATCGAAGGTGTGCTGGTAGAAATCACCCACGAAAAGCATCTCTGCATTGGCAGCCGATATCTCTAGCAACAGGTTGAAGTCGTGGCCTGCAAAATCCTGTACTTCATCGACGTAGACAGCATCGTAAAATCGCTCGATCCGAGCGCGGACAGCAGGGAGGAGGCCTTCGACCTCGATCAGCTTGGCCAGGCGGTTGTGATACAGGCGTCCACCCGGATCGCGGTACCGCTTGCGCTCCGTCAGCGGATATTTGCTCTGCGGAGGGGCTCTGAAGTTCAGGCCCCGCGTGTTCATCTCGTTTTGCATGAATGGGCGGAAGCAAAACCCATGCAGGAACCCAAAGTAGGTCATCAAGGTGATGTTTGAAGGGATCGCACCGAACTTCTTAATGATTGAGTTACGCAGGTGCCGGTGATTGTTTTCCGTATACGTGACGATCAGCGCGCGCTTATCCAGGCTGAGCTTGCTGATGAGGTGGGTGGTCTTGCCCGAACCAGCCACCGCGAACACTACTCGTTTATCCATTTGATTGCGTCCTGGATGTACTGAGGGGCTACCAGTGCGGCTGACTTTTTCGTTAGCAGTTCGAAGGCCGCGTCGGCCTTGTTCTTGAGCATGTACTCCTGGACGGTCAGCTTCTTGCGGCCCGCTGCAAACAGGTCGTCACAGGCGTCCTTGTTATCGTGGTACAGGCCGATTTCGAAGGTCGACCGATCCTTGTCAGGGTCTGCAAAAATGCGAGCTTCTTTGTATAGGTTGTCTTTATAGTTTTCCACGCAGTGCTGCTGGTAGTCGCCGTCGTTGTCGCGGATCGCTGCCACACGGATGCCCAAGAGCTTCCCGAGTTCAAGGTAGCGCTTGAAGCTTGTGCCACCGATGGAAATGATGTGCACCTGATCGGCACGCGGCGTACGTCCATTGGAGTGCTTCTTGTACAGCTCTTCGATCAGGATGAATTCGGCATCTCCCTCCACCAGAATGACTTTCTTGGACAGGGCGAACTCCAGGACGTTGTTGTCCGGTGCCTTCATGAAGAAGCTGGCGGTAGGCTCGGTGAGGGCTTTGAGGCGACCCGCCTGTTGCTCGCTTCCTAGGAGCAGTGCATGGCGGAGATCGAGCCGTGAGCAGATGTGGCTACTGTGGGTAGCGATGAAGAGCTGGGTTCCAGCGGTGTTAGCCAGTTGCTCAACCAGCAGCTTCATTTTCGTGTGGCTGAGATGGTTTTCGGGTTCCTCAAGGAGGAGGGCATGCAGCTCTCCCTTCGCTCCATGTCGGCGCAGTGCAAACTCGGTCTTGATGAAGCACTGTTCACCTTTGCCGCGATTCTCGATTGGTATCCCTTCTTTGGTGATGATCAGGTCGGTTTCGAGGTTCGAGCGGATACTTGTTCTCACGCCGAACTGGTAGTCGCCAAGGCCCGCATTGAGTGTGGCCAATTCTTCGTCCCGGAACGCTTCTTTACCGCGGCGGTAGCGGTTTTCCAGGCTGAAGCGCTCGGGCGGTTCTGCGTTGAAGCTAAAGACAGTGCGGGTGTACTCGCGAGCTGCGTACTCGCTATCAATGCGAGAGCTGTCCAGGAGCAGGTGTTTTACGGGGCGTCGATAGCTGACGTGAGGGCCGCCAGAGAAGGTGTAGAACTTCACCCCGTAGTATTCGTATGGGAAGCCCTCAGGATCATCCTGCAGAAGCTGGTGTATGGTCGAACCAAACTCTTCCACCAGTGGTGCAATCGTCATCCCGATCCCGTCGGTCATGGCGCCTGTCAGGTTTTGTGTGCCGTAGTAGCCCTGCTCATCACCTTCCTCCAAGAATACATCGACGACTAGCTCTGGCAGCAGGTCGAGGGTACGTGGCCCGCGCTGGAATGCTCGCACTGCCGATTGTGCCAAAAGTGATTCATAGCCAATGGTTTCTACGCGGCTACGACTAGCGCTCAGTGCGAGATCAAGGGCGAGCAACACGCTGCTTTTTCCCGTCTCGTTGTCGCCGATAAGTACGTTGACCCCATCATCAAACTCAAGCGTGAGCGACTCGAATCGCTTGAAGTTCTGGAGTACCACTTTCTTGATTGCAGGCATTTCGGATTACCTTCCCCGGTTACTGGGCTACTGGTTCAAGGGTCGACTCGTGGCGTGTGACCTGCGATCAGGCTTTCTCAGCGAGGCGGTTGGCATCGCTTTTCCGACGCATTTCCATGATGGGGTGGTCCTTCGCGATCTGGGCACCCAGGTGCATTAGGCTGGGTAATTTGAGCTGGCCGTCCCACAACGGGGCGTTTCGGCAGAGCAGGGCAACTTGCTCAGCAATGGCGGTTGGCGAGGCAAAGCTACCAGGTTCGATGATCGTGATTTCGGTGACGCCCAATTGCTGCCAAGGATCTCTAAGGAGTTTGTCATCCACCTGGTAGCGAGTGTTTTTGCGCTGTCCTTCGGCTTTGCTGTAGATCTTGGAAGGCGACACGAAGTAGTACACGGTGGGGCTACGAAGCGACTGGAAGACCCCGATTTTTTGCCCGATGTATTGAGGCTGCCCGGGGTGCTCGGTATGGTTCCCTGACATTTGGGCAATGTCATTGTCGACCCTGACCCTCACGATGGCTGCGCCTGCCGGGACGGGTGGCAGCCCTGCGTCGGGGCTATCCTTGAGTCCTTTGTAGAATGTCCGCAGATTGCTATCCAGGCAGACGATCAGCGGGGTGTCCACTTCGGCGGTGGCCACCAGCATCGACCATGTCACGAGTTTGTTGATCGCCTCAGGGTTTATCAGCGATGGCGTGGCATGAATCGCGGCGACACCCTCGGTAAATTCATACCATTTCCCGCGGCTCGGGTCGTTTTTAACGAACCAATAGACTTCGCATTTCTGACTACCTGCCACCGTCCTGGTGATGACAGGCAGATAGATCATGTCACCTCTTTCGGTGATCCGATCCAGTCGAACCGAGAGGATGGTCGTCGTTGTCGGAATTGACTTTCCTTTGATGAAAGCAGTAGGGAAGTAGCCTGTGAGGCGAATGGCTTCGGTGACGGTATTCAGCGCTTTGAAGTCCCGTGGTTCCTTGTTGCCGACGCGCTGTGGCTTATCCGGGTCGGGTACTTCATGCATTATGAATTGGGTCACGATGCCGTGCTCGGCCAGCACCCTGCGGATGTAATGTTTGGGGTCTCGATCAGCGTCGAGCGCAGCAGCATCGGTGCCGGTTTCAACAATCAGGATCGGGGTGTCGAGTTTCCTGACTTCAGGAATGATGTTTTTTTTGAGCCAGCCATCCAACTCATCGATGGAGGCTCTGCCTTCCAGCATGACTGCAGCGTCATTGACAACCAGTCGCGTCAGCGCAATTTCTGGTGGTGTGTTCTTCTTGAAGAACGGCATTGCTGCCCCGAGCGTCTCGGCAGCCTTGGTAAGTCGCAGCATGATCTCGGAATGAGCAGCAAGCACTGCAGCGTGAATTCTTACCGGCGCTGGAGTTGGTGCTGCTTTCGCAGTACGGATGCTAGAAACAGCCTTACGAGCCAGAAGTGGCTCAGTGCCTTTGAGGCTACCCAGGAGATGGAAACATGCTTGGTCGAGGAAGAGTGGCCCTGGCCCTGAGCCGATTGCAGAGGTGAGTGGTGGGGTGGCGTAGATGGGTCTGACAAGGCTGTCTGCAGGTATCTCACCTTCAATGAGATCGGGCAAAGGCTGAGCGCCCATGAAGGCGAGGAGCTTGTTGGTTGGGAAGTCGTAGACGGTCTGCCAGCCAGTGTCGGTCTTTTTGCTGCGAATGCCGGCCTTCACAATCGATTGGCCCGTATGTACCCAAGCGTGACGTTTGCGACCGATTGAGTTGGGCATTATTTTGCTGAGTTTGACGCGTAACTGAATGAAGGGTTCTGAACAGTCACGAAGCAGCTTCAGATCAGGCTCAATGACATGAAGCGCACAGGCGTTGCGCCCGCTCTCAGGGATGATGGGGTCATCCCAAGCCACCAGCGAACCTTCTGAAGCCTGATGCAGTGCAATGTATTTGGCGATCGGAGCGGAGATACCGCTCTGGGTGGTCTGAAGTGGCTGTTCGCACATGGCGTGACCTACGAGCCAAGGTACAACCTGATACGCCAGTGGGGAAATGCCGTCGGAGTTGATCAATTCGTCTGGCAGCAAAGGGACAAGCTCTGTGATGGCGAGCTTGTTCTCCAGTCCGTCCACTTGCTCGTCCCACATCCGCATTACCTCCAGCGACCAGAGATACAAGATCTGATTGATCGTATCGACGGGCAGGGGCTTGAGCAGGAGGATTGCTGATTCGCCTTTGTTTCGATAGGGGTACAGGTTGACTTCGACAGGCCCTCCCGAGACTGCAGCCAGCATTTCTTTTAGTGCATTCGTAGGAAGCCCAGGGTGGTGCTTTTTGCCAAGGTTTTGCAGGACTTGCCAAGCTGCCAGGTAGTGCTCTCCTATCTGTGCGCGGTAAGCATGTGTAAGCGTTCGGGGGTCGAAGCTGAAAAGGCTGGTGCGCAGGTCGAGGTTCTTCATCGAGCTTCCTTTGCTGATCGTTCAATATATTGAGTAATAGCAGTCGCGATGCCGTTGTGGTGCAGGAAAAATTGATTCCAACTGCCTTCATTTTTCAGCCACTGAACGCTCTCAGAGAGCAGTTTCGCCCATGACATGCGACCAGTGGTGAAGGCAGCGTCCGCGAAATAGCAGGTCACTGGCGTACCACCTCTGCGACCTCGCCCTATCAGCTGTGTCAGCGTTACCAGAATGTTCATCACGGTGTAGTGGCGGATGTTGGCAGGCTGCTGACTGAATGCAGGGGGCGCACTTCGAATGCTGTTGAGTAGCGAGTTAGAAATGGCACGTTCTGAATGCAGGATGTGCTGAAGACTGGCTTCAGGACGCATACGGTTCCAAGTTTCGTAGCTGATGTGAGCCAGGTTGTTTTCCGGGCTATCGGAAGCTGGAAGCGGACGGACGCAGATCACCACCCCACCAATTGCTGACAGGCCATCCTTGTTGACGATGTTGTGGCCTCGGGCCATTGGATGTAGGGCGCTTACCAGGATTGTCTTGTCGCGGTGCACGCCCTCAATGAACTGGGCAAGATCGTCGTAGACCAGCGTATGGTCAGCATTCAATAGCGAGGGCTTATACTCGCTTGCGCGCCCACGTACCCAGCCAACGGTAGGGGTGGGCGACAGGTCTGCCAGTGTGATTGCCAGCAGCTCTGCATCAGCGTCGCTGCTGGCGACCAGAAGCAGACGAGCTCGATCCGCAGTCGTCGGGTCCTTGGCTAATGACTTCAGACGTTTTTCGATCCACGGCCACAGCTCTACAGCGAGCTGCTTGATTCGATCCTTTCGCTCGAAGAAGGGGGCGCCCGATACGATCGTGGTGAGACCTACATTCTCGAATGTCACTTGCCCGGCAGCATCGGGCACATCAATGAAGTCTTTGGCCTTGAGGTCGTAGGCACTGGCGCCAGGGAAATAAGCGGTAGCAGAAAAGCCCATGAACATCCGCCTGACGCCGGCGTATCCCAATGCCGCGAGCTCCGGAAGTGCCAGCAGGGTGCCGTGCGGGTCTCCGCGCATCGCGACAACGTTTAGCGTGGATGCAGCCTCGTTGGTTTGCTTACGCTTAAAGCCAAACACGGTGCGATGCAGTGGGCCGATGGGGCTGAATGACAGCGGTTCGCGACCTTTGAGGTTGCTGTACACCTCCTGTGCATAGGGGACTTCGGCGTTGGCAAAGCTTGGCAATTCGATTTGAAGATTACGTAAAGCTATTTCGAGGTTGTCCAAGACACCGCGCAGAATCAGTGCCGCCTTGAGCCTGAGTAAATCCTTTGCATTGAGCTTAGCTTTGAGATGACCACTGGTTGATAGCGTGGTTAGCAGCCGTCCAAGCTCCATTGCCTGGTTCTCTGGCCTGCTGGCCATATCGTTCGTTTGCCAATAAATGAGGTTTTCTCGCAGGCTGTTCAGGTGACTTGGAACGTTCGCGCTCCCACGGCTGTATAGCGCTTCAAGCGTATCGCAGTCGATCTCCAGCTTGGTCATGATGTAGCCATTTTCTGCCTCTGCCCAAGTGGTCTCTTTTTTGGGCCAGTCGAAATACTTGCGCTGCTGGAGGTTCATCAGTTGATCGACGTTGGTGCAGCAATAGTTCAGGGCGAGCGAAAGGCGAATGCGGTTACTTTCGTCGATGCCGGGAATCTTCAGGCGGCTGATGATCGTGCGAAAGAGCTGAACCAGAGGGCTTTCCTCGCCTGTGTTGCCGAGTTGTAAGCTGAAGGCGCTGTTGTCGATCGCGGTTTTGAGCAGGCCGTCGATCTCGTCAACCAGGAATACGGGTGAAATACGCAGCAGAAGCTCAATAAAGCTACGCGGGCCAGGGAACTGCTCGGAATCGTGGAGTGGTATGCGTGATGTACCGGATAGCAGAGCATGGTGGTTGATGACGATCACATCTGCGTTCAGCGCTTGCGACAGCATCTTTGTCCGCCCGCAGGAGAAGAGAAATGGGCAGTGGGCTAAGCGCTTTGTCTCTTCCTTCACGTTGCCTTTTGAAGTCACTACATGCAGCTTGAAGCAGGGCTCCGAACCTGCTGGCATTGCTTCCAGCTCGCTTGAATAGGCATTCAGTAAGCAGGCGTAGTCGTAGGGATGATCCTCATTTCGTTGCTTGAAATGCACCCCCGCGCGTTCGTGGGTGCGGGAAAGCGAGTGCAGCGGTGCGACCTTGAGGTTTGGCGCTACAACGGATGCCGCCAGCTGCATGATCCTAACGGTGTTGTCCAACTCCACATAGCCTGGCACGGCGATAACGATTTTATGACCGCGGCTCGCTGCATCAATGGCCATCAATGACATGACAACTGTCTTTCCGGTACCGGTGGCGGCATTCACCCGGTAAAAATTGCCTGAGCTCGCCGAGCGCTCGCCGCTATTTCCCCAGATGTTATGAAGCGATGCGCAATGCTGTGTGTGCGGTGAGGCGGCGGCATCCAGCCGTTGCGCGATTGATTTTAGGTCGGCGTAGTCCCAGCTGATCCCGGGTATCGCAGGAGCATCTGGAACAGTGAGGTGTTGACCTAAGCGCGGGAGGTGCTTTCTTTCGCTGGCTGGAATGCTGAAGATGCGGGTGCGTTCAGCAGTGATGTACTTGAAAATCAGGTTGCCGGACTCAGGAAATCTGGCGATTGGTGGGGGCTGATGCCAGCGTTTCAGGGCATCGAAATTCTCCTGGATGATTTGATCGATATCCAGGATGGCTTTTACACGGTAGTGAACATCTTCGGTCAGCTTGGGGCGCAGCGTTTCAGGCTCTATCAGCTCAAAGGGGCAGAGCTCATCAGCCAAGGTGACCTCTGCAATTTCGATAAACCTCGCCGGTTGTGCGAGCTGGGAGGGGCGCAGCCGCAGTCCTACCGCGATCATGATCTGCTGTGCATTGGATAAGGTGTCCCACGTGCTCCACTTGTGAGTACGCCCCGCAATCAACGCAGCCGCATCGGCCAAGCAAGGGGTTCCATGAACGTGGCGTGCCGCTAGCGCCATGAATAGGGTTGTGGCGATGTCAGAAAGGGTTCGCACGAGTGGTTAGTTCCTTGACGCATTCGCTTTGGGTGAATATCTGCAATCCTGGGCACAGGCTTCTGAGCCAAGGGATGTGGCTCTGCTGATAATCAGGGATGACGATCCAGCGCATGGTTGATGGCCCCATCGACTCCAGATAAGTCGCCAAAGAGCGAGGCGAAACCCAAACCTTTGCGTCGATGTCGAGCTTCATACCTCCAAGGACAATCTGGAGGTCGGAGCGGTCGACATCGGGCCATAGCGTTACATCAAGGCCATGCTTGGAAAGACGTTCGGCCAGCTGTAACTCAAGGAGCCCGGGAAGCAAGGTGTACTTCCACAGTGCACTTTTCAGCATACAACGCTTACCCGCTGCTTCACCCTCCAGTTCCTGGCCCGTGACCACGTTTGTGAGTCGCCCGTGCATCCACCGGTACAGGCAGCTTTTTTCACGGCACCAGGCTGAATCGCACTGCACCTCTCGCCGTTGAGGGTTCATGGGCCATCGGCATTCTGGGCACTGGTAGAGCTTCCCGTTGTGGGCGAGGTGTTCGGGATAGGCTTCATAGAAATCATTGAGATCTCTGCCAAGGGGTATAAAGACTCCTGCGGCTCGAACCGGATCGATAACCGGATTTTCGATTAGAAAACGCCGGAATCGTCGGTAAAGCACATCGCCGTTTGAAATCACCCGGCAGAGGTCTCGCACCTCCTTGACGATCGACTGGATGTCTTCCCAGAGCTGGTGAACGTCAAGTTCAAGTAGCATTTCGTTGCAGGTCTGCGTGGATATGCCAGAGGTGAGCAGCGGGCCGGTGTAATCCAGCCTCACAGATTCTGGAAGCCAGGTTTCCAAGGGAAGGGAAAGGTTGCGCTCCAGTTGCATCGCCGAGGTAAGAGACTCGCCTGGGCAGAGGCGCCAAAGGTGGGCTTGCGCCTCACGTAGTAGCGGTAGGGCTGTCCCTCGATCCGATTCGCACAGCGATGCGGCCCTGGACAGCAATCTCAACAAGTGCTCGGATCGTTGGGTATCCATTAGTCCCTCTGCGTACGAAGCCATCTGTATCGATGGTATTTGCTTGCTGTCTGAAACAGGCGAAGTGATCTATGCATGCTGATGACCATAGGTATCGGATGACCGGACGTCAGTAAACCCTAATTACCTAAGCCAATGATCCGTCAACTGATTTTAGATTGCTACTCATCAATTTGTGACGGTTTGTGTGCTTCTTGAAGAAGGTGGCTGGTTAATCTTCAAATGGATGTATAGAGGATGAAAAGCTATTCATTTGGGGTGATTAATGGATGTGTGGCGGCACACTGGCGAGCTAATATGGCTATCGGTAGATAGGTCGCGGTCGCTGCAATGTCTAGTTGTATTTCTTCTGCGGCAAAAAATACCGCATTGCGACTCTTGAAAACGCCAATTAATAGAAATAAGCTCATTCAGCTGTGCCCAGGATTAACTTAAAAATTGAGGTAAATCATATGGCGCTTAAGCCAGGCCCGAAGCCTATCGCTAAATCCACCGGCGAAGTAGATAAACGTCGTCGGGACAATAAAGATACGCCAGGTAACAATCCTGACTTGAAGCCTGGCAAGTCTTCAAAAAAATAGCTTTCCGCTAGCGGAAGCTACTGGAATGGTAGCTTTTGCTTCAGCGGCTTGCAGTCGCTAGATTCATAGCTCGACAGTTGTGCTGTCCGGTATTTCCTAGAGGCTACAGCATAAATTTTATGAGCCTGACATTCAAATGAGTTGCCATTTCATTGAAAGAAATCTGATTTAATGCTGGTGTCAAGATAGTTATCGCCTCGCCGGATTTCCCTAAAACCAGACCCAGGGGAGTATCTTTGGGAAATGGTCTACAAGGAAGGGGTAAATTCTGACTTTTTTGCCCATTCACCGTCACAGCATGCAACGCTGCCTGCTCTGTTCACGGTTTGTGGCTCTCAAAAAGCTTTCCACTCACGTATCCCTGTATCCAGTTATGTCGCGATGCCAGCAAACGGCCCAGCATGGACTTTCGCCACTCAAGCCTTGAAACTGACCCGCTCGCATCTGGACCGTGGCAGGACATGAAGCTGCCCCCTGACAACGGACGCCAAGTGACAGCCAATGGAATGCACCAACGATGACTATCGAAGCTTTTGCCCCTTTCCCGCGCTTTGCCGCTGACCTACTGAAGTACTTGCCAGCCGACCAGCAGGACGGCTCCCACGACCTGTCCCACATCCATCGCGTATGGGTCAACGCACAACGAATACAGCGCGTAGAAGGCGGCGACCTGGAAGTGCTGCTTGCAGCGACTGTGCTGCATGATTGTGTCGCAGTAGAAAAGAACTCGCCCTTGCGTGGGCAGGCTTCAACGCTGTCCGCACAAAGGGCGGCGTCGATCCTGGCTGATATGGGCTGGCCCTTGCAGCGCATCGAGCAGGTGGCACATGCAGTCAAAACCCACAGCTACTCGGCTGGCTTCGAACCACTCACCCTTGAGGCCAGGATTCTTCAGGACAGTGATCGCCTGGACGCGATTGGTGCTGTGGGTATCGCCCGGTGTTTTTACGTTTCCGGGCGAATGGGGTCGGCGCTGTACGATTTCGAGAACCCGGCGGCGCGAGGCCGGGAGTATCAGGACAATGCGTACACTATCGAGCACTTTCATACCAAGCTGCTCAAGCTTGCGTCAGGGTTTAAAACTGCTGAAGGGGCTCGGCTGGCTGCTGAACGCCATGCTCGGCTTGAAGTGTTTCTAGCGGATTTCATGGATGAGATCGGAGCCAGCGGTGCAGGCTGAAGCGCGTGAACCCCAAACCCTTTAACAGTTCAAGAATGCGATTGGTCTGTGGCTGCTTTTCCGCCGATTACTGGTGACCGCGCCAGGTAATACAGGCTCAGAAGCCCCCGCAAGCCGATCCGATTGGATATTGAAAAGGGGAGATTTCTGTAACCGTTGACGATATGGTTGGTTCTTTTCAAGGACCACTTATAGCGTGATGCCGACAATGCCCCGGCCGCCATCGTTGAGGGGCTGTTCGAGGAAATTGCCAAGTACGGTGTGGCGAGCGTGAAGCGCATCTATGGCGACTGGACCGGCCCCCAACTGGGTGGCTGGAAAAAGGTACTTCTCGATCACTCCATTCAACCCATACAGCAATTCGCCTACACAAAAGGGAAGAACGCAACCGACAGCTCGTTGATCATCGATGCGATGGACCTGCTCTACACCCGACGCTTTGACGGTTTCTGCCTGGTTTCGAGCGACAGCGACTTCACTCGGCTAGCTTCGCGCATGCGTGAGGAAGGTCTGACCGTTTATGGGTTTGGCGAGGAAAAAACACCGAAACCAATCGTGGCTGCCTGCGACAAGTTTATCTACACCGAGCTTTTGCGGGAGGAGGTCTTGCCTTCTGGCAGCGAGGAAGTGGCAGGGAAGTTGATGCTACCGCAGGGGCTGGTAAGCCGAATACAGAAGTAGTCGCTCCTAAAAAGCCCAAAGCTCCAGTCAGCTTTATCAGCAAGATTCTGGACGATCTCGCTGACGAGGAGGGCTGGGCGAACCTGGGGGCGTTGGGCGCCAACATGACCAAGCTTCGACCTGAGTTCGATTCGCGCACGCATGGTTTCAAGAAGCTGAGCGATTTGATCAAGGGCCATCCACATGTATTCGAACTGCAGGCGCGACCGGTTTCCGGGGGCACGGCTGCGCTTTACGTTCGCCGCAAAACCTCCCGCTAGGTTCGGGCTGATGTGCAGAAGCAATACCGTACAGCCCGGATCGTGCCTGTGTCAGAGCGGCGGCGCTACATAGACAACCCGATCACGCCCGTTCTGTTTGGCGGTATAGAGCCCTTTGTCAGCGCGTTCCAGTGCGTCATCCAGCGTTTCACCCTTGGCGAACAGAGTGCACCCTATGCTTGAGGTTACGTTCAACTGACCACAGGGCAACTGCATCGGGCTGGCACCCACCTGTTCGCGAATCCGCTCAGCAATCCGCGTCAACTCTTCGCTGTCCTTGACCTGCAAAATAGCGACAAACTCCTCACCCCCATGCCGCACCAGCAGGTCATCAGGGCGAAGGGCAGCACGCAGGCGACGGGCAGTTTCGCAAAGCACCTTGTCACCGCCGCCATGGCCGTACTTGTCGTTGATGGCCTTGAAGTGATCCAGGTCGGCATACACCGCACCCAGCTGCAGGCCGTTCACCTCCGCCAACCGCCGTTCATGCTCTTCAAACGCCGACAACGCGCCGCGGTTCCACAGTTGTGTCAAAGGGTCGAGCAGGGCTTTGCGCTGCTCGCGATCCATTTCAAGCCGCAGGTCGCGGTTCACCTGTGCCAGGGTGCGCAGCTGCAAGTATCCCTCGGCGAGCGTGGCCAAGTCCCTGAAGTTCGCTTGCTGCGCCTCGCTGAGCACGCGTGGGCGCGGGTCGAACATGCACAGCGTACCGATGGCTTTGCCGTTCCCGGCGCGCAAGGGGTGGCCGGCGTAAAAGCGGATATAGGGCGCGTTGAGCACGAGCGGGTTGTCGACGAATCGCCCGTCGCACGTGGCGTCGGGGACCATCAGGGTACCCTCGCCGAGAATGGCGTAGCCGCAGAAGGAAATACTGCGCGTCGTCTCGCTTGCCTCAAGCCCTATGCGGGCCTTGAACCACTGTCGGTCCTGGTCGATGAGGCTGATAAGCACAGTGTCCACGTGGGCCAGGTCCTGGGTGAGCCGTACCAAGGTATCGAGGTAATGCTCGGCTGGCGTATCGACCAGGTTCATGTCATCAAGCGTGCGCTGGCGTAGCGCTTCGTCAGCGGGTAACGGGCAAGCGGGCATTCTTGGTTCTCCAGTCCTTGGTTGGTTGCTTCTGCACCTGGCGGATGCATGTACTCTATCTGTCAAAACAAGCACAGCATAGGTGATGGCGAGAAGCCACTGGCTACAGGGCTGGCCGGGAATTTCTTGTCGAGAGTGTGATTTCTCCCGGCCAACCTTCGTCAAGAATGCTACCCCCTTAGCCGTTGCCTGGGGGACTGATACAGGGCCTTCCATGCAAACGCTGTTGAACGAGATTCTCGAAGAAGTACGTCCCTTGATCGGCAAGGGCAAAGTGGCTGACTACATTCCTGCGCTGGCCGATGTGCCTGCGAATCAGTTGGGTATTGCAGTGTATGGCAACGATGGCAGCTATCACTGCGCGGGCGACGCGCTGGTGCCGTTTTCGGTGCAGAGTATTTCCAAGGTGTTCAGCCTGGTGCAGGCGATTGGCCACTCAGGGGAAGCCATTTGGCAGCGGCTTGGCCATGAGCCTTCCGGCCAGCCGTTCAACTCGCTGGTGCAGCTGGAGTTCGAGCGTGGGCGGCCACGTAACCCCTTTATCAATGCGGGGGCGTTGGTGATCTGCGATATCAACCAGTCGCGCTTCGCTGCACCCACGTTGTCGATGCGTGATTTCGTGCGGCGGCTGTCGGGCAATCCGCACATCTCGATCGATGCCCGCGTTGCCGATTCGGAGTATCAATTCCGCGCGCGTAACGCGGCCATGGCTTACCTGATGCAGTCGTTCGGCAACTTCCATAACGAGGTGGAGGCGGTGCTGCGTAGCTATTTCAGTTACTGCGCGCTGCAGATGAACTGCCTTGATCTGGCTCGGGCGTTCTGTTTCCTGGCCAACGATGGGTTCTGCAAGCACAGCGGTGAGCAGATTCTGACCCGACGCCAGACCCAGCAGGTGAACTCGATCATGGCTACCAGCGGGCTGTATGACGAGGCAGGGAACTTCGCCTATCGGGTGGGGTTGCCGGGCAAGAGCGGCGTGGGGGGCGGGATTGTGGCCATTGTGCCGGGGCAGTTCACGGTGTGCGTGTGGTCGCCGGAGCTGAATGCGGCGGGTAACTCCCTGGCGGGGATGGCGGCGCTTGAGTTGCTGAGTTCGCGGATTGGCTGGTCGGTGTTCTGATCGGCGGGCTCGGTGGCTGAGGTAGGCTCGGTTGATACCTCAGCTCGTCGGGTCCTGCCCCAACACCTTGGCCAGGGCCACGCGGGCGTCTTCAAGCTGTACCAGTGAAGCATGCCGCGCGCCCAGCGCGTCGCCGTTCTGGATAGCGGTCAGAATCGCCTTGTGCCGGGGCAGGGCGAGCTGGTCGAAGTTCGCGCGCTGGTTGGAGTAGCGCACCGACTCGCGCAGCGCCATCGACAGCATGTTGCACAGGTAGGCCAGCAGGTCGTTGTGGGTGGCGTCGGCGATGCGGGCGTGGAAGTCCAGGTCCGGTTGCAGGCGTTCTTCGTGGTTGCGTGCGGCTTCCATGCGCTGGTAGGCCTCGGCGATCGAATCGACATCCTCGGCGCTGGCGTTGGTGGCGGCCAGCGCGGCGGCAGCCGGCTCGATGACCCAGCGTACGCTGCTCAGCATGTTGAAGAATTCCTGCTGTGGCGTGGCCTGCATCAGCCAGTGCAGCACGTCGGGGTCGAGCATGTGCCAGTCGTGGCGCGGCCGGACCAGGGTGCCTACCCGTGGGCGGGCCTCGATCAAGCCCTTGGCGGTAAGGGCGCGCATGGCCTCGCGGAACACCGGCCGGCTGATTGCGTAGGCTTCGCACAGGCTGGCCTCGGAAGGCAGCTTCTGCCCGGGTGCGAGTTGGCCGGAGACGATCTGGACGCCAAGGTCCTGGACCAGGGTGGCGTGCATGCTCTTGCGCGTGGTGGGCTGGCGGTAGTTCATGTGGGGCGGGGCGGATCCTTCTGGCGGGGGCAGCATCATAGCATTAGCGCGTCAACGCGGTGCATGGCACCGGCTGCGCCGGTGTTCGCGGCCATGGCCGCTCCCACAGGTGTAGTGTCAACTCGAAGCCAGCGCAGTACCTGTGGGAGCGGGCGTGCCCGCGAAGCAGGCGACGCGGTGCATGGCACCGGCTGCGCCGGTGTTCGCGGCCGCGGCCGCTCCCACAGGTGTAGCGT
>Ga0209676_1000800_pt1 | contig 41512 bp, 37 predicted proteins | sample AraplaCvi_mLB_r2_FD_184282 | JGI IMG/M metagenome (GOLD analysis project Ga0209676, IMG submission 184282) | Arabidopsis root microbial communities from North Carolina, USA - plate scrape MF_Cvi_mLB_r2 (SPAdes) (version 2) | ecosystem: Host-associated > Plants > Roots > Endosphere | place: USA... | reverse complement strand
CCCTGGCGGCCGAGATCGCCAAGCGCTGGCTGGCCACGGTCGAGCGCGAGTACAAGGCCAGCGGCAAGATGCTGGAGAAGTACGACGTCGAGCAGGCCAGGGCCGGCGGCGGCGGGGAGTACCCCACCCAGGACGGCTTCGGCTGGACCAACGGCGTCACGCGCGCCCTGATGGAACCGGCCGAAGCCAGCTTGACCCGTTAGGCGCGCGGACCTACCCCGAGCGGATGAGCGACACGCCTGAAGACGCCGCCCGCGAGGCTGAGAAGAACGCCCGCCACAACGCCAAGATGAAGGTCATCCAGGCGGCGCGCGCCAGGATGATGGCCGAGAAGCAGATCGAGAAGGGCCTGCTGATCGTCCACACCGGCGCGGGCAAGGGCAAGACGACGGCGGCCCTGGGCATGGCCGCCCGCGCCATCGGCCACGGCCACCGGATCAGCGTCATCCAGTTCATCAAGGGCGCGATGACCACCGGCGAGAAGGTGGTGTTCGACGCCTTCCCCGATCAGGTCGAGTTCCGGCCGATGGGCGAAGGCTTCACCTGGGACACCCAGGACCGCGCCCGCGACATCGCCGTGGCGCGCGAGGCCTGGGAGGTGGTCAAGGCGCGCATCCTCGATCCCGACGACTGGGACATGGTCGTCGCCGACGAGCTGAACATCATCCTGCGCTACGACTACCTGCCGCTGGCCGAGGTGCTGGAGGTCGTCAAGGCGCGGCCCGAGGGCAAGCACGTGTTGATCACCGGCCGCAACGCCCCGGACGCCCTGATCGAGCTGGCCGACCTGGTCACCGAGATGACCCAGGTCAAGCATCCGTTCCGATCCGGCGTGAAAGCCCAGGCGGGAATCGAGTTTTGACGGTCCTGCGCGAGGCCGACGACGGCCCGGCGGTTGTGGTCTGCAACACCTGCCGGGTCTCGGCCGACGACCGCGAGACCCCCCAAGGCGTTCGCGGCGGGGCGCTGCTGGCGGCGGCCTTGCGCGCGGCGGCCGACGGGAGCGGCGTGGCGATCCAGGAGATGCCCTGCCTGTTCAACTGCGCGCAGCACTGCTCGATCCACCTGCGCGCGCCGGGCAAGATCGGCTACGTCCTGGGGCGCTTCGAGCCGACCGCCGAAGCCGCGCGGGCGATCGTGGAGTACGCCGTGGCCTATGCCGCCAGCGAGGAGGGCGTGGTCCCGTACCGCCAGTGGCCCGAGGGCGTGAAGGGCCACTTCATCGTCCGCGTGCCGCCAGCGGGGCGGTTGGTGGGGGACTGAATAGTGCGCTTTCGACCCTAGGCAGACAATGCAAGGGTGCGCAAAGCGCACCGCCGCCATCCGGCGTTCACCTTGGATTATCCGGGAGGGGCGGACAACATAATCTATATAGATTCCAATCGTTTGAGCTCTTATACGAACCAGTTCGGAGTTGAGAAAGCACTCAACTATGTAATCTATCATGAGTTGGCTCATGCTAGCGTGGATGGCGAGGCTTTGCAGAATGAGCCGAACCGGGAGCAGATCGCTAATGAATATGGCCAGATGCTCGCTGGTATTAACGGCGCGGACTATCCCACGGATACTGAGTTGGGATCAGTCGGAGGAACCGTACCGCGGAGCTAATACTTTGAGAAAAAAATATAAATCGGCCTTGCGCGGGTGCGCCCTTGCGATCGCCTTGGGCGGCTTTGGTACGGCATGCGCAGAAAAGGTGTCGCCCCCCTGCTCAGCCGCCCAAGCGGCGTTTCCGCAGCAAAAGGAAGGGGAGATGCCACCCTTCTTCTCCGATCCAGTAAAAAGCAAGGGGGCAAAGTATACTGCGGAAGACCTGCGAGCCAATTGGAGCGGTCGGACGCCGTCACTGGACAGCCTGACGAGCTACCAGCGAACGGCTCAGACATCGTCGCTCGCCTGTCCAAACGTCCGAAAAATTGCGAGCGCTAAAGGCCAGATCGTGTCGCACCAAGAGGGCCGCGCCGCGCTAGAGCGCATGGGCCTTGTGCAGGGCAAGACACGGTATCTCTATCAGGTATCTATGCCTATTTTGTCAAAAGATGGCAAAGAAGCGATCGTAGAAATCAGCAGTTCTAGCAATCACCTTTTTGGCGGTACCGATCTTTTGTTGCTTATGCAGAAGAATGGGCGTTGGGAAATCGTCGGTCGAAAAGCGCTCGTCTTGGGCTAGAGTGTTGGAGCCATCCAAGCCTCGTCTGATCCTGGGTGAGCCTGTTGACGTGAAGTCGCGCTGCCGTGGTCGGCTAAGTCTGTTCACCACCCATCTCAAACCTTCCCTCATTCTCGTCGTTCCCGCCCTTGTGGCGGGAACCCCTCCATCCGCCGCAGGTGCGGGTGGGGCGGATCGCCGGCGATCCGTTGGCGTCTCACGTGTCAGCTGGACCAAGGGGGAGGGGCGCCACAGGGGCGGGCATGACGGAGTGGTTTTGAAGCACGGTGACGCCCGTCACCCACACCATCGCCGAGGCTAGTCCAGCTTAGCCGGGCTCACCGCACCGGCCGTCGCACCACCCAAACCAGCAGCGCCGCCGACAGCAGCACCCCACTTGCCACCACCCCGAAGGTGATCAGGCCCTCGCGCGTGGCGCGGGCCTCGGCGCGGGCGCGGAACGGGCCGGCCTGGGCCTCGGCGAGGGCCGACAAGTCTTCACGAGCCAGGTCGTCGGACATGTCGGTCTCCCTCAGGGCCAGGATCAGGGGCGCGGCTCGGGCGGCGGCGGGGCCAGCGGAATGCCGCTGTTGGGCTCCGCGGGCTCCGGCGCCGGTTCGGCTGGCGTCAGCGGGGCCAGGGGCAGGCCGTCGGGACCGATCTCGCCTTCCAGCGGCAGGCCCAAGTCGTCCAACGGGTCCTCTTCCACGACCGGCGCGACATTGCGGCCCAGGGCCGAAAGCATGAAGGCCTTCCAGATCTTGGCGGGCTCGCCGCCGCCGACCACGCCGTTCATCGAGCTGTTGTCGTCGTTGCCGACCCAGACGCCGACCACCAGGTCGTCGACGTAACCGACGAACAGGGCGTCGTGATAGTCCTGGGTGGTGCCGGTCTTGCCGTAGGCGCCCTCGATGGCCGCCTCCAGCCCCGTGCCGCGATGGGTGGCCGAACGCAGCAGGTCGCGCATGCCGGTCAGCACCTTGGGGTCGTAGGCGGTGGTCCTGGGCTTCTGGAAGCTGTCCAGGGCATGCGGCACGATCGGATATTCGCCGGCCGCGATCGACGCATAGGCGGCCGTCAGGCGTGTCAGGCTCATGCCGCCGGTGCCTAGCGCCATGGTCAGATCGTTGGGGATCTTCTCGGTGACGCCCAGTTGGCGCGCCACCTTGATCACCTTGGCCGGACCCAGGTCGTGGGCCAGGCGCACGGCGGCCACGTTCGACGAGGCGGCGAAGGCGCTGATCAGCGGGATCTCGCGGTCGCGGTACTTGCCCTCGTGGTTCTTGGGCGTGTAGCCGCTGACCTGCACGGGCGTATCGAGGATGGGGCTGGTGGTGGTCATGCCCGACTGCAGGGCGGCCAGATAGACGAACAGCTTGAATGACGAGCCCGGCTGGCGCTCGCCGTCGGCGCGGTTGAACTGGCTCTGCTTGTAGTCGCGGCCGCCGACCATGGCCACGACGCGGCCGTCCTTGCGCATTGCCACCAGGGCGCCCTGGGTGATGTTCAGGACCTTGCCGTCGCGGGCGATGAAGTCGTTGAGGATCTTCTCGGCCTTCTCCTGGAGCTTCGGATCCAGGGTCGTCTTGACGATCGTCTCGCCATAGCGCGCGCCGATCGCGGCGCGGGCCTGGGGCAGGGCCCAGTCGGCGAAGTACGAGCCCGTCGGCAGCTTGTCCTGGCCCTCGACCGGCGAGACGTCGCCGACCGCGTCGGCCTGGGCCTGGGTGATCGTCCCGGTCTCGACCATCGCGCCCAGCACCACGCGCATCCGCTCGCGGGCGCCTTCCAGATTGTTGGTCGGAGCCAGGCGCGAGGGGGCCTTGACCAGGCCGGCCAGCATGGCGGCCTCGCCGATCGACAGCTGTTCGGGTTGCTTGCCGAAATAGTGGCGGGCCGCGGCGCGGAGGCCGAAGGCCCCGTCGCCGAAATAAACTGACGACAGGTAGCGCGACAGGATCTCGGTCTTGGTCAGCCGGGCTTCCAGATAGACCGCGATCATCGCCTCCTGAGCCTTGCGGCGCAGGTTGCGGTCGCTGCTGAGAAAGGCGTTCTTGGCCAGCTGCTGGGTGATGGTCGACCCGCCTTCCGACACGCCGCCGGCCTGGGCGTTCTTGCCCAGGGCGCGGGCGATCGCCTTCGGATCGACGCCCATGTGGCTGTAGAAGCGGCGGTCCTCGATGGCGACGAAGGCGCCGGGCACATAGGCCGGCAGCTTGGTCACGTCGATCGGGGCTTCCTTGTACGAGCCGCGGCGGGCGATCGGCGAGCCGTCGTTGGCGACCAGCACGATGGCCGAGTTGTTCAGCGGCTCCAGGGCGCGGCTCAGCGGCAGCGACCAGAAGAGCGAGGCGAAGGCGACGATGACCAGCAGCACGGCGACGGCCGCGCCGATCAGCCAGGCGGGACGCTTCCAGATCGGCGGCTTCTTCAACGGCGCCGGTTCGGCCGGGGAGAGCGCGGCTTGGGGCACGGCCTCGACGGCCTCCGGCAGCTCCGTCTCGGCGGTTTCAGGCGTAGCGTCCTGGGGGAGGACTTCGGGTTGGACGGCGGGGGTCTCGACCGTCTCGACGGGTTCTTCGGTGATAGGGTCCGTTTCGGAAGCGGTGTCCTCGACGACGCGCGGCTTGCGCGGGCGGCGCGTCTTTGGCGCGGCGGGTTTGGGCGAGGTCTCCGGCGGCGTCTCGGCCAGCGCGGCCGCGTCGGTCATCGCGGCCTTGGCGCGGGACTTTCGCGGCTTGGTCGCCGGGGTCTCGCCCGGGGTTTCGGGCTGGGCGTCGTTCGGATCGGCGGGATCGGACATGAGACTCGGCGCTCGCTTCGGGCGCAGGCCCTCAACCGTGGTCGGGCTCAATACCACAGGCCCGGATCAAGCCAAGCGCGCGGAACGGGAAGTTTTTTGGGGCCGACCCCTTGAACCTCAATTGTATGACTATAAATGACACCTCGTGAGGCCGGATGGCCTCTGCCCTTCCTGGGCGTTTCCTCCCTAACTCCTCAAGCCCGGACGGTTTCGCCCGGGCTTTTCTTTTGCCGCCTACTCGGCCGCCATCGCGACGCCGCCGAAGCGCTGGGCGCGGGCGGCGCTGGAGCGCAGGTCCGAGAAGCTCTGGGCGACCAGCGGATAGTCGGCCGGCAGGCCCCACTTGGCGCGGTACTGGTCGTCGGTCAGGCCCAGCTGGTTCAGGTGCCGGCGCAGCGAGCGATAGCGGCGGCCGTTCTCGAAACTGACGATGGCGTCCGGCGTGACGCTGGCGGCGATCGCCTCGGGGCTGGGCGTCGTGATGGCGGCGCGCGGGGTCAGCTCGGGCGAACCGGCGAATACCGCCTCGAGGGCGGCATAGGTGCGGGCGCTGAGCGCCGGCAGGTCGTCGGGCGAGACGGTATTGCGGCTGAGATAGGCGCACAGCACCTGGGCGGCGATCTCGGCGGCGCGTTCCTGGGCCTTGGTCATCTGGGATGGCTCTTCTGGCTTGATGATAAAAAGTGGCCCGGAAGCGCGGTGGACGCTTCCGGGCAGGGCAGGTGGGATCAGTGGGCGCCGGCGGCCCGCAGGCGGTCGCCGAAGGCGCAGGCGGGGGGCAGCTCGACCTTGACCCCGGCCCTGGCCTTGCCCTTCAGCCAGTCGCTGAGGGCTTCGGCCACCGTGTGGTCCAGGCTGGTCAGGCCGCGGGTGTCCAGCTTGACCCGGCCATTGTTCGGCGCGGTGTCCAGGACCTTGGCGATCTTGGGCAGCTGGATGAAGGTGGCCGCGCCTTCCAGGCGGATCTCGCTCTCGTCGGGGCCCAGCTCGCGCTGGAAGACCTTGAGGCGCATCTTCTTCAGGTTGGGGATCAGTTCCAGCAGGCTCAGGGCCATGCCGACCAGCACGCCGGTCAGGAGGTCCGTGGCCACCACCATCACGAAGGTCGCTCCCCAGATCAGGGCCGGCAGCAGGCCGTAGCGGGCGAACAGGTGACGGACGTGCTGCAGGCTGACCAGCTTCCAGCCCGTGACGACCAGCACGCCGGCGAGGGCGGCGCTGGGCACCTGGCGCAGGACGAAGGGCAGCAGGGCCACGAAGGCCAGGATCCACAGGCCGTGGAAGATGGTCGACATCCGCGACATCGCGCCGGCCTGGACGTTGGCCGAGCTGCGCACGATCACGCCGGTCATCGGCAGGGCGCCGACCAGACCGCACAGCAGGTTGCCGACGCCCTGGGCGCCCAGCTCCTTATTGTACTTGGTGCGCTCGCCATCGTGCATGCGATCGACAGCGGCCGCTGACAGCAGGGTCTCGGCCGAGGCGATGAACGCCACGGCGATGGCGGTGACCAGCAGGGCCGGATCGGCCATGCGGGCGAAGTCGGCCATGCCGGGGATGGCTATGGCGGCGGCGATCGACTCCGGCACGGCGATCTTCTGGACGTCCAGGCCCAGGATCGCCGCCAGGAACGTGCCGGCCAGCACGCCCAGCAGGGCGCCGGGGACCAGTTTCAGCTTGGCGGGGCGGAATTTCTCCCAGGCGATGATCGAGCCGATGGTGACCAGGCCGACGGCCAGGGCCGCTTCGACCGCGCCCAGGCTGGAGAACGAGACCCCGCCCAGCGCCGCCGGGATGGCCGCCAGGTTCTCGACGCCGTTCGCCCGCGGCTTGGCGGCGAACAGCACGTGAAACTGGCCCGCGACGATCAGCACGCCGATGCCGGCCAGCATGCCGTGCACGACGGCTGGCGAGATGGCCCGGAACCAGTTGCCGAGCTTGGCCGCGCCGGCGATCAGCTGGATCAGGCCGGCCACCACCAGGATCGGGCCCAGCATCGACAGGCCGTGCTTGGCGACGATCTCGAAGACGATCACGGCCAGGCCGGCGGCGGGACCGCTGACCTGCAAGGGCGAGCCGGCCAAGGCGCCGACGACGATGCCGCCGATAATGCCCGTCACCAGGCCGCGCTCGGCCGGGACGCCGGAGGCGACGGCGATGCCCATGCAGAGCGGCATCGCCACCAGGAAGACGACGATCGAGGCGATCAGGTCCCGCGACAGGATCGTCGAGAGCCCCGGCTTGGCGCCCGGACTCTCCTTGGGGGAGGAAACGGCGGACTGGGTCATTCGGCGGCGATGCCCAGGTGATCGGCGGCGACCATGCGGCGGGCTGGACGCTGGGCGACGGGCAGGGGAGCGCCTTCGAAGACCTGCTCGAACTGGCCGGTGTCGCCGTTATAGGCCTGGATCTGGCCGGTCTCGATCTCGAAGAACCAGCCGTGCAGGGTCAGCTCGCCCTTGGCGATAGCCGAGGCCACCGACGGGTGGGTGCGCAGGTGGTTGATCTGGACGACCACGTTCTCCAGCGACAGCGCGCGGGTGCGGCCGTGGTCGTCGAGGTGGCCGTAGCACGAGCACACCACGCTGTGGGCGGCGTGGGCGTGGCGCAGCCAGGCGGCGACGTTGGGCATCTTCTCCAGCGCGGCCGGGTTGGAGAACGCCTTCATCGCCCCGCAGTCCGAGTGGCCGCAGACGACGATGTCGCGCACGCCCAGCGCCATGACCGCGTACTCCACGGCCGACGACACGCCGCCGTTGGCTTGGCTGAAGGGCGGCACGATGTTGCCGGCGTTGCGGCAGACGAACAGGTCGCCCGGATTGGCCTGGGTGATCAGCTCGGGCACGACCCGGCTGTCGGCGCACGAGATCATCAACGCCTTGGGGCTCTGGCCGTGGCTGGCGAGACGTTCGTAGAGGGCGCTCTGGGCGGGGAAGACTTGGCCGCGGAACAAGGCGGCGCGTTCAAGGAACTGTTCCAAAGGGACCTCCGTGAGGATGGACCGCCGCGACGCCAGGAAAAGGGGGGACGAACGTCGCGGCGGGCGTCTCGGCGTTGAGGGCCTGACGCATCAGGGAAGGTCGTTTTCGGTTTTTGCTGCGATGCAGCGGCTTTGTGACAAAGGATGTCAGAAGCGGCCCGCCTAGAGCGCGGGAAGGCGAAGCTCCACCCGCAGGCCGCCTTGGGGGCGGTTCCTCAGCACCAGCTCGCCCCCCTCGCGCTGCAGGATCTGCTGGACGATGGTCAGGCCCAGGCCCAGGCCGGCCGTGTTCCGGGCGCGAGCGCTGTCCAGGCGGTGGAAGGGTTGCAGCACCCCGGCCAGCTCGGCCTCCGGTATGCCGGGGCCATTGTCCTCGACGGCGACGACGGCCGTGTCGCCCTCGCGAGCCAGGATCAAGGCCGCGTCGCCGCCGTAATGCAGGGCGTTCTCGACGATATTGCTGATCGCCCGCTTCAGCGACAGAGGGCGGGCCTGGACCGGCAGGTGGTCGATGCCGGCATAGGTCGCCGGACGCTCGGCGTCGGCGGCGTCGCCAATCACGGTCATGGCGATGGCGGCCAGGTCGGTGCGGCGTGGTGGCTCGGGATCCTCCTGGCCGCCCAGATAGGCCAGCAGCGAGTCGAGCATAGTCGTCATCTCGTCGACGTCGGCCTCCAGCGCCTCACGGGCCTCGGCGTCCTTGACGAAGCCGGCGCGTAGGCGAAGGCGGGCCAGGGGCGTGCGCAGGTCGTGGCCGACGGCGGCCAGGGCCTCGGTGCGGGCCCGCAGCAGGCCGGTGATGCGGTCCTGCATGGCGTTGAAGGCCTTGGCCACCAGCTTCAAGTCGCGCGCGCCGCTCTCGGCGATGCGGACGTGGGCGCCCTGACCCACCTTGTCGGCGGCCTCGGCCAGCGACCGCAACGGCTGACTGAGATTTCGCAGCACCAGGGCGGCGACGGCGATGACTCCCAGGCCCAGGATGAAGGCCGAACCGACGCTGCCCAGCAGAACGATCCAGGGCGCCGCGCGGATCAGGCGGCTATACTCGAAGAGTATCCAGCTGCCGATGAATTCCAGGGCCACGGCCAGCATCAGGACCAGGGTCACCTGGCCGACCAGACGCTGCGGCCACAGCCGCAGAAGCTTCATCGGCGCTCCCGGTTCATCGACGCTCCACCGCCGCGGTGAAGATGTAGCCGACGCCGCGCACGGTGCGCAGCAGCGACTCGGCCTGTCCGGTGACCGCCAGCTTGCGGCGCAGGCGGCTGACCAGTACGTCGATGCTGCGGTCAGAGGCGTCGGAGAAGCGGGCGCGGGACATTTCCAGCAGGCGCTCGCGGCCGATCACCCGCTGGGGTGAACTGACGAAGGCCAGCAGCAGGTCGAACTCGGCCCCCGACAGGTCGACGAAGGCGCCGTCGGGCGACAGGAGCTCGCGGCGGCCTGGGTCCAGGCTCCAGCCGGCGAAGGTCATCTGCTGGTGGCCGCGCGGCTGGCTGGCCTGCTGGCCGTTCTGGGTGCGGCGCAGGATGGCGCGGATGCGGGCGATCAGCTCCTTCTTGCTGAAGGGCTTGCCGATATAGTCGTCGGCGCCGAGCTCCAGGCCGATCAACCGGTCGGTCTCGTCGTCGCGGGCGCTGAGCATGACGATCGGCACGTCGCTTTCGCGGCGGATGCTGCGGCACAGGTCAAAGCCGTTGCTGCCGGGCAGCATGACGTCCAGCAGGATGAGGTCGACGGTGTTGGTTTCGAGCACGCGCGCCATCTCGGCCCCGTGGCCGGCGCTGAGCGGCTGGAAGCCTTCCTCGCGGAGCAGCCGCATCAGAAGCGTGCGCAGGGCCGGATCGTCCTCGACGATGAGGATGGTGGGCGCAAGCGGCGCGGTCGCCATCTCGCGCGGCAAGGCAATCGTTCCGTGGCCTGAAGAATCCATACGCGTGAGCTACTTAAGCGCGGCGACGCCGCAGGCAAGGGGCGCGCGACGATTTCCGTGCGACTTCACCCGAAAAGCGAGGGGCCCTCGCGCGCATTGCAGGTAAGGGGACGCGCGAGGGCTGACCGCCAGACCTCAGGGGCCAGGCGATCGTTCAGGGGCCGGACCTAGCTGGCGCGGCACGTGTCGGAGGCGGCGCCGTTCGACTTGGCGTCGGCGAGGGCGACGCCGCCCGTCTTCTGGACGCAGTCGGACGAGGCCTGGGCCTTGGGCGCCGCGCGCTTCTTCTTCTCGAGGTTCTTCTTGGCGACCTCCTCGGTGAAGGTCAGGCCGGTGCCTTGCGGGCCGGCGAAGGCCGGGGAAACGACCAGGCAGGCGCCCGCGAGGGCGAGGGAAGCGAGGATTTTCATGGGGAAACCAACTCTAGGGAACTGTGGCGGGGCAGGGTTTAGCCGCCCGACGCGGTGTCGGCCGCCGCCTGGGCGGAGGGCAGCGTGCGGCGATAGCCATCGACGGCCTTCAGCAGGCCGTCGATCTCGGCGTGGGTGATGGCCGTGCGGTGCTCGTGGCCCTTGTCGGACGTGAACTTGAAGCCCCAGGCGCCCGGCGCGGCGGCGGCGCGGCGCAGCTCGCTCTCCGAGATGCTGAAGGAAACTTCCTCGCGGCAGACTTCCGGCGCTTCGAACAGGAAGCAGTGGCTGGCGTTGTCGCGGATCTTGGTCAGCGGCGCCGTGACCGGCCATTGACTTGTCTGGTACGAGACCTCGCCGTAGCCGCGGATCGAGCCGGGGTACATCAAGGTCTGACGCACCTCGAAGCGGGTCGCGCCCGAGCGCTTGTCGACGAAGGCGCGCAGGTGGTTGTCGCTGGCGGGCGACTTGAGCAGGCCTTGACCGGTGCGGAAGCCACGCTCCGAGCTGATCACGGTCTCGACGTCCAGCGGGTCGTCGATGACCTGGGCCTTGGCGTGGAAGTGGTCAGCCGTCAGGGCGGCTTGCTTGGCGGGCAGCTTGTGGGTCTGGGCGACGGCCGCGCTGGCCGCGGCCACGCTGCCGGCCAGCGCCAAAACCATCAAAGTGTTACGGGTCGTCTTCATCCTTGTTCTCCCGAACGGGGCCGCTCCGAGGGGGACGAGCGACCCTGCTACGGGTCGGAGAGTGGCGAGGCCGCCTTTCGGCTCTGCATCGCGTTTGTGACAAAGGATGACAGGCCCGCTTTCGTCGCGGTTGCTTAAAGTTTCAGCTTCTCCGCGATGACCGACCACGGAACGAGCTTGAAGTTCTGACGCTCGGGCGGGGCGATGTTGCGGCCGTCCTGGGCCACGAAGGCTCCATTTTCCAGGCCCGCGCCCAGCGAGGCGCTTGTCACGTCCAGGCCGTCGGTCTCGGAGATCCCGTCGACGCCGTTTTCGCCGTTGGCGGTGACCGCGAAGCTGCCGACATAGGCGTTGTCGCCCTCGCGCCGGAACACGGCGTAGCTGTTGTTGCCCTGGCTGGAGACCACCAGATAGCCCTTGCCGCCCGGCTGGGCGTAGAGGCCGACGCCCTCCAGATCGTCCCTCAGGGCGGGGTTGTCGGCGACGCGGGCCACGGCCTTGCGGGCCGAACCCGCCTTGGCGTTGGCGCCCAGCTTCCAAAGCGCGACGTCCTCCTCGGCGACGTACAGCGCGCCGGTCTCGTCGTCGGCGACGCAGCCCTCGGTCTGCGTGTCGAAGCGGATGTCCCGCACCGGCCGGGCGCGGACCTTGCCGGCAGGGGTGGCCGTCAGCTTCCACTGGCGCACCAGGCCGTCGGGATCGCCGACGAAGACGAAGGTCTGGCCCCGGCGGTCGCGATACATGCACAGGCCGTACGGGTCCGAAAGATTCGTGGGCTGAACGCCGTCGGCGACGTTGCGCAGCAGGCGGGTCTGCGGATCGATCGTGTAGAGCGCGATCGACTTGTGACTGCGGTCGCTGGCGGCGATCAGAGTCACCATCCTGCCGCCCAGCCGGAAGCCGCCGCGCAGGTCGACATTGTTCATCTTGCCATCGGGCAGGAATTGAAGGCGCTTGCCGGAGAGGTCGTAGACGGCCAGACCGCCCTTCTTGTCCGTGCCGATGACGGCGCTCCTCGCCGGATCGGTCGGGTGGACCCAGATGGCGGGATCGTCGGCGGCGTCGCCGTCGTGATCGACCGGCTGGGTTTCCATGGTGGCCTGGACCAGGGCCAGCTTGCTGCGTGGGGCGGCGGGCGCGTCGTCGCCGGTCGGCAGCTTCAGGGTGGCGGCGATGTCAGCCCAGGACAGGATCTTGCTGTGCGCGCCCTGCTTGCGATCGTCGGCGATCAGCAGGCCGCCGGCCGGCAGGCCCGGACCCACCGGCGCGCGCAGACCGAACAGGGCCGAAGGGTTCTCGACCGCGCCGGCGCTGAAGCTTCCCAGGAATTTGTCGCCAGCGCCGCGGTCATAGACGTTGAACACGCCCGCGCCCGGATTGGCGGCGACCAGATAGTCCGCGCCCTGGCCGCCGTTGACGATCGCCACGCCGGCGACCTCGCCAGCGATATGGCCCAGGCGGTTGATGTCGACGATGGCCGGGACCGGCTCGGCCTCCGGATCGGCGTCGTAGCGCCAGATCCCCACCGCCGCCTGGGCGACATAGAGCGCGCCGCTGGCGTCGTCGGCGACGCAGTACTTGGCCTCGGACGACAGGCGCAGGCGGCGCACAATGCGGCCGTCCAGCTTTCCATCGGCGGCCTGGAACAGCAGCCACTGATCCAGCTGGCCGTCGCGGCCCAGGGCGAAGGCGTACAGCGACCCGTCGCGGGCGCTGCGGTGCAGGCAGATCCCTTCGCCGGAATAGCCCAGCATCAGGGGCCTCGCGTCGGTCGCGGACACCTGGCCGCTGGCCCAGTCGCGGGCGAACAGCCGCAGGCGGCCGCCCTGGCTGTCCAGCACCGCCAGGAGGACGCGGTCATTGTCACTACGGGCGTCCACGGCCTCGACCTCGCCGCCGGTGACCGAGGCGATCCGCTGGCCATCAAGGCCGTAGAACTCCAGGCCGGCCAGCTCGGCGCTGGCGGCGATCACGCTCTGCTCAGGATCGGTCGGGTGGCGCAGCAGGACCACGCCGTTGGCGCCGCCCTGGGCGGTGGGCGCGGTGGTTCCGATCGGCTGGACAACTGGCAAGGGCGCGACGGGCGAGGGGACCTGCGCCAGGGCCGGCGCGGCGGCGGTCAGGGCCAGCAAGCTGGCGGCCAATTTCAGATAGATCACGGTGGAGCGCCCCTCTTGTCACGTTTGCGTCTTGTCCATCGCCTAGACGCCGCTGACTGACGTCCGGCTGACGAAATCCGTGATCTGAAGAAAAATTCTATTCATATTGTAAAATAGAAAATCCGTTCGTATCTTGGGCGCAAATGAAACGGCCCCACAAAAAGGTGGCCCACAGGGGAGATGCAGATGGCGAGGCTTCGCAACGCCTTGATGACGGCCGCCATGGTTCCGCTGCTGGCGGGAACCGCGCAGGCGGCGCCGATATCAAGGTCCATGGGTGGCGGTCCCACCGGAGACCTGAAGCTGGAACGGATGGTCATGGTCATGCGCCACAGCGTGCGGCCGCCGACCAAGACGCCAGCGACGCCTGCGGGCACGACCGCACAGCCTTGGGGAACCTGGACCACGCCCTATGGCGAGCTGACTCCGCACGGCGCGGAGGGCGCGCGGCTGATGGGCGCCTATTACCGCACCTTCCTGGACGCGCGGGGCCTGTTGCCGCGCGAGGGCTGCGCGGCCCCGGGCGAGATCGTCGCCTGGGCCAGCGGCAAGCAGCGGGCGATCAAGACCGCTGAGATGTTCGTCGAGGGCCTGCAGCCCGGCTGCGGCCTCAAGGTCGCCCATCCGGACAATGAGGAGAACGACCCGATCTTCCATCCGGCCGAGGGGATAGACGGTGATGTCGCGCTGAAGGCCGCCCAGCGCCAGAGGCCCGGCGTCGCGGCCGAGGCCAGGATCCACGCAGCGGACTTTGCCGTCCTGCAACGCGTGCTGGGCTGCGATCCGGCCACCAAGGCCGGCTGCGATATCGCCAAGAAGCCCTCGCACCTCGCGGCCAACAAAAACGACACGCCCGACCTGGAAGGCGCCCTGTCGATCGCTTCGACAGCTGGCCAGACAGTCCTGCTGGAATATGTCGAGGGCAAGCCGATGGACCAGGTCGGCTGGGGCCGCGCCTCCAAGGCCGACATCCAGGCCATGCTGCGGTTCCACCCGGTGAAGTTCCACTACGAGGTCGGCGCGCCGTACATCGCCGAGCGTTACGCCGCGCCGGTGGCCAAGGAGGTGCTGAACGCGCTGAAGGGCGAGGCCGGGACGGGCGGCAAGCTGACCATGTTGGTCGGCCACGACACCAACATCGCCGCCCTGCGCGGCCTCCTGGGCGCGCACTTCACCGCCGCCGACTATCCGCAGGACGATCCGCCGCCCGGCGGCGCCATGGGTTTCGAGCTGCTGAAGGACGGCGCGGGCAAGCGCTTTGTGCGGGCCTTCTACACGGCTCAATCCATGGACCAGCTGCGCCAGCTGCAGCCGCTGACCGCCAGCAACCCGCCGGCCTATGCCTACTTCAAGGTTCCGGGCTGCGGCGTGGCGGGCGAGCCGACGCTGTGTCCGCTGGAGACCTTCCAGACGATCGTCGGCGGCAAGCTGGACCATCCGGCGAAGAACTAGAACGATCCCACTCGGCGACACCTCCGGCGGCGGCTCTCCTGCGGAGCCGCCGCTTTTTTTGTTCCCTTCTCCCCTTGTGGGAGAAGGTGGCGCGCAGCGCCGGATTAGGGATTGAAAGACCCGTATGCCGCCCACGAAAAAGGGGCCGCCGTGCGACCCCTCATCCGTCAGCTTCGCTGACACCTTCTCCCGCAAGGGGAGAAGGGGTTCTTACAGCTTCACCACCTGCCCGGTCTTCGCCGACTGGCCGGCCGCCTCGGCGAGGGCCAGGGCCTCGACGCCATCGACATAGCCGACCGAGGGCAGGGCCTCGCCGCGGATAATCTCGGCGAAGTGCGCCATCTCGCGGCGATAGGCCTCGGCGTAGCGGTCGAGGAAGAAGTTCTGGAAGGCGTCGCTGGCCGCGCCGGCCTCGCCCCAGACGCTGACCGTGCTCTCCATGACGTTGTCGGCGCGGACCAGGCCCTTGGCGCCGAAGGCCTCGATGCGCTGGTCGTAGCCGTAGCCGCTGCGGCGGCTGTTGCTGATCATGCAGATCTTGCCCGAGGCGGTGCGCAGGATGATCTTGGCGGTGTCGACGTCGCCGGCCTCGCCGATGGCCTGGTCCACCAGGCAGCTGGCGGCGGCGTAGACCTCGGTCACCGGCTCGTCCAGCAGCCAGCGGGCCATGTCGAAATCGTGGATGGCCATGTCCTTGAAAAGGCCGCCCGACACCTTGACGTAACTGACTGGCGGCGGGGCCGGGTCGTGGCTGGTGATGTGCACCGTCTCCAGCGCGCCGACGACGCCAGCCGAGAGCCTGGCCTTCAAGCCCTGGAAGTTCGGATCGAAGCGTCGGTTGAAGCCCAGGAACAGCTTCACGCCCTTGGCCCCCAATTCGCCTTGCGCCGAGCGGGCGCGGGCCAGGTCCTGGTCGATCGGCTTCTCGCAGAACACCGCCTTATTGGCCGCGATGGCCTTCAGGCTGTAGTCGAGGTGGGTGTCGGTCGAGCTGGCGACGATGACGCCGGCCACCGAAGGATCAGAGAGGGCGGTGTCGAGATCGACGACGGTCGCGCCGGTCTCGGCGGCCAGGCCGTCGGCGGCCGCGGCGACCGGGTCGACCACATATTTCAGCCGCAGGCCCGGCTGGCCGGCGACGTTCTTGGCGTGGATGCGGCCGATGCGGCCGGCACCCAAAATGGCGATATCTTGCATGGGAACCCTAATGCGTTTGCCGCGCCGCTGCTTGGGTGGTCGCGCTTGGACTTCCTCTAGTATGGAATAAAAATTCCTTCCACATGAAAAGTGGAACGAGGGCCGAGTCTGGTGACGTTTGTGTTCGGCTTCGGAATGGATATTCTAATTCTGAAGCGATCATATCGGGGCGGACATGACGGAAGACACCACGCCGGCCAGCGCGCCGGCCTCGGCCGAGGAACTGAGGGCGGCGATCCTGGAGCGGTACGATTCGCTGAGCAAGCGTCTGCAGCAGATCGCCCGCTACGTGCTGGACGAACCCAACGAGATGGCGCTGGAGACCCTGGCGGTGATCTCCGAGCGCTGCGGCGTGCAGCCCTCGGCCATCGTTCGCTTCGCCAAGACCTTCGGCTATCCGGGCGCCAGCCAGATGCAGCGGCTGTTCCGCGACGGCCTGCTGTCGGGCCATGCGGGCCTGGGCTATGGCGAGCGCGTGCGTCACTTCAACGAAGCGGTGGCCCGCAAGTCCGACGGCGGCGCCGACGTGCTCAACGAATTCGTCGAGGGCAACACCCTGGCCCTGCAGAACCTGACCCAGACGGTCAGCGAGCAGGACATGAAGGAGGCCGTGGCCCTGATCGACCGGGCAGAGACGGTCTATGTCGTCGGCTTCCGCCGCTCGTTTCCGGTGGCCTCGTACCTGGCCTATTCGCTGCAGCAGGTGAACAAGCGCACCCTGTTCATCGACGGCGTAGCGGGCCTGACCAGGCAACAGGTCCAGACCATCGGTCCGCGCGACCTGCTGATCGCCGTCAGCTACCACCCCTATGCCGAGGAGACGGTGCAGGCCGTCGACATGGCCACCCAGCGCGGGGCGCGTATTCTCTCTATCAGCGACAGCCTGGTCAGCCCCATCGCCAAGCCGGCCGAACTGGTGCTGCACGTGCGCGAATCGGAGGTCCGCACCTTCCGCTCGCTGGCCGCCTCGATCTGCCTGGCCCAGGCCCTGGTGATCGGCTTCGCCTTCGAGGCTAACAAGGAAAAGAAGAAGCCGAGGAAGGGCGTGTGAGCGACCGGCTGGACCGCCCGTTCCATCCTCAAGCGAAAATGAAATGGATGTTGCAAGCGTTCTAGCTTTGGAATATGCGTTACATATCGCCGGCGGGGAGGCCGGCTCGGAGTGACGTGGAACCGGCATGGCGCAGGACGCAAAGACCCTTGATCTGATCGCCATCGGCCGGTCCTCCGTCGACCTCTACGGACAGCAGGTGGGCGGTCGGCTGGAGGACATGGCCTCCTTCGCCAAGTACCTGGGCGGCAGCCCGACCAACACCGCCGCGGGCGGCGCGCGCCTGGGCCTGAAGACGGGCCTCCTGACCCGCGTCGGCGCCGATCACATGGGCCGTTTCATCCGCGAGCAGCTGGAGCGCGAGGGCGTCGACGTCGCCGGCGTGCTGTCCGATCCCGATCGCCTGACGGCCCTGGTGATCCTCGGGATCCGCGACCGGGTGAACTTCCCGCTGATCTTCTATCGCGAGAACTGCGCCGACATGGCGTTGCAGCCGTCGGACGTCGACGAGGCCTGGTTCGCCAAGGCCAGGGCCGTGCTGATCAACGGCACACACCTGTCGCAGCCGAACGTCTACGAGACCAGCCTGAAGGCCGTCCGCGCGGTCAAGGCGGCCGGCGGCCGCGTGGCCTTCGACATCGACTATCGCCCCGTGCTGTGGGGCCTGACCGGCAAGGACGCCGGCGAGAACCGCTTCGTCGAGAACCAGGACGTCACCCGCAAGCTGCAGGAGGTCGTGGCGCTGTGCGACCTGATCGTCGGCACGGAGGAAGAGATCCACATCCTGGGCGGCACGACCGACACCATCGCCGCTCTGCGCGCCATCCGCTTGGGCGCGCCCGGCGCCCTGTTGGTCTGCAAGCGCGGCCCCGACGGCTGCGCAGCCTTTCCGGGCGCCATTCCCGACACCCTGGACGAGGGTGTCAGCGCCCGCGGTTTCAAGGTCGAGGTGTTTAACGTGCTGGGGGCGGGCGACGCCTTCATGGCCGGCTTCCTGCGCGGCTGGCTGCGCCATGAGAGTGTCGAGACCTGCTGCGAGTGGGGCAACGCCTGCGGGGCCATCGTGGTCTCGCGCCACGGCTGCACGCCGGCCATGCCGACCTGGGTCGAGCTGGAGGCCTTCCTGTCCGAGCGGGAGCGTCCGTTCCGCCTGCGCGAGGACGTCGAGCTGGAGCATATCCACTGGGCCAGCACCCGCGACCGCGTCTATGACGAGCTGACCGTCCTGGCCGTCGACCATCGCAGCCAGTTCCTGGACCTGATCGCCGAGACGGGCGGCGACCCCGAGCGCATCCCGGCCTTCAAGACCCTGGCCCTGCGCGCGGTGCAGCAGGTGGCCGGCGGGGATGAGGCGCGCTACGGCATGCTGCTGGACGGCCGTTTCGGCTTCGAGGCCTTGGCGCAGGCCGCCGACCACGACTACTGGATCGCCCGCCCCATCGAGCTGCCCAAGTCACGGCCGCTGGAGTTCGAGAGCTCCGCCGACGTCGCCACCGAGCTGACCGAGTGGCCGGCGGGGCAGGTCGTCAAGTGCCTGTGCTTCTATCATCCCGACGACGAGGTCGCGCTGCGCGAGCGCCAGGAGCGCCAACTGTTGCGCCTGTTCGACGCCTGCCGGAAGACCCGCCACGAGTTGTTGCTGGAGCTGATCCTACCGGCCGGCATGGAGAGTGACAGCCACACCGTGGCCCGCGCCATCCGCCGGCTGTACGGGCTGGGCATTCGCCCCGACTGGTGGAAGCTGGAGCCGCTGCAGGACGCGGTGGCCTGGGGCGAGACGGAGCGCGCTATCAACGAGAACGACCCGCTGTGCCGCGGCGTGGTGCTGCTGGGCCTGTCGGCGCCGGAGGCCGAGCTGCTGGCCTCGTTCGAGGTTGTAGCGCCGTTCCCGATCGTGAAGGGTTTCGCCGTCGGTCGGACCATCTTCTACGATGTCGCCCGCGACTGGCTGGCGAACCGCATCGACGACGAGGCGGCCGTCGCCGCGCTCGCCGCGAAATTCAAGGTGCTGGTCGACGCCTGGAAGCGTCTGCGCCGCGCCGCTGAGAAGGCCGCGTAACATGGCGACTGTCCGTCTCACCGCCGCCCAGGCGACTGTCCGCTGGCTTTCGGCGCAATATGTCGAGACCGGGGAAGGGGAGGCTCCTTACTTCGCCGGGGTCTGGGCGATCTTCGGCCACGGCAATGTCGCCGGCCTGGGCGAGGCCCTGCACGGCGTTCGCGACGTGCTGCCGACGTATCGCGCCCACAACGAGCAGGGCATGGCCCATGCCGCCATCGCCTTCGCCAAGCAGTCGCGGCGCGAGCGGGCCATGGTCTGCACCACCTCGATCGGCCCCGGCGCGACCAACATGGTCACCGCCGCTGCGTTGGCCCACGTCAATCGCCTGCCGGTGCTGTTCCTGCCCGGTGACGTCTATGCCAGCCGCCGGCCCGATCCGGTTCTTCAGCAGATCGAGGACTTCGGCGACGGGACGATCAGCGCCAACGACTGCTTCAAACCGGTGTCGCGCTACTTCGACCGCATCGTCCGGCCCGAGCAGATCCTGGACGCCCTGCCGCGCGCCTTGGCGACCATGCTGGATCCGGCGACCTGCGGCCCGGCGACCCTGGGCTTCTGCCAGGATGTCCAGGCCGAAGCCTTCGACTATCCGGAAACCTTCTTCGCCAAGAAGGTCTGGCGCATTCGCGCGCCGCGTCCCGATCCGCGCGAGCTGGCCGATCTGGTCGCGCTGATCAAGGCCGCCAAGCGTCCGCTGGTCGTGGCCGGGGGCGGGGTGCTGTACGCTCGCGCCGAAGCCGCCCTGGCGGATCTCGTCACCCGCGCCGGCCTGCCCGTCGCCGAGACGCAAGGCGGCAAGGGGAGCCTCGCCTGGGATCACCCGCTGAACCTGGGCGCCGTCGGTGTCACCGGCACGACCGCCTCGGTCGCCGCCGCGGAAGAGGCCGACCTCGTCATCGGCGTCGGCACGCGCCTGCAGGACTTCACCACCGGCTCGCGCGCCCTGTTCGGGGCCGAGGGCCGCAAGCTCGTTCAGATCAACGTCGCCCCGCACGATGTCCACAAGCACGGCGCGACCAGCGTCGTCGGCGACGCCCGGGCGGTGGTCGAGGCGCTCTCGGAGGCGCTGAACGGTTGGCGGGCGCCCGAGGCCTGGACCGAAAAGGCGACAAGCGGCGTCGATGGCTGGAACGCCATCTTCGACGCGGCGACCAAGCCCGACAATCGCGAGCTGCCGACTGACGCCCAGGTGCTGGGCGCAGTGTGGCGGGCCTCGTCCGAGGACAGCGTGGTGGTCTGCGCCGCCGGCGGCCTGCCGGGCGAGCTGCACAAGCTGTGGCGCACGCGCCGGCCCGGCGGCTACCACGTCGAATACGGCTTCTCGTGCATGGGCTACGAGATCGCCGGCGCCGTCGGCGTGAAGATGGCCGCGCCGGACCGTGAGGTCCATGTGATGGTCGGCGACGGCAGCTATCTGATGATGAACTCCGAGCTGGCCACCTCGGTCATGCTGGGGACCAAGCTGATCGTCACCGTGCTCGACAATCGGGGCTTCGGCTGCATCAACCGCCTGCAGGCGGCGACCGGCGGGGCGGCGTTCAACAATCTGCTGGTCGACGCGCGTCACCAGATCCTGCCGGACATCGACTTCGCCGCCCACGCCGCCAGCCTGGGCGCGCGCTCGGAGAAGGTCGCCAGCCTCGCTGAACTGGAGGCGGCCTTGCAACGCGCCAAGGCCAGCGACCGCAGCTATGTCGTGGTCATCGACACCGACCCGATGCCCACCACCGAAGGCGGCGCCTGGTGGGACGTGGCGGTGCCGGAAGTCTCGGTGCGCCCGACGGTCAACGCCGCGCGCGCAACCTATGAAGACAAGATCAAGCAACAGCGTACGGGAGACTAGGCCCATGACCATCCGTTTCGGCGTGAGCCCGATCGCCTGGATCAACGACGACATGCCCGAGCTGGGCGGCGACACCCCGCTGGAGAGCGTGCTGGCCGACTGTCAGGCGATCGGCTTCTCGGGCGTCGAACTGGGCGGCGTCTTCCCGCGCGATCCCTTGGTGCTGAAGCCGCTGCTGGACCGCTACGGCCTGGACCTGGTCGGCGGCTGGTACAGCGGCAATCTTCTGGCGCATTCGGCCGATGACGAGATCGCCGCCCTGCAGCCGCACCTCAATCTGCTGAAGGCCATGGGCTGCTCGGTGTTCATCCACGCCGAGACCAGCAACGCCATCCATGGCGACCGCTCCAAGACCCTGTCGGCGACCCCGCGCCTGGACGCCGAGGGCTGGAAGGAATTCGGCGCGCGCCTGACCAAGGTGGCCGACTATGTCGCAAGCCAGGGCCTGAAGTTCGCCTATCACCACCACTTGGGCACCGTCGTCGAGCGGCCCGAGGACCTGGAGGCCTTCTTGGCCAACACGGGCCCTTCGGTCGGCCTGACCGTCGACACCGGCCACGCGGCCCTGGGCGGCCTGGACCCTGTCCAAGTCATCCGCAGCTATCCGCACCGCGTCGCCCATGTGCACTGCAAGGACATCCGCAGCGAGGTTTTCCACAAGGTGGTCTCGCGCGGCGGCGGCAGCTTCCTGGACGGGGTGCTGGCGGGCATGTTCACCGTGCCGGGCGACGGCTACCTGGACTATGCGGCGGTCATGCAGGCCTTGGCCGAGATCGGCTATTCGGGCTGGATCATCGTCGAGGCCGAGCAGGACCCGGCCATCGCCAATCCCCGCCAGTACGGCGAGATGGGCCTGGCGACCTTGAAGAAGGAGGCCGCCGCCGCCGGCCTGAAGGCCGCGTGATGAGCCCTTTGCTTGTCCGTCCCCACGCGCCCGATGCGCAAGGCTCGGTGCTGGAGATCACACCGGAAAGCGCCGGCTGGACCCATGTCGGCTTTCAGGTCGTCAAGCTGGCGGCCGGTGAGACCTTCGAGGGCTCGGCGCCGGCCCGCGAGACCTGCCTCGTCGTGATGAGCGGGACCGCCGAAATCTCGGCAGAAGGCGTCTCATTCGGCAAGGTCGGCGGCCGCGCCAATGTGTTCGAGGACCGGGCCCCCGGCGCGGTCTATGTCCCCGCCGCCACGCCCTACGCCGTGACCGCCGTCGCCGATGTCGAGCTGGCCTTGTGCACCGCCCCGGGCAAGCCCGGCGGCCAGGCGCGACGGATCGCCGAGGGCGACATGCCGCGCGAGGTTCGGGGCAACGGGACCAATGTCCGCCACGTCCGCAACATCCTGCCCGAGACGGCGCCCGCTGACGGCCTGCTGGTCGTCGAGGTGATCACTCCGGGCGGCCACTGGTCCAGCTATCCGCCGCACAAGCATGACACCGCCGCGGAGGGCGAGGAGACGGCGCTGGAGGAGACCTACTACCACCGCCTGAACCCCCCGCAGGGCTTCGCCTTCCAGCGCGTCTACACCGACGACCACAGCCTGGACGAGACGGTCTGCGTCCAGGACGGCGACGTGGTCATGGTGCCGCGCGGCTACCATCCGGTCGGGGCTCCGCACGGCTATGACCTCTACTACCTGAACGTCATGGCCGGACCGCACCGGAAGTGGATCTTCCGCAACGACCCCGCCCACGACTGGATCATGACCAAGGTCTGATCCGAACAGTCTTCCTGCGTGCAGCCTTGGCCCCGGACCCGTCGTCCGGGGCCTTCTTTTTCCGCGTTCCAACTCGTTCCTTGTGTGGAATAAATCTTCCAATCTCTGTCACAATGGAATAGCGTGACTTCGAAGCGGCTGATCGTTCCGCCATGTAGCGGGACGGGAGCAGGGGGAGACGAAGATGCTTAGGTTCTTCGCGCGGGGGGCGGATGCGCCGCCGCTCAGCGATCCGGCGACGATCGACGCGCTGTATCGGCGCCATCGCTTCCGGATCATGATGGCGATCACCCTGGGCTACGGCATGTCCTATACCTGCCGCCTGGCGCTGGGCATGGTGAAGAAGCCGCTGATCGACGCCGGCGTTTTTACGCCGACCGAGCTCGGCTTGATCGGCTCGGCCCTGTTCTACGCTTACGCCTTCGGCAAGCTGACCAATGGCGTGCTGGCCGACCACGCCAACATGAAGCGGTTCTTCGCCTTCAGCGTGCTGATCTCGGGCCTGGCCAATGTCGGCATGGGGTTCTCGACAACCGTGGCCCTTTCGGCGGCGTTTTGGGGGATCAACGGCTGGTTCCAGAGCTTCGGCGCCCCGGCCGGCGTGGTGTCGATGAGCCAGTGGTTCAGCAACCGCGAGCGCGGCCGCTACTATGGAATCTGGAGCACCGCCCATTCGATCGGCGAGGGCCTGACGTTCGCGTTGGTCGGCGGGATCGTGGCGGCGTTCGGCTGGCGATATGGCTTCTGGGGGCCGGCGGCGATCGGCGTGCTGGTGGCGATCGCCGGCTACCTGTTGATCCAGGATCGCCCGCAGACCCTGGGTCTGCCTGCCGTCGCCGACTGGCGCAACGACCACTGGCAGGGCGACAAGCCGAAACAGGAGCCCGCCAGCGTCTTCAGGACCCAGCTGCAGATCCTCAAGATCCCCGCCGTCTGGGCCCTGGCCCTGTCGTCGGCCCTGATCTACGTGACCCGCTACGCCATCAACAGCTGGGGCGTGCTCTATCTCCAGGAGGCGCGGGGCTACAGCCTGGCGGCGGCGGGTTCTATGCTGATGATCTCGACCCTGGCCGGTATCGTCGGGGCGATCAGCTTCGGCTTCGTCTCCGACAAGCTGTTCGGCGCCCGGCGTCCGCCCGCCAACCTGTTGTTCGGCCTGCTGGAGCTGGCCGGCCTGGCCCTGATCTTCTACGGCCCCAACACCGGACCGGCTTTGATCACCGGCATGATCCTGTTCGGCCTGGGCATGACGGCCCTGGTCACCTCCTTGGGCGGACTTTTCGCCACCGACATCTGTCCCAAGCGCGTGGCCGGCGCGGCGGTCGGGCTGATCGGCGTGTTCAGCTATCTGGGCGCGGCGATCCAGGAGCATGTCAGCGGCGTGCTGATCGACCGTGGCATGCGTGTCATCGACGGCGTGCGACACTACGACTTCGGACCGGCCATGGTCTTCTGGATGGGGGCGTCCGTCGCCTCCCTGACCCTGGCCGCCGCCCTGTGGCGCACCAAGCTGAGAGACTGAGCCCGTGACCGAGCCTTCCCCGCTGCTGCAGACGATGATCCGCGCGGCGCGCGCCGCCGGCGACCGTCTGAAGCAGGACTTCGCCGAGATCGCCACCCTGGAGATCCAGCACAAGAACGGTCCCGCCGACCCCTTCACCATCGCCGACGTCCGCGCCGAGCAGACCGTCAAGTCGATCCTGTCGGAGGCCTATCCCGATTACGGTTTCCTCGGCGAGGAGGGCGGGCTGGTCCAGGGCGCGGACTCCGCCAACACCTGGATCTGCGACCCGCTGGACGGCACGGCCAACTTCCTGATCGGCCTGCCGATCTGGGCGGTCAACATCGGCCTGCAGCGTGACGGCGAGATCGTCGCTGGCGTGACCTATGTCCCGATGCTGAACGAACTGTTCCGGGCCGAGAAGGGCAAGGGCGCCTATCTCAACGACATCGCCATCAGGGTCTCGAGACGGCAGGGCCTGGAGCAGGCGATCCTCAGCGTCGGCATTCCGTTCATGGGCAAGCCGCGCCAGGAACAGTTCCACGCCGAGATGCAGCGCCTGACGCCCAGGGTCGGCGGCCTCCGCCGTCTGGGGGCGGGAGCCGTCGACATGGCCTATGTCGCCTGCGGCCGCTTCGACGCCTATTGGGAACAGTCCACCAGCGCCTGGGACATGGCCGCCGGGGCGGTGATCGTGCGCGAGGCCGGCGGGGTGGTCACCGACACCCTGGGCCGCGACCTCAACGTCATGAACGGCACGGTGCTGGCGACCACCCCGCAACTTTTCCATCCGCTTCTAAACAAACTTAAGCCGGTCGACGCAATCTAACGCCGTAATTTCGCTATAACTTTCAATGACGGTGCGTCCCTTGAGGCGCGCCGCCGATCGCGCGCGCCGAAGGACGCCGTACCGATGCTCGATCTCGTCACCGTCACGCCCGAGGAGTTCGCCGACCTGCGGGCGAGCCTGCCCGCCATCACCGACCGCTATCTGTTCGATGTCTTCGGCATCAGCGAGACCACCTGGGTCAAGCTGCGCAAGGGGCTGCCCATCAAGCGCGCGACCCTGGAGCGGGCCCTGGTCAAGCGCGAGCGCTGGCGGGCCATGGGCGGCGGCGGACGCATCGCCGCCTAGGCGTCCGGCCTAGGTCTGGCGTCAGGGGCGTGTCAGGATGACTATGGAATCGTCCCGCCATGATCCTGACCCGACCGCCGTTCCATAAGCTTCTGATCGCCGTGGGCGCCGTCTCGACCCTGGCGGCCGGCGGCGCGACCGCCGACGAGCACAAGAAGCAGAACCACGAGGCCGCGCGCCAGGCCCTGCTGCGCAAGGAGGTCCTGCCGCTGACCCGCATCCTGGCCATCGCCGCCCAGCGCGCGCCCGGCGAGGTCATCGAGGTCGAGCTGGAGCAGGGGGACCACGGCCGCCTGAAGTACGACCTGAAGATCCTGGCCAGGACCGGCCGCATCCGCGAACTGGAGCTCGACGCCAAGACCGGCGCGACCCTGAAGCTCGAGGACGACTGAGTGCGCGCCCTGGTCGTCGAGGATGATCCTGTCGTCGGTCCAGATCTCGCCAAGGCGCTGGGCGGGGCCGGCTTCGTCGTCGACCTGGCTCGCGACGGCGAGGACGCCTCGTTCAAGGGCGGGGTCGAGGACTACGCCGTCGTGATCCTGGATCTGGGGCTGCCGCGCCTGGACGGCCTGACGGTGCTGCGCCGCTGGCGCCAGGAGGGGCGGGCCTTCCCGGTGCTGATCCTGTCGGCGCGCGGCGACTGGACCGAGAAGGTCGAGGGGATCGAGGCCGGCGCCGACGATTACCTGGCCAAGCCGTTCGAGATGGGCGAGCTCGTGGCGCGGGCGAGGGGGCTGGTCCGCCGCGCGGCGGGCCGGGTCTCGCCGGTGATCGAGGTCGGCCGCCTGGCCCTGGACACCCGCCGCATGTCGGCGGCTGTGGACGGCGCGCCGATCAAGCTGTCGCCGCTGGAGTTCCGGCTGCTGGACTGCCTGGCGCACAATCCCGGCCGCGCGGTCTCGGCCGGGGAGCTGGCCGAGCAGCTGTACGGCGTGGCCGACACCGCCGACGCCAACGCCATCGAGGCCCTGGTCACCCGCCTGCGCCGAAAGGTCGGGGCGGACGTGATCGAGACCCGGCGGGGCTTCGGCTATCTGCTGGCGGGCGTGACCGCGTGAAGGGACGCTCGCTGAGGGGGCGGCTGATCGCCGGCGGCATGCTGGCGATCCTGGCGGCCCTGGCCATGTCCTGGCTGGCCATGACCTGGCTGTTCGAGCGCCACATCGTTCGCCGCGAGACCGCCGACCTGGTCCGCACCGGCCAGGCCCTGGCCGCGGCCACCCGGTTGGATCCGGCGGGCGCTCCCGTGGTCGAGGCCGCTCTGACCGATCCGCGCCTGCGCAAGGCGATGGGCGGCCTCTACTGGCAGGTCTCAACGCCGCGCGGCGTCCAGCGGTCGGTGTCGCTGTGGGACCAGGTCTTGAAGCCGCCGCCGACGGCCGAGACCGACGATTGGGCCTCGCGCATCGCCGCTGGGCCATTCGGCGACCGCCTGCTGCTGGTCGAGCGTTCGGTGCGGCCCGACCGCAACGGCCCCGCCGTGCTGATCCAGGTCGCCGGCGACGAGAAGGTCCTGCGCTTGGCCCGGGCGGAGTTCGGCCGCGATCTCGCCCTGTTCCTGGCCGGGCTGTGGGTCGTGCTGTCGGCGGCCGCCGCCTTGCAGGTGACCCTGGGCCTGTCGCCCTTGGCCCGCGTCCGCGCGGACCTGGCCCGCCTGCGCAGGAGCCCGTCGGCGCGGATGTCCGACGACCATCCTCGCGAGATCGCCCCGCTGGCCGAGGCGATCAACGCCCTGGCCGAGGCGCGGGAAGGCGATGTGGCCCGGGCCCGTCGTCGGGCCGGTGATCTGGCCCACAGCCTCAAGACCCCGCTGGCGGCGCTGTCGGCCCAGAGCCGGCGGGCTCGTGAGGCCGGGGCGACCGAGGCCGCCGACGGGCTGGACGCCGCCATCGCCGCCGTTGGCGCGACCCTGGAGGCCGAGCTGGCCCGCGCTCGGGCCGCGGCCGCCCGTGAGGCCGCCTTCGCCGCCGAGACCGCGCTCCTGACTGTCGCCGAACGGCTGGTGGCGGTGCTGGAGCGCACCGCCGACGGCGAGCGGCTGATGTTCGACGTCGAGATCCCCGCCGACCTGCGCGTTCCCGCCTCGGAGGACGCGGTCACCGAGATGCTGGGGGCCCTGATCGAGAACGCCGCCCGCTTCGCCCGCCGCCAGGTGCGGGTCTCTGGCGCTCCGAAGGCGGACGGTCCGGCGCTGTTCGTCGAGGATGATGGGCCCGGCATGGATGAGGGGCGGGCCGAGGCGGCGCTGGCGCGCGGCGCCCGGCTCGATGAGGCCGGGCCCGGCCACGGCCTTGGGCTGGCGATTGTCCGGGACCTGGCCGAATCCTCCGGCGCGGTGCTGGCCATGGACCGCTCGGCGCTGGGCGGCCTGCGCGCGTCCATCGCCTGGAAATCGTCCGTGCCCTGAAAACCTTTTCCAGCAACACTTTGCACGAAATTTTCCATTCTATTTGCAAAATAGAATTTTTATTCGTATCGTCCCCCTAGCGACCCAGAGCGCCAAATGGCGCCGTGGCGGAGTCGTCAACAGGGAAAGGGGAGGATGATGAACGCATCCCGACTCGTGGGCGCGTTGCTGCTCACGTCATGCATTGTCGCGCCCGGCATGGCCGCCGCGCAGTCTGCTCAAGCCACCACCGTCGAAGAGGTCGTCGTCACGGGCCAGCGCGCCTCGGACCGCGATTCGCTGCAGAAGAAGCGCGACGCCGTCAGCGCCGTCGAAGTGGTCTCGGCCAATGACGTGGGCAAGCTGCCCGACCAGAACGTCGCCGAGTCCGTCCGCCGCCTGACCGGCGTGTCGGTGGCCACCGACAAGGGTGAGGGCCGCTATCTGATCATCCGCGGCATCGAGCCGAACCTGGCCAATGTCACGATCAACAACCAGACCGCCTCGGCCCCCGAACCGGAATCGCGGAACGTCAAGCTGGACGACATTCCCTCGGCGCTGATCGGCTCGGTGACGGTGGTCAAGTCGCTGACGGCCGACCTCGACGCCAACGCCATCGCCGGCCAGGTCGACATCAACACCCTGACGGCCTTCGACAAGAAGAAGAACATCCTGTCGGCCCGCCTGGTGCGCGGCGTCTACGAGAACACCGACCGCAAGGCGCGCGAGGGCGACATCTCGGTGGGCGGCAAGTTCGGCCCCGAAAAGCAATTCGGCCTGGTGTTGGCGCTGAACTATTCCAAGCGGCCGTCCTATTCGGAGAACGTGCTGGCCACCAGCCGCCAGGTCGTGAACGGCGTCGACCTGCCGGCCGAGCTGGACAGCCGCATCTATGATCCCGCCTGGCGCACCCGGAAGGGCGCGGTGGCCAATTTCGACTGGCGGCCGAACGACAGCGTCAAGCTCTATGCCCGGGCCATGTATTCCGAGTTCGGCGATAGCGAGAGCCGCAACCGCTTCCGGTTCTTCTTCCCGGGTTCGGCGTCCAGCTACACCAACCTGTCGGTCGACGGCGGCGACATCAACGCCGGCGCGACTACGGCCCGCCGCCTGTTCCGCCAGCGCCGCGAGACCACCGACACCACCACCTTCTCCCTGGGCGGCGACATCTACTGGGGTCCGGGCATGCTGACCGTGCAGGCCACCCACGCGGAGTCCAACAAGAAGGATCCGATCCGCGACGAGGTCGAGTTCCGCGCCGCCGCCTCCACCGGCCTGGGCGCCAGCTTCAAGCTGGGCGATCGGCTGATGGACAACGTCACGGTCAACGCCGCGGCGCTGAACCCGGCCAGCTATCGCCTGAACAACTACAAGCGCGTCTCGCGCAAGGCTGGCGAAGAGCTGAATCAGGCTCGCGTCGACTACAAGCTTCCGATGTCCAGCTGGGGCGAGGGCAGCTACCTGAAGTTCGGCGCCAAGGTCCTGAAGCGCGACCGCTTCCAGGACCAGACGGGCCGGACCTTCAGCGCCACCGGCGCGGCCGCCGCCCAGACCCTGGCCGGCTTCGTGGCGAGCACTACGCCGACCATCTTCGACGGCAAGTACGCCTACGGCCCGACCATCGACTTCAACGCCGCCCGCACCTATGTCGACGGCAATCAGAGCCTGTTCACGGTCAACGCCAGCGACCAGATCTCGCAGTCGGTGACCTCGGACTACAACGTCATCGAGAAGGTCACGGCCGGCTACGTGATGGCCAGCATCCGCCGGGGCGACCTGACGATCATCCCGGGCGTGCGCGTCGAGCACACCGACGGCGACACCAAGGCCATCGCCTTCACCCCGACCACCACCCTGACCAGCGGCTACAACTCGTTCGGCCAGTACGACTACACGAACTACTTCCCCAGCCTGAACCTGAAGTACGAGATCTCGCCGCGCCTGCTGGCGCGCGCGGCCGTGACCACGGCCCTGGGCCGGCCGCCGTTCGTGGACCTGGCGCCCACGGTCACCGTCGATGTGTCCAGCAACACCGTCTCGAGGGGCAATCCGAACCTGAAGCCCCAGAAGGCGACCAATTTCGATCTGTCGCTGGAGTACTACTTTCCCAGCGAAGGCGGCGTCTCGATTGGCCTGTTCCACAAGGACATCGAGAACCCGATCTTCAACTCGACCTCGACCGGTCAGAGCGGGACCTATGGCGGCGTGGCTCTGACCAACGCCATCGTCAATTCGTACGCCAACGGGACCAGCGCCACGGTGACGGGCCTGGAGTTCAGCATCCAGAAGCCGCTGACCTTCCTGCCGTCGCCGCTGGACGGCTTCGGGGTCAATTTCAACATGACCTTCACCGACGGCTCGCTGAAGGTCCCGGGCCGCAGCGTGAAGACCCCGCTGGTCGGCCAGGCCGACCGCATCGCCAGCGCCCAGGTCTACTACGAGAAGTACGGTTTCTCGGGCCGCGTGGCCTTCACCTCGCGCTCGGCCTATCTGGACACCGACGGCGGCCTGAACGTCAGCGACACGTCCGGCAAGTCGGACGGCTATTTCGGGGCGATCAAGACCCTGGACGCCAAGATTGCCTACAAGGTCACCAAGCAGTTCGAGGTGTTCGCCGAGGCCAACAACCTCAACAACGCTACGGACTACTACTTCTTCAAGACCGCCGATCGCTTCCGCGAAGGCGAGCGCTACGGCCGTTCGTACCGCTTCGGCCTGTCCTATACCTACTGATCCCTCGCACCCTGAGGCCGGCCGTTGGCGGACGCCGCGGCCGGCTTTTTCATGCCCGGAAGCAAGCCATGTCCCGCCTGATCGTCGGCAATTGGAAGATGAATGGCGGCCTGGCTCTGCTGGACGGGCTGGCGGCCGAACTGAAGGGCGGCGAATGGAAGGGCAGGGCGGTGGTCTGCCCGCCGGCCACCCTGCTAGACGAGACTCATCGCCGGCTGGCGCCCCTGGGCGTCGAGATCGGCGGCCAGGATTGCCACGCCGCCGAGCGCGGGGCTCATACCGGCGACATCTCGGCCGGCCTGCTGGCGGCGGCGGGCGCGACGTACGTGATCCTTGGCCATTCCGAGCGTCGCGCCGCCCATGGCGAGACGGACTCGCGGGTGCGGGAGAAGGCGCTGGCGGCGGTCGACGCAGGCCTGACGCCGATCGTTTGCGTTGGCGATACGGCCGAGGATCGCGCGGCGGGCCGGGCGGTGGAGTTGGTGACGCGCCAGGTTCTGGCGGTGCTGAGCGGCGGTCTGGCGTGCCGTCCCTGGGTCCTGGCCTACGAACCGGTCTGGGCGATTGGATCGGGCCAGGCCGCGACGGCGGCGGACATCGCGGGGATGCACGCCGCCCTCCGCGCCGTGGTCGGGGCCGGGATCCCGATCCTCTACGGCGGCTCGGTCACCGCCGACAACGCCGGCGCGATCCTGGCCTGTCCCGAGGTCGGCGGCCTGCTGATCGGCGGCGCGTCGCTGCGCCCCGATCAGTTCGCGACCATCCTGCGCGGCTAGAGCTTCATCGACAGCTCGACGTCGTCGGCGAACGGCACGGAGAGGTATCCCGCCATCGGCGAGCGCACCCGGCCCATATAGTCGGGGGCGTAGTCGGCATTGTCGGCGACGATCAGCGCGCCGGGCCGCAGGCGGCCTTCCAGCAGGGCCAGGATCTCGGGATAGAGCGCCTTGGCGCCGTCCAGCAGCACCAGGTCGATGCTGTCGGGCAGGTCGGTCGCCAGGCTTTGCAGGGCGTCGCCTTCGCGGATTTCCACCAGGTCGGCGACGCCGCCGGCGGCTAGATGCTCACGCGCCTTGACGACTTTTGAGGGCTCGAACTCGGTGGTGATCAGGCGGCCGCCGCCATTGTCGCGCAGGGCCGCGGCCAGGTGCAGGGTCGACAGGCCGAACGAGGTCCCAAACTCGACGATCGTCGTGGCCCGGATACTGCGCGCCAGCATGTAGAGCAGGGCGCCGGTTTCGCGGGAGACGGCCAGGGGGTAGGTCTTCAGGCGGTGATAGAGCGCGCGATAGTCGGTCTTGCTGCGCATCAACCGACCGTGCTCGTCGGGCGTGATGTCGGCAAAGGCTGGGTCGCTGGCCGGAGAAGTCTCGTCGGCCTCGGCGAACAGGCGCTCCAGCAGGGGCGCCAGGGGCGCGTCGGTGAGGGTGGTCATCGCGTATTTCCAAGCGTCGAAAAGCGCGTCCTTGCGCCCCCTGAGAAATACGAATAATTCGTCAGGTTCTGGTATTCGCATTGCCCGGACCGCCGATGAGCGATCAGACAAGCCCCCGGATTTCCTCACGAAAACAACCCAGGCAGGCTCGCTCGACGGAGCTGGTCGCGACCATTCTGGAGGCGGCTGTTCAGGTTCTGGCCAAGGAGGGCGCCCGGCGCTTCACCACGGCGCGGGTGGCCGAGAAGGCCGGGGTCAGCGTCGGCTCGATCTACCAGTACTTCCCCAACAAGGCCGCGATCCTGTTCCGGCTGCAGAGCGACGAATGGCGCCAGACCACCGACCTGCTGCGCGGCATATTGGAGGATGCGAGCCGGCCGCCGCTGGAGCGCCTGCGGGCCCTGGTCCACGCCTTCGTCCGGTCCGAATGCGAGGAGGCGCAGGTGCGGGGCGCGCTGGACGACGCCGCGCCGCTCTATCGCGACGCACCGGAGGCCCAGGCGGCCCGGCTGTCGGGGACTCGGACGCTGCGGAACTTCATGCTCGAGCTGATGCCGGGCGTCCCGCAAGATCAACGCGATCTGGCCGGAGACCTGATCGCCAGCACCCTGAAGCAGGTTGGCAAGGCGTTCTCGGAGACGCCCCGGACCTCGGCCGAGATCGAGGCCTATGCCGACGCCATGGCCGACATGTTCGCCGCCTATCTGGCGTCCCTGGTGAAACCAGCGGGCGCGGCGGGTTGATTACAAACCCCTAAGTTGACGAAGCGTGGCCGAGGCGCCGGTAATCCCTTGCGTACGAGGGGATCGCTCATGACCGCCAACGCCTGTCTTCGTCTCTGCCTGGCTGCCGCGCTGCTGGCCTCGACCTCGGCGCACGCTCAGACCCCCGACGTCGAGCAGCGGATTGAGGCGGTGACCTCGGGCCTGCGGCCGGCCGTGATCATCAAGGGCCAGAAGGCGACCCGTCCCCTGGCCGACGAGATGAAGGCCCTGCATGTGCCCGGCGTCAGCATCGCCGTGATCAAGGGCGGCAAGCTGGATTGGGCGCGGGGTTTCGGCGTCACGCGCGAGGGCGGTGCGGCCGTCACCGCCGAGACGATGTTCCAGGCCGGATCGGTCAGCAAGCCGGTCGCCGCCGTCGCGATGCTGCGCCTCGTCCAGGATGGCAAGCTTGACCTGGACTCCGATGTCAACGCAACGCTGAAGAGCTGGAAGCTGCCGGCGAGCCCTTTCACCGCGACCACGCCGGTGACACTGCGGGCGCTGCTCTCGCACACGGCCGGGACCACGGTGCACGGCTTCGCGGGCTATGCGGCGGACGAGCCGGTCCCGACCCTGATCCAGGTGCTGGACGGCGCGGCGCCGGCCAATTCCAAGCTGGTCGTGGTCGACCAGGCGGTGGGGCAGGCCTACCGCTACTCCGGCGGGGGCTATTCGATCGCCCAGCAGATGGCGGTCGACGTCACGGGGCAGACCTTCCCGGCCGTGGTGCGCCGGACCGTGTTCGCGCCGCTGGGCATGAGCCACAGCACCGAGGACCAGCCGCTGGACGCCGCGCGCCTGGCGACCGTGGCCTGGCCGTATGACGCATCGGGCGCGCCGATCCCCGGGGGGCCGCATGCCTATCCCGAGATGGCGGCGGCGGGCCTGTGGACCACGCCCCGCGATCTGGCGAAGTTCGTCATCGCCATCCAGCGTTCGGCCAAGGGGGAGACGGGCGGCGTACTGTCGCCGGAGATGACCAGGACCATGCTGACTCCGGTCAAGGGCAGCTACGGCCTGGGCTTCAACATTCGTGACATCGGCGGCGACAAGTCCTTCAGCCACGACGGTTCGAACGCCGGCTACAAGGCCACGCTCGTCGGCTACGTCCAGTCCGGGGACGGCGTCGTGGTGATGACCAATGGCGATCAGGGTTATCAGCTGGGCGAGGAGATCGTCCGGGCCGTCGCGGCCGCCTATGGTTGGCCCGACCACAAGCCGGTGGAGCGCGAGGCCGCCGCCATCCCGATCGCAGACCAGGCGCGCTATGCCGGGACCTTCACGATCCAGGGGCCGGGCGACTTCACCATCCGCCGTGACGGCGACCGGTTGGTGGCCGAGATCTGGAAGGGCGTGAGCGATCCGCTGTTCCCGGCGTCCGACCACGTGTTCTTCATCACTTCGCAGGATCTGCGGATCGTCTTCGCCTCGCCGCAGGATCCCGACCGCGGCACGATCAGCCTGGGCGATTTCAGCGCGCCGTTCGCGCGCAAGGCCGAGAAATAGGGAAGGGGCCTACGCGCCCTTGGGACCGAAGGCGGCCATGAAGGTGGCGACCGCCGTGGCCACTTCGGCGTCGACTTCGGCCGCCGTAGGCGCGGGGATGTAATTGACCAGCCGACCCTTCAGCATGCGGTTCTGGCACAGGCCGATGAACTGATGGGCGGCGACGATCGGGTCGTCGACCTCGATCCGGCCTTCCAGTTTCATCCGGGCCAGGAAGCCGCCCAACAAGCGAGCCCCGCGCAGCGGGCCGACCTCGTAAAACGTGCGGCCCAGGTCGGGAGAGCGCTCGGACGCCGTGGCGATCAGGCGAAAATGGCGCATGTTGCGGTCGGACATGACGTTGGTCACATAGCGCTGGCCCAGGCGTGTGAGCGCCGCGCGCAGGTCGTCGACCTCTTCGTCCAGCAGCTCGAACATCTCCGAGCCCAGCCAGCCGCAATAGCGCTCCACGTGCGCTTGAAAGATCTCCTCCTTGCTCTTGAAGTAGTTGTAGAGCGTGCTCTTGGAACCGCCGACCCTGGCGGCGATCGTCGACATCGAGGCGGCGTCGAAGCCTTCCTCCAGGAACACCTCGGCGGCGACGTCGAGAATGGCCTCGCGGCGGGCGTCACGGTCGGAGCGGGGCTTAGGGTCAATCATCGAATTTGTTTCCAACCGTACGGTACGGTCGCCTTGACTGTAGCGGAATAGACGCCTACTTGCACCCCAGCATATGACTATACCGTACGGTCACATCAAGGCGCCTCCCCATGCCGACCTTCTCTCTTCGCCGTAACGTCCCGTATTTCGCCGCCGCCAGCGCCTTGGCGCTGGCGGCCTGCGCCAGCCTTCCGCCCACGCAACCCGCTCGCGTCGCCAAGGCCCCGCAGGCCTATGAGGCCGCCCAGACCCTGGTTGCACCCGTCGCCGACTGGCCGGCCGACGCCTGGTGGACCGGTTATGGCGACGCCCAGCTTAACGCTCTAGAGGACGAGGCCCTGAAGGGCTCGCCGACCCTGGCCGCGGCCGAGGCCCGCCTGCGCCGGGCCCAGGCCCTGGTCGCCCAGGCCAAGGCCGCCGACCTGCCGCGTGTCGGCCTGGGCGCCGACGTCGCCGAGGCCAAGCAGAGCTACAACGCCGGCATCCCGCCGGCCTTCGTGCCGCACGGCTACAACGACACCGGCCGCATCGCCCTCGACTTCAGCTGGGAACTGGACTTCTGGGGCAAGAACCGTGCGGCCGTCGCCGCCGCCGCCTCAGAAGCCAAGGCCGCCCAGGCCGACGCCGCCCAGGCCCGCCTGACCCTGTCGACCGCCGTCGCCTCGACCTATGCCGAGCTGGCGCGCCTCTACGCCCAGCGCGACGTCGCCGAGCAGGCGGTGCGCCTGCGGGAGGAGACCCGCAACCTCGTTTCCAAGCGTGTCGCCAACGGCCTGGACACCAAGGCCGAGAGCGAGCAGGCCGCGGCCGGGCCGCCGGCCTCGCGGGCGGAGCTGTCGGCTCTGGACGAGCAGATCGCCTTGACCCGCAACGCCCTGGCGGCCCTGATCGGCGCGGGCCCCGATCGGGGTCTGGCCATCACCCGTCCGGCCGCCGCGACGATCAAGCCGTTCGGCCTGCCGCAGAACCTGCCCGCGAACCTGATCGGCCGCCGTCCCGATGTCGTCGCCGCCAAATGGCGCGCCGAGGCCGCGACGTCCCGGACCAAGCAGGCGAAGGCGGCCTTCTATCCGGACATCAACCTGACAGGTTTCATCGGGGTGCAGTCCCTGTATCTGGACAAGCTGTTCGACAGCGGCTCGGACATCGGCCAGGTCGGCCCGGCCCTGCGCCTGCCGATCTTCGAGGGCGGCCGCCTGCGGGCTGGCCTGCGCGGCGCGGAGGCCGACCGCGACGCGGCGGTGGCCAGCTATGACGCCGCCCTGACCCAGGCCTTGCGCGACGTGGCCGACGTCACCGCCAGCGAGAAGGCCCTGGGCAAGCGCCTGGCCGATGCTCGCGCCGCGCTGACCGCCAACGAGAACGCCTACCGCATCGCCCGCCTGCGCTACGAAGGCCAGCTGTCGACCTATCAGTCGGTGCTGCTGGCCGAGCAGTCGGTCCTGGCCCAGCGCAGGGTCGTCGCCGACCTGGAGAGCCGCGCCTTCGCCCTCGACATCGCCCTGGTCCGCGCCCTCGGCGGCGGCTTCACCGGCGCCTGAACCCCATCATCACAGCATCCGCTCGCTGAGGACTTCTCCCCATGTCCGACACTGCTCAACCCGCTGCTCCGTCCCAAATCGCAGCCAATATCAAGCGCCGCCGCCAGCTGACCCTGCTGGGCGGCGCGGTCGCCGTCGGCGTGGTCGCCTACGGCGCCTGGTGGCTGGTCTTCGACAGTCACTATGTCGAGACCGACGATGCCTATGTCGGGGCCGAGACCGCCCAGGTCACGGCCCTTTCGCCCGGCCCGGTGGCCAAGATCTTCGTCTCCGAGACCCAGGCCGTGAAGAAGGGCGACCCGCTGGTCGTCATCGACGACGCCGACGCCCGCATCGCCGTCGCCCAGGCCGAGGCCGCCCTGGGTCAGGCCGAGCGCAAGGTGAGAGGCTACTTCGCCAACGACACCGCCCTGGGCGGCCAGTTCGAGGCTCGTCAAGCCGATGTCGCCCGCGCCGACGCCCAGATCGCCGCCGCCCGCTCGGACGTCGAGCGCGCCCGCGTCGACCTGGCCCGCCGTCAGGCCCTGGTGGGCGAGGGCGCGGTCTCGGGCGACGAACTGACCGCCGCCCAGAACCGCCTCGCCAACGCCCAGGCCGCGCTGAACGCGGCCCAGGCCGTCCGGGCCCAGGCCCTGGCCAGCCGCGACGCCGCCATCGGCTCGCGCGAGGCCAACACCGTGCTGATCTCCGGCGCCTCGGTCGGCGAGAACCCTGAAGTCAAGGCCGCCCAGGCCCGCTTGGACGCCGCCCGCCTCACCCTGGCCCGCACCGTGGTCCGGGCCCCGACCGACGGCGTCGTCGCCCGCAAGTCGGTGCAGGTCGGCCAGCAGGTCGCCATCGGCGCGCCGCTGATGGCGGTGGTCCCGACCCGCGAGGCCTATGTCGACGCCAACTTCAAGGAAGTGCAGTTGGACAAGGTGGTCCCCGGCCAGCCGGTGACCCTCACCTCCGACCTCTATGGCGGCGGAGTGAAATTCCATGGCAAGGTCAAGGGCCTGGCCGGCGGCACCGGCTCGGCCTTCTCGCTGATCCCGGCCCAGAACGCCTCGGGCAACTGGATCAAGGTGGTCCAGCGCGTGCCCGTCCGCATCACCCTGGATCCCGCCGAACTGGCCAAGCATCCGCTGCGCGTGGGCCTTTCGATGAAGGCCAAGATCGACGTCGCGAAGTAACCTCCGGTCCTTGGGAGCCGTTTCATGGCGTCCGAACAATCTCAGGCGGCCGGTCCGCCGCCGATGACCGGGATTCTCCTGGCCGTCACCTCGATCGCCCTGGCGCTGGGCACCTTCATGCAGGTGCTGGACAGCACCATCGCCAACGTCTCGATCCCCACGATCGCCGGCAATCTCGGCGTCAGCTCCAGCCAGGGCACCTGGGTGATCACCGCCTTCGCCGTGGCTAACGGCGTCTCGGTGCCGCTGACCGGCTGGCTGATGGGCCGCTACGGCGTCGTAAAGACCTTCGTGGCCTCGGTGATCCTGTTCACCGTCGCCTCGTTCCTGTGCGGCATTTCCTGGAACCTGTCGTCGCTGATCTTCTTCCGGATCCTGCAAGGCGCGGTGTCGGGGCCGATGATCCCAGGCTCGCAGGCCCTCTTGATCATGATCTTCCCGCCCAACAAGCGGGGCACGGCCCTGGCGATCTGGTCGATGACCACCCTGGTGGCGCCGATCTGCGGGCCGATCCTGGGCGGCTACATCTCCGACAACATCTCCTGGCCGTGGATCTTCCTGATCAACGTGCCGGTCGGGATTCTGTGCGCCGTCATCTGCTGGCGCAACATGGCCAGCCGCGAGACCCCGACCCGCAAGCTGCCGATCGACCGCACTGGCTTTATGCTGCTGCTGGTCTGGGTTGGCGCGCTGCAGGTGATGCTGGACACCGGCAAGGAGGCCGACTGGTTCTCCTCGCCCGCCATCGTGGTCGAGATGTGGATCGCCATCATCGGCTTCGTCGCCTGGGTGATCTGGGAGCTGAACGAGAAGCACCCGATCGTCGACCTGTCGCTGTTCCGCTCCAGCAACTTCGCCATCGGCACCATCGCCTTCTGCCTGGGCTATGCGGTGTTCTTCGGCAACAACCTGCTGCTGCCGCTGTGGCTGCAGACGCGGATGGGCTACATCGCCACCTGGGCGGGGCTGGTGGCCGCGCCCAGCGGGGTGGTGGCCGTGTTCCTGACCCCGTTCACCGCGCGCCTGATGACCAAGATCGACGCCCGCTGGCTGGCGACCCTGTCGCTGGCGGCGTTCGGCCTGTCGTTCTTCATGCGCTCGGGCTACACGCCGGACGCCAACTTCTGGGCGCTGGTCATGCCGATGCTGGTGCAGGGCGTGGCGATGAGCACCTTCTTCATCTCGATGGTGACCATCTCGCTGAACGGCATCCCGCCGCAGCAGACCCCGCAGGCCTCGGGCCTGTCGAACTTCTCGCGGATCACCGCGGGCAGCTTCGCCGCCTCCCTGGCCACGACGATCTGGGACCGCGGCGAGGCCGTGCACCAGACCCGTCTGGCCGAGGTCATGAGCTCGGGCAGTCCGGCGTGGGTCGACGCGGTGAACAAGCTGCAGGCCGCGGGCATGACCCACCTGCAGGCCGTCGGGGCGGTCACCCAGCAGGTGATCAACCAGGCCTATCTGCTGGCGGCGCTGGACTTCTTCCGGGTGTCGGCCTGGCTGTGCGTGATCCTGATCCCGCTGATCTGGCTGACGCGCAAGGCGACCAGCAGCGGAGGCGCTCACGCAGCCGCGGATTAGGCGCGGCGTCGCGCGGCGCTAGAGAAGCGCGGCGTGCTGGGCGATCAGGTCGGTGAGAAAGTCCAGCACCGCGCGGACCCGGGGCAGGGGCGCCAGATCCGCGTGGGCCGAGACCCAGTAGCTGCGCTGCAGGTCCAGCTGGTCGGGCAGCACCCGCTGCAGGCGCGGATCACCCTGCGCCGAAAACCGGTGCAGCACCCCGAAGCCAAGGCCCGACGCGATGGCGGCCTGCTGGGCGGCGATCGAATTGGAGCGGAACACCGTCGTCGCCCCCGCCGCCACCTGGTCGAGGTAGCGCAGCTCGGGCACGTCCAGCATCTCGTCGATGTACCAGACCATCGGCCGCTCCAGCAGTTGGGCCAGGTCCTCCAGCGGCGGGGTGCGGGCCAGATAGTCCTTGGCCGCGTAGAGCCCCAGGCTGTAGTCGGCCAGCTTGCGGGTCACGATCCGGCCCTGGGTGGGGCGGCTGAGGCTGATGGCGATGTCGGCCTCGCGGCGCATCAGGTTGACGCTGCGCGACTCCGGCACGAGCTCCAGCTGCAGGCCGGGGAAGCGCTGGTGGAACTGGCGGGCGGCCGGGGCGACCAGGTGGGCGCCGAACGCTTCTGGCGTCGACAGGCGGACCGTGCCCGACAAGGTCTGACCGACTGCGCCCAGCCGCTCGCTGGCGCTCATCAGCTCGGCCTCGATGCGCTCGGCGTGCTCCAGCAGGGTCAGGCCCTGGCTGGTCAGGCTGACCCCGCGCGGCGAGCGGTCGATCAGCTTGACGCCCAGGTCGGTCTCCAGGGCCGTGATGCGACGGGCGACCGTGGTCTGGTCCAGCCCCAGTCGCCGCCCGGCCGCCATCAGCCCCCCAGCGCGGGCGACGTACAGCAGAACCCGCAGGTCGTTCCAATTCGGCGTATGTAAATTTGCAGGCATGGTTGCGAAAATTCTGTCTCCCCATGCAAGAATGCCAGGCGTAAGTCGGAAGGACAATTAGGGAGCTTCCGCATGCGCACCATTTCCCATTTCGTCGGCGGCCAGGTCGTCGAGGGCACGTCCGGTCGCTTCGGCGACGTCTTCGATCCCAACACCGGCAAGGTGCAGGCCCGCGTAGCCCTGGCCTCGGTCTCGGAACTGGACGCCGCCATAGCCAATGCCAAGGCCGCCCAGCCGGCCTGGGCCGCGACCAATCCGCAGCGCCGCGCGCGGGTGATGTTCGAGTTCAAGCGCTTGCTGGAAATCCACATGGACGAGCTGGCCGAACTGCTGTCGTCCGAACACGGCAAGGTCATCGCCGACAGCAAGGGCGACATTCAGCGCGGCCTGGAAGTCATTGAGTTCGCTTGCGGAATCCCGCACCTGCTGAAGGGCGAATACACCCAAGGCGCCGGGCCCGGCATCGACGTCTATTCGATGCGCCAGGCCCTCGGCGTCGTGGCCGGCATCACGCCGTTCAACTTCCCGGCCATGATCCCGATGTGGATGTTCGGTCCGGCCATCGCCTGCGGCAACGCCTTCATCCTCAAGCCGTCCGAGCGCGACCCGTCGGTGCCGGTGCGCCTGGCCCAGCTGATGATGGAAGCCGGTCTGCCGGCGGGCGTCCTGAACGTCGTCCACGGCGACAAGGACTGCGTCGAGGGCATTCTCGATCACAAGGACATCAGGGCCGTCAGCTTCGTGGGCAGCTCGGACATCGCCCAGTCGGTGTTCCAGCGCGCTGGCGCCAACGGCAAGCGCGTCCAGGCCATGGGCGGGGCCAAGAACCACGGCATCGTCCTGCCGGACGCCGATCTCGACCAGGCCACGGCCGACATCATCGGCGCGGCCTACGGCTCGGCCGGCGAGCGCTGCATGGCCCTGCCGGTCGTCGTGCCGGTCGGCGCCAAGACCGCCGACGCCCTGCGCGAGCGCCTGGTCGAGGCGATCGGCGGTCTGCGCGTCGGCGTCAGCACCGACCAGGACGCCCACTACGGCCCGGTGGTCAGCGCCGCCCACAAGGCGCGGATCGAGAGCTATATCCAGATGGGCGTCGACGAGGGGGCCGAACTGGTGGTCGATGGCCGCGGCTTCTCGCTGCAGGGCCACGAGGATGGCTTCTTCGTGGGGCCGAGCCTCTTCGACCGGGTCAAGCCGACCAGCCGTTCGTACCAGGACGAGATTTTCGGTCCGGTGCTGCAGATGGTCCGCGCCGAGACTCTGGAGGAGGGTATCGGCCTGGCCTCGCGCCACCAGTACGGCAACGGCGTGGCGATCTTCACCCGCAACGGCGACGCGGCCCGCGAGTTCGCCGACCAGGTCGAGGTGGGCATGGTCGGGATCAACGTGCCGATCCCGGTGCCGGTCGCCTATCACAGCTTCGGCGGCTGGAAGCGTTCGGGCTTCGGCGACCTGAACCAGTACGGCATGGATGGCGTGAAGTTCTACACGCGGACCAAGACCGTCACCCAGCGCTGGCCCAAGGGGGGGGCGGTGCTGGACCAGAGCTTCGTCATCCCGACGATGCGCTAGAAATAAGAAGGGCGCTGACTGAGAAATCAGCGCCCTTTTTTGTCGGTTGTTCAAGCGGTGGGTCTAACTCTCGACCCCATCGATCCAGGTGGCGGTGACGTTGAGGTCGTCATCGAGCAGGGCGAGGTCGGCCGCGTAGCCGGTGGCGATCCGTCCGCGCCGGCCGTCCAGGCCCAGGAAGGCGGCCGGGG
>Ga0209676_1000799_pt1 | contig 41601 bp, 44 predicted proteins | sample AraplaCvi_mLB_r2_FD_184282 | JGI IMG/M metagenome (GOLD analysis project Ga0209676, IMG submission 184282) | Arabidopsis root microbial communities from North Carolina, USA - plate scrape MF_Cvi_mLB_r2 (SPAdes) (version 2) | ecosystem: Host-associated > Plants > Roots > Endosphere | place: USA... | reverse complement strand
CGGCCAGCCAGCCCTGCAGGTACAGGCCGGCGTCGTTGCGCAGGTAGCCCAGGTTGTCCAGCTGGAACGAGCCGGCGCGGGTGAACGAGCGGGTGTCGGTGGCGGTCAGGCCTTCCGGCTTTTCCGTCGTGACGAAGAAGCCCGAGCCCGAGATCGACAGGTCAAGGTTCGATGTCGTGGACTGGGTCAGGCCCTGCTGGCTGATGAACTGGTGGGTCTGGGCCTTCACGCCGCCGGCGCTGTAGGTCTGGTTCTTCGAGCCCGAGGTGACCAGGGTCGAGAAATTGGCGCTGGAGCGCTTGTAGCCGACCGTGTTGACGTTGGCGATGTTGTCCGAAATCGCGGCCAGGGCCGACGAGTTGGCGATCAGGCCGGAGACGCCGGCGAGCATGGCGCTGTTGATGCTCATGACTGAATTCCTGCTTTAAAGGGGGTCGAGGGTTCAGCGCTGTTTGCGTTTGGGTCCCGGGGAAGACCGTCTTCCGGGGACCGCGTCGGCGTCATTCTGACGCCCTTCGATCGGTGAATTGGCGAGAGGCGGATCAGGCGGCTTCTTTGTCCGCCCCGGTATTGTTGCTGGAGGCGACGGCGGTGATGCCGATGACGCTGTCGACCGGGATGGCGACGCCGTCGACGAGGACCTTCGGCTGGCCGGTGGAGTTGTCGACCGCGGTGACCACGCCCTCGGTGCGGCCCTTGACGTTGGTGACTTTGAGTTCTTTGCCGTCGGCGCCCTTGGCGGTGACGGCGATCGTATAGACGCCGCCGTCGGGCAGCTGGACCCCGCTATCGTCCTTGCCGTCCCAGGTGATGGTGTGGGCGCCGCTCTTCTGGTCGTCCGGCTTCAGGGTGCGGACCACCTTGCCGGCCGCATTCTTGACCTCCACCGTCAGCGAGGTCGAGGCGCCCGGCTGGCTCCAGGTGAAGGCGGCCTTGCCGTTCTTCAGGGTCGAGTTGTCCGTGGTCGCCGTGACCTGCTTGCCGATCATGTTGACGCCTTCGGACAAGCCGGTGCCGGTGTTCATGCCGACCAGGGCGGCCAGCAGGTCGTTGGTGACCAGCTGCTGCTCGACACCCGTCATCTGGGTGATCTGCTGGGTCATCTGGGTCGTGTCGGTGGGCGACAGCGGATCCTGATTCTTCAGCTGGGTGGTCAGCAGCTTGAGGAACGTCTCGGTGTTGTTCGCCATCGACGTGCGACCGTTGTTGATGCGGTCGAGGACGGAATTGGTGTTGGCGGAGGAGACGGTGGTGGCCATGGGGGCTTCCTTAGATCCGGATGTCCAGGCCGCTGTCGGCGGCGGTTTTCAGGCCGGGCAGCAGTTCGGGGGTGATGACGATATCCTCCTCGCCGGTCAGGACGGACTGGAACGCACGGCCGGAGAAGGCGCGCTGGTTCTGGTCGCCGAAGTCCTGGAAGGCGAGGAAGGGATTGGCGTTCTGGCCGTTGTTCTGGCTGGAGACGTCGAACGACAGGCCGTTGTCCGAGACATTGAAGCCGGCGTCGGCCAGGGCCTGGCGCAGTTCGCCGGCCTTGTTGCGCAGCTCCTGGGCCGCGTGGACGGTGTCGAACTTCATCGAGGCCGTCAGGGCGCCGTCGCGGCCGATCTCGATGCGCACGTCGACCTTGCCCAGGTTGTCCGGGGTCAGGGTCACGTCGAAGCGGGTGGCCTTGTCGCCGGCCTTCTTGATGATCTCGGCCGACAGGGCGGCGACCGTCTCGGGCGAGCCGCGCACCGGGGCCGGCGCAGTGGCCGGAGCCGAGGCGCTGGCGGCCTGGGTCTGGACGGCCGGGGCCGGAGCGGCCAGGGCGTTGGTGTCGACCGTGGCGGCGGCCGCGGCCGGCGCGTCGACGGCGGCGACCGTCGTGGCGTTGTTGTTCGAGCGCTCGCTGTCCGCGCCCGTCTCGCCGCCCTTGCCGGCCGAGCCAGCGGCGACGGCGGTCACGGCCTGGGCGGTCTCGACGGCGACGGCGTCGGCGGCCTTGGCCTGAGCGGCCAGCGGCGACGGCGCGGCCTTCGGGGCCTCGGCGGTCTTGGACGCGGTCGAAGCGGCTTCCGGCGCGGCGGCCTCGGCGGTTTCGGCGACGGCGTCGGCGCTCACGGCCTCGGCGATGACCGGGGCGGCTTCGGCGACAACCTCGGCCTGAACCGGAGCGACGACCGGGGCGGCGACGGGCGCCGGGGTCGGCGCGGTCGGCGGGGCGACGGCGGCGGTCTTCGGCGCTTCGGCGGTCTTGGCGACCTCGGCGACGGGCTTGGCGTCGGCGGTCTTCGGCGCGGCCAGATCCTCGGCGACGACCGGAGCGGCCGTGTCGTCGGTCGCCAGCTGGGCCAAGGCCTCCAGGGCCGCGGCGTCGACCGCCTGGCCTTGCGGCGCGGCGACTTCGGCGGTCTTGGCCGTCTCGATCGGCTGAGGCTGGACGGCGGCCGTCTGGGCCTGGACCGGCGGAGCAGCGGGCGAGGCCGGAGCCTCGACCGGCGCGGTCTGGGCGGCCTGGACGGCGGCGGCGAAATCGGCGGTCTGAGCGGCGGTCGCGACCTCGGCGGTCGGCTGGACCTCGGCGGTCGCCTCGGCTTGAACCGGCGTTTGGACGGGCGCGGTCATGGCCGCGATCAGCGTGGCGGCGGCCTGGGCGGCGGCGTCGGTCGCATCGGCCTTGTCGGCGTCGTTGTCCGAAGTCTTGTCGGTCGCCTTGGCGTCAGCGGCCTTGTCGCCGGTAGCGTCGGCCTTGGCGTCCTGGGTCGCGTCGGCCTTGTCCGAGGCGCGATCGGCGGCCTTGTCGGCGGCGGCCTTGTCCGCGACGTCGGCGGCGCGATCGGCCTTGGCGTCCTGGGCGATGTCGGCGCGATCCGCGGCCTTGTCGGCGGCCCTGCTGCCGGTCTTGGCGTCGGCGCGAGCCGACTTGTCGGCGGCCCTGGCGTCGCTGGCGCGGTCGTCGCGGGGCTCGCTCTTGGACTCCGTCCGCGAGGAACGCGGCGCGGGGGTCTCGTCCTTCTTGCCGGCGATCGCCAGCAGGGCGTCGAAGCCGTCGCTCGACGCCTTGGCCCCCACCACCGGGGTCGGCGCGGCGGGGAGAGCGGCGGTGGGTGCGGCGATCGCGGTCATTCGCAGTCGTTGCTCGGTTGGGGCGGCGGTTCATGACGAACGCGCCTTGGTCGGCCTCCCTCTGAGCAATGGTCGGGCCAACTCGCCAAAACAACAGTAAGTTATTGTTTTAGCTCTCTTTAACTCCTCATTTACCGAGAGAAATCGCTCCCCGTGCGGCGCTTTTTGCCGAGCTCCAAGGGTCAACGAGGACGGGAGTTGCCGCGTCGGCGCGTCGCGGGGTCGCCGGCCGGCCAGTTGGCGCCGTCCTTGCGCATGACCTCTCGTCGAATTTCCGACCACCGGAACATATCGCCATGAATTTCAATGGCTTGGCACATTACCGGGGACCGATCCCCACCGCGACCCGGCAAGTTTCGCCGGGCAATGACGCGTCGTGCGTTGCGCGGTTTGCCGAGCTCAAAGGAGTCACCGCATGTCGCTGAATGCGATCATGAGCACGGCGACGTCCGGCATGATGGCCGCGCAGACGGGCCTGCGCGTCACGTCGGACAACATCGCCAACGTCAACACCACCGGCTACGTCCGCAAGACGGTCAGCCAGTCGAACCTGCTATCCAACGGCATGGGCGTCGGCGTCAGCATCGACGCCATCAAGCGCGCGACCGATCGCTTCCTGCAGTCGGCCAGCCTGAACGCCGCCTCGGACAGCGGTCGCACCACCGTCGTCGCCGACACCCTGAACCGAGCCCAGCAGCTGTTCGGCGATCCCAGCGGCGACACCAGCTTCTTCTCGACCCTGGACGACATCTTCACGGCCTTCTCGGCGGCCCAGGACGACCCCTCCTCCTCCCTGCTGCGCACCCAGGCGCTCACGCGGGTGGAGGACTTCCTCGGCGAGTCCAGCCGCATCACCTCGTCCCTGTCCAAGCTGGGCAAGGACGCCGACACCCGCATCTCGGGCGACGTCGACCGGGTCAACGACCTGCTGAGCCAGATCGACGGCCTGAACACCGACATCACCCGAGCCAAGGTGGCCGGGGCCGACGCCACCGGCGCCGAGAACGTCCAGAGCGGCCTGGTCGACGAGCTGGCCAAGCTGATGAACGTGCAGGTCACGCCCCGCAGCCTGGGCGGCGTCTACGTGCGCTCGACCGAGGGCCTGCCGCTGGCCGGCGACGGCGCGGCCAAGATCAGCTACCAGACGTCGCCCACCGCCACCGGCTACCTTACGGTCCAGCTGGCCAACGGCTCGGTGCAGCCGACGCCGCTCAACATCTCCAGCGGCGAGATCAAGGGCCTGCTGGACGTGCGCAACATCGAGCTGGTCAACCTGTCCGACCAGCTGGGCGAGTTCACCTCGCGGGCGACCGAAGAGATCAACCGCGCGGCCAACGCCGCCTCCTCGGTCCCGGCGGCCAACAGCCTGATCGGCCGCGACACCGGTCTGGACGCCCAGGCCGCGATCACCGGCTTCACCGGCAAGACGACCATCGCCCTCACCGACAGCGCCGGGGTCATCCAGCGCCGGATCGACATCGACTTCGACGCCGGTACGATGAGCGTCAACGGCGCGGCCGGCCCGGCCTTCACGCCCGCCGACTTCATGACCCAGCTGAACACCGCCATGGGCGGCCAGGCCGCGGTCGGCTTTTCCGGCGGCGCTCTGAACATCACGGGGGCCGGCGGACTGGGCGTCGCCATCCAGGACGACGCGACCACACCGTCGACCAAGGCCGGCAAGGGCTTCAGCCACTATTTCGGCCTGAATGACATCATTCGCACAAACGGCTACTCGCCCTACGAGACCGGCCTGACCGCGACCGATCCGCATGGCTTTACCTCAGGCACGCTGACGGTCCGGCTGACCGATGTCGAAGGCGGCCGCATCCGCGACATCAGCGTCGATCCGCCGGTCGGCGGCACGATGCAGGACATGCTGGACGCCCTGAACTCCCGCGCTTCGGGCGTGGGTCTGTACGGCCAGTTCTCGCTGAACAGCAAGGGCCAGATCAGCTTCTCGTCGAACAGCACCACGCCCGTGACCATGTCGATCCAGGCCGACACGACCGAGCGCGGCGTCGGCGGTCCCTCGGCCAGCCAGCTGTTCGGCATCGGCCCCGCCGAGCGAAGCACTCGGGGCGAGAAGTTCTTTATCAACACGGCGATGGACGCCAACCCCAAGCTGCTGCCCTTCGCCAAGCTGGACCTGACCCAGGCCGTTGGCGGCAGCCCGGCGCTGGCCATCGGCGACGGCCGCGGCGCCCTGGCCCTGGCCAAGGCCGGCGACACCACCACCGCGTTCTCGGCCGCCGGCGACGCCTCGGGCGTCAGCATGACCGTCAGCCGCTACGCCTCGGACTTCAGCGGCGCGATCGCCCGCAAGTCGCAGACCGCCGCCAGCCGCAAGGACGCCGCCGACGCAGTGTCCAGCGAGATCGACAGCCAGCGTCAGTCCGAAGAGGGGGTCAACCTCGATGAAGAACTGATCAACCTGACCACCTACCAGCAAGCCTTCAACGCCTCGGCTCGCCTGATCCAGGCGACCAAGGACATGTTCGACGTGCTCACCGGAATCCTGGGGTAAGCCATGACCCGCGTCTCGACCGTCCAGAACTACAACATCATGACGTCCAACCTCATGGCGGCTCAGATCCGCCAGAATGAGGTGGGCGCTCAAGTCTCCAGCCAGAAGGTCGCCAACGACCTGAAGGGCTACGCCAAGAACGCCGAGATGCTGACCGCCATGCGCGGCACGCAGACGCGCATCAACGGCCTGCTGGACCAGATCAAGATGGTCGGCAACCGGCTGGAGATGCAGGACACGGGCCTCGGCCGCATCGCCACCGCCACCCAGAGCGGTCGCGAAGCCATCGCCAACGCGCTGGCCGCCGGCAACGCCACCACCCTGATGCAGCAGATGACGGCCGCCTTCGGCGAGGTGGTCCAGGGACTGAACACCAAGTCGAACGGCCTCTACGTCTTCTCGGGGGCCCAGACCGAGACCGCCACGACCTCGGCCACGAGTATGGCCGATCTGACCGCCGCGCCGGCGACCTCGGACCTGTTCCACAACGACCAGTACATCGCCACCAACCGCGTCGACGAGCAGACCAGCGCCAAGACCGGCATCCTTGGCGACGCCGTGGGCACGGACGTGTTCGACGCCTTCAAGCAGGTTCAGGCCTATGTCGACGCCAACGGCCCGTTCACCGGCAACCTGACCGACGCCCAGGTCAACTTCCTGAAAGGCCTGCTGCCGACCTTCGATGCGGCCCACAAGACCGTGATCGACGCCCAGGGCAAGAACGGCGTAACCCAAAAGCGCTTCGAGGGCGCGCAGACCGACCTCTCCAATCAGGCCGACACCCTGACCGCCATGGTCGGCGGCATCACCGACGTCGACATGGCCGACGCCGTGACCCGCCTGGAATCGGCCAAGCTGGCCGTCCAGGCCTCGGCCCAGGTGTTCACCAGCCTGCAGGCCTCGTCGCTGCTGAACGTCCTGAAGTAGGGGTCTGCTCCTCCGCATCGCGGGGAGGAGAACTCGCAAAACGGTCCTTCAGCCGCTATATGGCGGCGGATGAACGCCGACCTGCTGACCCCTGCCTCCGCTTCCGACGCCAACACGCTCGTCGCGCGCGCGGTCGAACAGGCGCGCGCGGCCGTCGGCCTGCCGGAGGGGACGCGGATCGTCGCGGCCATGTCCGGCGGCGTGGACTCCACCGTCACCGCCGCCTTGCTGGCCAAGGCCGGCTACGATGTCGTCGGCGTCACCCTGCAGCTCTACGACCACGGCGCGGCGATCTCGCGCAAGGGCGCGTGCTGCGCCGGCCAGGACATCCTGGACGCCCGCATGGCGGCCGAGCGCATCGGCATTCCGCACTACGTGCTGGACTACGAGAGCCGCTTCCGCGAGCAGGTCATCGAGGACTTCGCCGACGCCTATCTGCGCGGCGAGACGCCGATCCCGTGCGTGCGCTGCAATCAGACGGTCAAGTTCCGCGACCTGCTGGACGTTGCCCGCGACCTGGGCGCCGAGGCCATGGCCACCGGCCACTACGTCCAGCGCGGCATGCCGGCCGGCGCCAATCGCCCGCAGCTGCGCCGCGCCGCCGATCCGGCCAAGGACCAGAGCTACTTTCTGTTCGCCACCACGCGCGACCAACTGGACTTCCTGCGCTTCCCGCTGGGCGGCATGGACAAGCCGACGGTTCGCGTGGTGGCCGCGGGCCTCGGCCTGGCCATCGCCGACAAGCCCGACAGCCAGGACATCTGCTTCGTGCCCGAGGGCAAGTACACGACCGTCATCGACCGCATCCGCCCTCAGGGCGCGGAGGCCGGCGATGTCGTGCACCTGGATGGCCGCGTGCTGGGCCGCCACGAAGGCGTGACCCGCTACACCATCGGCCAGCGCCGGGGCCTGAACATCGCCGTCGGCGACCCGCTGTTCGTGGTCCGCATCGACGCCGACAAGCGCCACGTCGTCGTCGGCCCGCGCGAGGCCCTGCTGACGGCGTCCCTCACCCTCAAGGAGGCCAATTGGCTGGGCGGCCAGGACAGCCTGGAGGTCGCCGCCGAGGACGGTCAGCGCGTGCTGGCCCGCGTCCGCTCGACGCGCGAGCCGGTCGCCGGCCGCCTGGCGCTGCAGGACGGCGAGATCGCCGTCGTCTTCGACGGGTCCGAGGAAGGCGTCGCGCCGGGGCAGGCCTGCGTGCTCTACGATCCGGCCGATCCCGAGCGCGTGCTGGGCGGCGGCTTCATCGCCGGCACGACGCGGACGATGGACCTGGCCGCCGGCTGACGGATCGAAGCGGGCTTTCCGGGGTTCTGAAGAGGAACTCCAGACGGAAGGCTCGCATGCTCCGATCCCTGCTCATCGGCCTCTCGGCCGGCTCCCGCGCCATGACGCCCCTGGCCGCCGTCAGCGAAGCCGCGCACGGCGGCCATCTGGCGCCCGACAACCGCGCCGCCCGCCTGCTGGCCCATCCGTGGGCGACGGCGGGCTCCAAGGCTCTGGCCGCCGGCGAGCTGTGGGGCGACAAGCTGCCCTCCGCCCCCGATCGGATCGTGCCGCTGGGTCTGGCCGCGCGGATCGTCACCGCGGGCCTGGCCGGCGCGGCCCTGGCGCCGCGCAAGCAGATGCTGCTGGGCGGCGCGGTTGCGGCCGGCGCGGCGGTGGCGGCCGCCTACGTCACCTTCAATGTCCGCATGAAGGCCCTGCGCCGCTTCGGCCAGACCCGAAGCGGCCTGGTCGAGGACGCCCTGACCGTCGGCGCGTCCCAGCTGGTCACGCGAGCGCTGCGATGATGGAACGCAAGGACGAGGAACCGGTCCCGCCGGAAATGACACCGACCGAGCCGGACGTCGCCGACGGCGTCCGCCGCCAGCGCGAGCACATTAAGGAACTGGACGGCGAGGATCCGCTGCGCGGCGGCGTGGCGGACTAGAGTGAAGTACGCGATTTCGGAATCGCGCATTTCACTCTAGATTTTTGTTTTCGCATCGTGTTTTGCGGAAAACCGGTTCCCACTTTTCCGCACGATGCTCTAGCTGAAAGCTCGCCCTACTCGGCCGCGATCTTAACCGCCTCGAGCGCTTCGCCCACCGTCAGGCCGTCGGCCTTGCGCGGCGCGCGCTCCAGGTCGCGGCGCTGGACCACCTCGCCGCATTCCTCGCAGGCCAGCACCGGGTGGAAGGCGCAGCCGCAGCTCTTGTGGGTGAATAGCACCGGCGAGTTGTCGCGCCCGTAAACGTGGCGGTCGCCCCATTCGGCCATGGTCAGCAGCACCGGCGACAGGGCCAGGCCCTTCTCCGTCAGCCAGTACTCATGGCGCGGCGGCCGCTCGGAGTAGCGACGCGTCTCCATGACGCCGTGACCGACCAGGGTCTTGAGCCGCGCGGCCAGGACGTTCCGGGCCACGCCCAGGCGCTCCTGCCACTGCTCGAAGCGCTTCACCCCGGCGAAGGCGTCGCGGAGGATCAGCAAGGTCCACGGATCGCCCACGACTTCGAGGGTGGCGGCGACCGAGCAACGTTCGTTCGTATAGTCAGCTGTGCGGCCCATTCCGGCAGGGTGCGGCGTTCCGCGAGGGAAAGCAAGAGAGCGTTGCGTTTGAATATGAACCGGAGTAGGTTTTTTATCGCAATTGACTCTCTCGGTTATTGCATGACTGGCGAGCGGCCCGGCGATCCCCCGCTGGAACCGCTCGCCTCTTTCCATCACGATCTCGCAACTGACTTGCGCAAGACAGTGCGATGAGGGCCTATCTCACCGCAAAACGTCTTCAGGGAGCCTCGTTCATGTCCTCCGATCCGGTCGTTATCGTCTCCTATGCCCGCACGCCGATGGGCGGCTTCCAGGGCGCGCTGGGCGGGGTCAAGGCCACCGAATTGGGGGCCAGCGCGGTCAAGGCGGCGATCGAGCGCGCCGGGGTCGCGGGCGACAAGGTCGAGCAGATCATCATGGGCTGCGTGCTGCCCGCCGGCCTGGGCCAGGCCCCGGCTCGCCAGGCGGCTCTGGGCGCGGGCCTGCCGCTCTCGGTCGAGGCCACCACGGTCAACAAGATGTGCGGCAGCGGCATGCAGGCCGCAATCATGGCTCATGACGCCCTGGCGGCCGGTTCGGTCGACGTGGTGGTGGCCGGCGGCATGGAGAGCATGACCGGCGCGCCCTATCTGATGTCCAAGCACCGCGCCGGCGCCCGCATCGGCCACGACCAGATGTGGGATTCGATGTACCTGGACGGCCTCGAGGACGCCTATACGCCCGGCAAGCTGATGGGCGCCTTCGCCGAGGACACGGCGGCCCAGTACCAGTTCAGCCGCGAGGCCATGGACGACTACGCGACCCGCGGCCTGGCGAAAGCCAACGCGGCGATCCAGAGCGGCGCCTTCAAAGCCGAGATCACCCCGGTCACCGTGGTCAGCCGCAGGGGAACGGAAGTCGTCGACACCGACGAGCAGCCGCTGAAGGCCGACCCGGCCAAGATCCCGACCCTGCGTCCGGCCTTCGCCCGCGACGGCGGCATCACGGCGGCCAATTCCAGCTCGATCAGCGACGGCGCCGCCGCCCTGGTCATGACGCGGGAGAGCGTCGCCAAGGCGCTGGGCCTGCCGATCGTCGCCCGCGTCGTCAGCCACGCCGCCCACGCCCATGAGCCGGGCCTCTTCACCACCGCCCCCGTGCCGGCCATGGAGAAGGCGTTGAAGAAGGCCGGCTGGGCGGTCGCCGACGTCGACCTGTTCGAGGTCAACGAGGCCTTCGCCGTCGTGGCCATGATCGCCCAGCAGGAGCTGGGCATCCCGGACGACAAGCTGAACGTCAACGGCGGGGCCTGCGCTCTGGGCCACCCGATCGGCGCCTCGGGCGCGCGGATCCTGTGCACCTTGATCAACGCCCTGCAAACGCGCGGCGGCAAGAAGGGGCTGGCGTCGCTCTGCATCGGCGGCGGCGAGGCGACGGCGATGGCGGTGGAACTGGTCTGACCCTATCTGGGGCGGATCAGATTGGCCGCGAGACGCGTTCACCCGTCATGACCGACACCTTCCGCCACAACCCCGAACTCAGCCGTTACGAGCTTGAGGAAGACGGCCACCTGGCCTGGGCCGACTATCAACGGTCCGGGCATCGGCTGGTGATCCCGCACGTCGAGGCCGACATGCCCCTGCGCGGCACCGGCGCCGCCGGCCGGCTGATGGGCCGCGTCGCTGAGACAGCCCGGGCCGAAGGCATGCGGATCACCCCGCTATGCGCCTACGCGGCCGCCTGGCTGAAGCGGAACGATCCGGACCTGATCGCTTAACCAATTCCTCCCTCCCCGCCCGACTGGCGACATCGGGCGAAGATCCTACCCGCCCTTGGCGAGCGCGGCGATGAACGCCACCCGGTCCAGCACCTCGGGCCCCGCCGCCGGGCCGGCGGCATAGGCGAAGCCTTCGGCGGTGATCGGCTTGCCGCTGACCTTGTCGACCAGGATCGGCTCGGCGACCCGGCCGGTCTCGCGATCGACCAGTTGGCCGGCCGTTCCCTCATGCGCGAAGTGACGGTTGCCGAAGGCCAGCATCGCCGTCAGCACCCCCCCGAAATCGCGGCCCAGATCGGTCAGCACGTATTCGTAGCGCGGCGGCCGTTCCTGGTAGCGGCGCCTTTCCAGAAGGCCGTTCTCGACCAGGGCCGCGAGGCGCTTGGCCAGGATGTTCGGCGCGACGCCCAGACTCTTCTCGAACTGGTCGAAACGGGTCAGGCCGTGGCTAGCGTCGCGCAGGATCAGGAATGTCCAGCCATCGCCGACCCGCTCCAGCGTGCGGCCGACCGGACATTGGGTGGGGGCGCGTTCAGATCTGCTCATGACGAAAGATTTGGCCAGTCACTTGTGATTTGCAAGTTACCTCTTAGCTAGGTTGGGAAGCCGGACCACGGGGCCTCGGCTCAGCACTTGGACGTAGAGGGACTTAGACGAAGATGAGCGACAATACCAAAGGCGCGGCCCTGATCACCGGCGCTTCCACCGGCATCGGCGCGGTCTATGCCGACCGTCTGGCCAAGCGGGGCCACGACCTGATCCTTGTCGCCCGTGACCAGGCGCGGCTGAACGCCCTGGCCGAGCGGCTGCGCGCCGAGGCCGGCGTGAACGTCGAGGTGATCAAGGCCGATCTGACGAATAAGGCCGATCTCGTGAAGCTGGAACAACGTCTGGCGACCGACACCGCCATCACGACCCTGGTCAACAACGCGGGCGTCGCCGGCGCGAACGACTTTGTTGGTTCCGATCCGGACGCGTTCGAGAAGCTGATCCAGCTGAACGTCGTGGCCGTCACGCGCCTGGCCTCGGCGGCGGCGCGCAACTTCGTGCCGCGCAACACCGGGACGATCATCAACCTGGCTTCGGTGGTTGGCCTGATGCCGGAGCTGAACATGCCGGTCTACGGGGCCAGCAAGGCCTTCGTGACCTATCTGACCCAGGCCTTGCGCGTGCAGCTCGCGGGTTCGGCCGTACGCCTGCAGGCGGTGCTGCCGGGCGCCACCCGCACGGAGATCTGGCAACGCTCAGGCCACGACATCGACGCCATGGACCCGAACATGATCATGGACGTCGACGACATGGTCGACGCGGCGCTCGCGGGCTTCGACCAGGGCGAGCTGGTGACGATCCCGTCCCTGCCGGACGCCGCCGACTGGGACGACGCCCAGGCCGCCAAGGCCAGGCTCTATCCGAATCTGTCGCGCAGCCAGCCGGCCGCGCGTCTCAAGGCCTAGATGGCGGAAAGCTCGCCGGCGCGGCGCTCACTCCCGCGCCGGCGAGTCCGCCCCGATGCGTTTTCCCGGGTTGATGCCGACCGGGAAAACCCACCTGGAACGCGAAACTAGAGAGCCTGCCCATTTCGGATCTCGATCGGAAATGGACGGGCAGGCTCGTTCTTCGAAAGTGTAGAGCGTGGCGGGCGCCGAAACCGCTCACACTTTCGGCCGCCACGCTCTACGAAAGCACCATCACGACGACACGGCGATTCTGGGCCCGGCCTTCGCGCGTTTCGTTCGGGGCGACAGGGGCGTCCTGGCCGTACGAGATCGTCGCCATGCGGTTCAGGGCGACGCCATGCTGGCTCAGGAACTTGCGCACGGTTTCCGCACGCTTCTCACCGAGCTCGTCATTGTATTCCTTCGAGCCCGAATTGTCGGTGTGGCCCTGGATTTCCAGGTACACGTTCTTGTTGTCGGCCTTCAGCTTCTCGGTGAATTCGGACAGGCGCTGCTCGGCCTCGGGCGACAAGGTCGCGGCGTTGACCGGGAACTTCACCGAGTCGTCCGACAGGACCAAGGCGTACTGGAACTTGCCCTCGGCCAGCTTGCCGGCGGCGATGGCGCGATCCAGGGCTTCTTTGGAGGTCTTGTCGAGTTCGCCGATCTGGGTGTCGTGAGCGCTGACCCGCTCGTTGACCGCCCCGACCTGGGTGTTCACGTACTTCTTGGTCGCGCAGCCGGAAACCGACAGGCCGCCCATCACCAGGGCGGCGGCGACCATCATGGTCTTCGTGCTAGCTATCATCTTGGGTCTCGTCCGTAGTTGGGGGCTAGCGTCCTGCAACGCTCGCTGTAGCAAAACCGACAGCGGAACTTGGCCAAAGATGGGCGCGATTCCGGCGCTTCCGGGCCAAGCTAGACCATTGATGAAGCTGAACTTTCCGATGACATTTATACCGCGCGCAAGCGCCGTACGCGGAGATTGGTTCCGAAGAATTTTTATTCTTCACCGGCCTCGGAAAGCCACGTCTGGAAGGCCCGCAGGGCGGGAGTCGGGGCCTTGGACTTCAGCCAGGTCAGCCAGTAGCGGCCGGCGCTGACCTGAGTCGGGAAGGGACGGACCAGGCGCCCCTGCTGCAGGTCGCGAGCAAACATCATCGGCGGCGCCAGCGCCACCCCCAGTCCCTGCATCGCCGCCTCGACCATCACCCACGAACTGTCGAACACCGGCCCGCGGATCGGCGGCGGCGACAGACCGGCGGCGGCGAACCAGTCGGGCCAGTCGGCGGCGCGATAGCTGCGCAGCAGGGTTTCGCCGAACAGGTCGGTGGGCTCGGCCAGACGCTCGGCCAAATGAGGCGCGCACAGCGGGCTCATCGGGGCCTCGAACAGCGGCGCGGCCTCAGTACCGTGCCAGGCGCCGTCGCCGAACCGCACCGCGCAGTCCAGCCCCTCCCCCGCCAGGTCGGTGCGATTGTTGTTGGTGAAGATCCGCAGGTCGACGAACGGGTGGGCTTCCCGGAACGCCGGCAGGCGCGGCAGCAGCCAGCCGACCGCGAAGGTGCCCACCACTCCTATGCTCAGGACCTCCAGCACCCGCCCCCCCTCGAACCGGGCCAGCACGTCGCCCAGCTTGTCAAACGAGTCTCGCACGCTGGGCAGCAGGGCCAGACCCTCGTCGGTCAGGGCCAGGCCGCGCGGCAGGCGGCGGAACAGGGCTGCGCCCAGTCGGGCCTCCAGCCCCTTCACCTGGTGGCTGACCGCCGCCTGGGTCACGCACAGCTCGATCGCCGCCCGCGTGAACGACAGGTGCCGGGCCGAGGCCTCGAAAGCCCGCAGGGCGTTCAGGGGCAATTGGGCGCGACTCATGGCGAAAGACCCAAATTCAATTCATGGCTCCGCCAAGGTATCGTCGTTTGCGAGGAAGGCCAGGGCCGGGCAGGTTTCGCGAGCAAGGAGATACCACATGCTTCATCGCAGAACGCTGATTACGGCCCTGGCGGCCGCGCCTGTTGTCGCGCCCGGACTTTCGTCCGCCGCCGTCTTCGCCAGCAAGCCCGCCGTTGACCTTAGTTCACGTATTAACGAACTGGAGCAAGCCAGCGGCGGGCGGCTGGGCGTCGCGGCCCTCGATACCCAGACGGGCCGCCGGTTCGCCTGGCGCGGCGATGAGCGCTTCCGCATGTGCAGCACGATCAAGATGCCGCTGTCGGCCGCCATTCTGCGCCGGGTCGACCAGGGCCGCGAGCGGCTGGACCGACGTGTGACCTACGGCCGCGACGTGCTGATGGGCAACTCGCCGGTGGTCGAAAAGCACGTCGAAGACGGCATGACCATTGGCGCGCTGTGCGAGGCGACCATCACCTGGAGCGACAACGCCGCCGCCAACCTGCTGTTCGACGCCTTGGCCGGCGGCGGCGGTCCGGCCGCCCTGACCCGCTTCCTGCGCGCCATCGGCGACCAGACGACTCGCAGCGACCGCCGCGAACCCGAGCTGAACACCGGCGCCGCCGAGGATCCGCGCGACACCACCACGCCCGCGGCGATCCTGGGGACGTGGAAGACCCTGCTGCTGGGCGACGCCCTGACCTCGGCCTCCAGCCGACAGCTCACCGATTGGCTGATCGCCAACCGCACCGGCGACAAGCGTCTGCGGGCGGGCCTGCCGCGGGGCTGGAAGGTCGGCGACAAGACCGGCAACAACGGCAAGGATACGACCAACGACATCGCCATCGCCTGGCCCCGGGGCCGCAAGCCGATCCTGATCGCCTGTTTCCACGATCGCGGCAGCCCGGATGACGACGCCCGCAGCGCGGTGCATGCGGAGGTGGCTCGCGCCGTCGTGGCGGCGGGCTTCGGAGGATAGTCGCCACACGAGCCACTATGCCGCACCCTTCCGGCTACGACCTAAACGATGCGGCAACGCTGTTCGCTTAGAAGGCTGACACCGGTTTCTGCGTCGGGACCCGAGCCAATGTCGGGGAGTTCGGGGGAACAGTGTCCAAGGGTTCGGATCATCACGTCTCGACGCTCGCGGTTCCGCGCAGCGGCCGCGCGCGCAAGCCGTGGCTGGCCTACGGCAATCTCAAGTTCGAGACGGCGGTCTTCCTGCTGCTGGCCGTGACCTTCGCCGCGGTGCTGGGCAAGAGCGCCCTGACCACCCAGACCCTGACGCTCTCGCCGCAGTCCGGGCGCTTCGCCGGCTACACCTTCTCCGACGCCGAGAACGGCGGCCATTCGGTCGCCGCCGGCGATCCCACGCGACCACTGTCATGGTCGTGCCGGATCCGCGACGGCGTCGCCTACCCCTACTGCGGCTATGGCCTGCAGTTGGACCTGGGCCGCAAGAACGTCGGCCTGGACTTCTCGCACCTGCGGACCGTGACCCTGCGGTTGACCTATCGAGGCTCGACCGATCGCCTGCGCCTGTCGCTGAAGGCCTCGCCCTCGCCGGCCCTGCGCGCCCGCGTCAAGGATGAGATCGTGCCGCTGGCCGCCGACTTCCCGGTCGTCCAGGGCCGCAACGAGATCCAGCTGCCGCTCAGCCAGCTGACGCCCGAGCCATGGTGGCTGGCCAGCCACGACCTCACGCCGGAGCAGGCCGCGCCCGTTCTCGACCAGGTCCACATGGTGGCCGTCACCACCAGCAACGCCAAGGCTCCGGCAGACCTGACGGTCAGCGTCGACGACATCGCCTTCGAGGGCTCGTACCTGTCGGCCGAGCAGTTCTATCTGGTCATCCTGGGCGCCTGGCTGGTGCTAACTGGCGGCTTTCTGGCCTATCGCGTCCTTCACATGCGCCGCGCCTACGAGGTCCGCCAGCGCCGCCTAGCTCGGGAAGCCGACCTGCTGGCCAGCGCCCACGCCGCCGAAAAGGCCGCCAGCAGCGCCAAGTCGCGCTTCCTGGGCAATATGAGCCACGAGCTGCGCACGCCGCTGAACGCGGTGATCGGCTATGCCTACTGGCTCAACCGCACCGATCTCGCGCCCAAGCAACGCGACGCCGTCGGCGCCATCCAGGCCAGCGGCGAGCACTTGCTGGCGATGATCAGCGACATCCTGGACATCGCCAAGATCGAGGCAGGCAAGTTCGAACTGGTCGCCGCGCCGTTCGACCTGCGCGAATGTCTCGACGGCGTCGGCGACATGTTCCGCCTGCCGGCCGAGGAAAAGGGCCTGACCTTCGCCCTCGACATCGCTCCTGACACGCCGACCGTGGTCGTCGCCGACCGCAAGCGCTTGCGTCAGGTGCTGATCAACCTCTTGGGCAACGCCATCAAGTTCACGGAAGCCGGCGGCGTGACTCTACGAGTGTCGGGCGTCGCGCCCCACGACGAGACTGCGCGCCTGCGCTTCATCGTCGAGGATACCGGCGTCGGCGTCGCCGCCGACCAGCTGGAGGCCATTTTCCGCCCGTTCGAGCAGGCGGGCGATCAGATCAGTCGAAGCGGGGGCGCGGGCCTGGGCCTCAGCATTACGCGTCAGATCGTCCAGATGATGGACGGCGACCTGGGCGTCGAGAGCCAGCTGGGACTGGGCAGCCGGTTCACGTTCGAGGCCGATTTCGCCGTCGCCGCCACGGCCGCGCCAGCCGTCCCCCGCCAGGGACAGCCGGCCGCCTGAGACCCTAGAACGTCTCGCCGAATGGACGGCGACCTGGGCGTCGAGAGCCAGCTGGGACTGGGCAGCCGGTTCACGTTCGAGGCCGATTTCGCCGTCGCCGCCACGGCCGCGCCAGCCGTCCCCGCCAGGGACAGCCGGCCGCCTGAGACCCTAGAACGTCTCGCCGACCAGCTTCTCGCTGAGCGCCCACAGGGCCTTGGCGCGGGCGGGATCCAGCGCGTAGGACCGTACGCCGGCGCGGATCTGCGAGGCGTCCTCGACCAGCTCGGCGATGTGGCAGTCCTCGCAGTAGAGACCGCCAACCTCGTCCGCCGAGGCCACGACGCCGGCCCAGACGCTGGTCGCCGCGCCCTGCGGGATGGTCTTCCACTCGATCGGCGGCTGCCCCTGCGCCGCGGCCTGGGCGTTCAGTTGGTCGATCCAGCCCTGGATGAAGGCCGGATCCAGGTGGCGGGCCAGCTCGGTCTGGATGCCGCCCGGATGCACCGCCACAGCCCGCACGCCACGATCCTTGTGACGCCGGTCGAACTCGACGGCGAACAGGATGTTGGCGGTCTTGGAGCGGCCATAGGCCTCGAACGGCACGTACGCGGTGGTCTCGAAGTTCGGGTCCTCGAGGTTCACGTCCGAGAAGCGGTGGCCCGCCGAGGCCAGCGACACCACCCGCGAGCCGGCCTTCAGCAGGCTGGCGATGCGGTTGACGAACACGAAGTGGCCCAGGTGGTTCGTGCCGAACTGAGTCTCGAAACCGTCGACCGTTTTGCCGAACGGCGGGGCCATGACGCCGGCATTGGCGATGACCAGGTCGAACGAACGGCCATCCCTAACCAGGGCGTCGGCGGCGGCGCGGACGCTCTTCAGGTCGGCCAGGTCCAGTTCGACCAGGGCCAGCGCGCCGCCGCCGGTCGCAGCGGCCTCGCGCACCACAACGGTCGCGCCCTCGGCCTTGGCCAGGTCGCGGGCCGCGCCGACCACGTCGGCGCCGTGGGCGGTCAGGACGCGGGCGGTCTCGACGCCGAGGCCGGCCGAGACACCGGTGACCAGCACGCGCTTGCCCTTGAGATCGACGCCGGCCAGGACGTCGTCGGTGGTGGATTTGGCGCCGAAGTGTTCGCTCATGACTCTCTGTTTCCCTCGCAGGGTTGTGGTCCGAGCCGATCCAGGCCATTAAATGGAGGAAGGCTCCGGATACATATTCGGAGGACGCCTCCGTTTTTCAAGGTCGATGCCCGAAGATTCCGAGATCAAGGCGCGCAAAACCCGCGCCGACAGCCTGCGCAACCGCGAGCGGCTGCTGGCGGCCGCCAAGGCGGCGTTCACCGAGACGGGGGCCGAAGCGCCGCTGGAAGACGTCGCGCGACGGGCCGGCGTCGGCATCGGCACGCTCTATCGCCATTTCCCGACCCGCGAGGCACTGGTGGCGGGGGTCTATGCGCGAGAGATCGAGCAGCTGGCCGCCTCGGCCGAGGCGCTGCTGGCGGACCGCCCGGCCGGCGACGCCCTCGGCGCCTGGCTCGACCTGCTGGTCGACTACATGGCCGCCAAGCGCGTGATCGCCCCCGCCCTGCGCGCCGACCCCGGCGAGGGCTCACAGCTCTACGCCAGCTCCGGCTCGACCATTCTGGCGACCTTGCAAAAACTGACTGACGCCGCCCACGCCGCTGGCGACATCCGCCCCGACATCGGCTTCGAGGACATCCTGCGGCTGATGAGCGGCCTCAGCCAGGGCTATGAGCAACCCGGCTGGGACGCCGGGGCGCGGCGTTTGCTCAGCGTCATGATGGCGGGCCTGCGGAGGCCTTAGGGGTGATAAGCGAAGGTGCGAGCGATTTCGGCGGCCATCGCGCTCTAAATGCTTGATCTCATCCGTTCCAAATGACCCTTGGGATGGACAGGCTCTAAGCCCCCTCCTCATCCACATAGATCACCACCGGCTTGCCGCGCGACAGCGGCTCCCAGCCGGCCTCGATGGCCGAGGCGATGGCCTTGGCGACGATGCGCACCGGGATCTGCGAGGGCTTCAGCGGCGGCGCGCTGAACTTGGGCTTGGGACCGGGCGGAAACTCGATCATCGCCTCGCGCTGGCCCTCCTTGTGGCGGGCGGCGATCACCTTGCCGTGGCGCTCGGACGGGTCGTAGGACCACTGCGGCAGGCGGTGCAGCCGCCAGACATAGGGGTCGCCGTCGACCTCGATGTCGAATTCAGTGATCAGCTTGGTGGTTTTGGCCATGCGGGGGAATACCCCAGCGCGTGGCCAAGAAAAAGGGCCGCCCCTTCCGGAGCGGCCCTCGTCTTCGTTATCGCAGCATCGGCCTTACTGCAGCGTCGCCTTGCCGAACGACAGCTGACCGTCCCGGACTCCGACGGCGATGACGCCGCCGTCCTCGATCTCGCCGGCCAGCAGCTTGCGGGCGATCGGATCGACCAGCTCCTTCTGGATCACGCGCTTGAGGGGGCGCGCGCCATAGACGGGGTCATAGCCCTTGTCGGCGATCCAGTTCAGGGCCTCGGCGTCCAGGGCCAGGGCCATGCGGCGGTCGGTCAGCAGCTTGTCCACGCGGTGCAGCTGGATCTTGACGATGTCGCCCATGTTGGCGCGGTTCAGGCGCTTGAACAGGATGATCTCGTCGATCCGGTTCAGGAACTCGGGGCGGAAGTGGCCGCGCACCATGTTCATCACCATCGGCCGAACGGCTTCCACATCCTCCCCCTCTTCCTGATTGGCCAGGAATTCGGCGCCGAGGTTGCTGGTCATGATGATCAGCGTGTTGCGGAAGTCGACCGTGCGCCCCTGGCCGTCGGTCAGGCGACCGTCGTCCAGCACTTGCAGCAGGACGTTGAAGACGTCCGGGTGGGCCTTCTCGATCTCGTCGAACAGCACCACCTGGTACGGACGCCGGCGCACGGCCTCCGTCAGCGCCCCGCCCTCGTCGTAGCCGACATAGCCGGGAGGCGCGCCGATCAGGCGGCTGACCGAGTGCTTTTCCATGTACTCGGACATGTCCATCCGGGTGATGGCGTGCTCGTCGGCGAACAGAAACTCGGCCAGGCTCTTGGTCAGTTCGGTCTTGCCCACGCCCGTCGGGCCCAGGAACAGGAACGAGCCGATCGGCTTGGACGGATCCTGCAGGCCGGCCCGGGCCCGGCGGACGGCGTCGGACACGGCTTCCAGCGCCTCGTCCTGGCCGACCACGCGACCGCGCAGCTCGTCCTCCATCTTCAGCAGCTTCTCGCGCTCGCCTTCCAGCATCTTCTCGACCGGCACCCCGGTCCAGCGGCTCACAACGGCGGCGATCTGCTCGGCGTCGACGACCTCCGGCGTCAGCGCGGCGGCATCGCCTTCCTCGGCCTCGGCCAGGCGCTTCTCCAGGGCGGGGATCTCGCCGTACTGGATCTGGCCGGCGCGGGCGAAGTCGCCGGCGCGCTGAGCGTTGGCCAGGTCGGCGCGCAGGCGGTCGAGGGCTTCACGGGCTTGCGCCGCGCCGCCGACCTTCTCCTTCTCGGCCTTCCACTTGGCGGTCATCTCGTCAGACCGGAACTGCAGGTCGTCGATCTCGACCTCCAGGTTCTCCAGGCGCTGCTTGGAAGCGGCGTCGGTCTCCTTCGACAGCGCCTCGCGCTCGATCTTCAGCTGCACCAGGCGGCGATCGATCTCGTCCAGCTCTTCCGGTTTGGAGTCGATCGCCATGCGCACGCGGCTCGAGGCCTCGTCGACCAGGTCGATCGCCTTGTCCGGCAGGAAGCGGTCGGCGATGTAGCGGTTGCTGAGCGTCGCGGCGGCCACGATGGCGCTGTCGCTGATGCGCACCCCGTGGTGGACCTCGTACTTCTCCTTCAGGCCGCGCAGGATCGAGACGGTGTCCTCGACCGTCGGCTCCTGCACGAACACCGGCTGGAAGCGACGGGCCAGGGCCGCGTCCTTCTCGACGTGCTTGCGGTACTCGTCGAGGGTGGTGGCGCCGACGCAGTGCAGCTCGCCGCGCGCCAGGGCGGGCTTCAAGAGGTTGGAGGCGTCCATCGCCCCGTCGGTCTTCCCGGCTCCGACCAGCGTATGCATCTCGTCGATGAACAGGATGATCGAGCCCTCGGCGGCCGTGACCTCGCCCAGGACCGCCTTCAGCCGCTCCTCGAACTCGCCGCGATACTTCGCGCCGGCGATCAGGCTGCCCATGTCCAGCGACAGCAGCTTCTTGTCCTTCAGGCTTTCGGGCACGTCGCCGTTGACGATGCGCAGGGCCAGGCCCTCGACGATGGCGGTCTTGCCGACGCCGGGCTCGCCGATCAGCACGGGGTTGTTCTTGGTGCGGCGCGACAGGACCTGGATCGTGCGGCGGATCTCTTCGTCGCGACCAATAACCGGGTCGAGCTTGCCGTCGCGGGCGGCGGCCGTCAGGTCGCGGGCGTAGCGCTTCAGCGCCTCATAGCCTTCCTCGGCGTTGGCGCTGTCGGCGGTGCGGCCCTTGCGGATGGCGTTGGCGGCCGTCTCCAGGGCCTGGGCGGACGCGCCGGCCTCCTTGAACAGCTTGGCCGCCTCGCCGCCTTCCTTGGCGATGGCGATCAGCAGGCGTTCGGTCGTGACGAAGGCGTCGCCAGCAGTCTTGGCGGCCTTTTCCGCCTCGGCGAAGACCCGGGCGGTGTCCGGCTTCATGTACAGCTGGCCGCCGGCGCCGTCGACGCGGGGGGTCTTGGCCAGCAAGGTCTCGACGCCGCCGTCCAGTTGGTCGGGGCGGCCGCCAGCGCTCTGGATCAGGGCGCGGCTCAGGCCGTCCTTCTCCTCGAGCAGCACCTTCAGGATGTGTTCGGGCGCGAATTGCTGATGGCCGCGCGCGAGGGCCAGGCTCTGGGCCGACTGGACGGCCTGCTTGGCGCGATCGGAGTAGAGATCGATGTTCATGGTGTCCCCTTCCTAGGCGGATCGGAGCGCGTCGCCTTGAGTAAGCGCAACGTGTTCCGATCGGGGATTTAGGTGTGGCTGATCGGCCACACAAGGGCTACCAACCCCGGCTGGCCAGATATCGTTCAAGCGCCTGGATTCGCACCGCGTCGGACGGGTGGGTCGAACCCAGTTCGTTGCCGCCCTTGCCCCCGTCCTGGGCTTCCATGTTGCGCCACAGGGCCACCGCCTCTCGCGGGCGATAGCCGGCGCGGGCCATGAAGTCGACGCCCAGGCGGTCGGCCTCCAGCTCCTGCTTGCGCGAGAACGGCAGCAGAACGCCGTACTTGGCCGCCTCGTCGCCATGGTCCTTGAGCAGCTTGCCAAGGTCCGTGCTCCCCGCCGCCGCGCCGGCGATGCCCAGCAGGATTTTCGAGGTGGTCTGCTGCGAGACCCGCTCCGCGGCGTGGTGGGCGACGACGTGGCCGGCTTCGTGGCCGATCACCGCGGCCAGCTGGTCGTCGTTCTCGACCAGGGCCAGCAGGCCCACCGTCACGCCCACGTGTCCGCCCGGCAGCACGAAGGCGTTGGGAGACTCATCCAGGAACACCGCGTAGTCCCAGGGCCGGTTGGCCAGGCCGGCGGCGCGGATCACCCGCTCGCCCACCGCCTGCACGCGGGCGTTCTTGCGCGGCTCCTTGGAGACATAGCTGTTGCGCAGCGTGTCGGCCCACGCCTTCTCGCCCTCGGCCGCCAGGCTGTCGTCCTTGACGATCAGCAGCTGGTCGCGGCCCAGATCGGCGTTGTAGGCGCAGCCGGAGACGGCGCAGGCGACGGCCAGGAACAGCGGAACGGTCAGGCGGGCAAGACGCATGGGCTCGGCGGGCAATGTTTCAAAGACGACACAAGCCTTATCGACGGCCGATACCTGGGGCGCAACTGGGAGAAACCCGTCTTACCCATTTGTCATGCCGTCACCGTCGCAGTTCCAGCAGGTCCAGCTTCGACTCCTGCCTGGGCCACGGCAGGGCCAGGCGATAGTGGCCAGCGCCGATGCGCTCGAATACGCCGACCTGGTCGCGCTCGGGATCGCGGCCGTAGCGCGCCCGACCCTCGCCCGTTCCCCAAGCCACAGCGCCCAGGAACGCCAGACGTCGCGGAGCCTCGGGATAGAGATTGCCGGCCTGGCGCTGCGAGCCGGTGGTCTTCTCAAGGATCAGGTCGCCGCCCGGCGTCAGCGTCACGCGGCAGCGGAACCAGCCGTAGGCGACGAACGAAGGCCCCGCGCCCGGCGAACCCAGCTTGACGGTCCGGCAGCGATAGGTTCCAGGCGTCGGCTGCGGCCGAGCCAGGCGCACGTTCGGATCGGCCAACACGCCCAGGGCCCGCACCTCTCGATCGTGGCCCTCGGCGCGGGCCTGCGACAGGGCGGCGTCCCACGCCTCGTCCAGCCGCTCCAGCCGCCGCACGTCCGCCCGGCGGGCGTCGGCGCGCCAGTCTCCGGACGCGGCGAAGGCCGGGCCCGCAGCGATGAACGAAAGGACGACGGCGGTCACGACGCGCATGGCGGCTCCTGAAGCGATACGGGCCGAGGTAACGCGAGCCGGTGGCGAGAGTTCGGCGGGCCTGCCTCATGGCGCGGGGCTCAAACCCCTGCGCGACGTTGTCGCACCACTCTGGGCTTCAATCTCTTGGCAATCGCCCACGCCCAGGCTGGACGCCAGTCTTCAGGAGTCCGCCTCATGAACGCCACGGAAACGACCCCGGCCGCCTCGCTGAACGCCAGCATGGCGACCATGCTCGACGTCCTCGCCTGGGAGATCGAACTGGCCGGCGCGCGCTGCATCTATCTGGACAGCATGATCGGCAAGATGATGAAGACGGTGCCCGACGGCGACCGGCAGACGCTGGTCGAGGGCATGCACACGGTCGACCTGCTGGCACAGCAGCTGACCAGCCTGTCGGCCTTCGCGCGTCGCATGAGCGCCCTGGCCCCCGACGACGTCTCGGCCAGTGTCGACGACGCCCTCGACGACATCACCTTGGGCGCCCTCGCCGACCGGATGTCGGTCGCCTTCGGGGGTGTCGAGCGCGGCATCTACGACGCCGAGGACGCCGGCGACCTGGACCTGTTCTAAGCGCGGCGGGAAGGAAATCACGCCATGATCTACGCTCAAGGTCAGAAGGTCATCGTCGGCGACAACGATCGCACGGTGCTGGAACTGCTGCAGATCCGCCTGGATACGGCCGGCTATCACGTGTGCGTCGCCCGCAGCGGGCAGTCCGTGGTCGACACCCTGCGCACCGTGCGTCCCGCCGTCGTCATCCTGGACGCAGGCCTGGCGGAGCCCTCGGCCTATGAAATCCTGGAAGGCCTGAAGAAGCGCGGGGAGAAGCCCTGCCCGGTATTGCTGACCGGCCGTCGTCTATGCCCGGACGACGTCAAGCGCGGCATCGGGCTGGGTGTGCGCGACTGCATGCTCAAGCCGTTCAGCGGCGCTGACGTGGTCGAGCGCGTCGCCCGCCTTCTGCGTCCGCCCGCGCCGCCAAAGGCTCCGCCGCCGGCCGCCGTCCGGCCGCCGCCGGCCGATTTCGGCGCGGCCTATCTCTGAGGTCTGGCTGGCTCAGATGGGCCTCGACTCTCCGGGACCACGCACCTAGCCCAATCGCTCGATCACGCGCGCCAGTTGGCGCGGGTCGATAGGCTTGGACAGCACCGGGACGTCGCGCAGATCGGCTCGCACGCCCTGGTCGCCATAGCCGGTCACGAAGGCGAAGGGCACGCCCCGGCGGCGCAGGACCTCGGCGGTCTGGAACGAGGTCTGGCCGTCGCCGAGATTGACGTCCAGCAGGGCGAAGTCGAAGCCCTCGCGCTCGGCCGCCCGGACCGCTTCGGCAGCCGAGGCGGCGGTTTCCGCCACCTGGCAGCCCAGGTCGCCTAGCAAGTCCTCGACCAGCATCGCGACGAACAGTTCGTCCTCGACGACCAGGATGCGCAGCGGGTCAGGCCGCGCCGCGGATGAAGCGGTTCGACTCGCCGGTCCTGGCGAGCTGCGCGTCGATCTCGCAGACGACGCCGCCCGACGGGTAGTCGAGGCGGACCTCGCCCCCGAGTTCGCGGGCCAGGCCGCCGGTGATGAGGCGGGTGCCGAAGCCCTGGCGTGTCGGCGCATTGACTGGCGGCCCATCGGTTTCCTCCCACCTCAACTGCAGCCGATCGCCGGCCGCCTCCCGGTGACGTCGCCAGGTCAGGCGCACCTGGCCGTCCGCGTTGGAGAGCGCGCCATACTTGGCCGCGTTGGTCATCAGTTCGTGCAGAGCCATCGACAGCGCCAGGGTCGCCTTGGGGGCCAGGCGCACGGCCGGCCCATCGAGCACGAAGCGGTCAGGCTCGCCATGGGCGGCCACCACCGAGGCGGCGATGTCGGCCAGCTCGGCCCCGTCCCAGCTCTCACGCGTCAGGATGTCGTGGCCGCGCGCCAGGGCCAGCAGCCGCCGGGTGAGACTGTCGCGAGCGTCTTCCAGGTCCTCGGCGTTGCGCAGCGTCTGGCCGGCCACCGACTGCACCGTGGCCAGGGTGTTCTTCACCCGGTGGTTCAGTTCGTTGATCATCAGCCGCTGAAGTTCCTCGGCGCGGCGGCGGTCGGTTACGTCGCGCATCACGCCGGTGAAGAAGCGCTTGCCGCCCTCCCGCCACTCGGCGATCGACAGCTCCAGCGGAAAGGTCGTTCCGTCGCTGCGCAGCCCGCTCACCTCGCGGCCGATGCCGATGATGCGCCGCTCGCCAGTCTCGCGGTAGCGCTCCAGATAGCCGTCGTGCTCGCCGTGATACGGCTCGGGCATCAGACGATGCACGTTCTGGCCGATCATCTCGCCGGCGGCGTAACCGAACAGCCGCTCGGCGGCGGGATTGAAAGCCGCGATTCGGCCTCGCTCGTCGATGACCACGATGGCGTCCACCGCCGTATCAACGATGGCGCGATAACGCGCGTCGATGGCGGCCGCCTTGGCCGCGCGGCGCCCCAGGGAGGACCGAACCTCCGAGGACCGACCATCAGGGTTAAGCTTACGCGCTCCGGCCATTGACGGCTCCGGCCTGCAGATGACCTGACCCTATCGCCGAAGTTGCCGCCTCGCCAAGACTTCGCGCCCGGCTGGTCCGGCTTCCGCTTGAGGCGCTTTGTCGCACCCCGAACGCCGTTCGCCAGACGCCACAAGAAAGGGAGCCGCTTTTACGGCTCCCTCTTGGACGTCGGTAAGGCCTCAGGCCTCTTCGGATTCCGAGCTGGCCGGCGCGCCCTCGCCCGCTTCGAAGCTGCGCGGGGCGCGGCGGCGGCGGGGCTTCTTGACCTCTTCGCCAGCTTCGGCGGCGGGAGCCTCGACGGGCGCCGCGGGCGCCGGTTCGGCCGTCGCGGCGGCGGCGCGGGCGGACTTGCGGCCCAGGAAGGCCGGCGCCTCGCTGACCGCGCCGTCCTGGCCGCGCAGCACCGGCGAGCCCTCGCCGGCGGAGGCGTCGCTGGACGACGGCAGCGGCGCGGCTTCCGGTTCGATCACGGCCAACGGGTCGCGCTCGCCGCGCGGCTGCCAGTCGCGATCGCGATCCCGGTTGCGGTTACGATCGCGGCGACGGCCTTCACGGAATTCGCCGCCTTCGGCCGGCGGCTCGCCCTCGGCGGCCGGACGGTCTTCGCGTGGACGATCGTCGCGGTCGCGGAAGCGGTCCTCACGGGAGCGGTCGTCGCGCGGGCGATCCTCGCGGGGCCGGTCGTCGCGGTTGCGGTCGCGGTCGTCGCGGTCGCGCCAGCGGTCCCGGCGGCCTTCGCTGTCACGGCTACGGTCGTCACGGTCGCGATTGCGGTCGTCCCGGTTGCGGTCGCGGCCATCGCGGTTGCGGTCACGCCCTTCAAAGCGGTCGCGGCGTTGCTCGCCGCCTTCACCGCCCTCGCCGCCTTCGCCCTGCCCCTCGGCCTGAGCGGGGGTCTCGGCGACCTCGGGCTCTTCCGGCGGCTCGGCCTCGAAGTCGATCTCGTAGGCGGCGTAGACGTCCTTGCCGACGATGTCGGCCACCGGACGATTCGGCTGGATGGCGCGCAGAACGCGGAAATAGTGCTCGGCGTGCTGCAAATAGTTCTCGGCCAGCACGCGGTCGCCGGACGACGAGGCGTCGCGGGCCAGCTGCTGGTACTTCTCGTAGACGCTCTGAGCCGCGCCACGCACCTTCACGCCTTCGGGACCGTTCGAATCGAACGCGCGGTTGGCGTTGTGCTGTTGAGGCTTGCCGCCGTTGCCGCCGCGATTGTTGCGGCCGCGTTGGCGCTTCATGCCTTTGAAATCTCTCATGTTCTCTTCTGAACCTGTCCGGAGGTCAGTCTTGGGCTGGCGCATCCGGCCTTGCTGGTCTCTGAGCGGGTCGAACCCTGGTCGGTTTCAGAGACACTGGTTTCCGTAGAGCCCCCGCCCTGCTCTTTGCGGCGCGGCGACCGGCGGACCGGGCGCGCCTGCCGGGGGAGCCTCGCAAGCGCTTAAGGCGCTAGCTTTTCCCGTCACCCGGCGATCTGGAAGGAGACATGACTCGTCTAGCGGTTCACGCCCCGGTTTCCAAGGGATTTTTCACCCCGATGACAACACGGTCGTGCGTCGACAGGTCCTTGACCGTCCGGACCTGCCGCGCGCCGGCCTGGTTGAACAGCGCTTCGACGTCCTTGGACTGGTCGTAGCCGATCTCGACGGCGAACATGCCGCCGGGCTTCAGCACGCGCAGGATCTCCGGCGCCAGCAGGCGATAGGCCTCGAGGCCATCGGCCCCGCCGTCCAGAGCCAGGCGCGGTTCGTGGTCGCGCACTTCCGGCTCCAGCGTCTCGATCACCGCCGTCGGGATGTAGGGCGGGTTGGAGACCACCAGGTCGAAGGTCGCGTCGCCCAGCCCCGCCGTCCAATCGCCGTGCATCAGGGCGGCGCGATTGTTGAGATCGAGGTTGGCGGCGTTGTCGCGGGCCACGGCCAGGGCCTCGTCCGAAGCATCGACGCCCAGGCCCTTGGCGGCCGGCCGCTCGGCCAGCACCGCCAGCAGGATCGTGCCCGAGCCGACGCCGAGGTCCAGCATCGAGAACGGCATCTGCTCGGGGAACGCCTTCAGCACCTCGTCGACGATGACCTCGGTCTCGGGACGGGGGGTGAGGACGTTCTTGTTCACCTGCAGCAGGATCTTCCAGAAACCCTTGCGGCCGATGATGTGGCTGACCGGCTCGCGCTTGGTCCGGCGAGCCAGGTACGCGTCCAGGGTCGCGATCTGCTCGGCGGTCAGTTCACGATAGGGATCGGTGACGATCTCGGTGCGGGTGACGCCGGCGGCGACCTCCAGCATCAGGCGCGCGTCGATCGACGGCTGATCGATGCCGGCGTCCTTCAGACGATCCTTGGCGGCGGTCCAGGCTTTGACGAGGGTCAGGGTCATGGGCGGGGTTTAGCGCTTTGAAGTGGGGGAGGCGAGATTGAATGAGGTACCAGATAATGGTATTCCAACCCTAGACTGGAGCCCGCCATGAGCAAGAACACGTCCATCGTTCTGAGCGAGCATTTTCAATCCTTCATCGCCGAGCAGGTAGAAGAAGGCCGATACGGATCCGCCAGCGAAGTGGTGCGGGCCGGCCTTCGGCTTCTTGAAGGCCATGAAGCCAAAATGACCGCCTTGCGGGCCGCCGTAAGAGAGGGCCTCAGCAGCGGCAAACCAGAGCCTTTCGATGTTGAGAGCTTCCTCGCTGAGGTGAACGCGGAATACGACGCCAAGTCGTGAAACAATACGAACTTACCCCACTCGCACGCTTCGACATGCGCGAAATCTGGACCTACACCGTCCAGCAGTGGGGCCGACGCGTAGCTGATCTCTACATCCGCGACCTGACAGCCGCGCTCGAAGCGATCGCTCACGATCCCTATATCGGGGTCGCCACGGAATGGATCGAGAGAGATTGCCGCAAACAGATCTTTCGATCCCATGTCATCTTCTACGTGCCGACAAATGAGGGCGCTGTGATCGCCCGCATTCTGCATCAACAGATGGACGCCTCATCCCCTTCGCCCACCACACCACCGCGGGTCACGTTCAGATAGATCCCGCAGAACATGTGGCCGTAGGTGTCGAACAGGGCCTTCACCAGCTCGACGTCGCGTTCGGCGGTCGTGGGATCGACGTGAGTGGCGGCGCAGCGGACGATGGGCTTCAGGACCTCGGCGGTCGCGGCGCCGACGCTCAGGGTCCTGCCGGTCCAGTCGTTCTCGACCCAGGCCGGCCAGCCTTCGACGTAGAGATTGGCGCGGAAGCGCAGCGGATCAAGGTCACGGCCGATCTTCTGGCCGAGATCCCGCACGCTGGCCAGGTTGACGATCGAGACGAAGCCGGACTTGCTGTCCATGAAGCGGTGCGCGCCCGGGCCTTCGATCACCTTCAGCGGCCCGGTGATGTCGCCATCCAGCAGGTCGGTCAGCCAGGCCTCCAGCGCCGCCCTTCCCGCATCCGTTCGCAGGTCGCCGGCGAAGTCGGGCCGCCCCTCGGCCTGGGCGTTGAACACGCCCGTCGCCTCGTCATAGGCCGTGCGGGCCTTGGCGACGGCCGGGATCTTGGCCAGCACCGCGAACTTCATCTTCGAGATGTGGTCCGGCGCGGCGGGGTCGAAACCGCTGGGCCCGTCCTCGACGGCGTACAGCCGGTCGCAGGGAAAGCACGCCCCCGCCTCCAGCGCAGCCGAGGTCAGCCGCTCGGGCGTAAAGCCCTTCACGGGGTGGCGGTAAATCGAGGCGATCCGGGCGTCCATGGCGCGGAACATTGTGGACGACTCGCCCTATGGCAAGGCTTGGGCGGAACACAGCGCGGCCCTTCGGGTTTTGGTGCTCTGGAGGGCGTTCCATGACCGACGCTTCGCCGCGTCCGATCCTCAAGTGGCTGAAGTCGCGTCCGTACCACCTGACGCCCTGGATCGTGCTGCTGGCCCTGGCGCCGTTCGCTTTCCCCAAGAAGCCCGAGACAGACGAGCAGCGCATCGAGGCTCCGCCCGGCTTGTCGGAAGATCGCGCCATGCCGCCGCACGACTTCGATGCGGCCGAGCCGCGCCGGGGGCGCGCCGCGCGCCATCCGGGCCACATCCCGCTGCTGGGCTGGCGCGACATCCTGTGGCGCACCTGGCGGGAGATCGGGGTCGATCGGCTGCCGGCTGTCGCTGGGGGCGTGACCTTCTATACCCTGCTGGCCCTGTTCCCCGCCATCGGCGCCTTCGTGTCGATGTATGGCCTGTTCGCCGACGTGCGCACCGTCGAGGAGCAGCTGCGCGGCATGCGCGGCGTCTTCCCGCCCAGCGTTGTCGAGATCGTCGGCGAGCAGATGCTGCGGCTGGCCAGCCAGGGTCAGGCCAAGCTGGGCCTGGCGTTCGCCTTCTCGCTCCTGTTGTCGATCTGGAGCGCCAACGCCAGCATGCGGGCGCTCTTCGACGGGCTGAACATCGCCTATGACGAGGACGAGAAGCGCCACCTCGTCCCGCGCACCCTGCTCAGCTACGTGTTCACCTTCTGCGCCCTGGTCTATGCGGCGGCGGTGTCGACGGTGCTCATCGTAACGCCGATCCTGCTGGAGATCGCCCATCTCTCGGCCCTGGACGGGATCGTCGCGCCGATCCGCTGGCTGATCGTGCTGGCCATGACCGCCATCGCCTTCGCCGTGCTGTACCGCTTCGGCCCCAGCCGGGCCAAGGCGCGCTGGCGCTGGGTATGGATCGGGGCGGCGGCGGCCTCGGCCGGATGGCTGGCCGGCTCGCTGGGCTTTTCGATCTATGTCAACCGCGTCGCCCACTACGACGCCACCTACGGCCCGCTGGGGGCGGTGATCGCCTTCATGGTCTGGGTGTGGTTCTCGATCATGGCCATTCTGGTCGGGGCCGAGCTGAACGCCGAGATCGAGCACCAGACCGCCGTCGACTCCACAACCGGTCCCGAGCAGCCGATGGGCGCGCGCGGCGCGGCCATGGCCGACACCGTAGGACTGGCCTTCCATCCCTGGGAGATGATCAAACGCGAGGCCGGCATGGTCCGGCGGGTGAGCGGCCGGACGTGGATCTGGATCAGGCGCCGGCCGGCCCCGGCTTCGCCTTCGGCTGGATCCGAGACGGCTTCACCGCCCGAAGGCCAAAGCGATAAGCTTCGCCGTCGTCCTCGCTGAGCACCAGGTCGAAGTCGGCCTGGAACACGGCGCGATAGTCGGTCAGCGAGGTGATCCCCACCTGGGCGTACTGCGGCTGCTGCAGGAAGATCAGCGTCTCGGGCTGGATCACCCGGGTGTGGCCCGGATCCCCCCAGGCCCAGCGCGAACTGGCCGAGGGACAGGTGGCGCACAGCACCCCGCCCGGCTTGAGGATGCGCCAGAACTCCGAGAACTGGGCGAAGAAGAACCGCCAATCGCCCTGGCGGCCAATGTGCTCCAGCACCTCGTAGGCATGGATCTCGTCGAACTGGTCGTCGGCGAACGGGTACGGCAGATCGTTCAGGTCGTGCAGCACGTCGGCCCCGGCGTCGGGGTCGATGTCCAGGGTGGTCAAATCGGTCCACGCCCAGCCGCCGTCATAGGCGATGCGCTTGTCGCGACGATTGCCGCAGCCGATCAGAAGCTCCGGCATCCGTTCCCCTAAGTCCGCATTAGAGCCAGGACGCGAGGCTAAGCGATTCCACGCCCCTTGGCGTGTCGCGATCGGCGTGGCTAAACGGGACCATGCTGATCGCCCCCGCCCGAGACCACGAACTGTCCGCCCTCGCGACCCTCGTCAACTCCGCCTATCGCGGCGAGCTGGCGGCCAAGGGCTGGACCAGCGAGAGCTACCTGCTGGGCGGCCAGCGCACCGACGAGGAGTCGCTGCGCGCCGACCTCGCGGCCAATCCGGGCTCGACCCTGCTGGCCCTGCGCGACGCCGAGGACGCCTTGCCCCACGCCTGTGTCTGGGTGCAGCCTTCGGACGGCGACGCCTGGTACGTCGGCATGGTCACCGTCTCCCCCCTGCGCCAGGCCGGCGGCATCGGCCGGACCATGCTGGAGGCGGCCGAAGCCCATGCTCGCGAGCGGGGCGGCAAGCGCATGAAAATGACGGTCATCTCGGTCCGCGACACCCTGATCGCCTGGTACGAACGTCGCGGCTACCGCCTGACCGGCGCCACCGAGCCCTTCCCCTATGGCGACGAGCGCTTCGGCGTGCCGCAGCGCGACGACCTGCATTTCGTGATCATGGAAAAGGCGCTGTAGAGGCGCTATCGTCCCCGGACACGCCGACTTCGGCGAGGATCCCCATGAAACGCTACATCCTGACCGGCGCCCCGGGCGCTGGCAAAACCGTGCTGCTGCGCGCCTTGGAACGCGCCGGCCTGACCGTGGTCGAGGAGGCGGCGACCGACGTCATCGCCCTGGCGCAGGCCGAGGGCGTCGCCGAGCCCTGGACCGAGCCAGGCTTCATCGATGCGATCGTCGCCCTGCAGAGGCGGCGGCAGACGGAGGCCGTCGGCGAGCGGATGATCTTCGATCGCTCGCCGGTCTGCGCCCTGGCCCTGGCGCGGTTTCTGGGCCATCCGGTCTCGCCGCTGCTGCGGGCGGAGCTGGAGCGCATCGCGGCCGAGGGCGTCTACCAGCGGCGCGTGTTCCTGGTGCGCGGCCTTGGCTTCATCACGCCGACGGCCGCCCGGCGTATCGGGCTGGAAGAGGCCTTGGCGTTCGAACGCGTGCATGAAGAGGCCTATGGGGAACTGGGCTACGAGCTGGTTCCGATCGCGCCAGGCGCGCCCGCCGAGCGCGCCGCGGCGGTGCTGGCCTGCATTACGGAAGCTTAATTGGCGGCCTTTCGCGCCCTCCCCTCACATGCTCGATCTGCAGTCCAGGGGCTCACCATGTCGTTCATCGTTCGCGCGGCCTTCGGCGCCGCGCTCGCCCTTTCCGTCGCCGCGACCGCTCAAGCCGCAGTGACGCCCGTGCCGGTGGGCCAGCCGCTGGCGAGATTCGACAAGGTCCAGCCCGCCGTTCACCGCTACCTGCGCTACAAGCAGGTGGGCGAGACGATCCAGCCGCTGGATGTGTGGACCCGCGAGATCCGCATCGAGCCCGACAAGGCGGGCGTCAGGCGCCTGCACATCGTCCAGCACTGGGACGGGGCGACACCGGGCGCGGTCAAGACGCTGGACAGCTGGTTCGAACTGGGGACCTTCCGCCCCTACAGTCACGTGCGCTCCACCACCAAGGACGGCCAGACCAAGGTCGAGGGCTTCGACTTCCAGCCCAATCGCATCGTCGGCCTCAAGGACCTGCCCGGCAATACCCAGGCCGCCTACGACGTCGCCGCGCCCGAGCCGACCTACAATTTCGAGACCGACACCGAGTTCCTGCAAGCCCTGCCGCTGGCCAGGGACTACGAGGCGCGGATCGTCTTCCACCATCCGGGCGGCGGCCCGCCGGCGCCGTATGTGTTCAAGGTGACCGGTTCAGAGGTCCTGACCAGCTCGGCCGGCGGCAAGGTCGACTGCTGGGTGGTGACCACCGACTACAACCACCCCGAATGGAAGCCGGCGACTTTCTGGCTGGCCAAGGACAGTCAGGTGGCGCTCAAGGTCGTCTCCCCCGCGCCGGACGGATCGGTATGGGTGAAGACGCTGTTGTGGTGAGCCGCCGCTAGAGCCCTTCCGATCTGATTGCATCAATCAGATCGGACAAAAAAGGGCTCCAATTCAAAAGTTTAGAACATTTTTCGATCCGATAACCGTTTCACACTTATCGGAAAATGCTCTAGATCACCGCCCGCGAACGCTCGCCCACTTCGCTGGACAGGGCGCCGGCGACGATCTCCAGGCCGCGGCGCAGGGTCTCGCGGTCGACCGCCGCGCCCAGGCAGATGCGGACGCCGGTCTCGAGCCCAGGCGCGACCACCGGAGCATCGGGCGGGGTCACCTCAGCCCCGCCGCGCAGGGCCCGGCCAGCCAGACGCTCCGCGGCCAGCTCGTCCATCGGCAGCCAGACGTGCGGCGCCTGGTCCGAGCGCGGCGTCTCGATGGCGTGACCCAGGATTTCGCGGGCCATGGCCAGCCGCTCGGCCGCTTCCTGGCGCACCTCGCCGGCGATGATGTCGGCCGAGCCGTCTTCGATCCATTGCGTCGCCACCAGCCCGCCGAAGCTGGGCGGGGCGTAGGTCAACGCTCGCACGGCGTCCAGCACGCAATCGACCGCCTGGACGCTGGGCGCGACCAGGAAGCCGGCGCGCAGGCCCGGCCCGAGGATCTTGGAAACGCCCGAAACGTGGAAGGTCCGCTCGGGGGCCAGCAGGGCGAACGGCGGCGGCGCGTCGGGGGCGTAGACGCCGTAGATGTCGTCCTCGACGATGGTCAGGTCGTGCTTGCGAGCCAGCGCCGCGATCGCCCGGCGGCGCGAGGCGCTCATGATCCGGCCGGTCGGGTTCTGCAGCGTCGGGATGGTGGTCAGCACCCGCGCGCCCGTCGCGCGGATCGCCGCCTCCAGGGCCTCGGGCTCCAGCCCCTCGCCGTCCATGGCCACGCCCGTCAGCCGCAAGCCGCCATAGGCCGCCAGCGCCTTGACGCCATTGTAGGTCGAGGCCTCGCAGAGCACCGCGTCGCCGGGGCGCGCGACCGTCCCCAGCGCCAGGGCCAGGCCCTGCTGGGCGCCGGCGCAGCAGATCAGCCGCCGCCAGTCGACGCCCTGGTAGCTGCTGGTCCGCGCCAGCCAGGCCGCTCCGGCCCGCCGCTGGACCTCGTGCCCGGCCGGCGGGGCGTAGGCCAGGTGCTCCAGCAGGTCGGACCGCTTGCGCAGCCGCGCCAGGGCCTCGGTCAGGCGCGAGGCGGCCGGACCGGCGGTGGCGATGTTCTGGGCCAGGTTGATCGGACCGTCGCGTTCATAGGCGCGGTGCTCGGTCGGGGCGTTGACGAAGCTGCCCCGGCCGACATGGGCGCTGACCAGCCCCGCCTTCTCGGCCTCGACATAGGCCCGCGTCACCGTCCCCAGGCCGACGCCCAGCCGATAGGCCAGGTCTCGCTGCGGCGGCAGGCGCACGCCCGACGCCAGGGCGCCCGAGGCGATATCGGCGCGCAGGACCGACACCAGCCGCTCGTACAGCGGGGCGTTTCCGTCCGGGATGACGGGCGTCCACGTTGAGACCACCTGGGCGCCTCCTTTATTGTCACAATGACAATATGCAATTTGACTCATGATACAATGGAAACCATCACGATGACACCCCTTAGAGACGGAGGCCGTGATGACCCCGGAATTGCTGCTTGCCTATATGCTGTTCTGTTTTGCCACCGCCGGCACGCCCGGCCCGAACAACATGATGCTCCTGGCGTCGGGCGCGAACTTCGGCTTCCGCCGGACAGTGCTGCACATCCTGGGGATCAGCGCGGGTCTCGGCTTCATGGTGCTGGCCATGGGCCTCGGCCTGGGCGGCGTCTTTCGCGCCTATCCGGTGCTGCACGAGATCCTGCGCTGGATCGGGGCGGCCTATATGCTGTGGCTGGCCTGGAAGATCGGCACATCCAGTTCCGTCAGCGACAAGGCGCTGGGCAAGCCGATGAGCTTCCTGCAGGCGGCGGCCTTTCAGTGGGTCAATCCCAAGGCCTGGGCCATGGCGCTGGGCGCGGTGACGACCTACGCCCCGAAAGGCTCGGGCTGGACCATCGTGCCGCTGCTGGCCGGGACCTTCATGCTGATCGGCGCCCCGTGCAGCGCTGCTTGGGCCGGGTTCGGCCAAGGCCTGCGGCCGTTCCTGGATCGTCCGGCCGTGCTGCGGACGTTCAATGTCACCATGGCGGCGCTGTTGATTGTCTCGCTTTACCCGCTTTTCGTGGAGCACAAGCCCGCCGCGCCGACCGCGCCCCGCGAGATCGCCGCCGACGCGCCGCTGCTGCCGGTGATCCGTTTTCACGGCTGAGGCTTGCGCTGACAGGGCTGCCCGGGCGAGATCAAGGCAAGGAGATCCCATGCGCCTGATGCTCGCCCTCGCCGCCGCCACAACCCTGTTCGCCACCATCGCGGCCGCCCAGGATCTCAAGGTCACCGTGGCCGGCCGCGACAGCGTAGTGCTGAGCCCCACGGACCTCGCCGCCCTGCCCCGCGCCAAGGCGACGATCAAGGTCAAAGGCGCCGACGTAACCTATGAAGGCGCGCGGCTGGACGCGGTGCTGGCCCAGGCGGGCGTCGTGCACGGCGAGCGACTGATGGGGCGCTATCTGAACCAGGTGATCATCGCCCGGGCGGCGGACGGCTTCTTCAGTGTGCTGTCCCTGGCCGAGACCGACCCGGTCTATCGCGCCAATCCGGTCGTCGTGGCCGACACGGTGAACGGCCACAAGCTGGACGCTCGCGAGGGTCCCTATCGCCTCGTCGTCGACGGCGACCTGAGGCCCTCGCGGGCGCCGCGCCAGCTGACCTCGATCGAGGTCAAGCCGGCGTTCTAGAGCATTTTCCGATAAGTGTGAAACGGTTATCGGATCGAAAAATGCTCTAAAATTTTGGATTAGAGCCCTTTCCGATCTGATCGATGCGATCAGATCGGAAAGGGCTCTAGAGTCTTAGGCCGCCGTCTTCACGCGTTCCGGACCGATGCCCAGAAAGTCGCGCTTGCCCAGCGGTACGCCATTGTGGCGCAGGATGTCGTAGGCGGTGACGACGTGGAACTGGAAGTTCGGGATCACGAATTCCAGGAGATAATCCAAGCCCGTGAAGCCCAGGGTGATCGACGGCCCGGCCGGCACGGTGATCTCGCGACTCTCCGCGCCTGCGAACGCCGAGGCCGGCACGCTCTCGACATAGGCCAGGGTGCGGGCCACGCGATCCTGCAGCTGGGCGAAGGTGGTCTCGTCGTCGGCCATGGCGGGAGCCTCGACGGCGGCCAGGCGGGCGATCGCGCCCTTGGCGGTGTCGGACGCGCGCTGGATCTGGCCGCTCAGCGGCAGCATGTCCTCGAACAGGCGGGCGGTGACATAGACGTCCGGATCGGTCCCGACGGCTTCGGCATGGGTCTTGGCCTTGTCGAGCAGGGCCGACAGCGTCTTGAGGCCGCGCGTGACCGAGGTCACCGCGACGTGCTGGATGGAGACGGACATGGGATTTCCCTCGCTAGTCCCGGCCCCTCCGGCCGAGCTGCCTAGCGAGTTAGACACGCCCTAGAGCGTTTTCAATAACTACCTATGCGAAATAGTCATAACGTCAGGCCTCGGCCGCGATCCGGATGCGACCGCCCTTGGCGACCAGCGCATCCATTCCCTTCGGCGGGGAAAAGCACTAGACAGACCGCCCGTTCATTTCAGCCGTGCGATCCCTCCCTTGCGACTGCCCCAGGCCCGCCTCGACCAGGTTCTCGACCGCTTCCGCGAAGTGGAGGCGCGCATGGGCGCGGCCACCGACGGGGCCGAGATCGTCAAGCTCTCCAAGGAGCACGCCGAACTGAAGCCGGTGGCCGAGGCGGTCGAGCGCCTGGCCAAGCTGACCGCCGAGCGCGCCGAGCTGGACGCCATGGCCGCCGATCCCGAAATGGCTGACATGGTCAAGGACGAGATCGACAGTCTGGACGAGAAGCTGCCGGTCCTGGAGCGCGAGCTGGCCCTGATGCTGGCCCCCAAGGACAAGGACGAGAACGCCTCGGCCATCCTGGAAGTCCGGGCCGGCACCGGCGGCGATGAGGCCGCGCTGTTCGCCGGCGATCTCTTCCGAATGTACCAGCGCTACGCTCAGAACCACGGCTGGCGCGTCGAGATCGACAGCATCTCGGAAGGCGAAATGGGCGGCTACAAGGAAATCGTCGCCTCGATCACCGGCGAGGGCGTGTTCGGGCGGCTGAAGTTCGAGAGCGGCGTGCACCGCGTGCAGCGGGTGCCGGCCACCGAAGCGCAGGGCCGCATCCACACCAGCGCCGCCACCGTCGCCGTCCTGCCCGAAGCCGAGGACGTCGAGATCGAGATCAAGGAAAGCGACCTGCGGATCGACACCTATCGCTCGTCGGGCGCGGGCGGTCAGCACGTCAACAAGACCGACTCGGCCGTGCGCATCACCCACTTGCCGACGGGCGTGGTGGTGACCAGTTCGGAGAAGTCGCAGCATCAGAACCGCGCCCGGGCCATGAAGAACCTGAAGGCGCGCCTCTACGACATGCAGCGCGAGGCCCTGGACAGCGCCCGCTCCGAAGCCCGCAAGAGTCAGGTCGGCAGCGGCGATCGTTCGGAACGCATCCGCACCTACAACTTCCCGCAGGGCCGGGTGACCGATCACCGGATCAACCTGACCCTCTACAACCTGGCCCGGATCATCGAGGGCGACGCCCTGGACGACGTCATCAACCCGCTGATCGCCGAGGATCAGGCCGAACGCCTGGCCAGCCTGGAAGAAAGCTTTACCTAAGCCATGGCCTGGACCCGCACCTACGCCGAGGCCGAACCGCAGCGGGTCAACAAGTGGCTGGCCCAGAGCGGCGTGTGCTCGCGCCGCGAGGCCGAGCAGCTGATCAGCGACGGCCTGGTCTCGATCGACGGCGACGTCGTCGAGGACGTCGGCCGCAAGATCCTGCCCGGCCAGACCCTGGTGCTGGCCGACCGCGCCACGGCCAAGCTGGACGCGGCTGTCACCTACATGATCCACAAGCCGCGCGACGTGGTCTCGGCCCAGCCCGATCCCGGCCAGGTTCCGGCCGCGCGGCTCTTGACCCGCGCCAACCTCTGGGGCCCGGCCGAAGGCGTCGCCATTCCACAGTCCGGCGATCTCCTTCCCCCCGTTGGTCGCCTGGACAAGGACTCGCGCGGCCTTCTCCTGCTGTCCAGCGACGGCGTGGTGGCGAAGGCCGTGATCGGCCCGGCCTCGGACCTCGAGAAGGAATATCGGGTCGCGGTGATGGGCGAACTGACCGACGAAAAGCTCGAACTGCTGCGCCACGGCCTGGAGTTGGACGGTCGCGAACTGCGTCCCGCCGAGGTCGATGTCATCTCCGACCAACGCCTGCGCTTCGTGCTGCGCGAGGGCCGTAACCGCCAGATCCGCCGCATGTGCGAGCTGGTCGAGCTGAAGGTCGTCGACCTGTTCCGCGTCCGCGTCGGCCCGTTGGAGATGGGCGACATGCCCGAAGGCCGCTGGCGGCCCCTGACGGCGGCGGAGCGGGCGGCGCTGATCGCGGGGTAACCCTTTCCGCCCGCGTCGTTGCGGCAACAAACCCCGCCCTCGTCGCGCCATCCCGCCCAGCCACACCCTCCTCGTGACAACATCGAGGACTCCCATGACTGAGCTTCATCGGCGCGGCCTGTTGGCCTTGGGTCTGGCGGGCGGGGCGGCCGTCTCTGGCGCGCCGGCCGAGAGTCGCGCGCGGCTGAACCCCGGCCCCAAATTGACCCCGGCCGTGACCGAAGGCCCCTATTACCTGGCCGACGCGCCGGTGCGCGCCGATATTCGCGAGGGCCTGCCCGGGGTGGCGGTGGCGCTGCGTTTCCACGTGTTCGACGAGACCGGCGCGCCGCTGCCGGGGGCGAGGGTCGACGTCTGGCACTGCGACGCGCAAGGCCGCTATTCCGGCTTCGGCGACGCCCCCGGCCGAGCGCCGCCGGCGGCGCTGAAGGCTGCGCGGTTCCTACGTGGGATCCAGCGGGTCGACGACGGCGGCCTGGCGGCGTTCAAGACGGTCTATCCCGGCTGGTACGAGGGCCGCACCACCCACATCCACTACAAGGTCTGGCTGGGCGAGCGCGCCCTGCTGACCTCGCAAGTGTTCCTGCCCGACGCCCTGAACGAGTTCCTTTATCTGCAGGTCGCGGACTACAAGCGCGGACGCCTGCGCGACACGTTGAACAGCAACGACGGCGTCGCCCGGCAAGGCGGCGAAGCGACCTTCGCGGCCGTGGCTCAGGGTGAGGATCGTTTCCGCGTCGACTTCGACGTGGTGGTCGATCGTCGCGCGAGGCCCCGCGCCGAGAGCGGCCCGTCTGGCTTTGCGGCGGACGCTCTGCCGCCCGATTTCCCGGATGACGGACCTGGCCGCGACGGTCCTGGCGGTCGCCCGACCCTGACCGGCGACGCGCGTACAGCGGCGCTTTTGCCCAAGGCCTCGACCTGAGGCGGCAAAACGTATCGTGGCTGTAGTCTAGCGCCCCGCTTCGATACGGCGCCGATACACAGGGGCCCTCGTTGGACCGCAACTTTGGGGTTCGATGCGTCCACCAGACGATGAGTGGCGAAGAGACCCATGGCCAAGGACACTGACGGACGCCGCCCCAGCGAGATCGACCAGCATGTGGGCGCTCGGGTGCGGATGCGGCGCAAGCTGATCGGGGTGAGCCAGGAGCAGCTGGCCGACAGTCTGGCGCTGACCTTCCAGCAGGTGCAGAAGTACGAGCGCGGCGAGAACCGGATCAGCGCGTCAAAGCTGTATCGCATCGCGGCGCTGCTGAAGACCGACGTGACCTATTTCTTCGATGGCCTGCCCGACCCGGTGGAAGCGGCCCCGCCCGGCGGTCCCGGCGCCGCGGCCGATCGTACGGTGCAGGCGTTCCTGCAAACCGCCGAGGGCCTGCAATTGGCCCAGCTATTTCCGCGCATCGCTCCCAGCCGCGTGCGCCGCCAGATCGTCGATCTTGTGCGAGTGATGGCCGAGGACGCTTGAGACCCTACTCGGCGGCGACCTTGGCGGCTCCTTCGGCGGCTTCCTTGGCCGCCTGGATCTCGGCGGCCTTCTTCTCGACCAGTTCGACGATGTGGTCGATCATGCCATCGTTCGACTGCTTGTGATCGGGCTTGCCGGCCATGTAGACCATGCCGGCCCCAGCCCCGCCGCCGGTGAAGCCGATGTCGGTCATCAGGGCCTCCCCCGGACCGTTCACGACGCAGCCGATGATCGACAGCGACATCGGCGTGGCGATGTGGGCCAGGCGCTCTTCCAGGGTCTCGACGGTCTTGATGACGTTGAAACCCTGCCGCGCGCACGACGGACAAGCGATGATGTTGACGCCTCGGTGGCGCAGACCCAGCGACTTCAGGATGTCGAAGCCGACCTTGATCTCTTCCACCGGATCGGCGGCCAGGGACACTCGGATGGTGTCGCCGATGCCGGCCCACAACATCGAGCCGATGCCGATCGAGGACTTCACCGTGCCGGTGCGCGTGGCCCCGGCCTCGGTGACGCCCAGGTGCAGCGGGCAGTCGATCGCCTCGGCCAGCTGGTAGTAGGCGGCCACGGTCAGGAACGGGTCCGACGCCTTCACCGAGATCTTGAACTCGTGGAAGTCGTGATCCTGCAGAATGCGGGCGTGGTTCAGGGCGCTCTCGACCATCGCCTCGGGGCACGGCTCGCCGTACTTTTCCAGCAATTCCCGTTCGAGGGAGCCGGCGTTGACGCCGATCCGCATCGAGCAGCCGTGGTCGCGGGCGGCCTGGATCACGTCGCGAACGCGGTCGGGGCTGCCGATATTGCCCGGATTGATCCGCAGGCAGGCCGCGCCGGCCTCCGCCGCCTCGATGCCGCGCTTGTAGTGGAAGTGGATGTCGGCCACGAGCGGGACCTTGGCCTCGCGGGCGATGGTCTTGAACGCGGCCGTGCTCTCGACGTCGGGACAGCTGACGCGGACGATGTCGGCGCCGGCCTCCTCCAGCTGGCGGATCTGTTCCAGCGTCGCCCTGGCGTCGCTGGTCAGGGTATTGGTCATCGACTGCACCGAGATCGGCGCGTCGCCGCCCACCTCGACATTGCCGACGCGGATCTTGCGCGATTGCCGGCGCGTGATCATGCGCCAGGGACGGACGTGCGTGTGGTCTGCGGC
>Ga0209676_1000794_pt1 | contig 41720 bp, 30 predicted proteins | sample AraplaCvi_mLB_r2_FD_184282 | JGI IMG/M metagenome (GOLD analysis project Ga0209676, IMG submission 184282) | Arabidopsis root microbial communities from North Carolina, USA - plate scrape MF_Cvi_mLB_r2 (SPAdes) (version 2) | ecosystem: Host-associated > Plants > Roots > Endosphere | place: USA... | reverse complement strand
CATTATTACAATCGGATCAGGCTGCACAGTCACAACGGATATCGGACTCCGGTAGCAATGGAAGCCTTGGCAGCATGAGAAATGACCTAAACCCTATAACCGTGTCCAGTATCGTTTGACCAGAACAACCGCGGTGAATATTCGTGGTACACCGACCTGAGACTCCTCAGTCGAACTCCGGTTCTGAAAAGCACAAAGATCGGCTCCCTTTCCCCCTCGCCCCCTTGGGGGAGAGGGCTGGGGTGAGGGGGTTGGATCTGCGCAGCTCCGCTAACCCGACGCCGAGCACATAAACAAAAAAGGCCCTGATCTCTCGATCAGGGCCTTTTTCATTTCAGCCATCAACCCAAGTTACAGACCATTCCTGGCCTTGAACTCGCGACGACGACGGTGCAGCACCGGCTCGGTGTAGCCATTGGGCTGTTTGGTGCCTTCGATCACCAGTTCGACCGCCGCCTGGAAGGCGATGTTGCTGTCGAAGTCCGGTGCCAGCGGGCGATACAGCGGGTCGTTGGCGTTCTGGCGGTCGACCACCGGCGCCATGCGCTTGAGGCTTTCCATCACTTGCTCTTGGGTGACCACGCCGTGGCGCAGCCAGTTGGCGATGTGCTGGCTGGAGATACGCAGCGTCGCACGGTCTTCCATCAGGCCGACGTCGTTGATGTCTGGCACTTTCGAGCAGCCGACACCCTGGTCGATCCAGCGCACCACGTAACCGAGAATGCCCTGGGCGTTGTTGTCCAGTTCGTTCTTGATCTGCTCCGGCGTCCAGCTCGGGTTGACCGCCAACGGAATGGTCAGAATGTCGTCCACCGAGGCGCGGGCACGTTTGGCCAGTTCGGCCTGACGCGCAAACACGTCGACCTTGTGGTAGTGCAGCGCGTGCAGCGCAGCGGCGGTTGGCGACGGCACCCAGGCAGTGTTGGCGCCGGCCAGCGGGTGAGCGATTTTCTGTTCGAGCATTGCGGCCATCAGATCCGGCATCGCCCACATGCCCTTACCGATTTGCGCACGACCTTGCAGGCCGGTGCTCAGACCGATATCGACGTTCCAGTTTTCGTAGGCGCCGATCCACTTCTCGGCCTTCATGTCAGCCTTGCGCACCACTGGGCCGGCTTCCATGGAGGTGTGGATTTCGTCGCCGGTGCGGTCGAGGAAACCGGTGTTGATAAACACCACGCGCTCGCTGGCCGCCTTGATGCAGGCCTTGAGGTTGACCGTGGTGCGGCGTTCCTCGTCCATGATCCCGACTTTCAGGGTGTTGCGCGGCAGGCGCAGGACATCTTCGATACGCCCGAACAGCTCGTTGGTGAACGCCGCTTCTTCCGGGCCGTGCATCTTCGGTTTGACGATGTACACCGAACCGGTGCGGGTGTTGCGCCGCGAGGTGTTGCCATTGAGGTTGTGCATCGCCGCCAGGCAAGTCACCAGACCGTCGAGGATACCTTCCGGTACTTCGTTGCCTTGACTGTCGAGGATCGCGTCGATGGTCATCAGGTGACCGACGTTGCGCACGAACAACAGCGAACGGCCGTGCAGCGTCACTTCACCGCCGTTGGGCGCGGTGTAGGTGCGATCCGGGTTCATGGTGCGGGTGAAGGTCTGGCCGCCCTTGGCGACTTCTTCCGCCAGGTCGCCTTTCATCAGGCCGAGCCAGTTGCGGTAGATCACCACTTTGTCGTCGGCATCGACGGCGGCCACGGAGTCTTCGCAGTCCATGATCGTGGTCAGCGCCGCTTCCATGAGGATGTCTTTGACGCCGGCGGCATCGGTCTGGCCGACCGGAGTGCTGCCGTCGATCTGGATTTCGAAGTGCAGGCCGTTGTGCTTGAGCAGCACCGCGATCGGCGCGTTGGCGTCGCCCTGGAAGCCGATCAGTTGAGCATCATCGCGCAGGCCGCTGTTGCTGCCGCCCTTCAGCGTCACGACGAGTTTGCCGTCAGCGATCTTGTAGCCAGTCGAATCGACGTGGGAGCCAGCGGCCAGGGGTGCGGCTTCGTCGAGGAAGGCACGAGCGAAGGCGATGACTTTGTCGCCACGTACCTTGTTGTAGCCTTTGCCTTTTTCCGCGCCGCCGTCTTCGCTGATCGCGTCGGTGCCGTAGAGCGCGTCGTACAGCGAACCCCAGCGGGCGTTCGAGGCGTTGAGGGCGAAGCGCGCATTCATCACCGGCACGACCAGTTGCGGTCCGGCGGTACGGGCGATTTCATCATCGACGTTTTGCGTCGTGGCCTGGAAATCAGCCGCTTCTGGCAGCAGATAACCGATCTCTTGCAGGAAAGCTTTGTAGGCCACGGCGTCGTGCGCCTGGCCGGCATGCTGCTGATGCCAGGCATCGATGCGCGCCTGGAAGTCATCGCGTTTGGCGAGTAGGACTTTGTTCTTCGGCGCCAGGTCGTGAATGACCTTGTCGGCACCTTCCCAGAATTGTTCGGCGGTGAGGCCGGTACCGGGAATGGCTTCGTTGTTCACGAAGTCGAACAGGACTTTGGCGACCTGCAGGCCACCGACTTGAACGTGTTCAGTCATTGCTTGCCTCACTCTGCTCAGCTATTTCGCTTTTCAGCTCGTCAATTTAACAATGAAGCTTCTGGCCATTTAAACCACAAACCTGCCGACCAGTACATGCCATTGCTGGCGGCTGGGCTAGGACCAATCAACGGCTTGGAGGCCTTGCTGACGGGGCTTTCAGGGTTGCGAAGGGCCTTGGGCAGACATCGATCCAGCGTTATGTAGTGCGTGCTGCGGCATACTACATGATGAGTTGCGCTTGTGAAAATCAGACTAATTACGTCGTTCTGCGACCTCATGACGCATTGCGGTCACGTCGCGGAACGGGATGTTCTCAAAAAAGCATTGGATTGTTCCAGCTAAATATCGAAAGTTGTACACATAAATGCTGCTCAGGCTGCCTCGCCACAGATTCTGCGCAGCGGTTGGCTCATCCAAACCAATCCTCTTGCCTATACTTGCCCTTCGATAACAAAAGTCATGACAAGAGGGCTGCGCCATGGACCATCTCGTACTCACCGTTTTCGCTCCGGACAAGCCCGGGCAGGTCGAGCGCATCGCCCAATGCATCGCCGAGCACGGCGGCAACTGGCTGGAAAGCCGTATGTCACGGATGGCCGGGCAGTTCGCCGGGATCCTGCGCGTGGGCGTGCCGGCGGAGGCTTACGACGAATTGGTCGATGCCTTGCAAGCGTTGTCGGCACATGGCATTCGTGTGTTGATTGCCGAAAGCGGTGTTGAGCAGTCCTGCACGTGGAAACCGATCGCCATGGAACTGGTCGGTAATGATCGCCCGGGTATCGTCCGCGATATCACCCGGCTGTTGAGCGAGCAGGGCGTGAATCTGGAACGGCTGGTGACTGAGGTGCGCCCGGCACCGATGAGCAGCGAGCCCCTGTTTCACGCCGAGGCAATTCTGGCGGTGCCGCTGACCCTGTCGCTGGATGTGTTGCAGGCGCGCCTGGAAACCCTGGCTGACGATCTGATGGTCGAACTGGTGTTACGCACAGAGGTTTAAGCGCTGCGAAGGTTATTCAGGTTTAACGTGCACCTGCCTGTGGATAACCTGTAGAGACAGACCGCCACGCCACGTGGGGCGTGGCTTTGCGCCCGTTGATCAAAAAACCGCCAACATTCAGTGACTTGCGCACAAACGGCGGGGATCACGCTGTGGATAACCTTGGGAAGGAACGATGCAGGCCACGAAAATCGTGGCCTGTGGAGGTTTGTGCGTTTTTTGATCAGGCTCGCCGGCGCAAACTTATCCACGCATCAACGCTATAAACCGCCAGACCGGCCCAGATAAACATGAACGCGACCAGCGTGCTGGACGACAAATGCTCGCCAAACAGCAGCACCGCTTGCAGCAGCACCAGGGTCGGCGCGATGTATTGCAGGAAGCCAATGGTGGTGTAGGGCAGATGGCGGGTGGCGGCGTTGAAACATACCAGCGGTACCAGCGTGACCGGGCCGGCAGCCACCAGCCACCACGCCTCGGACGTAGTCCAGAAGGCAGGTTGCACGCTGGTCGCCGTCTGATTGAACAGCAACCAGGCAATCGCGATCGGCACCAGCATCCAGGTTTCCACGACCAACCCCGGCAACGCCTTGACCGGCGCCTGTTTACGGATCAAGCCGTAAAAACCGAAGGTCAGCGCCAATGCCAGCGACACCCACGGCAGACTGCCCACCTGCCACACCTGCTGCGCCACACCGATGGCAGCCAGCCCGACCGCGACCCACTGCATGCGCCGCAGCCGCTCACCGAGAATCACCATGCCCAGCAGCACGTTGACTAGCGGATTGATGTAGTAACCCAGACTCGCCTCAAGCATGCGGCCGTTGTTCACCGACCAGACGTAGGTCAGCCAGTTGGCCGCGATCAGCGTGCCGCTCAAGGCCAGAATGGCCAGGCGCTTGGGGTTGTCGAGCAGCTCGCGCAGCCAGCCCGGGTGTTTCCACACCATCAGCAGCAACGCACCGAACAACGCCGACCACAGCACCCGATGGATGATGATCTCGACGGCCGGGACTTCGGCGATGGCTTTGAAATAGATCGGGAACAGGCCCCAGATGATGTAGGCGCTCAGGCCCAGAATGTACCCGCGACGCGGGTTGGCGGCTTGCATGCAGAATCCTTGCTCAGGCAACTGACAAAGAGGGGATTGTAAGGAGATTTGTCTGCGAATGTCGTAGACCAATGTTCATAGAATGTGAACACCGATCTTGTGGGAGCGAGCCTGCTCGCGAAGAGGTCGTGTCAGTCGACATAGTTGTCGCGTGCCAAGCCGCCTTCGCGAGCAGGCTCGCTCCCACAGGTTTCAGGTTTTAATCAGAAGAGTTTCAGCGGCTCTTCATTAAGCGCCGACAACTGTTCACGCAAGGCCAGCACCTGGTCGCCCCAATACCGCTCCGTGCCAAACCACGGAAAGCTGTGCGGGAACGCCGGGTCGTCCCAGCGCCGGGCCAGCCAGGCGCTGTAGTGCATCAGGCGCAGGGCGCGCAGCGGTTCGATCAGTGCCAGTTCGCGCGGGTCGAAATCGTGGAATTCGTTGTAGCCGTCCATCAATTCCGACAACTGCCCCAGGCACTCCTGGCGATCGCCGGCGAGCATCATCCAGATGTCCTGCACCGCCGGGCCCATTCGGCAGTCGTCGAGGTCGACGATGTGGAACATCTCGTCGCGGCACATCATGTTGCCGGGGTGACAATCGCCGTGCATGCGAATGTTCTGATGCGGCGTGGCGGCGTAGACATCTTCCACGCGTTTGAGCAGGTCGCGGGCAACCGACTCGTACGCCGGCAGCAAACTTTTGGGGATGAAGTTGCCTTCGAGCAGGGTGTTCAGCGAAGCATGGCCGAAGTTCTCCACGGCGAGGGCTTCGCGGTGCTTGAACGGCTTGGTGCCGCCCACCGCATGCATGCGCCCGAGCAACTGGCCGAGGCGATACAGCTGATCAAGGTTGCCCGGCTCCGGCGCGCGCCCACCCCGGCGCGGAAACAGGGTGAAGCGGAAACCGGCGTGCTCATGCAGGGTTTCGCCGTTATGGATCAGCGGCGCCACCACAGGGATGTCGATGTCGGCCAGTTCGAAGGTGAACTGGTGTTCCTCGAGGATGGCCTCGTTGGTCCAGCGCTGCGGACGGTAGAACTTGGCGATCAGCGGCTCGGAGTCTTCGATACCGACCTGATAGACACGGTTTTCGTAGCTGTTGAGCGCCAGAATGCGCGCGTCGCTGAGGAAACCGATGCTTTCAACGGCATCCAGGACAAGATCGGGGGTGAGGGTTTCAAACGGGTGGGCCATGCTGACTCCTGCGCGCAGCAGGCTGCTGCGTCCGGCTCGGCATGGTAGCGCAGATGGCAGCGCGAAGGTGGTTGGTGTCTGGTCTGGCCTATTCGCGAGCAGGCTCGCTCCCACATTGAAATGCGATCCTCTGTGGGAGCGAGCCTGCTCGCGAAAGCGGTTTATCAGGCGCCGACGATCCCGCCATCCTCGCGGGTAATCGCCATCACCGAAGACCGCGGCTTGCCATTGGGCAGGTGCTCCGGGAAGGTCGAGCCGCCGTTCTCGCCCGGATGCTGAATCCCGACAAACAGGGTTTTCTGATCCGGCGAGAAGCTGATCCCGGTCACTTCGCAACCCACCGGCCCGACCATGAAGCGGCGAATCTCACCGGTCGCAGGGTCGGCGCAGAGCATCTGGTTGTTGCCCATCCCGGCGAAGTCGCCGGCATTGCTCGAATCGCCGTCGGTGAGAATCCACAGGCGTCCGGCCTTGTCGAAACCCAGGCCGTCGGGGCTGTTGAACATGTTCTGCGGGGTGATGTTGGATGAGCCACCCTTCGGGGTTCCGGCATGCACGCCCGGGTTGCCGGCGACCACGAACAGATCCCAGGCGAACGTCTTGGAGGCGTGATCGTCGCGGTGGGTGCGCCAGCGCAGAATCTGCCCATAGACGTTCTTCTCGCGCGGGTTCGGCCCGCCCACCGGTTGCCCGTCTTCGCCGCGCTTGGCGTTGTTGGTCAGGGTGCAATAAACCTGGCCGTCCTTGGGGCTGACGACGATCCACTCCGGGCGGTCCATGCGTGTTGCGCCAACCACGCTGGCGGCGAGGCGCGCGTGGATCAGCACTTCGGCCTGATCGGCAAACCCGCTGCCGGCGTCGATGCCGTTCTTGCCGTGGGTCAGTTCGATCCACTGGCCCTGGCCTTTCGGGTGGTCAGGGTTGCCGTCACCGGCATCGAACTTCGCCACGTACAAGGTGCCGTGGTCGAGGATGTTGCGGTTGGCCTTCTGATTGCGGTGGTTGATGCGGTCGCGGCTGACGAATTTGTAGATGAACTCGCCACGCTCGTCGTCGCCCATGTACACCACAGCGCGACCGTCATCGGTCTCGGCCAGGGCGGCGTTTTCATGTTTGAAGCGGCCCAGCGCGGTGCGTTTGACCGGGGTCGATTGCGGGTCGAACGGATCGATCTCGACCACCCAGCCGTGGCGGTTGAGTTCGTTCGGGTTCTTGGCCATGTCGAAGCGCGGGTCGTGGGGGTGCCAGTTGATGTCTTTGCTGCTGGCAACGACGCCGTAGCGCTTCTGCGCGGCATCGAACTGTTGCTGGGCGTTGCTGCTGCCGAAGCAGTCGGTGAAGTTTTCTTCGCAGGTCAGATAGGTGCCCCACGGCGTCTTGCCGTTGGCGCAGTTCTGGAACGTGCCGAGAACTTTCTTGCCGTGCTTGTCGGCGGCGGTTTTCATCAAGTCGTGGCCGCGGGCCGGACCACTGATGCGCAGCGGCGAGTTACCGTGGATGCGCCGGTTGTAGCGCGAGCCCTGGACGAACTGCCACTGGCCGTTCCTGCGCTGCACTTCGATCACCGACACGCCTTCACAGGCCAGCGCCTTGCGCACGTCTTCGGCCGACTGCGGCATGCCGCCGTGGGGATACAGATAGCGGTAGTTGGTGTATTCGTTGTTGATCGCCATCAACGCGCGATTCTTGTCGTCGGGGAAGGCGAACAGGCTCATGCCGTCGTTGTTGTCGCCGAACTGCACTTCCTGTGCGGCGGCGGTGCCATTGCCGCTCGGATCGAAGGCCGGACCGTTCTTGTGCAGCGGCTGGCCCCAACTGATCAGCACCGATGACTTGTAACCCTTGGGCAGGCTGATGGCGTCGGTGGTCGCGGCCGGAATGCTCTCGAAACCGAGCAGACGGCTGTTGCCGGCGCTGACGCTGGCGGCCATGACGCTGCGGGTCAACAGGTTGCCGCCAAGGAACATCGCCGCGCCGCACAACGCACCGGCGCTGATGAAACCGCGACGGCTGAGGCCGACCATTTTTTCCAGATCAGTGGATTGGTTTTCTTCTAATAGGCTCACATCAGGCTCCCTGCTTGGTTTATGGCCAACACCTTAATGCGGGTCGATGACGCTTTCGTTGCAGAGGCGAATCAGAGCGGCGTGCCGATCAGCACGTTGGACGGCGCGCATTGCACCTGCACCGGAGCGCCGACGCCCAGGCTCTGGCGGCGCAGGTGCAACGGTTCGGCCAGGGCGCAGAGGGTGTGGCCGTTGCGCAGGGAAATCCGTACTTCGCTGGGACCGTCCTCGGCGTCGAGGATCGCTTCGATGGTGCCGCGCAGGACATTGTGTCCGGGCGTTGCCGACTGATCGTCGCCGAGCAATTCAAGCCAGCCAGCCTTGATCAGCGCCATCACTTCGCTGCCGATCTGCAATTCCAGATGCACGGTGCTGTCGTGGGTGATCTGCGCTTCCAGACAAATACCTTCGGCCAGTTCCAGCCGGATCAAATCATTGCGACCTTGCGCCTCAATCGCGATGACGGTGCCATGCAGCTGATTGCGCGCGCTGGTCCTGAGCATCAGCCGGCCGAGCAGGTCGAGATCGCTGACGTCTTCCGCCGCTTCCAGCACCTGCGCCTGCAGGGCCTGCAATTTCTGATACAGGCGCAGGACCCGTTCGCCCTCGCTGGACAGTCGGGCGCCACCACCACCCTTGCCGCCTACCACGCGCTCGACCAAGGGTTTCTGCGCGAGATTGTTCAGCTCATCGATCGCATCCCACGCCGCCTTGTAACTGAGCCCTGCGCTCTTCGCCGCTCGGGTGATCGAGCCCTGCTCGGCGATGTGTTGCAGCAGGGCGATGCGTTGCGGACGGCGAACGATGTGTTGGGAGAGCAGGGAGGGCAGGGACATGGCAGAACGCTTCTGGCTCGGGCGATGAAATGGACGTTGGCCACTTGCAGCGCATGAGTCAAGCCTGACGCCGAACCCCTGTGGGAGCGAGCCTGCTCGCGAAAGCGGTTTGACCAACAACATCTTTGTTGAATGTGATGCCCATTCGCGAGCAGGCTCGCTCCCACATGAGATCTGTGTTCGCTTCAGGTGCCAGGTTTCGGCGTACGGGCCAGGCAGTACACATCGACCCGCGCCGCACCTGCATTCATCAACATCCGCGCCAGCGCCTGAGCGGTCGCACCGGTGGTCAGGACGTCGTCAACCAGCGCGAAATGGCGGCCGCTTACCTGCGCCTCAGGCTCCAGCGCGAAGGCATTGCGCAAATTGCGTTTGCGCGCCTTGGCATCGAGATCCTGCTGAGCGTTGGTGTCGATGACTCGCCGCAGCACCTGTTCTTCGCACGGCAAACCCAGCGAAACACTCAACCAGCGCGCAAGCATCGACGCCTGATTGAAACCTCGTCGCCGAAGACGTTTATTCGCCAGCGGCACCGGCAGCAGCACATCAGGCCTGAGCAAATCCTCGTCGAAACGATGTTGCAGGTATTGGCCGAGAACGTCGGCGAGCAGGTGGCCAAACGGCCATTTCGCGTTGTGTTTAAAGCGCGTGATCAGGCTGTCCACCGGAAAGCCATAAAGCCACGGCACGGCGACTTGTTCGAACGCTGGCGGCTCTAGCACGCAATCACCGCAGGTCAGGCCATCTCCAGCCAGTGGCAAAGCGCAGCTCTGGCAATGGCTGCCGAGCCAGGGCAGCTCGGTTTCGCAAGCCTCGCACATTGGCATTTGTGCTTCTGCGGGCTCATCGCACAACAAACAGGTCTGTACGTTTTTTAAACAGATGTAAACCTGTTCTTGGTATTTCGGTTGACAGCGCATCGCTCTTCCTTAAATATGCCGAACATCCGTGTAGCGCCTGTGGGTATTCGGTTTTCCCCGGCGCCACCCAAGCATAACCAAGGAATTGCCCATGAGCGCGAGCACCGCCGCCACCCTGCGTCACGATTGGTCTCTGGCCGAAGTCAAAGCACTCTTCGTACAGCCATTCAACGACTTGCTGTTCCAGGCGCAAACGGTGCACCGCGCACATTTCAACGCCAACCGTGTGCAGGTCTCGACACTGCTGTCGATCAAGACCGGCGCCTGCCCGGAGGACTGCAAGTACTGCCCGCAGTCCGGGCACTACAACACCGGTCTGGAAAAAGAAAAACTGATGGAAGTGCAGAAGGTCCTCGAAGAGGCGGCCCGGGCCAAAGCCATTGGTTCGACGCGGTTCTGCATGGGCGCAGCGTGGAAACACCCTTCCGCCAAAGACATGCCGTATGTGTTGAAGATGGTTGAAGGCGTGAAAGCCCTCGGCCTGGAAACCTGCATGACCCTCGGGCGCCTCGATCAGGAGCAGACCGAAGCGCTGGCCAATGCCGGCCTCGATTACTACAACCACAACCTCGACACCTCGCCGGAGTTCTACGGCAGCATCATCACCACCCGCACTTACAGCGAGCGCTTGCAAACGCTGGCCTACGTGCGCGAGTCGGGGATGAAAATCTGCTCCGGCGGCATTCTTGGCATGGGCGAATCGCTGGACGATCGCGCCAATCTGCTGATCCAGTTGGCCAACCTGCCCGAGCACCCGGAGTCGGTGCCGATCAACATGCTGGTGAAAGTCGCCGGCACGCCGCTGGAAAATGCCGAAGACATCGACCCGTTCGATTTCATCCGCATGCTCGCCGTCGCGCGCATTCTCATGCCGCAATCCCACGTGCGCCTGTCGGCCGGTCGCGAGGCAATGAACGAGCAGATGCAGGCCCTGGCCTTTTTTGCCGGCGCCAACTCGATTTTCTACGGCGACAAACTGCTTACCACCGCCAATCCGCAGGCGGACAAGGACATGCAGTTGTTCGCACGCCTCGGTATCCAGCCGGAAGCCCGCGAAGAGCATTCCGATGAGGTTCACCAGGCGGCGATCGAGCAGGCGCTGGTGGAGCAGAAGAGTAGCGAGCAGTTCTATAACGCCGCAGTTTAAAAGCTGCGCGGATTCCTCTGAAGGGAACGCAAAACCCCTGTGGGAGCGAGCCTGCTCGCGAAAGCGGTTTGGCCGCCAACATCTATGTTGGATGTGACGCCCATTCGCGAGCAGGCTCGCTCCCACAGGGGATCTGTGTCATTTGAAAAATCGAGGCCTGCATGTCTTTCGATCTCGCCGCACGCCTTGCTGCCCGCCGGGCCGAAAACCTCTACCGCCAGCGCCCGCTGCTCGAGTCTCCGCAAGGCCCGCACGTGGTGGTCGATGGCCAGTCGCTGCTCGCGTTCTGCAACAACGACTATCTGGGCCTGGCCAATCATCCGCAGGTAATCGAAGCCTGGCGCGCCGGCGCTGAGCGTTGGGGCGTCGGCGGTGGTGCGTCGCATCTGGTCATCGGCCACAGTGGTCCGCATCACGCGCTGGAGGAAGCACTCGCCGATCTGACCGGACGGCCGCGTGCGCTGCTGTTCACCACCGGTTACATGGCCAACCTCGGCGCGGTCACCGCGCTGGTCGGGCAGGGTGATACGGTGTTCGAAGACCGGCTCAATCACGCTTCATTGCTGGACGCGGGCCTGTTGTCCGGCGCGCGTTTCAATCGCTACCTGCACAACGACGCCGAAAGCCTGGGCAAGCGCCTGGAGAAAGCCACTGGCAACACTTTGGTGGTCACCGACGGCGTGTTCAGCATGGACGGTGACATCGCCGACCTGCCGGCGCTGGCCCGCGAGGCCAAGGCCAAAGGCGCGTGGCTGATGGTTGATGACGCCCATGGCTTCGGCCCGTTGGGCGCCAACGGTGGCGGTATCGTCGAGCACTTTGGCTTGAGCCAGGACGATGTGCCGGTGCTGGTCGGCACCCTCGGGAAAGCTTTCGGCACTGCCGGAGCGTTTGTCGCCGGCAGCGAAGAGTTGATCGAAAGCCTGATCCAGTTCGCCCGCCCGTACATCTACACCACCAGCCAACCACCGGCGCTGGCCTGCGCGACGCTGAAAAGTCTGGAGCTGTTGCGCAGTGAACACTGGCGCCGTGAACACCTGCGGACCTTGATCCGCCAGTTCCGCCACGGCGCCGAGCAGATCGGGTTGGAGCTGATGGACAGCTTCACGCCGATCCAGCCGATCATGATCGGCGATGCCGGACGCGCGGTGCTGTTTTCGCACATGCTGCGCGAGCGCGGGCTGATGGTCACGGCGATCCGCCCGCCGACCGTGCCGGCCGGCAGTGCGCGACTGCGGGTGACGCTGACCGCCGCCCACAGTGAGGCGCAGGTGCAACGCTTGCTGGAAGGACTGGCGGATTGTTTTGCCCGATTGTCGTTGGAGCCAAGCCATGCGTAATCGCCTGATTCTGCTGCCCGGTTGGGGCCTCGGCGTATCGCCGCTGGAGCCGCTGGCCGCAGCGTTGCGTGGCCTCGACGAACATTTGCAGGTCGAAATCGAGCCGCTGCCGGAGCTGGATTCCGCCAACGTTGAAGACTGGCTCGACGAACTCGATGCACGCGTTCCCCAGGAAGTCTGGCTCGGTGGCTGGTCGCTGGGCGGCATGCTCGCCTCTGAGTTGGCGGCACGCCGCGGCGAGGCGTGCTGCGGTGTGCTGACGCTGGCGAGCAACCCTGCATTTGTCGCCCATGAACTGTGGCCGAACGCGATGCCCACCGAGACCTTCGATGCCTTTCTTGCCGGTTGCCAAGCCGACCCGCGTACCACCCTCAAGCGTTTCGCTTTGTTGTGTACGCAAGCCTCAACTGACCCCCGTGGCTTGTCGCGCTTGCTGCTGGGTGGCGCGCCAGCCACCGCGCCGACCGCGCTGATGGCGGGCCTTGAACTGCTCGCGCAACTGGACACGCGTCAGGCGCTGCAGGCATTTCGCGGGCCGCAGTTTCATCTGTTCGGCGGGCAGGACGCTCTGGTCCCGGCAGAAGCGGCGGGCGCGTTGTTTGCGCTGCTGCCGGATATCGAAATTGGCCTGATCGAACGGGCCAGCCATGCTTTTCTGCTGGAGGACCCGCATGGAGTCGCAGGCGCGATCCAGGCGTTTCTACATGAGTGCGCTGATGACTGACCTATCTCTTGTCCTGCCTGGTGGTTTGCCTGACAAGCGCCAGGTGGCGGCGTCTTTTTCTCGCGCAGCGGCCAGTTACGACAGCGTCGCCGAATTGCAGCGCGATGTCGGCACGCAGTTGCTCGAGCGCTTGCCGGCAGGTTTCATGCCCTCGCGGTGGCTCGATCTCGGTTGCGGGACTGGCTATTTCACCCGAGCGCTGGCCTCGCGTTTTACCCGCAGCAGCGGGGTCGCGCTGGACATTGCCGAGGGCATGCTCAATCACGCACGGCCGTTGGGTGGCGCTGAGCATTTCATTGCGGGCGATGCCGAGCGGCTGCCGTTGCAGGATGCGAGTCTAGAGCTGATTTTCTCCAGCCTCGCGGTGCAGTGGTGCGCCGACTTCGAAGCGGTGCTCGGTGAAGCCTTCCGTGCGCTGAAACCGGGTGGAATATTTGCGTTTGCTAGTCTGTGTACAGGGACGCTGTCGGAGCTGCGTGAGAGTTGGCAGCAGGTCGACGGGCTAGTGCACGTCAACCGCTTCCGCGAATTCGCCCGCTATGAACAGTTATGTGCTGCCAGTGGCATGCGCATCGTGGCTCTGGAGAATCGGCCGCACGTGTTGCATTACCCGGATGTGCGCAGCCTGACTCACGAGCTGAAAGCGCTGGGCGCGCACAATCTGAATCCCGGCCGGCCAGGCGGTTTGACCGGGCGGGCGCGAATTCTCGGGCTGATCGAAGCGTATGAGCGGTTCCGTCAGTCGTCAGGGCTGCCGGCAACCTATCAGGTGGTCTACGCCGTGTTGGAGAAACCTCTATGAGCGCAGCCTATTTCATCACCGGAACCGACACCGATGTCGGCAAGACCACGGTCGCTGCCGGATTGCTCCATGCGGCGCGATCGGCAGGCCTGAGCACAGCGGCGGGCAAACCGGTGGCTTCCGGGTGCGACGTCACGCCCAAAGGCTTGCGCAACGCTGATGCGTTGGCGCTGTTGGCCGAATGTTCGTTGCCACTGACTTATCAACAGGTCAACCCGGTGGCGTTCGAGCCAGCGATCGCGCCGCATCTGGCGGCGCGCGAAGCCGGTGTGGCGCTGACGGTGCAATCGCTGCTGGCGCCGATGCGCGGGATTCTGGCGATGAACGCCGATTTCACCCTGATCGAAGGTGCGGGTGGCTGGCGGGTGCCGTTGGCCGATCAGGACAATATTTCGGATCTGGCGATTGCACTGAAGCTGCCGGTGATTCTGGTGGTGGGCGTAAGGCTGGGCTGCATCAGTCACGCGTTGCTGACCGCCGAGGCGATCGCTCGCGATGGCCTGCAATTGGCGGGGTGGGTGGCGAACATCATCGATCCGAAAACTTCGCGGCTGGAGGAAAACCTTGCGACCCTGGCCGAGCGCATCCCCGCGCCGTGCCTGGGCCGCGTGCCGAAACTCAAGGCGTTGAGCGCCGAAGCGGTGGCCGAGCATTTGCAACTGGATTTGCTCGACTAAGTTTTTGCCTATGAACAGGCACTGTGCCATTAGTGTTTTTGACGGGTGTTTTGCTGGCGCGTCTGCTTCAATGGCGACCATTGATCCTTTGCAGGGACTGGCACGACTATGGAAATCTCCGGCAACACGGCTTTTTATGCAGGGCTGAGCTCGATTCAGTCGGGGCAGAACCGCGTCGATCAGGCCGCCAGCCAGATCGCCAACACCACCATCGAACGTTCGGTGACCAGCCAGTCGTCCGAAGTGCAGGTCAATCGCCTGCGCGGAGTGGATCGCGCACAGGAGTCGGATCTGACCAGCAATATCGTCGAGCTGTCGCAGGGCAAGACCCAGGCTGAGCTGGGTGTGAAGGTGGCCAAGGCGTCCGACGAAGTGTTGGGGACGATCATCGATACCTTCGCCTGACTGAATTGTCGTAAACCTCGAAATGCCGCGCCCTGTCGCGGCGTTTTTCGTTTAAGTCCTTCTTGCTCAACTAATCTTTTTACAACGCCCGTGACTTACGTGAAGTCGCGGCGATTTCTCGTTTCCAGCATTCGGAGAACGTGATGACGAACGGCAAAAGATCCACGCTTGACAAGATTTCGGCGTAAACGTATGTTTCAAACAACTGTTTGACCGTCACAACAACTCAACACGGTCGTTCATTCCCGGTTACATCAGCAGAGGTTTATCGCTATGCCTGACTACAAGGCCCCCTTGCGTGATATTCGCTTCGTTCGTGACGAGCTGCTCGGCTACGAAGCGCACTATCAGAGCCTGCCAGCGTGCGCAGATGCCACGCCGGACATGGTTGACGCCATCCTCGAGGAAGGCGCCAAGTTTTGTGAGCAGGTACTGGCACCGCTGAACCGCGTGGGCGATCTCGAAGGCTGCACCTGGAGCGAGTCCGGCGTGAAAACCCCGACTGGCTTCAAAGAAGCGTACAAGCAATTCGTCGAAGGCGGCTGGCCGAGCCTGGCGCACGACGTTGAGCATGGCGGCCAAGGTCTGCCTGAGTCGTTGGGCCTGGCAGTCAGCGAAATGGTTGGCGAAGCCAACTGGTCGTGGGGCATGTACCCGGGCCTGTCGCACGGCGCGATGAACACCATCTCCGAGCACGGCACTCCGGAACAGCAGGAAGCCTATCTGACCAAACTGGTATCCGGCGAATGGACCGGCACCATGTGCCTGACCGAACCGCACTGCGGCACCGACCTGGGCATGCTGCGCACCAAGGCCGAGCCTCAGGCCGACGGGTCCTACAAAGTCTCCGGCACCAAGATCTTCATCTCGGCCGGTGAGCACGACATGGCCGACAACATCGTCCACATCGTTCTGGCGCGCCTGCCGGATGCACCGGCTGGCACCAAAGGCATCTCGCTGTTCATCGTGCCGAAATTCCTGCCGAACGCCGATGGCACCATCGGCGCGCGCAACGCAGTGAGCTGCGGTTCGCTGGAACACAAGATGGGTATCCACGGCAACGCTACCTGCGTGATGAACTTCGACGGCGCCACCGGTTACCTGATCGGCCCGGCGAACAAAGGCCTGAACTGCATGTTCACCTTTATGAACACCGCTCGTCTGGGCACTGCGTTGCAAGGCTTGGCCCACGCCGAAATCGGCTTCCAGGGCGGTCTGAAATACGCTCGCGATCGCCTGCAAATGCGCTCGCTGACTGGCCCGAAAGCGCCGGACAAAGCGGCTGACCCGATCATCGTTCACCCAGACGTGCGCCGCATGCTGTTGACCATGAAGGCGTTCGCCGAGGGCAACCGCGCGATGGTTTACTTCACCGCCAAACAGGTCGACATCGTCAAGTATGGCGTCGATGAAGAAGAGAAGAAGAAGGCCGACGCACTGCTGGCTTTCATGACTCCGATCGCCAAAGCGTTCATGACCGAAGTCGGCTTCGAAGCCGCTAACCACGGCGTGCAGATCTACGGCGGCCACGGCTTCATCGCCGAGTGGGGCATGGAGCAGAACGTTCGCGACAGCCGCATTTCGATGCTGTACGAAGGCACCACCGGTATCCAGGCCCTCGACCTGCTCGGCCGTAAAGTGCTGATGACTCAAGGCGAGGCTTTGAAAGGCTTCACCAAGATCGTCCACAAGTTCTGCCAGACCAACGAAGGCAACGAAGCCGTTCAGGAATTCGTCGCGCCGCTGGCTGCACTGAACAAGGAATGGGGCGAGCTGACCATGAAGGTCGGTATGGCCGCCATGAAAGATCGCGAAGAAGTCGGCGCGGCCTCCGTGGACTACCTGATGTACTCCGGTTATGCCTGCCTGGCCTACTTCTGGGCGGACATGGCGCGTCTGGCTGCGGAAAAACTGGCTGCCGGCACCACGGACGAGGCGTTCTACACCGCCAAGCTGCAAACCGCGCGCTTCTACTTCCAGCGCATCCTGCCGCGTACCCGTACGCACGTGGCCACTATGCTGTCGGGCGCTGGCAACCTGATGGACATGAAGGAAGAAGACTTCGCACTGGGCTACTAAGCCCTACCGCAGTCTGCCGAAACCGCTGTTCCCGCTAGGGGGCAGCGGTTTTTTTGTTTGCGGATCGCTCAGATAGTCGGTCTTCCGGCCGTTACAGAGACAGTGTGTGATCTGGATCACATTGTATGGGCTTGGCCGCACTTTGCAGGCACAATGCCATCTCTTTGCTATGACGGGTCGGAGCTTACCCTTGCCGCGTTCTTCCGCTGTACGTTTCAGCCATTTCCTGCCATCACTGCTGTTATTGCTCGCGGGGCTGGCGGCTGCGTACGTCAAAGACCTCAGCGTGTTCTTCACGTCCCTGTTCAACGTCTTGCCGACCCTGGTTCTTCTGCTTGGCGGGGCGTATTGCGCGGTGTACCGGCGTCAGCGCGAACTGTTCCTGATGCTGACGGTGTACATCGCCTACTTCCTGCTCGACACCCAGACCGATTTTTACCGCGACAACGGCAAGGTGCGCGAAGACGCTGCGGTGGTGTTCCATCTGGTCTGCCTGCTCTTGCCGTTGTTGTTCGGGCTGTTCGCGGCGTGGCAGGAACGTACCCATCTGTTTCAGGACATGGTCGCGCGGTTCGCTGTGCTGCTGGCATTTGGCAGCGTGGCGCTGGGCCTGGAACAAAGTTACCCACAGGCGCTGCTGCTGTGGTTGTCGGAGATCCGTTGGCCGGCGCTGCACGGCGCATGGATGAGCCTGATCCAGTTGTCCTACCCGGTGTTCATCTCGGCCTTCCTGTTGCTGGCCTGGCAATACTGGCGCAACCCGCGTCCCTTGCACGCGGCGCAACTGGTCGGCTTGCTCGGGGTATTCTGGATGCTGCCGAAGACGTTCATTCTGCCGTTCACCCTCAACATCATGTGCAGCCAGGTAATGCTGATGATCGCGGCCGCGGTTGCGCATGAGGCCTATCAAATGGCCTTCCGCGACGAACTCACCGGTCTGCCGGGTCGACGCGCGCTCAACGAACGGATGCAACGCCTGGGGCGCAACTATGTGCTGGCGATGAGCGACGTCGATCATTTCAAGAAATTCAACGACACCCACGGCCACGATGTCGGTGATCAGGTCCTGCGGCTGGTCGCCAGTAAGCTGTCGAAAATCAGCGGTGGCGGTAGGGCGTATCGCTACGGCGGTGAGGAATTTGCCCTGGTGTTCGCAGGCAAAACCCTGGAGGAATGCATGCCGCACCTGGAAGTGATCCGTGAATCGATCGCCTCTTACAGCATTCAGCTGCGCAACCAGGAAAACCGCCCGCAGGATGACCAGCAAGGTCGCCAGCGGCGCAGTGGTTCCGGGGCCTCGGCCGTGTCGGTGACGGTAAGCATCGGCGTCGCCGAACGCGTGGAGCAGCGTACTCCAGAAGAAGTGCTCAAGTCCGCCGACCAGGCGTTGTACAGCGCCAAGGGCGCCGGGCGTAACTGCGTCATGGCATTCGGGCAGAACCGTCGTGGCGCGGTGCGCATGGACACCGCTGCGGGTTGAGTGATGACGGCGCATTCAGCGCCCGCACAGTGATTGTCGGGTGGGGTGGCCGGCAGTAGGTTGGTGAAATCTGCTGACGGAGAAGCCATCATGCCCGAGTACAAAGCCCCCCTGCGCGATATGCGCTTTCTGATCGATCACGTCTTCGACTTCCACACCAGCTACGCCAGTCTCGGCGCGCATGACGCCAGCCCGGACATGATCAGCGCGATCCTCGAAGAAGGCGCGAAGTTCTGCGAGAACGTGCTGGCCCCGCTCAATCGCAGCGGCGACGAAGAGGGCTGCCATTTCGACAATGGCGTGGTGACAACGCCTACAGGCTTCAAGCAAGCCTTCGCACACTATGTCGAGGGCGGCTGGCACGGGTTGGCGGCCGATCCAGCTTACGGCGGCCAAGGTCTGCCGAGTTCGCTGGGGCTGGTGATCAGCGAGATGGTCGGCTCCAGTAACACGTCGTGGGGCATGTATCCGGGCCTGACTCACGGCGCGATGTCGGCGATCCACGCCCACGGCACCGCCGAGCAGAAAGACACCTACCTGAGCAAACTCACCGCTGGCCAGTGGACTGGCACCATGTGCCTGACCGAAGCCCACTGCGGCACCGATCTGGGCATCATCAAGACCCGTGCGGTGCCTCGGGCTGACGGCAGCTTCGCAATCACCGGCAGCAAGATTTTCATCTCCGCCGGCGAGCATGATCTGAGCGACAACATCATCCATCTGGTATTGGCCAAGCTGCCGGACGCACCCGCCGGGACCAAAGGCATTTCCCTGTTTATTGTGCCCAAGTTCCTCCCCGATGCAGCTGGCGAAGCGGGGGAGCGCAATGGCGTTTCCTGCGGCTCGATCGAGCACAAGATGGGCATCAAGGCCTCGGCCACCTGCGTGCTGAATTTTGATGCCGCCACGGGTTACTTGATCGGCGAGCCGAACAAGGGCCTCAACTGCATGTTCACCATGATGAACCACGCGCGGCTGGGCACCGGCATGCAGGGCCTGTGTCTGGGCGAGGCTAGTTTTCAGGGCGCGATCAAATACGCCAACGACCGCCTGCAAATGCGCGCGCTGACCGGCGCCAAAGCTCCAGATAAACCTGCCGACCCGATCATCGTCCACCCCGACGTGCGGCGCATGTTGCTGACCATGAAAGCCTTCAACGAAGGCAATCGGGCGCTGACCTACTTCACCGCGCAGATGCTCGATGCCGCGCACCTGAGCAGCGACGCCCAGGCACGTCAGGAGGCCGAAGACTTGTTGGCGTTCCTCACGCCGATCTGCAAAGCGTTCATGACCGACACCGGGCTGGAAGTGACCAACCACGGCATGCAGGTGTTTGGCGGCCACGGTTTCATTCGTGAGTGGGGCATGGAACAACTGGTACGCGACTGCCGGATCGCGCCGATCTACGAAGGCACCAACGGCATTCAAGCGCTGGACCTGCTCGGGCGCAAAGTGCTGGGAAGCCAGGGCAAGCTGCTGCGCGGCTTCACCAAAATCGTCCACAAGTTCTGCGCAGCGAACGCCGACCATGCGCAGTTGGGCAGCTTCGTCGCGCAACTCAACGGGCTCAATCAACAGTGGGGCGACCTGACCATGAAGGTCGGCATGGCCGCCATGAAAAACCCGGATGAAGTCGGCGCCGCGTCCGTGGATTACCTGATGTACAGCGGCTACATCATCCTTGGCTACCTGTGGCTGCGCATGGCGCTGGTCGCGCAGGCACAGCTGGACGCAGGCGAGGGTGAGTCTGATTTCCTCAAGGGCAAACTGGCGACGTGCGAGTTTTACTTCAAGCGCCTGTTGCCGCGTACGGCTGCGCATCAGTCGGCGATCGAGGCGGGGAGTGATTGCTTGATGACTTTGCCAGCGGAGTCGTTTGCGCTTTAGGTAAAAGCAAAAGATCGCAACCCGCGGCAGTTCCTACAGGAGATTACGTTTTATCTGTAGGACCCGCTAAAGGCTGCGATCTTTTTTGTGGTGACTAAAAATAACAAATCAGTCACCGGTTGACCCTATGTGTCGCAAAAGTTGTTGGGTTACACTCCGGATCAACGAAAACATCATTCCACGAACCACCTGTTTAGATCTTGCGAGGTTTGCCATGGCTGACTACAAAGCGCCGCTGCGCGATATGCGCTTCGTCCTCAATGAAGTGTTCGAAGTCGCCAAACTCTGGGCCGAGCTGCCGGCGCTGGCCGAGACCGTCGACGCCGAAACCGTTGAAGCGATTCTCGAAGAGGCCGGCAAGGTCACCAGCAAAAGCATCGCGCCACTGAGCCGTGCCGCTGACGAGGAAGGTTGCCATTGGGCGGATGGTGCCGTCACCACGCCGGCCGGTTTCCCACAGGCTTATCAGACATATGCTGAGGGCGGTTGGGTCGGCGTCGGCGGTGATCCGGCCTACGGTGGCATGGGCATGCCCAAAGCCGTGTCGGCGCAGGTCGAAGAGATGGTCAACTCCGCCAGCCTGGCGTTCGGTCTGTACCCGATGCTGACCGCCGGCGCCTGCCTGTCGATCAATGCCCACGCCAGCGAAGAACTGAAAGCCGCGTACCTGCCGAACATGTACGCCGGGATCTGGGCTGGTTCCATGTGCCTGACCGAGCCGCACGCCGGCACCGACCTGGGGATCATTCGCACCAAGGCCGAACCTCAGGCCGACGGTACCTACAAGGTCAGCGGCACCAAGATCTTCATCACCGGTGGCGAACACGACCTCACCGAAAACATCATCCACTTGGTGCTGGCGAAACTGCCGGACGCCCCGGCAGGGCCGAAAGGCATTTCGCTGTTTCTGGTGCCGAAGTTCCTGGTCAATGCCGACGGCAGCCTCGGCGCGCGCAATCCGGCGAACTGCGGTTCGATCGAACACAAGATGGGCATCCAGGCCTCGGCGACCTGCGTGATGAACTTCGACGAAGCCGTCGGCTATCTGGTCGGCGAGCCGAACAAAGGCCTGGCGGCGATGTTCACCATGATGAACTACGAGCGTCTGGGTGTAGGCATTCAGGGCCTGGCCACCGGCGAGCGCTCCTATCAGAACGCTGTTGAATACGCGCGCGACCGTCTGCAAAGCCGTTCGCCGACCGGCGCGCAGAACAAGGACAAGGTCGCTGATCCGATCATCGTCCACCCGGACGTGCGGCGCATGCTGCTGACCATGAAAGCCTCGAACGAAGGCGGCCGTGCGTTTTCCACTTACGTGGCGATGCAACTCGATACCGCCAAGTTCAGCGAAGACGCGACCACCCGCAAGCGCGCGGAAGATCTGGTGGCGTTGCTGACGCCGGTGGCAAAAGCCTTCCTGACCGACTTGGGGCTGGAAACCACCGTTCACGGCCAGCAGATCTTCGGCGGCCACGGTTACATCCGCGAGTGGGGCCAGGAGCAACTGGTGCGTGATGTGCGCATCACCCAGATCTACGAAGGCACCAACGGTATTCAGGCGCTGGATCTGGTCGGGCGCAAGATCGTCGGCAGCGGCGGCGCGTTCTACCAGCTGTTTGCTGATGAGATCCGTCATTTCACCGCAACCGCCAGCGCCGATCTTGGCGAGTTCACCAAGCCACTGAACGATGCCGTCGACACCCTCGACGAGCTGACCGCGTGGCTGCTCGACCGGGCGAAAAACAATCCGAACGAAATCGGCGCGGCCTCGGTCGAATATTTGCAAGCGTTCGGCTACACCGCTTACGCCTACATGTGGGCGTTGATGGCCAAAGCCTCGCTGGGCAAGGAAGCGCAGGACGATTTCTATGCGAGCAAGCTAGGCACCGCACGCTTCTATTTCGCCCGCCTTTTGCCGCGTATTCACTCGCTGAGCGCGTCGGTCAAAGCCGGTAGCGAGTCGCTGTTCCTGCTGGATGCGGCACAGTTTTGATCCTGTAGACGTCATGTAAGCATTTGCTTACATGACGTGCTGCTGTTCTCCCATATGCGTACATTGGATCCACGGCTAATCTACATTTCATGGACGTCGCGCAGGAAGCGCAAAGTAAACAACACGGACACGTAGGATTCTGCCAGGGTGGCGGAGTGAAATGGATGTCAGGGAAACAGTCTGCAAAGCCCCGCTTCGGCGGGGTTTTCTTTTGCCTGAAGAAAAGTGCTCAGCCCAGCGGATCCAGCGGCCGTTGCACTTCGCGGTCGATGACCTCTTCAAGCAATGTCCGCAAAAGGGCCAACGAAGCCTGCTGGCGTTGAACATCGCGACACACCAGGCCGACTTTCAGGGGCACCCGCGGTTCGCTTAGCGGTTTCCACAGCAAATCTTCATCGTCGTATTCCTTCTGCGAGCGTCCTGGCAACACCGTTGCCAGTTTGGTGTGCGGCAGGCTGTCGAGAATACCCAGCATATTGTTCAGCTCCGCCTGCACCTGCGGACGGCGTCCAAGGCTGGTCAGTTGTGCCTGCCAGATCTGCCGGATCTGGAACTCTTCGCCGAGCAGCAGCATCGGCAGTTCAGCAGCCTGGCGCATCGAGACTTTCTTGAAATCACGCAAGGGATGATCCGCCGGGATGACCAGCGTCAGTTCGTCCTCGTACAGCAACACGCCGTGCAGCCCGGGTTGGCGGGGCGGCAGATAACTGATGCCGATGTCCAGCGAACCATTGAGCAGGCGTCGTTCGATCTCCAGCCCGGTCAGCTCATAGATCTGCACCACCAGATGCGGCTGCGCCTTGCGCACACGCTCGAGCATTTGCGGCACGAGGCTGGTGTGCACCGTTTGCAGCACACCGATCGCCAGGGTCCGCAATGCCTGCCCCTTGAAATTGCCCAACGCCTCGCGCGCCCGCTGCAAGCCATCGAGCAGCGGTAACGCGTGGTTGTACAACGTATGAGCGGCAAGGGTCGGCAGCAAGCGTTTGCTGCTGCGTTCGAACAGCGTTACATCGAGGTTCTGCTCAAGCTGACGAATCTGCTGCGACAGTGCCGGCTGCGAGATCGACAGCCGTTCGGCCGCACGGCCGACATGACCCTCTTCGTAGACCGCGACGAAATAACGCAGTTGTTTGAAATCCATAAGTAATGCTTATTGAAATAGCTCGGAAATCGAAATGGCCCGCAGACGCGGGTGCGCCTAGTCTAACCGCAATCCCAAGGCTTTCAGGGCCGAAAATACGCGATGAATGACCTGCGCTTCGCCAGTGTTTACATAGGCAGTTCAAAATACCTCCAGCGAGGTATTTGCGGATGAATCTGTTCAGTTTGCGGCGCCACACGCCAGATCTTGATGACCTTGCATTCGAGGCGGAGTCCTCAGCGATGACCGATCGTCTACATGCCGCTCGTCTGATGTCCAGTGTTGAACGGCCGCCCCAAGTCTTCGTTCGAGGCCAGGGTTCCTGGCTGTGGGACAGCAACGATCGCGCCTATCTCGACTTTTCCCAGGCCGGCGGCGCCAACAGCCTTGGCCACAGCCCCACCGCGCAGGTCAAAGCCATTGCCAGTCAGGCGCAGGCGCTGATCAATCCGGGTTTCAAGCTGCACAGTCGCGGCATGCTCAGCCTCGCCGAGCGCCTGTGTGCCAGCACCCACAGCGATCAGGCTTATCTGCTCAACAGCGGCAGCGAAGCCTGTGAGGCGGCGCTCAGACTGGCACTCAAGTGGGGCCAACTGCATCGCGGGGGCGCTTCGCGGATCATCATGGCGCAGCAGGGCTGCCATGGTCGCAGTCTGGCGACGAATGATCAGGTGCCATTCAACGACTTGCCGGCCCTGCACGCGGCGGTCGACGCGCAGACCGTCGCGATCATGCTTGAACCGATCCAGAGCGACGCCGGGGTTATTCCCGCGACCGAGCATTACCTCAAAGGCGTCGAGCGACTGTGTCGCGAGTTGGGCATTCTGCTGATTCTCGACGAAGTACAGACCGGTATCGGCCGCTGCGGCGCCTTGCTCGCCGAACAGTCCTACGGCATTCGCGCCGATATCGTCGTGCTCGGCAAAGGCCTTGGCGGCGGCTTGCCACTGGCAGCGTTGCTGGCGCGGCGCAAAGCCTGCTGTTTCGCCGTCGGCGAACTGGGCGGCACCCATCACGGCAACGCGTTGATGACCGCAGCCGGCCTGGTGGTACTCGACAGCGTGCACGACCGCAGCTTCCTCCAACAGGTCAACGACAACGGCCAGCATCTGCGCGAAGGCCTTGCGCGATTGGCGCACCGCTACGGCCATGGCGAACTGCGCGGCCAGGGCCTGTTCTATGGGCTGACGTTATCGGCAGAGTGCGCCGATGCCGTTGTTCACGCTGCGCTGCACGAAGGCCTGATACTCAACGCCGTGCAACCCGACTGCCTGCGTTTCACCCCGGCCCTCACTGTCAGCAAAGCCAACATCGACGAAATGCTTTTGCGCCTGGGCCGCGCTTTCTCGCGAGTACGCACCGCTCAATTGCAGTGCCGCAAGGGCATTGCCGTCTGAGCTGAACTGCCCCACCGATTACCCGAACCGTCTCGCGGTATAACGCACGCCCCACGCTTGATTCTTTTAGCGTGGGGCGTTTTTTTGTGGTGCTGGCGATCAAATAGCAAGCGTAATGAACCCTGACGAACGGCGCAGGTCGATTAGCTTGTATGGCTCAAGTGAGCCAACCCCCATTCAGGAGCTGCCCCATGGATTTCATTCGTATCATCATCGCTATTCTGTTGCCGCCACTGGGCGTGTTTCTGCAGGTCGGATTTGGCGGGGCATTCTGGCTGAACATTCTGCTGACGCTGTGCGGCTACATTCCGGGAATCGTGCATGCGGTGTATATCATCGCCAAGCGTTGAGTCCGGTAGCGTCTATCAGATAGCTTTCGCGAGCAGGCTCGCTCCCACACTGGATCTGTGGTGTACACAAGTCCTCTGTGTGAGCGAGCCTGCTCGCGAAAGGCGCGACACGGTTTTCAGTAAGCCAGCCCCATCACCCGCCGATAAAACGTCCACTCCTGCTCCAATGCGTGCGCCTGATTGACGGCGCGGCGAAAGCCGTGGCGCTCTTCGGGGTAGTAATGCGCTTCCACCGCAATGCCGTTGTGCTCCAGCGCCGCGACCATATCGCGGGTCTGTTGCGGTACGACCACCGCGTCCAGTTCTCCCTGAAAGAAAATCACCGGCACGCGGATGTTCTCTGCGTGCAGTAGTGGCGTGCGGGCGGCGTAGCGCTCGGCATCGCGTTCGGGATCGCCGATCAGCCAGTCCAGATAATCGCCTTCGAACTTGTGTGTTGCCCGGGCCAAAGCGACCGGATCGCTGACGCCATAGAGGCTGGCGCCTGCGCGGAAGACCTGTCTGAACGCCAGTGCGCACAGTGTCGTGTACCCGCCCGCACTGCCGCCGCGAATGAACGCGCGGTCGCCATCGATCAAGCCCTGTCCGGCAAGGTAATCGACCACCGCGCAGGCGTCCTCGACATCCACCTCGCCCCAGCGCAGATGCAGTGCTTGCCGATACTCGCGACCATAGCCGCTGCTGCCGCGATAGTTGAGGTCGGCGACCGCGAAACCACGCTGCGTCCAATACTGGATGCGCGGGTCGAGCATCGGATAGCACGCCGACGTCGGGCCGCCGTGGATAAACACCACCAGCGGCGGTTTCGCTTCACCGCTCATGGCCGGGTAGAAGAAACCGTGCGCCTCGCTTGAGCCGCTGGGATAACGCAAGGTCTGCGGACGGCTGATGCGTTCGGCGGGCAACGGGGCCACGCCGCCGGCCAATACCTTTACTGCATGAGAGACGCGATCAATGGCGATCACTGCCGACGGGCTGACCGGTGATGCGGCGATGCAATAGACGAACTGTTGATCCATCGCCAAATGGCGGAAGCGGCTGTAGCCGGCGCTGAAGTCTTCATCGCCAAGGGCCAGGCGACCGAAACCATCCACGCTCCAAGTGGCTAGAAATTGATCACCGACGGGCAGCCATGTGCAGCCGCCAAGCTGCCAAGGCGCGGGCGCGTGATCGGCCGCGGAGCTGGCCAGCGCCTGCAAGCCATCAGACGTTTCGATCCACGGCTGCCAGTAGCCGCTACGATCCGTCAGGCAACAGAGCCGCCCACCGGCGTCGAAGCGCGGCTGCTGGATCGCCTCCTCCATCTGCTCACCGGCAACACAGCGAGGCACAGAAAAATCGTCTTCAGCAACCATCAAACGGGTCGACGTCCATGGTTGATGCGGTCGGCTCCACTCGATCCACGCCAGTCGCTGACCATCCGCGCTCAACGTTGGCGCCGCGTAGAAATCCGCTCCCTCCGCCAGCACTTGTCGCATTCCGGTCGCCAGATCAATCGCCACCAGCCGATGCCGATCCTGCTGCTCTTCAACCGCCAACACCCGGCCACCGGCAAATTGCAGATCACCGTAGCGGCAGTCAGTGGACGTCAGCGCGACCGGCTCGCCACCCAGTGGCTGTCGGTACAACTGCTGATCCGCTTCATTGACGAAAACCACGCCGTCAGGCGTCAGACAAAACGCGCCACCGCCATATTCGTACACGCGGCTGCGCACGCTGAAGCCATCCGGCGTCAGACATTTCGCCAAGCCATCGCGCCAATGCCAGATTCGGCATGCGGCATCCTCTGGGCGATATTCATTCCAGAACAGGCCGTGGACGCCGAGCTGCAGCTCAGCGAAGTCGGTTCCGGCGGCAACAGCTTGGGCGGCGCTGAAAGGCTCAGCCCTTGGCGATGAGGCGTGAGTTTCGTTCATTGCGAAAGGCCAATTGTTCGATGGTTTGAGTGGCGGTCTCGGCTTCTTCGCGGGCCTTGAGAATCACGCCGTGATGTTCGGACTTGCTGCACACCGGGTCGGCATTGCTGGCATCGCCGGTAAGCATGAACGCCTGGCAGCGGCAGCCGCCGAAGTCTTTTTCTTTCTCGTCGCAAGAGCGGCAGGGCTCGGGCATCCAGTCGTAACCGCGAAAGCGGTTGAAGCCGAACGAGTCATACCAGATGTGCTGCATGCTGTGGTCGCGCACGTTGGGAAACTGCACGGGCATCTGGCGGGCGCCATGGCAGGGCAGGGCCGTGCCGTCTGGAGTGACGGTCAGAAAGATGCTGCCCCAGCCGTTCATGCAGGCTTTCGGGCGTTCTTCGTAGTAGTCGGGAGTCACGAAAATCAGCTTGCACGGATGCCCTTCGGCTTCCAGTTTGGCCCGGTATTCGTTGGTGATGCGCTCGGCGCGCACAAGCTGTTCCTGGGTCGGCAACAGGCCGACGCGGTTGAGCTGCGCCCAGCCGTAGAACTGGCAGGTGGCGAGTTCGACGAAGTCCGCCTCCAGCGCAATGCACAGCTCGATGATGCGGTCGATCTTGTCGATGTTGTGCCGGTGGGTAACGAAGTTCAGCACCATCGGGTAGCCGTGGGCCTTCACCGCACGAGCCATTTCCAGCTTCTGCGCAAAGGCTTTTTTCGAGCCGGCGAGCAGGTTGTTCACTTGCTCGTCACTGGCCTGGAAGCTGATCTGGATGTGATCGAGCCCGGCCTTCTTGAAGTCGCTGATTTTCTGCTCGGTCAGGCCAATGCCGGAGGTGATCAGGTTGGTGTAGAAACCCAACTGCCGCGCTTCACCGATCAGTTCGGCGAGATCCTGACGCACCAACGGTTCGCCGCCGGAAAAGCCCAGTTGCGCCGCGCCCATTTCCCGCGCTTCGCGGAACACCTTGATCCACTGTGCGGTGGTCAGCTCTTTGCCCTGCTCGGCAAAATCCAGTGGGTTGGAGCAGTACGGGCATTGCAGCGGGCAGCGGTAGGTCAGCTCGGCGAGCAACCACAGCGGCAGGCCGACTTCCGGTTTCGCCGGCAGATCAGTCAAGGGTAAGCCAGTGTTGCTCACGGGCAACCTCCATGAATTGTTCGACGTCGTCACCGAGTTCGGGGACGCCGGGGAACTGCTCGTCGAGTCTGGCAATGATCGCCGCGACATCGCGTTCGCCATCAATCAAGCCGCCGATCAGCGCGGCCGTCTCGTTGAGCTTGATCATGCCTTCCGGGTACAGCAACACATGGCCTTTTTGCGCCGGCTCGTACTGAAAGCGATAGCCTGGGCGCCAGTTCGGCACTTTGCTGCGATCGAAACTCATAAGGTGATTCCTTTATGCCAGACCCGTTGCTCGGTCACGCTGTGATAGGGCGGACGGTTCAATTCGTAGGCCATGCTCATGGCATCGAGCATGCTCCAAAGAATGTCCAGTTTGAACTGGAGAATTTCCAGCATGCGCTCCTGGCCTTCGCGAGTCTTGTAGTGCTCAAGGGTGATCGCCAGCCCATGCTCGACATCGCGTCGCGCCTGACCGAGGCGGGTGCGGAAATATTCATAACCCGCCGGGTCGATCCACGGGTAATGCTGCGGCCAGCTGTCGAGGCGTGACTGGTGGATCTGCGGCGCGAACAGTTCGGTCAGCGAGCTGCTGGCGGCCTCCTGCCAACTGGCGCGACGGGCGAAGTTGACGTAGGCATCGACGGCGAAACGCACACCGGGCAGCACCAGTTCCTGGGAGCGCAATTGATCCGGGTCGAGGCCGACAGCCTGGCCGAGGCGCAGCCAGGCTTCGATGCCGCCGTCTTCGCCGGGCGCGCCGTCGTGGTCGAGCAGGCGCTGAATCCACTCGCGACGAATCTCGCGGTCCGGGCAGTTGGCGAGGATCGCCGCGTCTTTCAGGGGAATGCTCACCTGATAGTAGAAGCGGTTGGCGACCCAGCCCTGAATCTGCTCGCGGGTGGCGCGGCCTTCGTACATCGCCACGTGGTACGGGTGGTAAATGTGGTAGTAGGCGCCTTTGGCGCGCAGGGCCGCTTCGAATTCAGCGGGGGACAGCGGGGTGTCGGTCATGTCTGTTCTCCGGGAACAACCCTGGAAATCTCTGGTGTCTGTGCTGGCCTCTTCGCGAGCAGGCTCGCTCCCACAGGTTGATCGCATTGCAAATGTGGGAGCGAGCCTGCTCGCGAAGGGCCGCGCATCGGTATCTACGGCTTACAACACAATACTCATGCCATCAAACGCCACTTCAACATTACGCCGCGCCAGTTCCGCGCGTTCCGGCGAATCTTCGTCAAGAATCGGGTTGGTATTGTTGATGTGGATAAGCACCTTGCGCTGCTCGGGCAACTGCTCCAGCACTTCGAGCATGCCGCCGGGGCCATTCTGCGCCAGGTGGCCCATCTCACGACCGGTGCGGGTGCCAACGCCACGACGCTGCATTTCATCGTCGTCCCACAGTGTGCCGTCGACCAGCAGGCAATCACTGCCGGCCATGATTTCCAGCAACGGCGCATCGACCTTGCCCAGCCCTGGCGCGTAGAACAGCTTGCCGCCGGTGTTGAGGTCTTCAACGATCAGACCGATGTTGTCGCCCGGATGCGGATCGAAACGATGCGGCGAATACGGCGGTGCGGCGCTGCGCAACGGCAGCGGGGTGAAACGCAGGTTCGGGCAGGCCGCTACGGTGAAGCTCTGGTCGAGTTCGATGCGGTTCCAGTCCAGCCCGCCGTTCCAATGGGTGAGCATCTTGAACAGGGGGAAACCGGTGCTGAGATCTTCGTGAACCATGTCCGTGCACCAGACCTGATGCGGGCAGCCTTCGCGCAGGCTGAGCAGGCCGGTGGTGTGGTCGATCTGGCTGTCCATCAGGATGATCGCGCTGATGCCGGTGTCGCGCAGGGCCCGACCTGGCTGCATCGGGGCGAAGCTTTGCAGTTGCGCGCGGATGTCCGGCGAGGCATTGCACAGCACCCAGTTCACGCCGTCAGCGGAAATGGCGATGGACGATTGGGTACGCGCCTTGGCATTCAGGCTGCCGTCGCGAAAGCCTGCGCAGTTGACGCAGTTGCAGTTCCACTGCGGAAAACCGCCACCGGCGGCCGAACCCAGAATCTGGACGAACATGAACGCTCCATCATTTCAACGCGGAAAATAAAACGCCCCGGCGAGCCGAGGCGTTGCACTGCAATCCTGCGTAAGCAGAACTCAGCGGCTGGCGAAGTACATGGTGACTTCGAAGCCGATACGCAGGTCGGTGTAAGCAGGTTTGGTCCAGGCCATGAGGTGTCTCCTTCTGTGGGTTGGGATAGCGCTATCCATAGGTATAGTCCACGGCAGCGCGATGATGTTCCAATTAGTTAGGCGGCTATGTTACTCAAAATTTCAGCGTAATGACCCGTGAATCTTTGAGAAAGCTCCTTGCAGCCTCGGTAATGATCAGTTTGCCGCCTGCCACGGCGCGCCGGGCATTGGTTCATTGGCCAGGCAATGGTAGCCGCCGTCGACATTGATCAGGCGTTGCGCGGCGATCAGCAGGTCTCGCGCATCCAGTTGATTGATCGCTGCGACCAGTTGCTCACGGTAATCCGACGAATGGCCGGCGAGTTTGCCCTGCCACAGGAGTTCGGCAGCGTCTCTGGTGGCTAATGTGGCATCACTGAATTGCTCGGCGAGGCTTTCACGCTGCTGCTTGATACTGGCGTCACCGAGCGTTCCGATCATGGCTGGAACGCCGTTGAGGAAATCCTGGATGTGTTCAAGCAAGGTGACCACGGGGGTTGCAGGCGACTGCACGGCGAAGACGATCGCAGTCGTCCCGTGCAACTGTCGCAACGCACTGAACACGGCGTAACCCAATTGCAGTTCGACGCGCAGGCGCTGGTAGAACGCCGTCTGGCACAGCTGTGCGAGCAGGCGCCAAGCGGCTTCATCAGCGATGTCATGGCTGGCGGTCGGGCAGATGAGCAGCAAGGCATGTTCGGTGGAGGCCGTGTCGATTCGGCTCCAGCGGTACTCGGCATTGTTGTGCAGAGTAATCGGCAGCTGATTGTCGGGCGTGCCGGGAATGCGGCTGAGCGCCAGGCCCATGGCTGATTGGGTTGGTTGGTCGAGCCCAAGGGCGAGGCCGTCCCAGCGCGAAGTTGTCCACAGGCGTTTGGCGTCATCGCTGGCTTCAATCCTGGGCAAGGACGTTTGCGGTAACGCTTCAAGCAATTGGCGCAGCGGCATCGAGGGTATCTGTGCCTCGTCGCGCGGCGAATCGGTGTCAATCGTCGTCAGACATTTCAGCGCATGCTCCAGGACGCTGGGCATGGATTCTTGCAGCCCCGTCATTTTCAGCAGCCATTGGTTGCCCGCAGCACTGAAAGACAGATCCACTCCGGCCTCTGACGCATCCTGTCGTGTCTGGCGCAGACTGCGCTGCAATCGTGAACGCAGATCAGCGCTGGCCGCCGCCTCGACCTGCCAACGCAGATAAATTACGCCTTCATCGCTGTTGTCCGGCAACGCCTGACTGAAATGCATCGGCGAGCGTTCCCGGCGGCTGCGCGAGCGATCCTGGGCGAACGTGCGCAGGCCACGGTGGGCGCTGGTCTGGCCGCGAATCAGACCAGCGTTGGCCAGCGGTTCACTGGCCCGCAGGAAAGGATTGGCCGCGGGCAGGCGCCAATGATCGCTGAAGTTATCCACAACACCGATTTCGCGAAGGATGTGCTCAAGTGCGGCGGCACCCGATTCGGACAGGCCGAATGCTTGCTGCTCAACGTCGAGCTGCGCCAGTTGCAACGCTCCGCTGACGTGTTGTTGGCGCTGAAGCAGGGCGGCGTATTCCTCGCGCAATGGCGTCCAGTCCTGCTGGGCGAAGAAGCTCAGCCAGTCCAGCAGCTGTTCGTTAATGGCATGCAAGCGGTCGCCACCGGCATTGAGTTGCAGATGCAGCAACGCCTGCCCGGCAAATTGATAGACCGGCACGGCTTTCAGGCTGTCAGCCAGATTCTGTTGATGCAGGTACGCGAGCAACCCACCAGGTTTTGCGCTGTTCAACCAATGACAGAGAAAGGCCATCGCCTCCGCGGATGACTCGGGTAAGTCGTCGAAGGCCAATAACAGGTTCGCGTGAGCGCCGACCTGTTGATAACTTTTCACTGTCAGCGGTAGCGGTGTGGCTTGGGCAACTTTATCCCCAAGCGGCAAGACAGCTGCGAATTGCTGCGCCAGGACTCGAAGCTCATCGACGCTCTGCGGCCCAACCAGACTAAGGTGCATTTGCCCGGTTCGATAAAACCTTTGATGGAAACCCTTCAGTGCCGTTTGAAACGCCGGCGAATCCACCTGCAGGCTGTGCCGATTGCCCGCATGAAACCCGCGCAACGGGTGCTGCTCTGGTAAACCGTCGTACAAGGCAAATTGCTGCTGTGCGGTCGGATCTTGCGACCAGGCGACGAATTCTGCCTCCAGCACCTCCCGTTCACGCCGTTGATCGTCCAGATTCATACGCGGCCGGGTGAGCATGTCTGACAGACGCTCGAGCCCTGCGCCGAATAACGGCACGGGCAGTTCGAAGAAAAAGTCCGTGGTGCGTTCGCGGGTGCTGGCATTCACCTGCCCGCCGTGACGTTGCACGTAGGCCATCAGTCCTTCGTTTGTCGGAAAACGCTCGGTGCCGAGAAACAGCAGGTGTTCAAGAAAATGCGCCAGCCCCGGCCATGCCAACGGCACGTCATGGCTGCCGGCCGCTACGCGCAATACGGCAGCGCTGCGCTTGAGGCCGGGCACGTGGCGCAGGGTCACGCGCAAGCCATTAGCCAGAATTTCAGTGTGGGGGAGGGGACGAGTCGGTGCAGGCATGGGCACTTCCAGAACAGTGAAGTGCCCATGCTAGCGGATTAGCGACGGTTCAGCGCGCCGTAAAGCTCGGGACGGCGATCGCTGAGATAGCGGTTGGCCTGGCGTGAATCATTCATCAGTTGTCGGTCCAGTTCACCGACGATCAGCGCCTCGTCCAGACCTGCCAGGGCGATGCGGCTGCCGTCCGGTGCGGCCACGCTGCTTTGCCCGCAGTACTGGATATCGCCTTCATGCCCACAGTAATTGGCATAAGTCACGTAGCACTGGTTTTCGAAGGCGCGGGCGCGCACGGTGACGTCGGCGACGAAGTCGAACGGAATCATGTTTGCCGTCGGCACCACAATCAGCTCGGCGCCGGCCAAGGCCAGACGACGAGCGTTTTCCGGGAACTCCAGGTCATAGCAGATCAGGAAACCGAGTTTCCAGCCGTCCAGCTCTACCACCGGCAACTCTGCTTCGCCGGGGCTGAACATCGACCGGTCAAGGTCGCCGAACAGATGCGACTTGCGGTAATTGCACAGGCGCTCGCCGTGGGCGTCGATCAGTTGCACGGCGTTGTAGATGTGCCCTTCGGCGGTACGTTCGGGGTAACCGTAAACGATCGCCAGACCCGCAGCCTTGGCGATGCGCCCGATCTGCTGCGCCCATTCACCGTTATAAACCTCGGCCAGCGTGCTGACCGCTTCGGCGCCGATGTTGTAGCCGGTGATGAACATCTCCGGCAGCACCAGGAGGTCGGCGCCTTTGGCCTCCATCGCCACCTGGTGCAGGCGATGCAGGTTGGCGACGGGATCCAGTGGCAACGGTGGACATTGGTAAACGGCTACGCGCATCGGGGAATCCTCTTACTCAGGCAGGGCGATAGGGCCGATGTCTTTGAACACATCACCCGGGCCCGGGTTCTCTTTATGTGTCGAGCCGCCAAAATGTTTCATGATGCCCCACACCGCGTTGAGTGATGTCTGCACCGCGCCTTCGACCCATGCCGGTGTCCACGAAACATCGTCGCCGGCGATGAAGATTCCGCGCTGCTCGGCCGGCATGTCGTCCTGCATGAAGTGCGCGTACATGCGCTGGTTGTAGCGGTAATGGCCGGGCAGGGCGCCTTTGAAGGCTCCGAGGAAATACGGATCGGCTTCCCACGACACAGTGATCGGATCACCGATGATGCGTGCGGCGATGTCGACTTTCGGGTAGATCTTTTTCAACGCGTTCAAGGCCAGTTCGACGCGTTTTTCCACCGGATGCGGGAGCATTTTCAACGCGTCGCTCATCCACGAGTACGACAGGCAGATCACCCCCGGCTTGTCGTCACCGTTGTCGAACAGATAGGTGCCACGGGTCAGGCGATCGGTGAGGGTCATGCTCATTACGTCGCGGCCGGTTTCCGGGTCTTTGTCCTTCCAGAATGGCCGGTCGACCATCACGAAGGTTTTTGATGACTGCATATAGCGCGTGCGGTCGAGGGCCATCCACATCTTCTGCGAAAACAGGGTTTCGTCGCATTCGATCTGCGTGGTCAGCAGCCAGCTTTGGCAAGTCGTCAGCACAGCGGCGTATTCACGGGTGTCACCGTTGTTGTCGGTAACGGCGAAACGGCCCTCCGGCGCGTGGGCAATTTTCTTCACACCGGATCGCGGCGCGCCACGGTGCAGGGATTTCAGGCTGGTGCCGGCCGGCCAATGTACGCAGCGTTCCGGCACATGACGCCAGATGCCTTGCGGCACCTGCTCGACGCCGCCGACTACCAGGTGCTGGTGATCGTCGCAATTGGTCATCACGACGCGGAAGATTTCCAGCATCGAATTGGGGAAGTCCGAATCCCAGCCGCCAGTGCCGAAGCCGACCTGGCCGAACACTTCACGGTGCTGGAACGACAGTTTGGCGAAGGCTTTCGAGGTGGCGACGAAGTCATAGAAGGTCCGGTCGTCCCATAGCGGCACCAACTTGTTCCACAGTTCTTTCAACCGCGGCACATCCCGGTCGCGAATGGCCTGCTGGATATCGGAAAACTGCGAACCGGCTTCCAGCGCATCCGCCCAGGCGTCGGCGACTTCCTGGAACAATGCAGGAAGATCCTTCAGGCTTTCGGCGTAATAGGTTTCGCCTTCCAGATCGATCACGGTGCTGCCCGAAGCGCCGGTCAGCGGGTTGGGGAAAGGCTTGGTCTCGAGGCCGAGCTTGTCGACGTAGTGATAAAACGCCGTGGAGGACACCGGAAAGCGCATACCGCCGAGTTCGGCGACGATGGCATCGGTGCCGTTGAAGGCCTGCGAGCGCAGACGGCCGCCGAGCTTTGACGCCTCGTACACCACCGGCTTCAAACCGAGTTTCATCAGTTCATACGCAGCCACCAGACCGGCGATGCCCGCGCCGACAATTGCCACTTCAGCGCCATGGTGCTCTTCAGGAATGCTGCCGAGACCCGCCGGATGCTCGATCCAGTCGTCAAACGCGAACGGAAAGTCCGGACCGAAAATGGTGACTGGTTTTTTCCCGTCTGCAGGATGGCGATTGTTCGTGTTCATGGCTGACCTTGTTGGCGACCCGACGCAGGATTCGCGTCTGAGTATAGGAAAAGATGCCAGCCATTCTAGGGAGCGTGGAGCGCGTTAATAAGACGCAATGTGTCGTCGTTTTGCCAGCTTAGCGATCAATATGACGAGCGGCGACTACACACCGACCAAAATGTGGCAGCGAGCCTGCTCGCGGAGAGGCTCTGAAATTCACCCGAGAACCTCGATCAAAACCTTAAACCGGCTGCCCCCGATCAATCTTGCTGCTCAAAATGATCGACGTCGTGGTCTTCTCCACCCCATCGACGCTGCCAATCTGATCCAGCAATTGGTCCAGTTGCTCCGGCGAATCAGTGCGCAACCATGCCACATAATCAAACTCGCCACTCACCGCACACAACTGCTGCACCTGCGCCATCGCACTCAAGCGCCGCAGCACATCCTTGCCGGAGCGTGGCTGCACCTTGATCCCGACGTAGGCCTGCAAGCCACCATCGACCACGCGCTGACCGAGGCGCACACCATAGCCGGTAATCACTTTGGCTTTTTCCAGCCGGGCCAGGCGCGACGTCACCGTAGTGCGAGCAATGCCTAGCTGACGGGCGAGCATGGCCACGCTTTCGCGAGCGTTGATTTGCAGCGCGGCGATCAGCTGGCGATCGATTTCGTCGAGGGTGGGGGGGCGGGTGTCTGGCAAGGGAGGCTCCATTGGCGTGGGGTCGGAGGGAGGCGCACTCTACAGGCAAACAACGATAGGCTTTTGCGCCATAGCAGAGTGGTCGCGGATGATTTTGCTGAAACAAATGTTCTGACAATTGATTTGACTTGTCTGCCCTGTTTCCCAAGAATGCCAACAAGAGCGCGAAATCTGCTGCCTTGCAGGGCATCAGCAGATGTAGGTACCTCAGCGATGCTGCAACATCGGTGTCAGGTGAGACCTCTTCATCCCATTTCCTGAGGATGCAAATATCAGGATTCAGATATTACGGGCAGCCCGATGGCTGCCCTTTTTTTCGTCCGTAAGAATGTACCGCTTATACAAAAGTTCGCCTTTTCGATGCCTGTTCATGGCTCTCGCCGGAGCGTGCATGAAATTCCAGAGAACGTGTCCATCGCGAATATCCACAACCACGAGCATGTCATTCTTCGCCTCATACGCATTGATGAATGCCACGCGGTGTCCGCCGTTATCGTAGCGGACTTTCCATATTTCAAAGGGTCCCGTTAAGGTATCGATAGCGTGTCGAACATAGCGCTCACGGGAGTCCGGCCGTTTCTCAACGATGTGGGCCAGTTTGTCTCTCGCAACCGCAACGTGCCCGATAGGCGTCAGGATAGTCACGGCCATGACTGACTCATCGATGAATCCAAAGTATTCCAAAAGTATTCCCAAGGCGCCTGCGGGATCGTCAGCCCTTTTTATTTCCTCGATTGCGGCTGATCGAAGTTCTTTCGAAAGCGTTCTCAAATCGGGTAGAGCAAGATCGATCCAGGTTGCTTGGTCGGCTGCTTCCTTTGTTGTTGGAGCAGCATTCGTGAGCATGGAAACGATCCTGGGCGGCGATGGCGTCAGGAGATTAATTGTTCGCAGGAAAGCCTAACAAGGCTGCAAACGTCCCGGAAAGATCGCTTCAGAATGTTCCTACAGAGAACTCGGCTATGTTCCGAGCGTCGAGCTTGGCAAGACTGAGAAATCATCAGCCCACAAAAAAGCCGCGCATTCGGCGCGGCTTTTCAATTTGGTGGGCCCACACGGACTCGAACCGTGGACCAAAGGATTATGAGTCCTCTGCTCTAACCAACTGAGCTATAGGCCCTCAGTAGGCCGCGGATTATAGCGACGGTTTCGCGGCTGTGCTATCCGAAAAATCCGATACGGTCACATGCAGAAACGTGGCGGCGAATTCGTCCGGTGGCAGCGGCAGGCTGACGATGTAGCCCTGGATCTGTTCACAACCTTCCGCGGCGAGGAATTGTTGTTGCGCCTGGGTTTCCACGCCTTCGGCAATCACCGTGAATTGCATGCTCCGCCCTAGCGCGATGATGGCGCGTACGATCGCCGCGTCGTGGGGATCGTCGGGCAGTCCGCGGACGAAAGACTGATCGATCTTGAGGATGTCCAACGGCAGGCGTTTGAGGTAGCTGAGCGAGGAGTAGCCGGTGCCGAAGTCGTCGATCGCCAGCTGTACGCCGAGGTGTTTGAGCTGGTGCAGCACCGCCAGCGCCTCTTCGGCCTGACTCATGATGAAATTCTCGGTAATTTCCAGTTGCAGTAAATCCGGCCTGAGGCGGTTTTCCTTGAGCAGTTGCTCGATGCGTACCAGCAGGTTCGGTTGACGCAGCTGCGCTCCGGCGAGGTTCACTGACAGCGGGCCGAGCGGTTGATAAATCCGGTTCCACTCGAACATCTGCCGGCATGCGGTTTCCAGCACCCAATCGCCGATCTGCAGGATCATGCCGTTCTCTTCGGCCAGAGGAATGAAGTGCTCGGGCGGCACTTCGCCGAAGGTCGGATGACGCCAGCGAATCAGTGCTTCGGCGCCCACCAGATTGTGGTCGACCAGGCTGATTTTCGGTTGATAGTAGAGAAACAGCTCGTCGCGCTCGATGGCGCGGCGCAGTTCGTGTTCCAGTGCTATGCGTTCGCTGGCCTGGGCGGTGAGGTCGCGGGTGTAGCTTTCGACGCGATTGCGTCCCTTGGCTTTGGAGCGGTACATCGCCGCGTCAGCGTTTTTCACCAGCGTCGCCACGTCGCAACCATCGCGTGGATAGAGGCTGGTGCCGATGCTGGCGCTGATGAAGAACTCGTGTTCGCCGGCCTGGAACGGCGCGCCGAAGCAGTTGAGCAGTTTCGTCGCGATGTTGTCGGCGTCGCTGGCTTGCTGCAAGCCCGGCAGCAAAATGATGAATTCGTCACCGCCCAATCGCGCGACGGTGTCGATATCTCGTAACTGTTCCTTCAAACGCACGGCGATGCCCTTGAGCAACAGGTCGCCCACCGGGTGGCCGAGGCTGTCGTTGATGTGCTTGAAGCGGTCCAGATCGAGAAACAGCACCGCGCCCTGGCCGCCATTTTCCTGTTGGCTGGTCAAGGCCATTTGCAGGCGACTTTCGAACAAAGTGCGATTGGGCAGGCCGGTCAGCGGGTCGTGGTGAGCCTGATAATCGAGCTTGGCCTGGGCGTGCTTGAGGCTGGAAATATCGGCGAATACCGCGACGAAGTGGGTGATGAACTTGTCGCGATTACGCACGGCGCTGATGGTCAGCCAGCTCGGGTACAGCTCGCCGTTCTTGCGCCGGTTGGAAATCTCGCCCTGCCAGTGTCCCTCGTCGGTCAATTGGTGCCACATCGCCGCGTAGAACGCGCTGTCATGCAGCCCAGACGCCAATAGCCTTGGCGTGTGGCCCAGCGCCTCGCTTTCGCTGTAGCCGGTGATTTCGGTGAAGGCGCGATTGACCGCGCTGATGTGTTGCTGGGTGTCGGTGATCAGTACACCTTCAGCGGTGCTTTCGAAAACCGTCGCCGCCTGCTGCAGTTTTTCCTGCATGAGATGGCGTTCGGTGATGTCGCGGGCGATGGTCAGCATGCAGTCTTCGTCGCCGATCGGCAGCGGGCGACTGGAGACTTCACACAGGCGAATCTGCCCGTCACTGCGACGGATATGGCAGGTGAAGTCGCGGACAAAACCGTCGCGGTGCAACAGGTCGAGCATCTGTTTGCGTTCGTTGAGGTTGACCCAGATCCCGAGATCCAGCGTTGAACGATCCACTGACATGGCGCTGTTGAAACCGGTGATGCGGCTGAAACCTTCGTTGACCTCCAACAACAGGCCGTCGCTTTGGCGCGACAGCAGCAAACCGTCCGGCGACGCATGAAAAGCCTTGGCAAACTTCTCTTCCGAGGTCTGCAGTTGCTGTTGGGTTTCCTTGAGCTGGCTGATGTCGCGCACCACGACCACCAGCGCCGGGGTGGTGTCGAGGTCGAAGGGTTCGGCGGAAATCAGCCCGGTGAATACCTGGCCGTTGTTGCGGCGAAAGGGCATCTCCAGATTACGAATGCTGCCAGCCTGCAAGCGCTGCAACAGGCCCGGGCCGACGCCGGGAATGCCCCAGATATTGAGGTGGGTGGCGGTTTGGCCGATCACGTCCTCGGCCCTGAGACCGATTTGTTCTTCGAAGGCCTCGTTGACCTCGAGCAAGCAGCCGTCGGACAGCCGCGCAATCACCAGAATGTCCGGACACTGTTCGAACACCGAAGCGAATTTCTGTTCCGACAGGCGCAGCGCCTCTTCAGTGCGCTTGATTTCGCTGATGTCGATCATCAAACCGCGCATCACCGGTTCGTGGCCATGCTCGATCAGACTGACAATGTCGCGCACCCACAGGCAGCGGCCGTCGGCGGTGATGACGCGATAGTCGACGATGTGATCGCGGCCCTGTCGCAGCGCTTCCTTGCAATAGTTCTGCGTGCGGGTCAGGTCGGCGGGGTGAATGATGTTGTGCCAGAAGCCCGGAATCAGCCAATGGGACTGTGGATAGCCGAGCAAGTCTTCGGCGTGAGGCGAGACATAGCTGTAGGTGAAGTCGCTCATCCGCGCTTCCCAGGCAATCGCCGACAAGCTTTCGACCAGGCCACGGTAGTGATATTCGCTGCTGCGCAATTCCTGCTCGAGGTCGATGCGCCGGGTGATTTCCGAGCTCAGGCGGCGGTTGATGCGAATCACCACGGCGAGGACGGTGATCAGCAGTAACAGACCGGGCAGGCCATACACCAGCAAGTCTGACCAGAACGAGCGATGGTCGAGCACATTGCCGACCCAATGCTCCTGGATGCTGCTGATTTCCGCCGGCGTCATGTCGGCAAGGACCTTGTCGAGAATCCCCACCAGCACCTTGTTGTCGCGGGGGACGGCCATCGCCAGTTGATAGCGATACGGGGTTTCGCCGCTGACGTAGAGGCCGTCGAGTTTGAGCTGGCGCAGGCTCCAGACGCTGGAAGCCAGGTCACCGACCACCGCGTCCACTTCATCAGTCGCCAGGGCTTGCAGCGCCGAACTGACGTTGGGCATGGCGACCAGATTCAGGTCGGGGTGGTGAGTGCGTAGTAGTTCGTGGGGGGCGTAGTTGTCCACCACGGCGATTTTCAGCCCATACAGGTCATCGAGTTTGCGCGGCTGGGCGCCGCCGACATGGGCGAGGATGACGATCGGAAAGTCGAGGTACGGCCGGGTGAATGACAGATAGTTCTGGCGTTCCGGCGTAGACATGATCCCCGGCAGCAAATCGATCTTGCCCTTCTTGACCTGCTCCAGCACCACCGTCCAGCTCACCGGTTCGATGGGCGTCAGCTTGATCGCCAGACGTTGACGGATCACGTCGATATAGTCGGCAGCCAGACCCTGATAACGGTTCTGGTCGTCGCGAAATTCGAAGGGCGGCCACGACGCATCGACACCCAGGCGCAAGTCAGGGTGAGCCGCCAGCCAGCTGCGTTCTTCATCGGTGAGAGTCAGCGCGTCAGCCGTGGCAGTGCAGATCATCAATGACAGCAGAAACAGCACGGGCGCCAGTCTGGGCATAACGCTCTCGTCGGGGCTTGGGGGGATTGTTTCGAGTGTAGACGGGGTATGGGGCGGGGAGGGTGGAGCGGGGAATTTAATCTGCCATGAAACAAAACCCCCGGCCTGGGCCGGGGGTTCTGGTATCACTCGTCGAGGAAGGAGCGCAGATGCTCGCTTCGCGTCGGGTGGCGCAGCTTGCGCAACGCCTTGGCTTCGATCTGACGGATCCGCTCACGCGTTACGTCAAACTGTTTGCCCACTTCTTCGAGCGTATGGTCGGTGTTCATGTCGATACCGAAGCGCATGCGCAATACCTTGGCTTCACGGGCAGTGAGGCCGGACAGTACTTCGCGAGTCGCTTCCTTCAGACTTTCCACCGTGGCGACATCGATTGGCGACTGCATGGTCGAGTCTTCGATGAAGTCGCCCAGATGGGAGTCTTCGTCATCACCGATCGGGGTTTCCATGGAGATCGGCTCTTTGGCGATCTTCAGTACCTTGCGGATCTTGTCCTCAGGCATTTCCATGCGTTCGCCCAGCTCCTCCGGGGTCGGTTCGCGACCCATTTCCTGCAGCATCTGCCGGGAAATACGGTTGAGCTTGTTGATCGTCTCGATCATGTGCACCGGGATACGAATGGTGCGGGCCTGGTCGGCGATCGAGCGAGTGATCGCCTGACGGATCCACCAGGTGGCATAAGTCGAGAACTTGTAACCACGACGGTATTCGAACTTGTCCACCGCTTTCATCAGACCGATGTTGC
>Ga0209676_1000793_pt1 | contig 41740 bp, 34 predicted proteins | sample AraplaCvi_mLB_r2_FD_184282 | JGI IMG/M metagenome (GOLD analysis project Ga0209676, IMG submission 184282) | Arabidopsis root microbial communities from North Carolina, USA - plate scrape MF_Cvi_mLB_r2 (SPAdes) (version 2) | ecosystem: Host-associated > Plants > Roots > Endosphere | place: USA... | reverse complement strand
TGCTGCACCCCGGCGACAAGCCCGGCCTCGGCGTCGACATCGACGAGGAACTGGCCGGCAAGTACGAGTACAAGCGCGCCTACCTGCCGGTGAATCGCCTGCAGGACGGGACCATGTTCAACTGGTAAAGCCAAATTGGCTTGACAACTGACGGGCGGCGGCAAGATTGGTCATGCCAACTTGCCGCCGTTCGACGTTCTGCGTCGTCGCGGCGTTCCAGAGATCTGACCCGTTCCGGCGGGTGTGACGAGCGACCGATGCGACAGCGTGCTTCTTTCTTCCTGACGGTGATTCTGGGGCTGAGCGCCTCAACCTTGGCTTCGGGTTCTTCCGTTTCGGCTTCTCCGCGGCAGGGGCCGCGCGGCCCGCTCTATGCCGGCGCCGTCGCGCCGATGAACCAGACCGTCGAGACTCGCCTGCTGCCGCAGACCGCCGTGCTGCTGGAAAAGCTGCTGGCCGAAAAGCGCGACATGACCCTGGACGGAGTCAAGGTCTTCGAGGCCGACGACAAGTTCCTGCCGGGCAAGATCGCCATCGGCCTGGCCTATCTGATCGTCGACACGCCGCGCACCGATCCGAAGTTCGCCCGCTACGTCGCCGCCTATCGCCAGATCGCCGACCTGACGGTGGACGACACCAACGACACCTGGGGCGTCTACTACTACTGCCAGGCCTTGCTGATGCTGCGCGACGCCGGCGTGCTGGACCAGGCGGTGTCGCCGGACACCCTGGCCAGGCTGAAGGTCAAGCTGGACTGGCGCCGGTTTGTCCGCGCCGACGACCTGACCCTGATCAGCCTGCCCAACAACTACTACGGCGTCGCTTTCAGCGTGGCGCGGCTGCGCTATCGCCTGGGCTGGGAAGACGCCAGCGCCAGCGAGGCCCTGCTGGGCAAGACGCTGGACCACTATCGCAAGTACTCCGGCGAATACGGCTTCGCCGACGAGACCGACGGCGACGGCCGGTTCGACCGCTACAGCGTGCTGCTGATCGGCGAGATCGCCCATCGCCTGATCGAGGCCGGCATGCCCGCCACGCCGGAGGTGCGCCAGTGGCTGCGCCGCTCGGTCGACCTGATGCTGCCCCGCCTGAACCTGCGCGGCGAAGGCTTCGAATATGGCCGCAGCATCGGGGCGTATGGCGAGACGGCCTTCCTCGAGGTGCTGACCGCGGCGGCCAAGCTGGACGTGCTGACGCCTCAGGAAAAGGCCATGGCCTACGCGTTCAGCTCGCGGGTGGCGGCTCGCTACATGGACTTCTGGTTCGATCCCCAGATGGGCTCGGTCGACATGTGGGCGCACGGCCGGCGGACGGACGCCTATCGCGGCAAGCACCGGATCCTGGGCGAGAACCTGAGCCTGGGCCGGCAGTACATCTACACCAGCGCGATCTGGAACCAGCTGGGCTTCAAGGACAAGGCGCCGGACGCCGGCTACGCGGCCTGGCTGGACAAGCTGCCCAAGCGGACGGTGACCTGGTTCGCCCGGGGCCGGAACGACCGGCTCGTCGTCACGGTGCGGGACGTTACTGGCGGGAAAGGGGGCCGCGTCATCGGCCTGCCGATCATCAATGGCGGCGAAGGCCAGCACATGAACACGCCCTACTATCCGATCCCGTTCTCGCCGGGGATGCTGCAGGGCGTGGCGGACGGAGTCTTCCCGCAGCTCCTGCCGCGCCTCACCCTGGCCGACGGCGCCCAGCTGGCCCCGCTGGCCTATGCCGCCCACGCCAAGGTGAGCGGGCAGGGGGCGCGGACGATCGTGACCTACGATCAGGACCGGCTGGACCGCCTGGGCCAGAAGGCCCCCGTGGCCGACGACCGTTTCAGCGTGAAGACCACCTATGTGCTTGAGCCCGGCCGTATCCGCCGTACGGACGTCTTCACGCCCAAGCCGGGCGTCTCCCGGGAAGAGGCGGCCGTGAAGACCGTGGACCTGGCCTTCGCCAGCTTCTCGGGCAAGGCGGTGACGCGGGGCGGCAGGACGACCTTCGGGGCGGGCGAGGTGACCGGCTTCGACGTGCAGGGCCTGGCGTGCTCGACGCGGGCGCTGGACGACGAGAAGGGCTATCGCAGCCCGACGGGGGCTATGACCGCCCTGACCCGCTGCACGGGCGGCGCGCCCGCAGGCAAGCCGATCACCGTGAGCTGGACGATCTCCTACAGATAGCGGGGCGAGTTGGCCGGGCCCACGCGGAAGGCGCACAGCTTGTTGCCGTCCAGGTCGCGGAAATAGGCGGTGTAGAAAGCCTGTGGACCGCCGCCGCGGCGCACGCCGGGACCGTCTTCGCACTGGGCGCCCAGGCCGATGGCCTTGTCGAGGTCGTTGCTGCCCACCAGGGCGTAGCCGATCATCGTGTCCTCCCAAGTCGTGAAATCCAGGGGAGGCTGATATGGCGCGCCGTCTTGACCCGTGAAAAACAGTCGTTTTGCCGGAGCTTTGTCGCATAGGTGACGGAAAGCTATTGAGGTGGCCTGATTGTCGTCAGTGCTTCGCGTTCATGATGTATTTCGATGGTTTATGAAGGCATTCCAGCAATGAATGTCGGGTTTACGACTGATAATCATTCTGGAAGTCGACCGTTTTTGTTCGCCATCCCCGAAATGGGGTGCTAATGTCTGCTAATCATCGGCACGACCTCTTCGAGCGCTGATGGCTGAGAGATGAAGCTTCGGCTTCTGCTCCCGCTCGTACGCAGGAGCTCGCACCATGCCCACCTATCTGTTTTATCCTAGACGTGCGGACGGCGTGTCCCTGACCTTCATAGCCGAAGCCGCCGAGGACGATGTCGACGCCTTGGGCCTGGCGGCCGAGATCGCGTCGGCCCACGAGTGCATCGGCGTCTTCGTGTGGGAGCCGGCGGCAGCCCCAGAGGGCAAGGACCGCTTCGTCGGCGAGGTCGATCGCCTGGGCGGCAAGGCCCTGCATCAACCTGCGCCGCACGTTGGAGCCGTCGCGACGGTCTAGGCGTTACCGGGCGATCCCAAGGAGGTCGCGCCGTGGACAAGCTGTTCGCCAAGTTCGCCAATGTCACCGCCAAGGCTACCGGCAGTCCGCCTGCCTTCCTGATCTGTGTGGCCCTGGTGCTGCTCTGGGCGGTGACGGGGCCGTTGTTCGGCTTCTCCGAGACCTGGCAGCTGGTCATCAACACCGGCACGACGATCGTCACCTTCCTGATGGTGTTCCTGATCCAGAACACCCAGAACCGCGATGGCATCGCCCTTCAGACCAAGCTGGACGAGCTGATCCGCGCCACCACCGACGCCGAGAACGAGTTCATCGGCATCGAGAAGCTGACCGACAAGGAGCTGGAGGCCATGCACGCGCACTGCAAGCAGCGGGCGGACCGCAGCATGCGGGCCTTCCAGCGCGCCGCCGCCGAGAAGGACGCTCGGGCGGCCAAGCAGGCGAAGGCGCGAAAGACGCCCGCGAAAGGCAAGAAGGAGCCTTCGGCGCGCGCCCAGGCCTCGCGACGCGTCAAGGCCCTGCAGGCCGGACACCCTCACTAGGCGTGTCAATATCAGACCTTCGTAGGGTGGACGTCAGACCTCGTCGGCGATAGCGGTAACATCCAGAGGCCCGTCCTAGAGCGCGCTTCAGGGGAGAAGAACCGCTTTGCCGAAGCTGAAAGCGCTGCGTTGGTGGATCATCGGCCTGGTGATGCTGGGCGCGATCGTCAACTACCTGACGCGCTCGACCATGGGCGTGGCTGCGCCGACGATCCTGAAGGATCTCGGGATTTCGGTGAAGGAATATTCCTGGATCACCAGCGCCTTCCAGGTCGGCATCATGCTGCAGCCGGTCTGCGGCTACGTGTTGGACACCCTGGGCCTGCGCACGGGTTTCGCGGTCTTCGCCGCCGCCTGGTCGCTGATCGCCATGGCTCACGGCCTGGCCAGCAACTGGCAGGGCTTCGCCGTGCTGCGCGGCCTGCTGGGCCTGGCCGAGGGCTCGGCGCAGCCGGCCGGCATGAAGGCCGTGGCGACCTGGTTCCCGGCCAAGGAACGCGGCTTCGCTGGCGGCATGTTCAATATCGGCGCGTCGCTGGGCTCGGTGCTGGCGCCGCCGCTGGTCGTGTGGGCTGCCCTGACCTGGAACTGGCGCGCGGCCTTCGTGCTCACCGGGGTGCTGGGCCTGGCCTGGGTCGCTCTGTGGCTGACCTTCTATCGGTCACCCGAGCAGCACCCCTCCCTGACCGATGACGAGCGCGCGCGCATCGCCGCGGGGCAGGAGGCGCACCTGACCGACGCCGGGACCCGGCCGTCGGTGATCTCGATCCTGAAGCAGGGCAAGTTCTGGGGCATCGCCCTGCCGCGCTTCCTGGCCGACCCGACGTGGGGGACGCTGTCGTTCTGGGTTCCGCTTTACCTGTCCCAGACGCGCGGCTTCGATCTCAAGCAGATCGCCATGTTCGCCTGGCTGCCGTTCGTGGCGGCGGACCTGGGCTGCCTGTTCGGGCCGCTGATCGCCCATTTTCTGCAGCAGCGCGGCGTGTCTCTGATCAACGCTCGCCGCTGGGCCTTCACGGTCGGCGCGGCCCTGATGACCGGCATGATGTTCGTCGGCCGGGTCGAGAGCCCCTACGCCGCCATCGCCCTGCTGTGCCTCGGCGGCTTCGCCCACCAGACCTTGTCGGTCACCGTCATCACCATGGCCTCGGACCTGTTCCGCCGCGACGAAGTCGCCACCGTGGCGGGGCTGGCCGGGATGATGGGCAATCTGGGCGTCCTGCTGTTCTCGCTGCTGATCGGCGGTCTGGTGACCAAGATCGGTTATGACCCGTTCTTCGTCGCCCTCGGCGTTCTCGACATCCTGGGGGCCGTCGTCCTCTGGACCTTCGTCAAGGACCGCATCGTCCCCAAGGCGGCCAATCCGTGAGCGTACCCGTGATCCGCAATCCCATCCTGCGCGGCTTCAATCCCGATCCCTCGATCGTGCGGGTGGGCGACGACTACTATATCGCGGTGTCGACCTTCGAGTGGTTCCCCGGCGTCCAGATCCATCACTCGCGCGACCTGAAGAACTGGCGCCTGCTGAGCCGGCCGCTGACTCGCGCCAGCCAGCTGAACATGCTGGGCGATCCCGACGGCTGCGGCCTGTGGGCGCCGTGCCTGACCCATGCCGACGGCAAGTTCTGGCTGATCTATACCGACGTGAAGCGCTATGGCCGAACCACGGTGGGCGGGGCGTCGGGCGCCAGCCTGCGCGACTTCCACAACTACCTGGTCACGGCCGACGCGATCGACGGCGAATGGTCTGATCCCATCCATCTGAACAGCTCCGGCTTCGATCCGTCGCTGTTCCATGACGACGATGGCAAGAAGTGGCTGGTCAACCAGCTGTGGGACCATCGGCCGGGCAAGAACCGCTTCGCCGGCATCGTGCTGCAGGAATATTCGCCCGCCGAGAGCCGCCTGATCGGCGAGCGCAGGGTGATCTTCGAGGGCACCACCGCCGGACTGACCGAGGCCCCGCATCTCTACAAGCGGGACGGCTGGTACTACCTGGTGACCGCCGAGGGCGGCACGGGCTGGAACCACACCATGACCATGGCCCGGTCGCGCACGATCGATGGCCCGTACGAACTGCACCCCGACGCCTATGTCCTGACGTCCCGCTACAAGCCGCACGCTGAGCTCCAGCGGGCAGGTCACGCCGACCTGGTCGAGACCCAGGATGGCGACACCTACGCCGTCTATCTGTGCGGACGTCCCCTGCCCAATCGCGGCCGTTGCGTGCTAGGCCGCGAGACGGCCATTCAGAGGCTGGTCTGGGGCGAGGACGGCTGGCCGCGCACCCTAGACGGCTCGGGCGACCCGACCCTGGAGACCCCCGCCCCGAGCCTGCCGGAGCAAGCCTGGCCCGTCGCGCCGGCGCGCGCGGACTTCGACGACCCCGAGCTGCCGATCGACTTCCAGTGGCTGCGAACGCCCTGGCCAGACGAGATCTTCAGCCTGACCGCCAAGCCGGGCTCGCTGCGCCTGTACGGCCGCGAGAGCGTCGGCAGCGTGTTCCGCCAGGCCCTGGTCGCCCGCCGCCAGCAGGACCTCTGCTATTCGGCCGCCACCGTGCTGGATTTCGAGCCGACGCACTTCCAGCAGGCTGCCGGGCTGATCTGCTACTACAACGGCGCCAAGCTGCACTATCTGCACGTCAGCCACGACGAGGAGGTCGGCAAGCATCTGCGGGTCATGACCTGCACGCCCGACAGCCCGCAGGCCGACAGCTTCACCACGCCGATCCCGCTGGCCGCTGGACCCGTCGAATTGCGCGTCGAGGTCGATTTCGAGCGCCTGCGCTTCGCCTTCCGACAGGGCGGGCAGGGGGGCTGGACCTGGCTGGAGGAGCTGTTCGACGCCTCGATCCTGTCCGACGAGGCCACCGCCCCCGGCGCGCCGAATTTCACCGGCGCCTTCGTCGGCATGGCCTGCCAGGACACAGCGGGCACCGCCGCGCCGGCCGACTTCGACTGGTTCGCGTACGAGGGGCGGGAATACCGAACTTAGATTATCTGGATTGAGTGAACGGCGTTCAGTCGTAAGCTCCCTGCCATCAAGCCGCCTCAGACGGCTCCAGGGAGAACGCCATGAACGCTCCTGTCACGATTTCCGAGCAAGACGCCGTCGACTACGCCGGCCTGACCGTCACCCCCGTTGGCCCAGTGCTGGGAGCCGAGATCTCCGGCCTGGACCTCACACAAGAGCTCAAGCCCGAGATCGTCGCGGCCATCCGCGCGGCCCTGCTGCGACACAAGGTGGTGTTCTTCCGCGACCAGGACATCAGCCACGAGGACCACGTTCGCTTCGGTCGCTATTTCGGCGACCTGGAGGGGCATCCGGTCACCGCCCACGTGCCGGGCTTTCCCGAGATCCTGCACATCGAGGCGGCCGACGGCATGAAGCTGCGCGAGGAGATCGTCCCGATCGTCCGCGCCGCCAACAAGTGGCACACCGACGTCACCTTCCGCGAGGCGCCGTCCATGGGCGGGGTGCTCAGGATGCGGCGCATGCCGCCGCTGGGCGGGGACACCCTGTTCGCCGACACCGCGGCCATCTACCGCGACCTGCCTCAGAAGCTGAAGGACCAGCTCCAAACCCTCACGGCCGAGCACGACATCATCCAGAGCTACGGCTATCGAGTCGACGAGGCCAAGCGGCAGGAGCTCAGGACGGCCTATCCGCCGATGGTCCATCCGGTGGTGCGCACGCATCCGGAGACCGGCGAGAAGCATCTGTTCGTCAACAAGGTCTTCACGACGAGGATCCTGGGCCTGCCCGAGGACGAGGCCAGGACGCTGCTGAACGAACTCTTGGATCGGGTGAAGGCGCCGGAATATCAGGTCCGCTTCCGCTGGACGCCGAACGCCATCGTGTTCTGGGACAATCGCGCCACCCAGCACTATGCCATTCTGGACTACTGGCCCCAGGAACGGACCGTCGAGCGCGTGACGATCAAGGGCGACAAGCCCTTCTGAAGACTCAGAAGATCAGGCGGCCAGCGGTGATCAGCAGGGCCCAGGCGCCCAAGGCGAAGCTCAGCGGCAGCACGCGGCGCATCATCGTGGCGGGGACGTCGATATTGAGCGCGACGGCTTTCAGGGACGGGACCGGCTGAACGTTCGCGATCGTCTTCATCTGTAGCCGTCCTTGGACCCAAGCGTTTCCAGCAAGAAGTGCGAAGCGAGATTCACAAGCGATTTTGGGTCGCACGATTTGATCGTGCGCTTCGTTTTGGGTTGGCTTGGCTTCGGTTTTAGGACCTGGGTCCGTGAAGCTCGGGCATGACCGGAGAAAGGTAACCGGCTGGACTTGCTTGACGCTGGCCCAGCCGGCCTTGCACAAAAAGGTGTCGGACGCGGTGGGGTGCGCCGAGTGACCAACTCATCGACGAGTCTGGCGCTTAAGGCAACGCTCCAGTCTGTCGCACCCTCTGCGACAAACGCGCGCAGATCCTTTTACGGCTTGGGATTCACGTCGTACCGACGCCGGGTTTCAGGACCCGGAAGGCGACGAAGACCATGCCGCCGGTGACGGTCAGGCACGCGGCCAGGAACAGCATGGGCGCCAGATTGCTGCCGGTGGCGTCGCGGATGATCGGCACGACATTCTGGGCGACGAAGCCGCCCAGATTCCCGACCGCATTGATCGCCGCGATGCCGGCCGCCGCGCGGGCTCCGGACAGGAAGGTCGGCGGCAGGCTCCAGAAGCCCGGCTGACCGGCGAAGATGGCCGGAGCGGCCACACAGAGCAGGGCGAACTTGGCCCAGGTCCCGGGCACCACCACGCTCAGCACCAGGGCGACGGCGGCCACTAGCGGCGGCCCCGCCACGTGCCAGACGGTGAAACCGCGCTTGGCCGCGTGGCGCGGGACGAGCCACAGGGCCGCGCCGACCAGGATCCAGGGAATGATGTTGATCATGCCGTTCAGGGTGTTGGACACGCCGAACGCCTTGACGATGGTCGGCAGCCAGTAGCTCAGCCCATACGCCCCCAGCGGCATGCCGACATACAGCAGGGCCAGGAGCAGTACGCGGGGGTCCAGGATCGCCTTCCAGGCGCCGGCGTGATTGATGTCCACGCCGCCGTGCTCCGCGGCCAGGGTCTGGGCCAGCCAGGCCTTCTGCTCGGGCTCGAGCCACGAAGCGTGCTCGGGGCCGTTGGGCAGCTTCCACAGGACGTAGGGGGTCATCAGCACGGCCGGCAGGCCGGTGGCCAGGAACACCCACTGCCAGCCGGCCAGGCCCGCCAGGCCGTGCAGGTCCAGCAGCGCCCCGCCGACCAGTGCGCCGACGGCGTTGGCCAGGGCCGAGGCGACCATGAACAGGCCGACCATCCGCGCCCGGTGGGCCTGTGGGAACCACAGGGTCAGGACATACAGAACCCCGGGAAAGAACCCGGCCTCTGTGACCCCCAAGAGGAAGCGCAGGATATAGAACATCGTGGCGTTCTGGGTGAAGCCCAGGGCCAGAGTGACCAGACCCCAGGTGAACATGATCCGCGCGAACCAGACCCGCGCGCCCACCCGGGCCAGGATCAGGTTGGACGGCGCCTCGAACAGGAAGTAGCCGATGAAGAATAGCGACGCGCCCAGGCCGTAGGCGGCCTCGGACAGGCCCAGCGCCTGGACCATCTCCAGCTTGGCGTACGAGACGTTCTGCCGATCGATATAGGCGATCAGGTACATCACGCAGAACAGCGGCATCAGCCGGGCGGTGACGCGGCGGACGGTGGGGACTTCCAAGGAAGCGACCTGGGGGCTCATGCGACGCTCACGGGGGTCAGGAGGGCGGCGGCGGGCGTTTCGCTCCAGCCGTCGGCAGTGATGGCGAAGGCCGCGCGCGCCCGGATGTCGTCGGACGAGGCGGCGACCATCAGCTCGATCCGGCCCTTCTGGATGCGCCACTTGCCGGCGTCCCAGAAGGCGCACTGGCGGGCCGAGAGCTTGAAGGTCACGCGCCGCGTCTCGCCGGGCTTCAGCGCCAGGCGGTGGAAGCCGCGCAACTCCTTGACCGGGCGGGCGACGGCGGCGACCGGGTCGCGCATGTAGAGCTGCACCACCTCGTCGGCGGCGACCTTACCGGTGTTGGTGACCGCTACGGTGACGGCGACCGCGCCGTCGGGCCCGATCTGCGCCTTGTCCACGGAGAGGTCCGAATAGGCAAAGGACGCGTAGCTCAGGCCATGGCCGAACGGATAGACCGGGCCGATGTCGACGTCGTGGTAGCGGGCGGTGTCTTGGGCTAGGTCCGGATTGGCCGGGCGGCCGGTCGGGAAGTGGGCGTAGCTATAGGGCAAGCTGCCCGACGAGCGCGGCAGTCCCATCGGCAGGCGACCGCCGGGCGAGGCCTCGCCCAGCAGGATGTCGGCCAGGGCCGGGCCGCTTTCCACTCCCAGCAGCCAGGTCATCAGCGACGCCGGGGCCTTGGCCAGCAGGTCGGGGATGGCCAGCGGGCGGCCGCCCATGACGATCAGCACGACGGGCTTGCCGGTGGCCAGCACGGCGTCGGCCAGGGCTTTCTGGCCGCCGGGCAGCGAGAGGTCAGAGCGGCTGCGGGACTCGGCGCTGTGGTCGAAGTCCTCGCCGACCACCAGCAGGGTGACGTCCGCGGCCTTGGCCGCCGCGACGGCCGCCGGGACGTCCGACAGGTCTTCGCTGCGCGGGGCCGCGCCGGGGGCGTAGGTCAGGCCGGGCAGGCGGGCCTTCAGGGCCGCGAGCAGGGTGACCGCGTCGGCCTCCTCGCCGCGGGCCTTCCACGAGCCGATGGCGCTGCGGGCGTCGTCGGCCAGGGCCCCGACCACGGCGACCTTGGCGGTCTTGGCCAAGGGCAGGACGCCGCCGTCGTTCTTCAGTAGCACCACGGCCTTGCGGGCCGCGTCGTGGGCGATGGCGCGGTGCGGGGCGCTGACCATGACGGTCTGCTCGCGCGCCACGTCGCCGAAGCGGTAGGGATCGTCGAACAGGCCAAGGCGCGCCTTGGTCAGCAGGATGTGGGTCACCGCCTGATCGATCAGCGGCAGGAGGCTCGGATCCTCGGCGACGGCGGTCTTCAGGTGCGCGGCGTAGACCCCGCCGGCCATGTCCATGTCGACGCCGGCCTTCAGGGCCAGGGCGGCGGCCTGGACGGGCGTCTCGGCGATGCCGTGGGCGACCAGTTCGGCGATGGCGTTCCAGTCGCTGACGACGATGCCGTCGAAGCCCCACTTCTGGCGCAGATGACCGCGCACCAGGGCGGCGTTGGCGGTGGTGGGGACACCCCCGATGTCGTTGAAGGCGGTCATGAAGCTGCCCGCGCCGGCGGCCTTGCCGGCCAGGAAGGGGGGCAGGATGACCTCGTTCAGCGTTCGCTCCGAGAGATCGGCGCTGTCGTAGTCGCGGCCGCCGGCCACCGCGCCATAGGCTCCGAAGTGCTTGACGCAGGCCAGCACCGTGTCCTTCCCGGCCAGATCCTTGGTCTGGAAGCCCTCGGTCTGGGCCACGCTCATCGCCGAGCCGAGGTAGGCGTCCTCACCGGCGCCCTCGACCACCCGGCCCCAGCGCGGATCGCGGGCGACGTCGACCATCGGGGCGAAGGTCCAGTGCAGGCCCGCCACGCTGGTCTCGATCGCGGCCATGCGGGCACAGGCGCGATAGGCGTCGGGGTCGAAGGTCGCGGCCATGGCCAGCGGCACGGGATAGAGGGTGCGGTAGCCGTGGACGACGTCGATGGCGAACAGCAGCGGAATCTTCAGTCGCGACTCCTCGACGGCCACCTTCTGCAGGTCGCGCAGGAACTGGGCGCCGGCCACGTGCAGATAGCTGCCGACGCCGCCCTTGCGGACCAGGTCCAGCGCCGCCGCGTCGATCTTGGAGTTCAGCGCCTTCTGCCGGCCGCCGGCCGGCTGGTGCATCTGGCCGATCTTCTCGTCCAGGGTCATGCGGGCCAGCAGGGCCTTGACCCGCTGAGCATGGGCCGGCGTGACCGGAGCCGCGCGGCCGGGGCGAGGCGCCAGCAGGGTGGTCGCCATGAGGGTGGTGGAGAGGGCCAGGCCGCCCGCCATCACATCGCGCCGCGTCGTCATGCCATCCCCATCCGTTCGCCTCTGCGGGCCTGCTGCTGGGATAGCGGTGTCAGAATGACGGGGCTACTCGAAACCATGCCCGCGCCCCTGCGACTTTGGTCGTAGAGCGCGGGCGGTTCGCAGGCTTATTTCCCGGCTTCCTTCTCCTTGTAGAAGCCTTGCAGGACGAAGAACGCCGGCTTGCGGCGGCCGGTCGGCGAGACCAGGCCCTTGCGGTTCCAGCCCTGCTGATAGATCGGATGCTGGCGGCGGGGGCTGCGGAAGTCCTTGAGGATCCAGGGCGACATGCCGCGCAGGCTGGGGACCTTGCGGGCCATGGCCAGGGTCTTCTCGTAGTACTTCTTCTGGAAGTCCTCGGAGAACTTGCGCATCAGCACAGGATCGCTGAAGCCGGCCAGGGCGTCGGCGCCGAATTCCGAGAACACCAGCGGCTTGTCGGTCGTTTTCCAGGCGATGCCGGGCAGGGCGTCCAGGGCGTCGTCGCTGTACCAGCCGTTGTAGGTGTTGGCCGACAGCACATCCAGCTTGTCGGCCAACGGGTCGTTCAGGCCCATGACGCCGTTCTTGCGGTCGGTCAGCAGGGCGGCGGTGACCAGTCGGCTGTCGTCCAGCGCCCGGACGTCGTCGACCAACTGGTACAGGAAGGTGTTGCGCGGGTCGGTGATCGGCGTCTCGTTGGCCACGCTCCACATGACGATCGAGGCGCGGTTGCGGTCGCGGCGGATGTTGTCGGCCAGCATGTCGCGCGCCAGCTTCAGGGTGCGCGGATTGCCGAAGTCGACCAGCCAGTAGACGGGGATCTCGGACCAGACCAAGAGGCCCATCTCGTCGGCGAGACGCGTGGTGACCTCGCTGTGCGGATAGTGGGCCAGGCGCACGAAGTTGCCGTGCAGGCCGTCCTTGACCTCGGCCAGCAGCGCGCGGGCCCCGGCCTCGGTGATGGTGCGGGCGGGATTGTCGCCGAACTCCTCCTCGTGCACCGAAATGCCGCGCAGGAAAATCGGCTTGCCGTTCAGCAGGATCTCGCTGCCCTTGGTCTCGATGGTGCGGAAGCCGACACGGTCGCTCAGCCTGTCCTCGCCCGTCTGGACGACGACGTCGTACAGCTTGGGCTTCTCGGGCGACCAGCGGGCCAGACTCCTGGGCGCGGCGACCGAGGCGTTCAGCAGCCCTTGGGCGTCGGTCTTGCCGGTGACGTCGAGACCCAGCTCGGCGACGCGGACATGGACCTCCTGGTTGGCCGCATTGGCGCCGTCCAGCTTCACGGTGGCGGCGATCTTGCCGTCCTTGGTCAGGCGCACCCAAGCTTCGTCGATGAAGGTCCCCGGCGTGATCACCAGCCGCATCGGCCGGGTGATGCCGCCATAGTTCTCCCAGTCGGTGATCGGCGGCGGCACGCCGTCGGCCTGGGGCGTGGAGTCGACGCCGACGGTCAGCTGGTTGTTGCTGGCCCGCAGGACATCGGTGACCTCGAGAGAGAAGGGCGTGAAGCCGCCCTCGTGCTCGCCGACCGCCTTGCCGTTCAGGAACACCTTGGCGGTGTAGTTGACCGCCTCGAAGCGCAGGAAGGCGCGCTGGCCGGGCTTCAGCGCCGGCGTGTCGAAGCGGCGCGTATACCACATCAGGCCCTGATAGTAGCGAAGAGTCGGGTCGTGGCCGATCCAGCCCTGGGGCAGCACCGCCGTCGGCGCGCGGTCCATGTCGTACTCGTACAAAGCGTTCGGCTTGGCCTTGGTCAGGGCGTCGACATCGACGTCGTCATAGCGGCGGTGGCCCGCGCCCGGCGCGCCGCGATGGAAACCGGCCTGACCGTCGCGATAGGGATCGACCGAGTAATGCCAGGTCCCCGACAGGTCCTGGCCGTCGCGGTTGTCGGCCCGGGTCAGGGTGGGCGACGACGCCTGCGCGCCCAGCGGCGCCAGCACGGCCATGGCGCAGACCGCGCCCACGAAAGCCCTCAATCCCATCATGTCCTCCACCGGCTCTTCGCCTTGTCGCGGAGGTTGAAGCATGACCAGTGGTCAGGGCGCAATCAAAATTGGTCATGCCAATTGTAAGAGGATTGCGGACAAAGAAAAGGCGGCCCGGTCACGAGAACCGGGCCGCCGCAGGTGGGGTCTTGTCGTCGAGCCTTAGAAGCTCTTGCGGACCGTCACACCGTAGGTGCGCGGAGCGTTCGGATAGCCGCTGTAGCTGCCGTCCTGGGCCACGGTCGGGAAGGTCGAGATCAGGCTGTTGTCGTTGGTCAGGTTACGCGCCCACAGCGCCACCTCGATCTGCTTGGCCGTGTTCGTGACGCCGAGGCTGGCGTTGATCACATTCTGGTCCCAGCTCGACAGGTTCGGCGGCGTGGTCTCGGTCAGCTGGGTCTTGCTGACATAGTCGTATTCCACGCGGGCATAGCCCTGATAGTCGCCGCCGAAGTCGTGGTTGATCGTCGCCGAGGTCGAGAACGACCACTTCGGGATGCCGGCCGGGGTATCGCCGGTCAGGTCGCGGAAGTTCGGACGACGGCCGGTGGTCGGGTCGACCGGGCAGCGGGTGGTGTCGTAGTTCACGCAGGCGGCGCCGGTGAAGCTGTCGTACTTGGGATCCAGGTACGTCAGGGCCGCCGTCAGGTTCAGCCAGTGGACCGGACGCCAGGCGCTGTCGAGTTCGAAGCCCTTCACGGACTCCTCGCCCGCATTGACCAGGCTGTAGCCCAGGCCGGTGAAGGCGTTGGACTGGAAGCCTTTGATCGACTGCTTGAACACCGCGATGTTGGCGTAGCCGCCCGGGAAGTTGGCCTTCACGCCCAGTTCGTAGACGTCGACGTTTTCCGGCTGGGCGGTGCGGCCCACGCCGTTGGCGTTCGGCGGACGGCTGTCGGACGAGAGGTTGTAGGCCCCGGCCTTCCAGCCCGTGGAGTAGCTGACATAGGCGTTGATGGCGCCGAAGTCGTAGGCGGCGCGCACGGCGTAGGTGACCTTGTCGCCCTTCAGTTCGCCGGACTCGCTGGCGTTCGGATAGTTGACCGGGCCGTGGGTGGGGTCGTTGCCGTAGAAGAACTGCAGGGCGCCCAGGGCGCTGTACAGGTTGCCCGGCAGGCCCAGGGCCGTGAACTGCGGCACCGCCGACAGGTTCAGCGACGAGAAGGGGTCCTTGAGGACGACGTTCGAGCGGGCTTTCTTGTCATCGTTCAGGTAGGCGAGGCCGCCGGTCAGGGTCAGCTTGTCGGTGACCTTGTAGTCGACCTGGCCGAACAGCGAGTACGACGTCTGCTTCATGTTGTAGTAGTCGTCGATGCCCTGGCCGGCCTGGAAGTAGGTCGAGCCGGGCTTGACCAGGGTCGGCGTCGCCAGGCTCTGCAGGAACTCCAGGGCGTAGAGGTTCGACTTGCCGGTCAGGGCCGGGCGGATCGCGGCGGGCAGGGCGCCCAGCAGGGCGGCCGGCACCTGGCCCGACAGGGCGTCGGCGAAGGCGCGGATGTCGCTGCCGTAGGTGATGGTCCGGCCCGTATCCAGCTTTTCGTTCTGGTAGAAGGCGCCGGCCAGCCAGTTCAGCGGGCCGTCGCCGTTCGAGGCCAGGCGGATTTCCTGGGTGAAGGTCTTGATGCTGTTGGCGGTGCGGTTGTTGGAGATGTCCGCGCCGGTGAAGTCGATGTCCTGGAACGAGGCGTTCTTCTGGTTCCGGTAGGCGGTGATCGCCGTCAGCTTGGCGAAGCCCAGGTCATGGTCGATCTGGCCCGAGACGCCCTTGCCCGACAGTTCGTTGTTCGGGTCGGTGTTGAAGATGACGTTGCGGTCGAAGACCTTGGTCGTGTCGCTGATCGGCTTCTTCAGGATGCTGCCGATCACCAGGGTGGCGGGGCCGTTCAGGATCGAGGAGACGGCGCAGCAGGTCTCATTGATCTTGTTGTAGTCGGCGATGATCCGGATCGAGGTCTTGTCGGTCGGCTCCCACAGCACGTCGCCGCGCACCGACCAGCGGTCGCGGTCGTTGACGTCGTTGCCGGTGGTCAGGTTGGTGAAGAAGCCGTCGCGCTTGTTCAGGCTGCCCGACAGGCGCACCGCCAGGGTGTCGCTGAGCGGGCCGGTGAAGGTGCCCTTGATCTGGCGGGTGTTGTAGTTGCCGACGGTGGCTTCCAGCTTACCGCCCGCCTCGAACTGGGGCTTCTTGGTGACGATGCTGATGGCGCCGGCCGACACGTTCTTGCCGAACAGGGTCGATTGCGGGCCGCGCAGCACTTCGATGCGCTCGACCTCGGGAAGGTCGTCCAGGGCGGCGGCCGAGCGGCTGCGATAGACGCCGTCGATGAACACGCCGACGGAGCTTTCGATGCCGTCGTTGCCGTTGCCGTTGCCGAAGCCGCGGATGACGAAGTTGGTCTGGCCGGTGGCGTTGAACTGCGAAACCTTCAGAGACGGCACGACCGACTGCAGGTCGATCAGGTCGCGGACCTGGGCGCGCTCGATCGTCTGCTGACCGGTGACGGCGACCGAGATCGGCACGTCCTGCAGGGTCTGTTCGCGCTTGGTGGCGGTGACGACGATCTCGGCGATCGAGTTGTTATCGGCGGCCGTGGTCTGGGCATAGGCCGGAGCGGCGATGGCGAGCGCCAGGGCCGACACCCCCAGCAGGTGGACGTTTCTCATGAATAACTCCCTGATTTTCTTTATTATCGGCCGCAAGTCTCCTCATCCCGGCTCGAGCAATCCCGGGTTTCTTTTGGAGGAGGGCGGACCTATTGACGTAGGGTAAGGGCGATCCTGGCAGGCCGGACGAACCGCAGAACGCGGTCGACTGGGCCCAGCCGTGGATGGAGACGCTTTGCGTCATGTTTCCGCCCCAGTACGGCGGTCTTGCATCCCGCTCGTAGCTAGCTGCGATTTTAATATGCTCTCGATATTCTAACGCAAGTTAGAATTTATCGGATTGATCCGGATCAGTTTCGGCGAGAGGCTTTGGATATCGGCGATCGCTCGGCGACAGAATCGAGCGGGCCGATCAGGGAGAGAGCACGGTTGTCGAAGGGGGAGCCGGCGGCGTTGGCGCCGAGGCCCGGGGCGGACGACCTCAGGCCGATGGCGCAAAGCCAGAAATCCGTGAAGAAGCGCGAGGCGATCCTGCGCGCGGCCATCAAGGTCATCAACGCCAAGGGCTTCGCCGCGGCCACCATGACCGAGATAGGCGCGGCCATCGATCTGCGCGACGCGGCGCTCTACTATTACTTCCCCAACAAGCAGGCCCTGGCCTTCGCCGGGCACCAGCGCTCGCTGGAGCGATTCGAGGCGATCCTGGCGATGGTCGAGGCGGCCGGCGGCACGGGGCTGTGCAAGCTGCGCCGTTTTCTTCGGGCCCTGCTGGACGACGCGGTGACCAACGGGCCGCAGCTCTATTTCGGCGACAGCTCGTACCTGGCCGACGACCAGCGCGCGGCCATCGAGGCCTGGTCGGCGCGGTTGGCCAAGCGGCTGGAGCGGTTCCTGGAGGAGGGCATGGCCGACGGCACGATCGCGGCCTGCGAGCCGTCGCTGGTCGTGCAGCTCCTGGTCGGCATGCTGATCTGGCTGACCAAGTGGACCCCGGCCACGCCGGGCCTGACCAACGAGCGCCTGCTGGAGGCGATCGAGACGACCGCGCTCCAGGGTCTGGCCAAGGCCTAGAGCCCGAGCTCGGCCCGGGCCTTTCTGGTCAGCTTGGCGGCGATCAGGCCGTGGGCGGTCTTCAGCCAGTCGGTAACCTCGTCGGCGTCCAGCTCGGCGAGATCGGCGAAGCGCAGCCACTTGGCCCGCGCCAGGTAGGGGGCGGGTGTCGCGCGACCGCTCTCGCTCAGCACCTCGAACGCCACGTCCGAGGCCTTGAACGAGAAGCCGCCGCCCTGGGTGACGCCGGCGCCCCGGACGGCGAACATCTTGCCGCCGACCTTGAAAACGTGGTCGTCGCCCCACTGGATCGAGAGCGTCGCGCCCGGCAGGGCCAGGCACGCCTTGTCGAAGGCTTCCGGGGTCATCGGGTCTATCCTTCGACGCCCAGGCCGATTGGGCAGACCACGCCCGTGCCGCCGATGCCGCAGTAGCCGTCCGGGTTCTTGGCCAGATACTGCTGGTGATAGTCCTCGGCGAAATAGGATGGGCCGGCGGCGGCGATCTCGGTGGTGATCGCGCCCAGGCCCCGGGCCGACAGGGCCTGCTGATAAGCCTCCTTCGACTCCACGGCCGCGGCGGCCTGGGCGTCATTGGTGACATAGATCCCCGAGCGGTACTGGGTGCCGATGTCGCCGCCCTGGCGCATGCCCTGCGTCGGGTCGTGGTTCTCCCAGAAGGTCTTCAGCAGGGCCTCATAGGTCACGGCCTTGGGATCGAAGACCACCAGCACGACTTCGGTGTGCCCGGTGCGGCCCGTGCAGACCTCCTCGTAGGTCGGATTCGGCGTGATCCCCGCCGCGTAGCCGGCGGCGGTGACGTAGACGCCCGGGACCTTCCAGAACATGCGCTCGACGCCCCAGAAACAGCCCATGGCCAGGATCGCCGTCTCCAGGCCGTCCGGATAGGGACCCTTCAGCGGGTGGCCGTTGACGAAGTGGACGTCAGCCGTCGGGAGCGGCTCGGGACGACCGGGCAGGGCCGTGTCGGCGGTGGGCATCTCGAGGGTTTTCTGCAGCAGCATGACGGGTCTTTCGGACGCGAGACTTTCTTGGCGGCCGTTATAGGCGCTCGTGTCGCGGGTTTCATCCGGGAACGCGCTTGCTACCGGCCGGTCCCTGAGTATATTGCGCGCCTTCCCGCGCCGGGGGTCTCAACCACCCCCGACTCGAGTGCGCTGGTGAGGTGGCCGAGTGGTTGAAGGCGCACGCCTGGAACGCGTGTATAGGGGAAACTCTATCGAGGGTTCGAATCCCTCTCTCACCGCCACCGCACGCGATAAGCGGTTGAAATATATGCGATAATTTCTAATTCGAAGTTTCGGTCCCATTTGTGGCCCTACTTTGTTTGGCCGCATAACGTTGGTTCGTGCGCTGTTGCGATCGAGACGAAAATGGTCGTGCGCAGGTGGTGGCGCTTCGGAGTTTCCCCGCTTCCGAGTGGCGCATTCAAGAATCAACGTAGCGTCGCTTTAAAATTGAGCTTTGCTGTGAGCGCTAGGGAATAACCTCTCTCCCCGCTCAAGGGGGATCGTGTTGGACAAATATGACATCGTCTTTGTCGGCGGCGGTCTGGCAGGATTGCTCGGGGCTCGGCGAGCTGCCGAAGGCGGAGCCCGCGTGGCTCTCGTCGATCATTCGGTGCTCGATGAGCAAGGTGCGCTGGGCGGGTTCGCTGCCTTCTCTGGCGCTAAATTCTCGCTTTTCCCAGCAGGGTCAGGCCTCTCGCCGATCGTGGGCGGTGAAGAAAAGCTCAAGTCTCTGTATAGCGACACCCTAGACTACTTAGCGACGGCGAGTTCTAAAATTCGCAGCGCGGTCGAAAGCTCGGGTGGAGAGAGATCTGTAAGCACGCATTTGAATCTTCGAGAATACGAATCGATCGTGCTCTCCCCGCTGGAAATTCAGGAACTCTTACAGGCTCTGACCCAGGGTCTCGCCCATGTCTCTTTGATTAGAAGTTCAGTCCAAAAAATACAAGTGGAAGGGCTTCGATCAATCCATGTCGAAATGAGTGGGCCAGCACGGGCAAGCCGCGGTCGTTCATCCGCATGACATCGGCCGCGGCGCGGGCGTGGCGCTCGATTGCGCGGTGCTGGTCGAACTTGCCGACCTCCCGCGCCGGCGCCGCCGGTTGACGCGCCGGGGTGATCGGCTTGAAGCCGTCGAACATCCCGCGCTGGCGCTGTGGCGGCTCCTTCGCCCGCATCGACGCCGGCACGTGGATGTCGCGCCGCTCGGCAAAGTCGCTGGCCATGTCCTTGGCCCGCTCGCGCGACAGCACGCGGGTCAGCTTGCCGAGATCCTCGAACTCGTCGCGGCCGTAGTGGATCTGCACGCTGTCGCGATGGCGCGAGAGGGCGACATAGGCGCCGTGGCGATCCATCCCCGGTGTCGCCAGAACATGGGTCCGATCGACGGTGACGCCCTGGCTTTTGTGGATGGTGGCCGCGTAGCCGTGATCGACCTGGGCGTAATCCTTCAGGTCGAAGACGACCGATCGGCCGGCATCGAGGCGCACCGTCATCTGCATCGGCGAGACCTGCTCGATCTCGCCGAGCATGCCGTTCTTCACCCCCAGCCCGCGATCGTTCTTCAGGAACATCAGCCGATCGCCGGTTGCGAACGACCGCTCGCCGCGCTCGGCCTTTACCGTCACGTCCTCGCCCAAGGCTTCGGCTTGGCGCAGCCGATCGCGCGCCGTCAGATTCAGCTCGCGCACCTCGTCGTTGGTGTGGGTGAGGATGATCCGGCTCTTGTTCGGCTCGGCCACGCGCTCACGATCCCAGCGCTCGACCAGATCCTCGCGCGCTTGGTCGCGGGTCTCGGCGGCGTGGACCATGCCGCGCGCGTCATAGGCCGCCAGCGCCTCGCCGGTCCGGCCCGTGGCCAACTGGCGGGTAGCGTCGCGTTGCCAGTCCTCATGCTGCCGGCGGACATGAGTGATCTCGACATTGGAATGACGTTCAGCGATCGACCGAAACGCCGCGCCGGCCTCGATGGCCTGGAGCTGCTCGGGATCGCCGACCAGCACCACCTTGGCCCTGGCCTTCTCGGCGGCCGACAGCAGGCGCTCCATCTGCCGCGAGCCGATCATGCCGGCCTCGTCGATCACCAGCACGTCGCGGGCGTCGAGCAACTCACGGTCTTTCGCCCACTGATGTTCAAGACTGGCGATGGTGCGCGAGGCAATGCCGGAGCCGCCTTCCAGGTTCTCGGCGGCGATGCCCGACAGGGCCAGGCCCTGGACGCGATAGCCGGCGTCCTCCCAGGCCTCGCGCGCCACGCCCAGCAGCGCCGACTTGCCCGTGCCGGCGTAGCCGACGACGATGCCAAGATCCCGCCTCTCAGTGACGTGTTCGAACGCCGCCTTCTGCTCTCCGGAAAGGACGAGGCCGCGCTGCGCGGCGCGCGCCAAGGCGCGACGCTGCTCTAGTTCAGTGACGCCATGTGCCCGGCGCTCCGCCATCACTTCGCTGGCGCGATGCAGCCGGTCCTCGACGGCGATCATGTCGCGGCTGGTGAAGCGGTCCTGGCCGCGCCCATCCTGGCCCAGCGCCACGATCTCGGGCGAGGCCTGCACCGCGCTCATGGCCCGGTCGAACTGCTCCTTGCCGTCCGAATGGCGATGGATGAACTTCGCCAGGTCGTAGCGCGTAAACGTCGCCTGCTGGTGGATGATCGCGTCAAGGGCGATACGCGGATCGGCGATGATCTTGTCGCCGTTCTCGCGGGCGATGCGGTGATGATCTTCGAGCCGCTTGGTCTCGACGCCTTCACCGGCCATGCGTCCAGCCGCTGGCCCGATCTTGTGCTGCGGCTCAAGGTCGATGCCCTGGTCTTCCAGGCTGCGGTGATCGATCCGCGCGTCGATGTCGAGCTGCGCCAGTCGCTCGTTAACGTGGTCGGCCCAGGCTTCGCGCCAGTGCTCGACCAGCTCGGTGCGGTTCCAGTCGCGGACCTTGGCGCCGAAGCCCTCCTCGCCCACTTCGCGCATCGACAACATGACGTGGGCGTGCGGTTTCGCCAGGCCATCAGGGCCTATGTCCCAATGCACATTGAGATCGGCGACCATGCCGCGATCGACCATCTCCCGCTGGACGAAGTCGCGGGCTAACTCGATGCCCTGTGCTTGGTCCATCTCGCGCGGGATGGCGAATTCGACCTCGCGCGAGAGCTGAGCGTCCTTGCGCTTTTCGCCGGCCTCAACGGTGTTCCACAGCGTGGCGCGGTCGGAAAGCTGCTCGGGCGCGCCGTCCGGCAGCATAATCTCCGAGTGGACGACACCGCTCTTGTTGGTGAAGTCATGGTCGCGATCTAGCCGCTCATCGTGCAGCCGACTGGCGGACCGATAGGCGGCCGAGGCCACGGCGCTGGCCCCGGTAGCGCGGCTGATGACTTTGACGCTGAAGTGGTAGATCGCCATGGCGACAGACCACTTACTATCCTGAGCGCACGTCGGCACGACGTATAAGCGCGCCCTCCCAAGAAAGAATCTCGGGAGGGACCGTGCTGTCCCAGTGTGTTCCGGCGACCTTAAAGCATTCCCGAACGCTCTGTTTTACGATCGGCGCATCATCCAAACCTGGAGACTTGGGATGCGAAAACCGAGAGACTTCGACGCCGAGCTAAAGAGCCTCGAAGACAAGGCCAAGACCCTGAAGGATCGCAAGGTTAGGCAGCTTGGCGAGTTGGTGATCGCCACCGGCGCCGACGCCCTCGACATCGATACTCTGGCCGGCGGACTGCTGGATCTGGCCGACGCCGGGAACGCCACCCGAAAGGAAGGCTGGAGGAAGCGCGGCGCTGGGTTCTTTCGTGGCGGGTCGAGCGCCCCTGCGTCTAGCGCTGGCGGCGACCAATGACGCTGAGCGCCGGGTCAAGGCCGCGCGCCATCGGCTGGAAGCGCGGCGAGCCAGAACCGATACGCGGGCGTGGGTGGTGAAACGGCGGGAGCGCACCCGCCATCTGATCGAGTTGGGCGGCCTGGTGCAGAAGGCCGGCCTCGTCGATCTCACCCGCGACGATCTCGCCGCGCTCTACGGTGCGTTCCTGAGCCTAGCGGCCATCCTCAAAGCTGATGACGCCGAGCACACCCTGGCGCTCTGGCGGCGTGGCGGAAAGCGGGCGTTCGAGAACGAAGTCGGTTCTGATGGGGTGTAATGATGAGATATCCCCTCAAACTCTGAGAGGATGTTGTGGCGTCGTCAGGACCGGGCCGCAGAACCACCGTTTGACCGGCCGAAAGCGGCGCTGGCGTTGACGTGCGCCGTCGACCCTCAGATGACGTTCGATGCGACGGCTGTCGATGCGCCGCCACTGAGCTGCGGCAGGCGGTCCTGGTGATCGCTGAAAGCAACGAGGCGTCAGGTAAGATCACCACGCCGCATCATGCGTGGCCTTTACGAGTAGGTCTCCATCCTTAGGCAAGAGAAACCCAGCGGCGACATTGTCGCGGATACTCCGTGCGACCGCATGCCGATAGACCGCGAGGCTAGGATACAGCTTACGCAACGTCGGCAGATCAAACGGCAAGAAGTATCCCTGTGAACGGCAGGGTGCCGCGCCGCCATTCCTTCCAACATTCAGGCCGATTGGCGCCGCGACGTCGGGGAGCCGGATGCCGCCCTGAGCCACGCCTTGGGCGTCGCGCTGCAAGCGGCCCTCGACGTCGAGCTGGCGCACGAGACGCGGGGCGATCGGAATAGGTGCGCCACCTCGCGACCAAGCGACGAGTCGGTCTAGGCCGGCCGCCTCGATGAGGTAGGTCGGCGTTGCCGTCCCGATCGCTGCAATCGTGCACTGAGGAGCGATCGTCGCCTGAACGGAGGTTCCGAGATCGCGCAATTGCACCGGCTCGCGCGCCGCGCGCAGATGGCGATCCACATGCGACGAGCCAGCTACCTCCCATTGCCGAAAATGAGCAGAATCATCGGGCTGGTTCTCGGCGTCGGAACTTGCTGCATCTCCCTCCGCGACGATGCGCAGCACCGGTGCCGGCGTGGTAGGATCGATCTTAGCGCCTGTGGCCGAGATCAGCAGGAAACCATCGATGGTCCGCTCGCGCGCCAAGCCGGAGTTGATGAAGCCAGCTAACCAGATGGCGCTCTGCGATTGGCCGCTGGCGATCACGGTCCTCGGCTTTAGGTCGCCGAGCAGACTGGCGGCACCGCGACCGCGCAGATCCGCTGCGATCTGCCTAAAGATATCCAGTGACAGCGGTTCCTGCGCCATAGCTCCGTCGTGCTCGATCCGCAGGTCGCCATATCGCGCAGGACTCCAGGTCCGCAGCGCGTCCACGCCACCGAAGCCTTGGGCGGACACTCCGATCCATGCGTAGCCCGAAGCAATTAGGTGGTCTTGAAGCGCTAACCACACATTGTCGGCGTCGAAGCCGTTTGAATCGTTGAGCCATTCGATCAGGACCACGCCGTTGAAACGTTCGGAGCGATCGGGCCGCCTGACCAGCACGCGTGTTTTGAATGCCTTCGGAGCGCCCGTAGCGATCGCGGTCTCGCCAGGCGAGGAGCCATATGGCGTCGAAAGGGGTGTCGCCTGGCCAGAGACGAAAACCTCCTGCTCAATAAAGCCCTCGAAGGCCAGATCGCGATCAGCGGCGAAGAAGGGGTAAAGCCGACTAGGACTCCCTGGCGCCGCTTCAGTCGCGACAGGTGTCCACACCAAACCCTGCGCCCGCGCGCTTCCGGTTGACAGGACTAGGGCGCAGACGGCGAACGCGGCGTGAAGGAGGTTGGGGCGCATGCGCTCCAAGGTCCAGAATTCCGCTCGCCCAGCAAGTGGGGGCGCGGTGACGGGCACCGAATATCGAGAGGCCGGTTTGCGATCAGACGTCAGCTTCCGCTATCTCCCTTATTGCCGTTGATCATGTTGGTGCTCGCGGAAACTCGAAGAGCCGACCTTCGCTCGGAGACAAGACGCCCTGGATCGCTTGGTGGAACAAGGGCCGGACGGGCTGGCGCGCGTCAAGGGCGCGCCCTGCGGGCGCGTCGCGGAGCGACGGCGAAGCCGCCCTTGACCCGCACCATCCCGCCCGGCAGAGGCTCTCCAAGCGCTCCAGGGCGAGCACCGACCGTTCCGGTCCTGGCTCCCGCAGGTTGGGGTGGGCAGGGGGGGCGAAAGGGGCGTGGCTAGCGTTTGCAAACGGGCGCTCCGCAGTTTGGGCAGCGCGCGGTGCGCAGTTCTTCCATCGTCGCCTTGAAGAGGCCGTAGCCGTCGCCTTGCTGATGGACCATGACCCTCAGGGCAACTTCCAGCTTGGCGGCGACCCCGTGCATGTCGGTGGCGCGGACAGCGGGAAGAGCCTCAAGCCATGTCTCACGCTGCTCGAACAGCGGCTCAAGCTGCTTGTCGATGGCGTCCATCTCCTCGGAGGGCAACAGCTCCCCGCGTTCCTCGGGAGTCATGCGCTCCCACCGCTTCTGCCGCACCAGGATGGTCTCCAAGTCAGACCAGCGCAGACCCAGGCGATCGATTTCCGCGTCGAGTGCCATCCACTCGGCGCAGCGGGCTACGGCGGTGTCCGCGAGTGCGCTGCCGCCGGCGCCGGCAGCGACAGGTGCGGCGCTGGCGGCGCCGATCACGACACGCCGCGACACGGCGAATGGCCCCTTGTCATCAGACATTGGGATGCTCCGCTTGTGAGGGTTTTGGGTGGGGGCGGGCGCGCTCGATCAGGTCGATAGTGCGCGAGATTTCGTAGAGCGCGTCGGCCAAGTGCGCCTGGACGTCGGCGGCGGAGAGACCGAGGTGGCGTGCGATCAGCGCGTAGTCGAGCGCCTTGATACGGCTGAGGAGGAGAACGTCACGTCTTTCTTGGCGAAGGCGCAAGACCGTGTAGGACATGACCTGCTGGCTGTTGTGCGGATCGAAGGTCCGTCCCCACCAGAGATCGGGATATCGCCAGCGCCACCACTGGCTGACGACAAGGGGCCACGGCAGGCGAAGACGGCCCATCACGCTGCGCCCTCCTCGCTGGAATCACGCCGCCTTGCAGCCTCGGCAACGGCGACGATCAGGTCGCGGACTGTCGCGCAGGCCTCAGGCCAACAGACCGGCGCAATGGCGTCCGGCGACATCTCCGAGATGGCGTGAACCTTGTAGTACGGGCTCAAAAGCGCGGCGAGTTCGGGGAGCTTGGCGGGAGCGCCGGTGAAGCCTGCCCGCCTCGCGCATCGGAGCGCTTTGACGAGATCGTGCCTGAGATAGACGCGGTTCCAGTCATCGCTGATTCCTCGGTCGAGCAGGTACGCCTTCAGCGCCAGTTCGATGGCGATGGCCAGGAAGTAGCGGGCGCCTTCATGGTGTCGCGTCAGCACCGCCTCGGCGCCTCGGTGGAAGCCAGCGGCGTTACGGCGAAACGTCGCCGCAAGAATGCGGTCGGCGCTGTCCCGTCGTCGCGGGACGCGGCGGGTCACTTTCCACCGGAGAAGGTGGCAAGGTCGCGGACGGCGCGGGTGATCAAGCCGTGCGCTTCGGGGTGGTCTTCCACGAAGACCAGGCGCGCCGCTACCGACAGGTTGGCGATGACGGCCTCGACGCTCCTTGCTGGCTTTGGCCGCATGGCCTTGAGGAGGGCATGTCCCTCGACCTCCAGCACATCGAGCCGCGCGTCGATTTCGGCGAGCCTGGCGCCTTTGGGGATTTCGGCCTGCTGGGCGGGCGTGAGTTTGTACCAACTGCGGTGGGTGATCAGCCAGCCTTCCAGCGTGCCCCATTCAAGCTGGAGGCGGCGCTGTTCAGCGTCGATGACGAGCCAGCGCCTACAGACTTCAATGGATTGATCTGCGGAAGCGGGAACTTGATCTGGTCTAGGCGCCAACGGCGCCGCCGTTACTCCCGCGAGCATGCTTCGGCGAGAGACATGGGTGTGCCCTCCATCGCCAGCCTGATCAGTTCGAGAATACCGAACGCTCATGGTTGCCTCCATAACCGATATCGCTTATACATAAGCGATATCGGTTATGTCAATTTTCCGAAGATGGCTGCGGTGATTGGGTTGGAAGGCGCTTCGTCACCCGATAGGCATGAGCCTATGGGACGCCCCGCGCTTGGATTGAAGCAGACGACGGTCAGGTTGCCGGTTGAAACCGTGCGCCGTATCGAGGCGCTGCTAGGTCCTCACCAGCTTGCCGCATTCATTCGCGAAGCCGTCGAGAACGAACTGCGGCGGCGCGAGGAGCGCCGCTAGTCCGGCGCCAGGACGACATAGGTGGCGCCAGCGCGCAGCCAGCGTCACCAAGGTGCGTTCTCACCTTCGCTAGAGGCGCCTAGGGCCTGTCTTTGTTTCCCAGAGTACGATCTGGCCCCGCGAGGCCTTGCCGCCAGCGGCAAGCAATCCAATTCTGGCCCATCGAATGCCTTCAGATCCCAGTCTGTGGAGCTTTAAACGATGGCCGACCCCGACCGCATTGTCCGCCTCAAGACCGTGCTGGCGCGCACGGGCCTTAGCCGATCGACCCTTTATCGGAAGATCGGCGAGGGCACTTTCCCTCGCCAAGTTCCAATCAGCGTCCACGGTGCGGGATGGCACGAGTCCGCTATCAACCGTTGGATCGCCGATCCCGCTAACTACCGCCCCGACGTCGGCTAACCGTGGCGCAAGGCTACGACCTTCACGCTCTTCGGAGTGAAGCAGTAGCCAGCCCACGCTTCCATCAGCTTACGGCGCTTCTCGAACAGGTCGCCACGCCGGTAGGCGGCCTCCGCCTTGTTGGCGATGGTATGGGCCAAGGCCATCTCGCAAACCTCGTGCGAGAACCCCGTCGTCTCTGAGGCCCAATCGCGGAACGTTGACCGAAAGCCGTGTACGGTGATGTCGCTTTTCATTCTCCGCAGCAGCATCGCCATGGCCATAGAGGACAAGGGTGACGCCAAAGTCGCGCCTGGGAACACATGACCGACCGATCCGGCCTCAAGTCGCTCGGCGATGATCTTCATCGCGCGGCTTGAGAGGGGAACGCGATGTTCGCGGCCGGCCTTCATGCGAGCGGCTGGCACCGCCCAGATCTCCTTCTGAAGATCGAACTCATCCCACGTCGCGCCCAGCACCTCACCCGATCTCGCGCCGGTTAGAATCAAGAACTCCAAAGCGCGGGCTGCAACCGCGCTGCGCGTGCGGAGATTGGCCATAAACTCGGGCATGAGATCGTAGGGCAATGCCGCATGATGCCCGCGCTTCAATCGCTGTCGCTTGGGCAGGAGCTGGTTCAAATGGCCCCGCCACCGCGCCGGGTTCTCGCCAGTGCGAAGTCCCTTAGCCTTCGCCGCATCCAAGACGTTCTCGATCCGCCCGCGCAGGCGCTCAGCCGTTTCAGGCGTGCGGGTCCACAGCGGTTGCAGAACGTCCAGAACGTCTTGTGTGGTGATGTCGTTGACCGGGCGCTCTCGGATCGGCGCGGCGTATTTGGTCAGCGTCATCTTCCATTGGGCCGCGTGCTTGGCGTTGCGCCATGAAGGCTGCATGGCTTCGACATAGGCGTCGGCGCAGGCGCCAAAGGTCTGGACCTTGTCATCCCTGGCGCGCTCGACCTTGGGGTCGGCCCCCGCCGCCAGCATTGCGCGTAAGGTTGCCGCTTCAGTGCGAGCGTCTGCCAGGGAAAGATCGCGACGGCCTCCAAGGCCGAGCTCAATGCGCTTACCGGCTCGCGTGTACATGAAGACCCATCGCCGACGCCCGCTCTCGTCGATGGACAGATAGAGGCCGCCACCGTCGGAATGGCGGCCTGGCTTGCTGAGCTTCGCGGCTTGAATCGCGGTCAGTTTGTGAAGTGAACGTCCCATGCCAAGCCTCCAGCTTAGTTCGGCCCCACTATTCAACAGACGCACGGTCCCACTTGCGGGCAACCTCGGTCTGTCGCACCAGCGAAGCTCGCCGAATTTCATTTTCGGCCCCACTTCGGGTCCCACTTTCGGTCCCATTTTGTACTCAGGATCGGGTGGGTAGTTGAAGGACAGAGTGACGCGGACGTGAAAAATAGTCCATTTAAATCAACGTGATAATGGGGCCTTATGGGATGCCGTGATGCGGTATGGGAATACTGGTTTGGCGGACTCTCTCACCGCCACTACTCCCGAGCTTTCCTGACCTTCAAGCCAGCGGCGCCAACGCGCCAACGGCTTCGCTTCGGCTGGCGTCGGGCTGTGCTTTTGGAAATGCAATTCTGAATTGACTCTGGTGCGCTGAAACGCAAGGCTAAGCTTGTGTAGAGTTCGTTGCGCTCGTTTAGCGAGAGCGCGGCCGTTGCTTGGTTCGCGTGGAGTAGCCCGCGAGTGCGCGGGTCGACTGACCTTAGCTCCAGACCTGCTGGGACATCAGATGGCGACTTTCGAGACCCCGCTACGGGCGGGCCGCTCGCTGGCGGCCGCGCGGCCGCCGGCCATCGCTGATCTGGCCGGCGCCTTGGAAATCAACAGACCCCGGGGGATCGTTCATGCCGACTAAGCGCCATGTGCCTTATCTGCTCGCGCTGCACCGCCATCGTCCGCTGGCGATGTGGCTGTTGCTGCTGTTCGTGATCCTGATCGCGATCCTGAACTCCACGCGGCTGACGCCCAGCTTCCAGTGGATCTGGGTCTGGACCCTGGTCCTGGTGACGGTCAGCCTGATGATCATCGGCGGGGCGGTGAACGGGCGCCTGGAGGGAGTGCTGATCGACAGCCGCAATCGGGTCAGCCTGTCGAAGTTCCAGATGGTGCTGTGGACCATCGTGGTGATCTCGGCGCTGATCACCGGCGCCGCGCTGAACCTCTTTCACAAGGTCGCCGACCCTCTGAAGGTCGTGCTGCCGACCGAGCTGCTGTTCGCCATGGGCATTTCGGCGGGATCCTTCGTGGCCACGCCGACCTTGCTGGGGATGAAGGCCGACCAGGCCACATCGACGGCGTCCCTGGAGGCCACCTCCGAGCGCCTGAACCTGTCGGCCGACGAGACCAGCGCCACGGGCCGGGTGTTCAAACTGACCTCGCCGCAGCTGGCGTCGTGGACCGACATGTTCCGCGGCGACGACGTCGCCAACGCCGCCTCGGCCGACCTCAGCAAGGTCCAGCAGTTCGCCATCACCCTGCTGCTGATCGGCGTCTACTGCGCCGACCTGTGGGCCGCCTTCGCCGGCAAGACCTTCCCAAAAATGCCGCTCCTGTCGCCCAGCTTCGTCATGCTGATGGGCATCAGTCACGCGTCGTACCTGGCCTACAAGGCCGCGCCGCACGGCTCGCCCAAGACCGAGGACGACGGTCGCGATCCTCGCCTGAATGCGGTGGGCTGACATGGCCGAACAAACCTATGCCGTGAAGGCCAACCGCCTGAACCTGCGCCGCGAGCCGGGGCTGGAAGCGGGCATCCTGGCGGTCCTCAACAAGGGACAGACCGTCGCCGTGCAGGACGGCCTGTCCGAGGACTGGTGGAAGGTGCGCCCGACCGGGTCGCCGCTGGAAGGCTATGTCGCCCGACGCTATCTGGCCCAGCTGAGCCTGGCGCCATCGCCCGTGCCGAGAGAGGCGAATGCGGCGCTCTGGTCCGCTACCGAGACGCACAAGGGGCGGGTGGCCTACAAGCTCGGCGCCAAGCACAGCAGCCAGGGGCGGATCGACTGTTCCGGCTGGGTGGCCGAGATCACGCGGGCGGCGTTCGACGCCGTCAACGCCGCGGCCAGGCCCGAAGTGGTGTTCGATCGTTCGGACTACGCGGCGCTGGAGACCCACTCCGACGGCATCATCTCCCAGATCGAGGGGCGGACCGGCTTGGCGCTGCATGGCGCGGCGGTGGTCGCCTCGGCGCTGCGCGAAGGCATGCTGATCGGCTGCAATTTCGGGGAGCACAGCTGGGAGCAGAATACGCCGCCGCGGGTCTATGGCGTCGACCACATCGTGCAGGTGATCCGCTCGCCAGGGACCGGCGAGCTGTGGATCAGCCAGAGTTCCTCCAGCGGCGGGGGCGTGAACAGCCTGTTGCTGGCCGACTGGCTCAAGGGCGTGGCGGCGTTGGCCCAGACCGGCCGGCTGCACGCGGTGGATCCCTTCCTGATGGCGGACCGCAACGGCGAGTACCTGCGCCTGGTCGGCGAGACCGCCGGCCTGGAGCCGCCGCCCCAGGCCGCGACCCCGGCATTCCTGGCTCCGGCGTCGACGTGGGCTGGGCCGCCGACGATCTCCGACGACGCCTGGAACCTGATCGTCGAGTTCGAGACGGGCGGCCGGAATGCCTATGAGCGGAAGTACATCCATCCGGTGTGGCCGGGAGCCAGTTCAGGCGTCACCATCGGCATCGGCCATGACCTGGCGTTCACCACGCCTGAGGCCTTCGATCGTAATTGGGCCGCCCTGCCACTGGACGCGCGCACGCGCCTGAAGGCCACGATCGGCCTGACCAGATCGGCGGCCAAGGCCGCCATACCGGGGCTTTCCGACATCGTCGTGCCGTGGGTGGTGGCCGAGGCCGTGTATCGGTCCGTCGATCTTCCCGCCACGATCGCTAAGACCCATGCCGCCTTGCCCAATTGCGACCAGCTGTCGGGCGACTGTTTCGGCGTGCTGGTTTCGCTGACGTTCAATCGTGGCGCTGACTACACCTCGGTGGGAAAGCCGATCGGAGCCTCCGACAGCCGCGCCGAGATGCGCGCCATCCGTCTGGCCATGGCGGACAGGAACTTCGCCGCCATCCCGGCTCTGCTGCGGTCGATGATCCGGGTCTGGCGCAACACGGACGTCGAGGCGGGGCTGACCCGGCGGCGCGAGGCCGAGGCCGCGCTCTTCGAGAAGGGGCTGCGCGAAAGCGTCACCGTGGCGCCGTCCCTGGCCCATGCGCCGGAGGCGTCGCTGGTGTCCGAGGTCGCCCAGGCGTCCACGCCGGACGAGGCTTGGAGCAACACCACCCAGGAGGAGGCGGTCGCCAAGGCCTCGGCGGCGCCGGACGACGCGGCCGAACACCAGGCCGACATCCTGGCGCGCTCGCAGGTCATCTGGGCCAGCGACGCCAAGGCGATCGACTATGCGCATCTCCAGTCGGTCCAACCGCCGGGCGGGCGCTTCGCCTTCCGCGCCGACGATCTGGAGGCCTTGGCGCGACTGAACGATTTCGTTCTCGACACCCAGGCCCCGATCCTGTTCGGCCTGCGCGGCTGCGGCCTGATCCAGGCCAGCGACGGCTTCCAGGACGAGGCGATCCTGCTGGATCGCAGGCCGGACCATCAGTCGGCGCGCTGCGTGATGGGCGTATGGGACCGGGCGGCGGGCAAGATCGCCGTCTTTCCGGCTTCGACCGTGCCCAACGCCAAGGCCGTCGTGGGTTGGACCCGCACGCACGAGGCGGGCAACATGCTGCCGACAGGGCTGTATCGCTACATAACCGGCGAGCATAACGGCAAGCCCGGCTGCTTCGTCCTGCGCAAGACCCCGAGCGAGCGGCGTGTCGTCGTCGTGCGGCGCTCGTCGAACGATTTGCGCTACGAGCGGACGGACATGTTCGACGTCTGCGCGCCGGGGGATAACATCCATCCCACCTTCTACGGCGGCCCGGACAACTTCAGCTCCGTCGGCTGCCAGGTCGTGGTCGGCTCGGCGACCCCGGGCGGCGTGCACTCCGGTCCCTGGGCGAAGTTCCGCGCCGCCGCCGGCCTGCCAGCCCGAGGAGCGGCGTCCGGCTCGCCTTATCTCTACATGCTGCTGACGGGCGCCGAGGCGCTGCTGGCGTCCGGGCTGCGCCGTCGAGGATTGGCCAGCGACGCTCCGGAATGGCGCGCGCTGCGCCGGCTGCGATTTGGCTCGAGCGGCGAGGCGGTGCTGAAGCTGCAGCAACGCCTCGCTCTGTCCGGTCCCGATGGCAGCTTCGGACCCAACACCTCATCCTGGCTGCACAAGCTGCAGGCCGAGCGGTTCGAAGGCAATTGCGACGGCGTCTACTCGCCGGCGCTGGACGAATATCTCGAGTGGCGAATTCTCTGAGTGCGGGCGGGCTGGGCGCGGACCGGAAGGCATTGCAGCGCAGCTCTGAATTGACTGCTTCCGAGATTATCGCCGAGATGGCGTGATGTGCGCGCCGATCTTTGGGGGGATAGGCCATGGCGGACCGTCTGCAGCGCGACGAAATCAACGATGTTTCCGCGCGCTATGTAGTCTTCCCGGGGGTGCTGCGCGCCTTCGAGACAACCCCGCGGCAGCCGATCATCATCGAGCTCGACCTTGATTTTCCCACGGGAAGACGGGGCGCCGCCGGCCGGGTCGCGAGCAAGCTGCGCATGCTGGCGCGTACAGATCCGGAGCTGCGGTTCGACGCCGAGGGCAGCCGCCACCATGTCTTCGCCAGTCTCACCCGAGACCAGCTGAACGCGCTGCTCGAGATGAATGGACGCGGCCGGGCGCGCGCCATCTACAAGATCTGGCCGGATCGCGAGCTGCAGCCGTTCCTCGATCGCTCCGTGCGCACCATCAAGGGTGACGCCTGTCTGCGGTCGTTCGGCTCGGACGGCGCCGGCATCGTCTGGGCCATCGCCGACAGCGGCATAGACGGCCAGCATCCGCACTTCGAGGAACACAAGAATCTGGATGCCCCCGGAGACGGCGTTTCGTCAGGCCAGGGCGCGCGAGCATCCAAGGACGAAAGGCTGCGGCACATGGACTTCACCGGCGGCGACCAGCCGCTGGTCGACCTCTATGGCCACGGAACCCATGTGGCGGGCATCATCGCGGGCGTAACGCCGGCGCGCTACCTGCAGGCGGATCCGACCCAGACCTTGGCGTTCAAGGTCGTTCGCGAGCGCGACGAGCAGGATGTCGTGAGCTATGGCGTCGTCGGCTGCATCCGCGCCTTCCAGGGCGTTTCGCCCAAGACCAAGCTCCTGAGCCTCAAGGTGCTGAAAGACAACGGCAAGGGGCGGGAAAGCGCCTTGCTGTCCGCGCTCGACCATGTCGCTCGCACGAACGACGACGGGCGTTGGCTTCGGATTCACGGCCTGAATCTCAGCCTGGGTTATCCCTTCGACGCCGAGTGGTTCGCCGCTGGCCACAGTCCCCTCTGCGTGGCGGTGAATCGCCTGGTGAAGCAGGGCGTGATCGTGGTGGTGGCCGCCGGCAACGATGGCTCGGCCATGATCCAGCCCGAACTGGCGGCCAGCAGTCGGCGTGTGGGGCTGGATCAGTCCATCAGCGACCCCGGCAACGCCGAACTGGCCATCACCGTCGGATCGACGCACGGGGACCAGCCTCACACCTACGGGGTGTCCTACTTCTCCTCGAGAGGTCCCACGGCCGACGGTCGCGACAAGCCCGATCTGGTGGCGCCAGGCGAACGCATCGTTTCCTGCGCCTCCTCTGGAGCGCTCGACCGACTGCGCGAGGACGAGGGATTCGCCGACCATAAGCAGTCGAACGTGGCGGGGGCGGTCTACTACCGCGAGGAAAGCGGAACCAGCATGGCCGCGCCCCACGTTTCGGGCGCGATCGCCGCCTTCCTGTCGGTGCGCGGCGAGTTCCTGGGTCAGCCCGAGCGGGTCAAGGACATCTTCCTCAGGAGCGCCACCGACCTGGGCCGCCGCCGAGACTTTCAAGGCGCGGGCCTCATCGATCTCATGCGCGCCATGCAATCCGTCTAGAACAGGAGACGCCAGTGCTCACGCTTTCCGGGCTTCCCTACATCCGGCTGAGATTCAACAAGGATGGCCATCTGGCGGACGGCGCGCCGTCGACCTATGCCCCGAGCGCGGCGGTCACCGATCTGATCGTGATGTCTCACGGCTGGCACCAGGATCCCGACGACGCGGAGGTGATGTACGGGAAGATGCTCGAGCACTTCCAAGCGGAGGGCGGTGCGGCGGGGCCGGGGCGCAAGTACGGTGTCATCGGCATCTTCTGGCCGTCCGACCAGTTTCGCGACGATCTCTCTCAGGAGGTTGTCGCGGTGCTGGGCGATCAGCCCGGCGCGGCCAGCGCCGCCGCCGGCCAGCCGGTGGATCTCGACAAGCTGAAAGCGCGCGCCAAGGCGATCGCGGACCTGCTTGGGGTCGATCCGGACACCCTGAGCCGGCAGGCCGTCCGCGCCGCCGACCTCAGGAGCCAGGGCGACGCGAACAACATGGTGACGCTCCTGCGCGGGGCGGTCGGAACGTCCGGCGACCAGGACCTCGCCGCGGAGCATGGCGCGATCCTCGACTCCGACACCGACGGATGGGCGCTGGTGCAGCAGCTGCAGAGCAGCGGCGCCACTCAGGGAGACGCCGTGGCGGACGGCGGCGCCCAGGCGATCGACCCGGAGCAGGCGACAGGCAGCGCGCTGGGAATCTTCGGCGGCGTCGCCGCGGCCGTGGCGACGGTCCTCAATCAGTTCGCCTATTTCGAGCTCAAGAAGCGGGCAGGCCTCGTAGGGCAGTCATTGGGCGGTCTGCTCGACAGCGGCGATCTTGGGCACGTCGAGAGGCTGCATTTCGTCGGCCACAGCTTCGGCGCCCGACTGGTCACCGCGGCCGCTTCGGTCATGACGGCGCGCGCGCCCTACAGCCTGACGCTCGTCCAGGCCGCCTTCTCGCACAACGCCTTTGGCGAGAAGATCAAGGGCAATGTGAACGGCGCCTTCCGCAATGTGGTCGCCAATAACCGGTTCCATCAGCGGATCGTGGTCAGCCACACCTGGAACGACCACGCGGTCGGCCTCCTGTACGCCATCGCCTCACGGGCTTCGGGCGATATCGCCAAGGGCGTCTTCCGGGTTACGCCGACCTTTGGCGGGCAGGACGACATTCACGGCGCGATGGGCGCGAACGGGCCTCAGAAGCTCCAGACGGTCTCGGCCCATGCGCGCGACTACGACGGCGCGGCCGGCCTGTCGCTCGGCGCGGGCATACACAGCCTGAAGTGCGACTTCATCAAGGGCCACAACGATATTCGCACCGCTCAGGTAGGGCGGCTGCTCAAGGCCGCCTTCGCCTGAACCGCGCTTGGCGGGCGGGCTCAGCGCGCGGGCGGGGAGGCGCTACGCGCTGAGCGACACCGAGCTGGCTCTCCCGGATCGGCCGGGCGACCACTGGCCCGACGCCCTGGCGAGGACGCCGAGAAGACCCTCTACGAGGCGCGCTTCAGGATCAGCGTCGCCACCGCGCGAGGCGGAACGACCAGGCCGGCCACGGGCTGGGCGCGATGCTGGGCGTCGGTGACGATCATACGGCTCGACCAACCCGCCGGCGGCGCCAGGCGGCGTGGCGACAGCCCGCCGTTGACGTGGACCAGCACCAGGTCCCTGCCGTCGGGCGACAGCGCCCCGACGGTGTCCAGGTCGTCGATCGGAACCAGCCGGTAGCCGGGGCGGATGAAGCGGCTGAACTGAGCCATCACCCAGTACCGGCGCGTCACGTGGATCGTGTGCGGACCCTTAGGTGGGGCGCGGTAGTCGGCCTTGATCAACCCCCAGTTCGAGCCCTTGCCGCCGTCGCGCGCGCTGAGGTTCTCCACCGCCTGCCAGAACACCCAGGCGGCGGGTTCCAGGCGCTTGAGGTCCATCACCACGTGTTCGGCGAAAGCCAGCGGCGAGGCCATGCCCTCGAAGTCCTCCGGATCCTTGTCCAGCGGAGTGTCATTCTCGGACATCCAGAGGCGGATGCCCGAGGCGCGGGCCACGTCGCGCACGCCGGTCTGGTTCACCGTCCCGTAGCTGTGGACGTTCAGCTGGCCGATCGCGGCGCGAACCTCACGCGGATAGGCGGCCCAGTCGGCCAGGAAGAGGTGCGAGTTGGTCTCGTCCGGCGCGCTGACCACTGTCTTCAGGCCCCGCGCCTTCAGGGCCGCGTCGGTCGCCAGGATCATCTGGCCCTGGCGCTCAGGACTCCAGTGCGCGCCCTCCTGGGTATTGGCCGCGAACCAGTAGTCGGTGTTGGGTTCGTTGACCGGCGACAGGGTGCGGAAGGCGATGCCGTGGCGGCGCTGCAGTTCGTCGACGGCGCGGGCCAGATAGGCGGCGAACGGACCCTCCTGGCCAGGGAGCAGGTTGTCGTCGGTTCCTTTCTCGGCCCCAGAGACCTTGCCACTGACCGTCATGAACCAGGGCGGAGAGTTGGAGAACGCTTCGAAGATCGGGGCGCGCACGCGGGTCTTGATGGCGTCAAGCCACCAGCGCTGGCTGGCGTCGGCCGACCAGTCCCACATCGCCGGGTCTTCGGGTTTCCACCAGCCGGCGCCGGTCGCGTTCGGCGGCTGGCGCCAGAAGCCGGGCAAGGCCGCGCCGGGGCGAAGGTAGGGTTTGGTCTCGGGGCTGTCGCCGCCGCCGATGTTGTAGCGTGCGATGGTCCAGCCCAGGCCTTCGGGGCCGTACAGCAGGTCGGCCAGCCGCTCGCGATCGGCGTCCGGCCAGCCGCCGGTGACGTTGGCGAACCAGGCCAAGGCCGTCCCCCAGCCCTCGAACACCGTGCCGATGCGCGAGAGGTCGGGACGCAGGGCGACCGACACTGCCGGCGCCTGAGCGCGGGCCAGGGCAGGGACGGCAACGGCCAGGCCCGCGGCGGCCAGCAGGGCGCGTCGCGATGGCGTAACGGGCGGAGCGGTCTTGGTCATGCGGTCATCCTGGACGTGTTAGCGGTCACACTTGTCTGACAACGCTGTTTCAACCCCGCAACAGTTCGAGGCTGATTCTACGAGTGGATCGAAGCTTCGGCGGCATGGCGTGCAACCTTGGGCTCTTCTTTTCGGGCGCGAAAAAGGCCGAAAAGTCGGTGATTTAGCCTAGATTTCCCACATCTTGGGCTCTCCGCTTCAGGCGTGCAGACCTGTGGTCGAGCTTGGCGCGTTCACACTCAATCCTGCGATGTCCTGAGAAATCATACTTGTATGATAAATGGTAGCGTAATATGTCGGACATGAAACCGCGTTCCGAAATGAAGCGCGGTCGTAAAAAACATTACGCGAGGAGGAAGTCTCATGAGGACCATGCAGGTGGGATTGATGGTAGGCGCGTCGGTCTTGGCGCTGGGGCTCGCGGCTCCGGCCATGGCCCAGACGGCGGCTCCCCAGGACGACACGGTTTCGGAAGTGGTGGTCACGGGCGTGCGGGAAAGTCTGCGCTCGGCCCAGGCGATCAAGCGTAGCGCCGACCAGATCGTCGACTCGGTCCAGGCCCAGGACATCGGCAAGCTGCCGGACGCCAACACGACCGAGGCCCTTCAACGCATCACCGGCGTGCAGATCCAGCGCCGCTACGGTGAAGGCGCTACCGACTTCGATCACCGCACCCAGCCGGCCGTCACCGTGCGCGGCCTGACGCAGGTGCAGAACTTCCTCGACGGCCGCGCCGTCTATTCGGCTTCGGGCGGCCGGGCGTTCGACCTGGAAGGCGTGCCGCCGGAACTGCTGTCGGGCATCGACGTCTACAAGAACGCGCCCGCCAACATCATCGAGGGCGGCGTCGGTGGCGCGGTGAACCTGCGCACCCGCAAGCCCTTCGACGCCTCGGGCCGCGTGCTCAGCGCCACCGTGCGCGGCAACTACTACGACCGCGTCGGCAAGGACGGCGGCTCGATCTCCGGCCTGTACAGCAACCGCTGGGACACCGCGGCCGGCGAGATGGGCTTCCTGATCAACGCCGTGCTCAGCAAGAGCCACTATCGCCAGGACGGCCTGCTGGCCGGTCCGTTCGACACCGTTCCGGCCGGCTCGATCGCCGGCGCCCCGGCCAACGCCCAGGTGCCGTACGGCTTCGAGATCTACGACGACACGGGCGACCGCAAGCGCCTGGGCATCGCCACCGCCTTCCAGTGGAAGCCCAGCGACGACCTGCTGATCACGGCCCAGTACCAGCGCACCAAGTATTGGTTCAACCGGACCGGGGCCTACTATTACGACTTCAACAACCGCTCGAACGTGCGGAATTCCGCCGGCGTGGTGACCAGCTACGGCACCGACCCGCTGCCGGGCGCGGCCTTCAGCTTCAACGGCGAGGGCTATGCGACCAAGGGCTCGCTGCAGAACCAGACCTTCGAGACCGGCCGCTATGACCAGCAGCTGTGGAGCCAGAGCCAGAACTTCACCCTGAACGCCGCCTGGCGGGTCAGCGACAAGCTGAAGGCCAATTTCGACGCCCAGTACCTGAAGTCGTACTACAACGCCGACCGCAACGGTCACGTCCTGTCGCTGTACACCCAGGCTGGCCAGACGGGCCTGACCACGCCGCACAAGACGATCGTCGACTTCGACCTGACCGGCAAATATCCCAGGTTCGAGGTTCGCGATCCGACCCTGCTGAACAATCCGGCCAACTACACTACGCCGTACATCGCCGACTCGCTGCAGCGGAACGACGCGGAGACCCTCGCCCTGACCGGTGACTTCGAATACGACTTCGAGGGCGGCTTCTTCGACAAGCTGCGCGGCGGCGCGCGCTATTCGGACAACAAGATCGACCTGCGCGGCACCTGGCACGGGGTCTGCGTGACCTCGCTGGGCGCGGATCCGAACTGCTCGGCTCCGGCCGGCACGCCGCTGGTTCCGCTGTCGGCTCACCCGCAACTGTCGATGAAGGGCCCTTCGAAGAACTGGTTCGACGGCAACACGGTCAAGGGCGGCCTGCTCTATCCGGCTTTCCCGTCGGGCGACGGCGTCTGGGCCCAGACCAAGGCGCTGTACGCGCTGCTGGGCGCGACGACGAAGGACAACTTCACCCCCGGCGACCTGAACAGCCAGACTGAGAAGACCTACACCGGCTGGGCCGTCGCCGACTACGACACTCAGATCGGCGGCGTCGCCATCGATGGCGGCATCGGCGTGCGGGTGATCAAGACCGAGGCCACCTCGACGGGCACCCAGTTCAATTCGGACGGCACCTCGAAGGCGATCGACGTCGACAACAGCTACACGCGGGTGCTGCCCAGCTTCAACCTGCGGGCCAAGCTGACCGACACCCTGCAGGCGCGCCTGGCCTATTCGAAGGGCCTGGCCCGACCGAACTTCGACCAGCTGTCGACCAACCTGACGCTGAACAACCCCAACCAGGTGAATCCGGTCACCGGCCACCCCAGCGCCAGCTCGGGGAACCCGGCCCTGCACCCGATCGAGTCGGACAACTATGACCTCACGGCCGAGTGGTACTTCTCCAGCACCGGCTCGCTGACGGCGGGCGTCTTCTACAAGAAGGTCGACGGCTTCCTGGCCGGCGGCACGGTGACGGGCACCTATAACGGCGTGGTCTACGACGTCGGCACGGTGGTCAATTCGGGCAAGGGCACGGTCAAGGGCGTTGAGGTCGGCTACCAGCAGTTCTTCGACTTCCTGCCGGGCCTGCTCAGCGGCCTGGGCGTGCAGGCCAACTACACCTATGTCGACAGCAGCGTGAGCAATCCGTTCGCCACGGCGGGCTCCAGCATTCCGACCCAGGTGCCGCTCGAGAAGCTGTCCAAGAACAGCTACAACCTCGTCGGCCTGTACGAGAAGGGCCCGGTCAGCGCCCGCGTCGCCTACAACTGGCGCTCGGCCTATCTGGACCAGACGACGGGCAGCGGCGCCAACGGCATCCCGCAGTACGCCAAGCCGTACGCCTCGCTGGACGCCTCGATCAGCTACGACGTCAACGACCACGTCGCGGTGTCGTTCGACGCGGTGAACCTGAACAACCGCATGAACGTCCTCTACATCGGCACGCCCGCCGCGCCGCTGCAGTACCAGCTGAACGACCGTCGCTACGGCTTCGCCGTGCGGGTGACCTACTAGACCTCCCCTGGGCTCGCCGGCGTGGCGCGCGTCGCCGCGCCGGCGTCTTTTTGTCAGGTTCTCCATGACCCAGGCTTCCGAGACCTCGGCCGCCGCGCCGTCCGTTAAGGGCGGCGCGCTTTCGCATATCGTGATCGTCGGCGGCGGGGCGGCCGGCTGGATGGCCGCTGCGGCGCTGTCTCGCGTGCTGGGTCCGCGCGGGCCGGCCATCACCCTGGTCGAGTCCGAGGAAATCGGCATCGTCGGCGTGGGCGAGGCGACCATCCCGCCGATCCGGGCCTTCAACGCCCTGATCGGGCTGGACGAGGCGACCTTCGTCCGTGAGACGCAGGGCACCTTCAAGCTGGGCATCGAGTTCGTCGACTGGACGCGCCTGGGCCACAGCTACTTCCATCCGTTCGGCGTCTACGGTCACGACTTCGGCGTCGCGCCCTTCGAGGCGGTATGGCGCAGCCTGCACCGCGCCGGCCAGGCCCAGCCGCTCAACGCCTATTCCGTCTGCGCCCGCGCCGCCGCCCAGGGCCGCTTCGCGCCGATCCCGCAGAGCGCCAATGGCCCGCCGCCGATGGGCTACGCCTTTCATTTCGACGCGGGACTCTATGCCCGCCTGCTGCGCACCCATGCCGAAGCCGCCGGCGTCGTCCGTCGCGAGGGCAAGGTCGTCGACGTCGCCCTGCGCGGCGCGGACGGGTTCGTCGAGGCCGTCACCCTGGAGAGCGGCGAGCGGATCGCCGGTGACCTCTTCATCGACTGTTCGGGCTTTCGCGCCCTGCTGCTGGGCCAGGCCCTGGGGACGGGGTTCGAGGACTGGTCGCGGTGGCTGCCCAACGATCGCGCCCTGGCCGTGCCGTCGGCCAATGTCGGGCCGCCCACGCCCTTCACCCGCTCGACCGCGCGCGAGGCCGGCTGGCAGTGGCGCATCCCGCTGCAGCACCGGACGGGCAACGGCTATGTCTTTTCCAGCGCCCACGTCTCGGTCGACGAAGCGCGGGCGACCTTGCTGTCGGGCCTCGACGGCGAGCCGCTGGCCGAGCCGCGCCTGCTGAGCTTCCAGGCCGGCCGCCGCCAGGCCTGCTGGGTCAGGAACGTGGTGGCCCTGGGCCTGGCCTCGGGCTTCCTGGAGCCGCTGGAGTCGACCAGCATCCACCTGATCCAGGCCGGCATCGCGCGGCTGCTGGAAATGTTGCCGACCAAGGCCTTCGAGCCCGCCGACGCGCGGCGTTACAACCGGCTGATGGCGGCCGACTTCGAGAACGTCCGCGACTTTCTGGTGCTGCACTTCCACGTCACCCAGCGCGACGACACGGCCTACTGGCGGGACCTGCGGGCCATGAACCTGCCCGACAGCCTGGCCGAGCGGCTGGCCGTCCACCGCGCTACCGGCCGGATTTTCCGCGAGACCGACGAGCTCTTCACCAAGACCAGTTGGTTGGCCGTGCTGGACGGGCAGGAGGCCGAGGTCGTGGGCGAGGACCCGCTGGCCTTGTCGGTGTCGCGCGAGATGGCCGCCGCGCGCCTGGCCAGGATCGCCGAATTGGCCGGCGAGACCGTGGCCCGCATGCCCGGCCATGCCGACTTCATCGCCGCGCACTGCCAAGCAAAGGCGTTGACGCAGGCCTGATCCTAATTGTCTGATAAATGAAAAGCCGGGCGCGATCCGGGTGGGAGGATGCGTATGAAGAAGGTTCTGCTGGCCGGCGTGGCCTGGCTGGGTGTCGCGGGCGCGGCGGCCGCGGAGGGACCGCAGGTCCAGCTGGTGCAGGTGGACGCCTCGCGGCCGGACTGGGAGAACCCGGCGGTGTTCGCGCGCGGCAAGCTGGCGGCCTCGGCGACGCACTTCCCGTTCGAGAGCCGTGAGGCGGCCCTGG
>Ga0209676_1000790_pt1 | contig 41824 bp, 33 predicted proteins | sample AraplaCvi_mLB_r2_FD_184282 | JGI IMG/M metagenome (GOLD analysis project Ga0209676, IMG submission 184282) | Arabidopsis root microbial communities from North Carolina, USA - plate scrape MF_Cvi_mLB_r2 (SPAdes) (version 2) | ecosystem: Host-associated > Plants > Roots > Endosphere | place: USA... | reverse complement strand
CCCCCCTCAGGCTTGGTCCTAGGATACTCTAGGGCAAACAGGGGTCGGCACGCAGCCTCCGCGCGCATGCCAAAGGGGGAAAGCATGGGAATCCAAACCGGCTGGCTCGCGCCGCCGGCCGCTATCGGCGGTATCGATCATCTCGGCACGCAAACGCCTTGCCAACTCGTGTACGCGCAGCTCGTGCCCGGTATCACAATGTCACGGATCGCGCGCGCTATTACTCGCTGTATCCGTGGGTGATCTGGTCGTACGAGCAACGCTTCAAGGGTGCCGACTCCGCACACTTCGTGCAGCACTTCCGGCGCGCAGATTTCCTGCTCACGCTCATCGCCGAGCGCCATGCGCGCGGGCTGGATGAACCGGACTTCCTGCATGGCGCCGCGATGGCAGGGCGCTCGCAACTGGCGAACGCCACGAAGCAGTTGCAGGAAGCCGGCGCCATCGATCTCGACACGTTCGCGACACGCGAGGACGTGCCGAGTCGTTATTTCAAGCAGACGCTCGGCGGCCTCGGCCAGTATTACGTCGGCACACTCGCCGAACTGTCGTTACTGAATACCGAGAAGCGTGACTGGGTGCGCTACACGGCTACTCTGGGCCTGCCGCTGGCCCAAGCGGTCGAGGAAATCGTGCCCTCCGATCACTTTTGGAAGGTGGTTGCTTCCGGGCGCGTTCTCGCGAAGGACCTCAACGCCCTGGCGGCCTTCTGCCCGTGCGGCCTGCGCGCCGGCACGCAGGAATACACGCTGCTGGAGGAGCTGTTCTTCGGTGAAGGCACGCACTACGCCACGGCTGAAGGTGGCCGGCAGCGTCGCTTGTCCCTCGCTTTGCTCCTGCACCTCGCCGAGTCGCTATCGACCATTGACGACGCGACCTTCGGCGTCATGGCTTTCCGAGGCGCGATATATTCAGGCCATCTGCCCGATGGACAGCAGTGGCAGGTCCCCGACACGCTTCAAGCCACCCGCGAGTGCTGGCACGTCTATCAATCGAACGAGCTGATGTCGGTGGCGCTCCTCAGCCTCTTCGCATCGACACTGGACTTGCTCGCAGAGCGCCAGAAGGACGGAGAGATCGCGTTCCCCACAATCGAAGCATTGGCATCCCACGTAGCCACGGGTGCCTTCGGCGATGTCTTGGAAGCCGCCTGCAAGACGCCATCCTTCGGCGACTATCTGGATCGCCTGGCGAAGGCGGCGCCGAGCGTGGGCGACTGGACGCACGAAGCGCATGAGCACCAGCTCGGCAATCACCTGGTCGGCGGTGCGCGCGAAGGGCGTGAGAATGAGGAGCTCGTGGTCCACGCCTTCAGGGTCATCGCACTCCTCGCCATTCGAATCGACGAAAGCCGCTCCGCCTACGACGGCATCCTGTTTGCCCAGGATGACCTGCAGCGCTATCCCATCAATCTCGAAAGCTTCCGTGCGCGCCTTGCCACATGGCGAAAGGCCAGCGTTCGCGAAGTTCTGCAGGACATCACCCATTGGTGCCTGGCCACGCACCTTTCGGTGGCGCTCCGCAAGTTACGCGAAACCGGCCGATCCACGTTCCGTTTCCGCCTGGGAGAACGCGGCATCGAGATCGTCGACGTCACACCGCTGCCGACACGCACAACGCCCAGATTCAACCAATCCACGCAGGTCCTGATCGACATGGGCGCGTTGCGGCCCCAAGGCGCTGAGCGCCACGGCGACGTTGTGGTCACCGACATCGGCCGGAGTTGGATGGCACGCCATGGCCAGTGACAAGCTCTCGATCCTGGAAACGATCAAGGGCGGGGACATCCAGGCGTCCCTGTTCACCACATTCAACGCGAACTTGAAGTTCTACGAGGATCTTGTCCTCCGTCGTCTGACCGCCGCTGGATGTCGCAACAACGTGCTGCTCATGGATAAGCAGCAATGCGCGTTGGCGCACGCCAGCGTGGCGACCCGCCCCAGCTTCGCGGGCGTTGGCTACACGTTGGTTCCCATCGCGACCACCGGTGCCTTCCACCCGAAGGTCTGCCTGCTGGCGGGAAAGAAGAGTGCCAGCATCTTCGTGGGGAGCCACAACCTCACGATCTCCGGGTTCGGTTACAACCGCGAAGTCACATCCTGCAGTCGTCTGCAGGGAAAACCCGGGGCGCCGGAGCGCAATGCACTTGCGTCCGCGTGGTCAATGGCGCGGCGTTGGATCGAGTCGGCCGACCTGCCGCTTGCGCTGCGCGAGTCCGCGTACGAACTGGACAAGGCATTCGGCACGACGCCCGACGAATCCGCGGATACCGAACAGAACCTGATCGCGCAGCATGTCGGAACGGCCGGATTGCTGGACCAACTGGCTGCCCTCGCCCCCGCGCAGGTCGAACGCGTCGCCCTGATCGGTGCCTTTTTCGACTCGGAAGGCCGATTCGTAGTCGAACTGCTGCGCCGTTGGCCGAATGCGCAGATCGTCGTCGGGATCGAGCCCGACACAGTCTGGTTGTCGCGCCTTCCGGAGAACGCGCGATTGAAGATTGTCGACGCGGGCGCGCTCGCGGAGCGCAAGGGCTACCTGCACGCAAAGGCGATCCATCTCGAAGGAAGCGGCGGCCGCACCCTGTTCGCGAGCGGCAGCGCCAATCCCAGCGCGCCGGCTTGGATGACGGACGGAAACACCGTCAATACGGAAGCCATGCTCGTGCGTTTCGATGCGGATGCGCGCGAATGTGCGTCGGCGCTAGGTCTGTCGACGCTTGCCAAGTTGCCTTCGCTCTCCAAGCAAGCGCTCGGCGAGGTCATGACGCGCTCGGGAAAGGAAATCCAGACACCGCAGCCGGAAGCAATCTCCCTGCACGTGGGTATCGCTAACCACGAAGACGCCTTGATCTCCCTGGATGCCACGAAGTTGCCGGCATTCGACTGCATCGTCGCATGCGACAACCTCGATCGCCCGTTGGAGTCGATTGCGCTCGACTGGTCGGAGCCCGCCTCGCTAAGCGTCACCGGCGACCTTCGCCCTGTTCGGTCCTTGATGCTCCGTCATGGCAGCGTCTCCACTGCGCGTGTGCTCGTGCATCACCCTGAGCTGATCGCTCGCCAGATTCGAAGTGCCGCGCAAGAACCTACCGCAGATCTGTTGCGTGCCCTCGGCTCCGAAATGGAGGACATCTCCCGTATCATCCCGGCGCTGGAAAAAGTCATCTTCGCCGACAGCGTTGCCAACGCCGTGCGCGTGCCAGGGCGAGCCGCCGCTAACCGGCCGGCCGACGGGCCGGCGCCCAGGCCGGACACGCTGTGCGTGCCGCTCGACGAGACGCGCAAGAGGTCGGCACCGTCGCTGTTCACATCCTCCAACGACCTCGCCTTTCTCATCGAGATTCTTACCCGGCACATCGATGTCGGCGCGCAGGCCCAGGCGCGGGGACTGGACCGCGCCGGGCGCACGGAGGAGGAACAGATCGGCCAGGATGACGAAGGAGAAGCGCCAGATTGTGATGCGCCTCAGACTCACCGGTCGGACGCCGACATCGGCGAAGTCGTCTGCCGCAAGGTGAAGGGGCTGTTCGGGAAGATGGCGAAGGCGGTCCGGAATGCCGAGGCAGCCTCGCCGCAAGCCACAGCAAGCATCGTTGTCCAATTGGTAGCCGTACTGGCCCTGGTGCAGGAGCTGTCGAGGCTGGAGAACGCCGATCGTTGGCGCACAGCCCACATCGCGATGTTCTCGAATGAAGACCTCGAGCCCCTCATTGACGTCGCTCTTGACCATCTCTTCGTTTCCGAGACCGGCGTGCATGCCCTTTGTGAGGGAGGAACGGCGGAAGAAGTGGTCCATCTGATCGGCCAGCTCCTCTGGGCCGCGTGGCTTCTCGACATCGAATGGTGGTCGCCGCCGGAAAGCAATCTGGACGCCTCGGAGCAGGAAGGACGTGCGCTGTCGAACACTCGGCTGGTCCGGTTGCTTGAGATGGCCCACAACAACAGCGTGTGGGCCGGAGTTGCATCGCAGATCGAGCGCACGCTTCAAGCTGATCCGTTAGCCCTGCGCAATGCAAGACGATGGCTTGAAAGGCACGAGCGCATTTCGAAGTGGATCGGCGCGTTGTCTCGCGATTCGAACTCTCCCCCCCCTAGCGGGCGCTTCTCACCCGGTGACATCATCGACGTCCCTACGCAGATTGATCGACTGCTGGTTGCGATCGTTGTAGGCGATTCGTTTGTGCAGGTGACGCCAGGGAAAGATGGCCGCAAATTCAGACCCGACCGCGTGCGATTCCTTGCTAGGGTCTGAGTGACGTAAGGGAGTGCTTCCCGCGTCCGGGCGGCGCGCTAGCATGGCATTTGCTAGTTCGTCGGGCCGACCTTGCCTCGCGACAGGGCTTTGCGGTAGTTCGGCATCATCTGAGAGGTCTCGACGCGCATGGCCGATTCTCTTCATCCCGTTGATAGAGTTCCTGACCTGGTCGGCCAGCTCTACGAGCTTGTGGCTCAGTTTGAGGCATTGTTTCCCGGTCGCCGGTTCACACCCGATGGCCACCTTGTCGGGAGCATTGGCGAGGTCATTGCGGCACATCGCTATGGCCTTGAACTGCTACCCCACTCGGCACAAGGGCATGATGCTCGCGCTCCGTCGGGCATGCTTGTTGAGATCAAAGCCACGCAAGGCAGTTCTGTCGCCCTTCGTGAGCAACCCAACCATTTGATCGTCCTGCATCTTTCCAAACTGGGTGATGCCTCCGAGGTTTATAACGGCCCCGGAGCGCCAGTGTGGGCGGCTGCCGGCGCAATGCAGCGCAATGGACAGCGGCCCGTATCGCTGTCAAAGCTGCGCACGCTTATGGCGCAGGTTTCCGAGGTATTACGCCTCCCGGAATGCGCGCCTAACAATTCATTCAAGCCGAAGCCGCCTGGCGGCTCGTCTTGATTCAGGCAGTTAGGCTCTACGTCCAGCCAATTTTGCGATCCTTACAAACTTCGATCTAGAGCGCCAACCGCCATGACCCGAGCGATACAGATTAAACAGTCAAGCAAGCGTGGATTCGGCGATCAAGAAAGCTGGATAGTCACGAGAGGCAGAACTAGCTATTTGCGGATCATTGGCGACTACCCGAGTTACTCGGTAATGACTGCCACCGCCAGCGAGGATGACAAGAGCTACTACGTGTGCAACAACAGAGTTAAGGTCATTTCTTCCGCGCTGCAGCTGGGAACAACTTTAAAGATTCTGCCTTCCCGAGAAGCTGATCGCTCCGGAAGGAAGTTCATTCGCATATGTCAGATAACATTCACACCTGGAAGAAAGGACCAGGACCTTGAAGAGCTCTTCGCCGTTCTTGAAAAATTCTTCCAAATATATGATTCCTGCGACCCCAGTAGTCGCGCTGCAATGAGTGACATGCGAGAGATTTATTCAGCACTATCGCACGGTAGCTCCAATGAGGACGTATATCTCTGCGACGGAGTATGGTTGAGCAGCGACGGGCGATTGCATGATAGAGGTAGGTAGTGGCTAGCAGTTCATTCAGGCCGAGGCCGCTTCGCGATTCGGCTTAGTTCAGGCGTTATAAGGAGTTCAAGCAGTGCCAGCGCGAGAGTGGCTCAAACGCGGTAAGACCGCCCAATCGCCAATTGATGCGTTCACGGACTTTTGGCGTGGCTTCAACAACCTCTATGGCCCAACTCAAGGCCCCACCGAGCTCATAAGGCTCCGTACATTCTTGGTCGCGACAGTTTCGCCCGCAGCGGCGGCGCCAATGCTTGCCGCCCACCCGGAGCAGGTTGCTTACCTGCTGTCGCAGCCTGTCATTGACATGCGAGGCAATGGCCGTGATACAGCTGGTGCAATTGCTGCATTTGCGGCAAGCGCTGACGCTCAAGTCAAGCTCTGCGAGTTGTTCACTGTCATCTATCAGGTTCGCTGCAACCTAGAGCATGGCCAAAAGTCTCCTACGGTTGACCGTGATGTGCGACTTTGCGAGTGTTCCGCACCACTAGTTGCAGCAGTCGTCGCACACTCCGTATAACAATTTACACAGAAGCCACTTCGTGGATCGGCCTAATTCAGGCGTTAGCCGCAATGACTATCAAACTCCTCCTGAAACAACTTGCTGACACGCGCGAGCGACTGGCTGAGCATGGCATTAGCGACGAGGCTGGGTATGCTGAGCTCCTGGTGGCCCATACCTTGGGCGCATCTCGCAATCTGAGCGGCGTTGTCCGCGGCTATGATGTGTTTTGCCCCATCCGAGGAAAAGTAGAGGTCAGGTCTCGTACGCTTCCGCTTGATGGGCGCGCCGAGGCGCGCATCGAAATCCCCGCCAAGAAGAGAGGCGAGTTTTCTTGGTTGGCTGGCGTCATATTCACCTCCGGCCTGGACGTTCATGAGGCGTATCTGCTCCCTCATGATGCTGCTTGGGATATTGCCGCGACTAACAAGAACTCCCGCACTCCGCTGAAGCTAGCTCTTGCACATCCGCAGGCAGAGGTAATCACAGCCGCCATTCGCGAGGCAGAGATTGCCGTTGGCAGCCAAACATTTTCATTCAAGCCGAAGCCGCTTCGCGGCGCGCTTTAGTTCAGGCGTAAGCTGTCCGCTCTTGGCCGAGATTAATCCCGACCGGTTCGCGCGGTCACCATGAGCGGTATACGCAGCTTGGGGCCGACGGGCGATCAGTCAGCCTTTCCACTAGGCTTAGCCCATGCTCGACGACGACATTTTTCAGCGCTCCGAACTTCTTATCCAGAACATTTTCGAGATCATCGATCGACCGCCTTACGATTGCTCAGCGCGAATCGTCGTCTCTGGCAACCTCTGTCAGATGGCCATCGAACACGCCGCCGCGTTTCGGACGCTTGCGGAGAACCGCATGTTCGCAAGCAGCTTCGTGGTACTGCGCGCGCAATTTGAGGCGACATTGCGCGCCGTCTGGGCCCTGTACGCTGCAACAGACGCACACATCGAGCGCATCTCAGCTCGCCTTGCCCCGGAGACGGAGCAGTTGGCGAAGAATCTCCCACAGGTTCAGGAGATGCTGGATGCACTCGCCAAGTTGCCAGTTGCGCAAGTTCCTTACAGTGCGCTATCCGAGTTCAAGGGCAGCGCCTGGCGCGCATTGAACTCCTACACGCACGGCGGCATCCACCCATTGAGTCGTATGGCCGACGGTTACCCGCTCGAACTCGTTCTGGGCAATGTCAAGGTGAGCAACGGACTTGCCATGCTGGGGGCGATGCAGTTCTGCGTCCTTACGGGTATTCCACACCTGCAGAAGGCACTAACGCCGCTGCAAGATCGCTTCCGTGACTGCTTACCTGTGACCTAATAGTGGGACCGCACGATCGATGCCTTCCGACGAGGGGCTTCCGACCGGGCGGGGTAACGCGGATATGCCAATGACAGGGAGCCGGCGGACCAACAAAGCGAGAAACCTAGGCGCGGCGCGGCCCCGCGTGCCATGGCCAAGGATCGTGACACCGACCGGAGACGTTGGTCTCGTCTTGTGAGACAGCGCGGTAGGAGGCTGCTATGGTCAACGGTTGGGTCACCGGCATTCCTGAAACCATGTGCGGAACAGCCCTATGCACAAGCGCGCTACTCGAAAGCTAACCGTTCCGTTCGGATTGCGGGAAGGAAAGCTTCTGTTCGTTGCGGACGTGCCATTAGGGCTGGAGTGTGGGTGCACGTGTCCGGAGTGCGGCGAGGAGTTGGTCGCCAGAAACAGAGACTTCGAAGGGCGCCAGCGGGTTCGCCACTTCCAGCATGCGAGCACATCGTCGTGTCCCGGCGGGGTGGAGACCGCAGTGCACCGCATGGCCAAAGACATCCTAGGATCGGCCGAATGGGTCCTGTTGCCGCGATGGGCCAGTGGCGACGTGGTCATCGAGCCAGAGGTCCTTTCGGTCGTAGACGCTCGGCTGGAAGTCCCGCTCCTGGACGGAGCCACTCGCCCTGACGTTCTGTTTTACGGGCTGGCAGCCGAGGTCGAGTTCGATGCCATGTGTGTGGAAGTGCGGGTTCACCATGCTGTCGACGACGCCAAACGTGAGCTGCTTGCGATGCACGGCATGGATGTCATCGAGATCGATCTGTCGCACATTGACGACAAGACACTCGCGGATCCAGTCGCATTCCGGCGCGAAGTACTGGAGAACGCTGACAATAGAAGGTGGATTCATCTGGCTTGCGGGCAGTATGTCGCTGAGCGGGCTGAGAAAGCCGTTATCGAGGTCGAGGACACGACTGTTACCGAGCGCGTGATCATCACCAAAGCCGGCCGCCCGTTTACCGTCCGAGAGCAGTGGGCGTTCTTGGTCAAACCTGGCTCTCGTGAGCCGATCCGGATCCAGATTCCAGACGAGACGGTCGGGGAACTCGCCGAGCCATACCCGCGGGGGCTGCATTCGATCTCCGGTCGCTCGATCACGGTAGACCAGTGGGGCCGGCTACGCCTGCGCTACAAGATGTATCTAGACCAGATCCGAATGAATCCGCCGGAAACCGGAAACCCGCAACTTGGCTTGTTTGAGACTGAAGGCAATGCCGGGCCGGGGTTCAGCGTGCGCCAACGGGATTGGAAGGGTGTGCCTGGGCTCTAGCTCCGCCGACGCTCAAACCGTTTCGGGCTCGGCAGTCTGGCGTGGTAGCCCGGCGATGACAGAGACCAGGTAGCGCCGCGCTACGCACGGAGATGGGATTTATGCACGGATGGGCGCACTAGGCGCATCACCGCTGGTATGGCGCCCGGCGCTGGCACGACGATGGACACTGCCAGCATCAAGGTGAGGATGGGGATTCGCCTCACCGCCGAACGAACTGGATTCTAGTCCGAGTGAGGACTGGAGCCGCCATTGCTGAAAAGCGCAGGCTGCGCTTCCGCATTGCTCCAGCGCTTGTCATTGTCGCTTCGCGTCAATGACGCCTCTCTTTGACCTTGTGCGCGCACGAAGCGGCGGAGCGCGAGTTTCGCCATGGTTGTTGGAAAAACTGCGGGGTTCTTCACCAAACTATAGTAGTTTCCCGCGGCAGTCCCGAACACGAAATCTACGTGCGCAGGCTCTAACTTACTGTTTCTCTTTGTATTTGTGGATTTTTCATGGTTTCTCCCTCTGCTTGAACTTGGTTTCTCGGGCAGCAGTGATGCCGGGGGGGCTTGGAGGCATGCTGGCTACGCGATTTCGAAGTTAAGACAGTTGGGGTAGCCAATGAAATTGGGACGTCGAAGGCAGCAGCCCATGGTCTCCGAAGGTTACGAGCCACTTTGTCCGCTACCTTCGCCATCTTCGGATCGACGTCGCTGCCTTCTCGGGCTTAGGCAACCGCCAGGTCTAGCTACCGGTCAATCCGGACCTCAAAGACCCTGGTGGTCCAGGAGGCATGCCAGCTACGGGCTTTCGAAAGTTTGGACAGGACGGGGCAACAAGAAACGAAATCGGGACGCCAGCTAACTCACGGACGTCCCGTCTGTTCGCTCCTCAAGGGTCGATTCGCTTACGAAGGCAGCAGCTCACCGTCCGAAGGTTGTGAAGATGGCGACTCACTTTGTCCGGTACCTTCGCCATCTTTGGCGTCGGCATCGCCACCTTCGGGCTTAAACAACCGCCAGGTCCAGCCGCCGGTCATACCGGACTTGACCGTGGCCACCCCAAGTTTGCGCCTGGCCCGGTTCATGGTGTCCTTCGAGAAGCCGGCGCGCGCAGCCTCGACGAACACGTCCTTGGCCGCGCGCTCGCCGTTCGCCAGCGTTTCTCGCAGGAAACCAACGGCACCTTGTTCCGCGCCGCCCTGGTGGGTTTCAGCTGCCGCCAGCAATTCGGTTGCGGAGCCCTCCAGCTCCTCTCCCCAGGCCACGCAGGATGCTTCAACGCCCTGGTGGCCGGACAACTCCACCTGTTGCAGGCCGTAGGCGAAGCCGCCGTCGCTGGGGCCGTGGTTGGCCTTGGCGCGGACCAGGAACTGGCGGGCCGGCTCGTCCCCCTGTGCTTCGGCGCGCGCCGTAACCATCACCAGGCGGGCCAGGGCCCCGAACGCCAACGAGCCGGTGAGGCGCTCGACCGGGTTACGCCCACTAGTGCCCTTAGAGAAGTGGGTGATGCCCAGCAGGGCGCAACCGTGGTCCTGTGCCAAGTTGACCAGCGGCTGCAGGCTGCGACGCACCTCGGCGTTCTTGTGCGAGTCGCCGCCCACAGCGGACACGATGGGGTCGACGATCAGCAGACGCACGTCAGTCAGGTCGGCCAGCGTGGCGCGCAGGGCATCGGTATCCGTGGCCGGGTCGAAGGGACGCACTTTCTTGCCGTGGCGGACATCCTGTACGAAATGCACCCTGCTCCTGTCCGCGCCAGAAGCGCACAGGCGCGGAATCAGCGTCGTCCGCAGGTCGTCCTCACCCGACCAGATCACCACATCGCCGCCCGTTGCCTGGGAACCGTCGGGCCATTTGCCGCCGGCCGTGATGGTCGCGGCCAGAGCCATGGCGATGGTCGTCTTACCGGTACCCGGCTGGCCGGCGAGCATATGGAGGGCGCCGCGTTCGAGCCAGCCATGCCAGAGCCACTGCACCGCCTCGGGAACAATGGCGTCACCCCGGACCAACACGGCGCGGGGCTGAGCGGAAGCCTTCGGCAGGTCCAGGACGACCGGCGTCATTACCGGCTCCAGCAAGGCCGACTCGAAGCCCTCGTGTGCGATGGCGCTCATTCGGAACGCTCCACGCACAACCGGGCCCGCGCGGTGTAGATGATGTCGAGCGCCCGGATGATGTCGTCAGCCTTGACGCCGTTCAGGTCGGGCACAACGATGAGATTGCCAGCAACAAACTGACGGCTGAGATTTCCGAGCAGCATCTTTACGAAGGCGTAGTCGGGCCCATCTGCAGCCGTGAACAGATGTCGCCATTCGTGGGCAATCGCCGTGTATTGATCCATCAGGCCACCTCCCCGTGCGGCTTGATGAAGGCGGCCAGTTCGGCGCGGGAGTAGCGGACCATCCGGGCGCCGAGCTTCAGGTAACGCGGGCCTTGTTTCAGCGCGCGCCAGTTGCGCAGGGTGGTGACGGCCACCGCCAGGATGGCGGCAGCTTCCTTTTCATCGATGAGATCGCCCGGCTGGATGGCCGAAAGGTTCGGCGGGGAAAGGGAGTTACTGGTGTTCAAGGGATCTTGGTCCATACCCACGTTGGCTGTGGGATTGGCAGTGATCCTCTCTATCGAGCCTCGGGAGATGGCCGAATTCGGTTTCCGCAAACCCGAATTTCGGGATTCGGTTTTGCTACTTCGATGCGAAGTCCGGCTCCAATGAGCGCGCTTCGTCCAGGAACTTGCGGATGGTGTCGTCGCTGGGGCCGTTGAAGCCGTGAGATTGGAGTAGCTGCAGAATCTCGCCAACTGCCTCGCGCTCGGGCCAATTCGCCTTCCCGTAGAGCACGCGGATGACACGCAGCAAGTTCTCGCGCGTGTCCGCCCGGAGGGGGCGGTCTTTCGAAGGCTCGACTCTTCGCGTGGTGGCAGATTCCGGACAGCCGAACAGCTCGGCACGGAGCCGCATCACGTCATTGGCCAGAAACTGCCCCTCATCGAACAAGCTGACAGGCTTCTTCTGGAACATCGAACCTGCGCGCTCGACAACGTGAAAGAACTCCAAGGGGAACCCTTCGTTGCACCAGTCGCGTGGGGCGATGTCTACCGAGTCGAAGTACCCGTCATGATCGCAGGCATGGCGAACCGACTCTGGCCGAATCGCCAATGTCCGCCCCCCAACAACGAAAGTGAAAGGCAGGCCGGTGCCGTAGTTGGGGGCCGCTTCCCAGTAATCCGCACCCGATTCGCCTCTTAGTGGCAAGTCGGTGCCATCCGCAAACGTAAGCAGGTTCTGCCCATCGCAGTTCTGGTGGTACGAATCACGGTCGGCCCATCTGAACGACGGCTTCTTGGTCCAGCTGTCGAACTGAAGGCTCGTCAGGTACCCCTCGCCACGACTGGTCAGCACAACGGGAAGCCACCGGCCACCGACTGTTCTTCCTTGTGGCTTGAAGTCATCGAGCAGGGCTTGTCGCAGTCCTTCTCGGTCCATGCCGAGGGTTTTGGCGGCCTCGTCCCATCGCAGGTAGGTTCGGTTTTCGTATGTCTTTCCCGTCATGTGAAGTCAGTTCTGTTCATCCAATGTTGCCGCGATTCAATTATCGGGCGGCCCTATGCTTACGGACATTGCTTGCGGCTGGCCGCTGGCGAGGCGCTTCAGATTCGTTCTAGGCGGGCAGTGGTGACGTTGTAGTAATAGTCAACGATTGAGCCGTCACGGATACGCTCTACGGCTTCATCGATTACCTGTAGTGGCACAAGGAACCACTCTCGTGGTTTCACGGGCTTGCCGAACCGATCCTCGATGGTTAGGTCGAGCTGTGCGGGAGCGAATATCTTGTGGAATAGGTTCTCCAGCTTCGTCCGATTGATATGCGCGAGCTTATAGGTGGCCACGATAGTCACACCTGCCAGCAAGTAGGTCGCGTCGTCCTTCGCGGCAGCAATGCGGGTTTCCACCTTCATGCCCGTGACACCGATCTTGTGGATCAACTCGCGGTGCTGCGCCACATAAGGATGATCCGACTGACTTTGCAGCACATAGATGGTGCCGCTTTCGATGTCAGCTGGCTCCATCGTGTCACCAAACAATGGGCCATCGTCGGCATCCGTGATGCGTCGCCCAGTCTCGTCTTTGTAGAGCGCCCGCTGTAGCGAACGCTGCAACAAATTGCTTTCGGTCCCATTGGAGTAGATGACGCGAATGCGGGCATCCGCCTCTCCGTTCGGCGCTCGGATGGTCTCGCCAACCTCTGCGACGTACGCCATCTGGCCGCCCAGGATGAAGAAGTTTCCCTGGAGCACGCTTGCATCGCGCCCAAAGCGCAAGGTCTTGCGCGTACCGTCTTTGAGGTCGTTCTCCACACTCTCGAATACCGGCTGGAACTTCTCGAAATCCAGACAGCGGGTACGGCTCGCGATTTCCTCTGCAGCCTTGCGTTCCGAATAGGTCGTCACATGACGCAACTGGGTTATGTCGTCCTCGCCCGCCGGCGCTTCAGCACCTAACTCGGCAAGCAACGCCTCGTCGTCCAGATTGTCCGGATTGACCGCGGCCCTTGCCGCTTTCACATCGAGCAAGCCGGCAGTGTCCAGACTGGCCAGCAGGTCGCGCGCTTCCGGAATACCGCGCAGCCGATCCAGCCGGACAGCGTAAAGGCGCTCGAAGATTTCGCGGTCTTCGCCGTGTTGCGGCGCCCTGCCATGGGTCTCCACGAAGCGCAGGATGTCCTCGAAACCGGCGATCAGTCGCTCCTGCTGCGCCGTATAGGTGCTGGGCTTGCTGGGCGCGGCTTCGACCCCTAGGGCTTCCAACAGGTCATCGTCGTCCATGTCAGCCATTGGCTTCCGCCTCCCTGGCTTTCTCCTCGGCCCGGTACTTCGCAAAGGCGGCTACGCCTTCGGCCATGCGCTTCTCCCAGGCGTCCGACGAGTTGATGTCGGGCAAGCGGCCCTTCTCGGTCTTGAACTCCAATGCCCGCTTGGCCAGCTCGCGCGCTTCGTCCCTCGGGATGTTCACCCGCCTGGCCGAGATGCTGGCCTGCACCTGCCGCAGGACCTTCTCGTCCATCGCCTTGGCCAAGACGGAATAGGCAGCCTCGAAGGGGTTGATCCTGTCGATAAGGTCGATGTCCAAGTCGCGCACATTGATGAACTTACGTACGCCGTCGATGAGCGAGGTATTGACATACTCGCCCTTCTCCTCGGCGACGGCCAAGGCTTGCTTAGCCTGCTGCGTCAGATTGAGTGCGGCGATGGCATGTTGGCGGATGGCTTCCTGGTCAGACTCGCTCAATTCCGGGTAGCGATCGCGCACTATTTTGCCCATCTGAACCTGCGTCAGTTCCTCGGGCAGGGTGTGGTCGTTGAAGAGACCTTGCTCCAGCGCCGATTTATCCTGGACGAAGGCGGTGATGACCTCGTTCAAGTCCTCTTTGCAGATCCGCTTGGCCTCCTGGGTTTCCGGCATGGTCAAGCCGCCAATCTCAACGTGGACCTGGCCGGTGGCGACGTTCACACCGACATTGGAGCCGCCCTCGACATAGCCGCCTTCGTAATCGAACCCCTCGAGTTTGCCCTGATTCTTGGGCGTGAACTCAAACCGTGGCGCCAACACCTGTTCCATTAGCAGGCTCGCGGCAATAGCTTTGAGGGTGTCGTTCACGGCGGCCACGACTTCCGTCTCGCCTGCGGCCGGTTCGGCAATCAGGTTGGTGAATCTGGAACTTTCCTTGCCGGGAGCATCCCGAGTCGCGCGACCAATGATCTGGACGATTTCGGTCAAGCTGCTGCGGTAGCCGATGGTCAGGGCGTGTTCGCACCAGATCCAGTCGAATCCTTCCTTGGCCATGCCCAGCGCGATGATGATGTCCACGTGGTCGCGGTTGTTCTTCTGCGCGGGATCTTTCAGCGCATTCAACACCTTGGCTCGCTTGGTCGCATCGCTATCGTCGACCAGGTCGGCAACCTTCAATACAGTGCCGTTCGTGAGTTCGATCAGATGGAAGCCCGTTGCTGGATCTACACCCTTCCAGGTGCCCAGCGCCTCCATGACTTCTTCGACTTCTTTGTACTTGTCTTGCAGGCTTTCGCGCGAGTTGACGTTAGGGATATGGACGATGGTTTTGAGTGCCGGATCCAGCACTTTCGTGATCGCGTCGAGATACCGGCCCGTGTAGAAGAAGTAGCCGATTTCCAGCGACTTCAAGTAGGTGTAGCCGTTCAGCTGCTCGTAGTAGGTGTATGTCACCGTCTCAAAGCGGTTCTCGTCCTGCGGAGCCAGTACGGCCACCGTGTCGCCACGAAAGTAGGACCCGGTCATGGCCACCAAGTGGACCGACCCTGCGGCGATCAGTTGCGTGAGCTGGCTACCCAGCACGTTGTCCGGATTGCTGCTGACATGGTGGAACTCGTCCACAGCGATGAGGCGATCACTGAAGGCGGCGATGCCGTACTCCTCCACGGCAAACCGGAAGGTGGCGTGCGTACAGACGAGCACCTTGTCCTCGCTTTCCAGGAACCTGCCCACCGCCCGCACCTTGCTCTTGTCAGCTTTGACCTCGTCGTCCCCGGGGGCGTTACAAAGGTTCCATTGCGGCTCGACTTCCCAGTCTGCCCAGAACCCATGCTTGGTCAGTTCCTCGTCGGCAAAGCTGCCGCCGATGGACTTTTCGGGAACCACGATGATGGCCTGCTTGAGCCCTTGGTTGTGCAGCTTGTCGAGCGCAATGAACATCAGGGCCCGCGACTTTCCCGAGGCCGGTGGGGACTTGATCAGCAGGTATTGCTCGCCCCGCTTGGCGTAGGTGCGTTCCTGCATGGGGCGCATGCCCAGAGAATTAACCTTGCTCGACGCGCCGGTGCGTGCCGTCGCGATTGCGACTGAAGGGGTTGCCTTCATGCCTTCCGATGTCATTTCGACTTCCCCCTTTTGGGCTTTGTCTGGCCCGTCGTCATCTTGGTGTAAAGATCGAACAGCTTTTCCAGTCGCTCGGTATCGTTCTTGAACTTCCGCCCGATGTAGATGCGCTCCAGTGTCTCATCGTTCCTTTCGTGCGCTCGGCGCAGGTCGTCCGGCATAGTTTCCGCGTCGTAGAGATCGGCGATGGTGGCCGGAAAATGTGCTTCGCGCGCGAGGAGAATGTCTTCAGCGCAGCGCGTCAAGTCGGCCTTGTTCTGCTCGGTCAACGTAGGGACGGGAAAAGTGTTCCACCCAATCGTGTTGGAATACAAAAAGCGCATTTCCAAACGACCACATACCGTTCCGACCCAAACCCAATGCAGGCGAGAGGCGATTAGGGCTAGATTCCAGAGCGGTGCGTCGTAGAGAGCAAAGTTCCTGTTGTTGCTAATAGTCTCCGCCGTCAAATAGTCGACAGGGAGAAAGGGTCTGCTTTCGGAGCTAACACTCGGAACGAGAACTTGGTGATTCTTTGCAACGCCAGCGATCTGCACAAAGCGGTGTGGCTTTCTGGCGAACGAACGTGTTGATTCAGCGCTGGAGCTGCGCCGATTATCGGCTACCAGATGCAACCGCTGTGCAATGAACGCGCTTTGCGTAGCGGTCTCAACTTGGTCGTCTTCGATCCAGAGGCAATAGCGCTGCCTACCATTGATTAGTTCTTCGGAACCGACAAGTCTCTTTATGAAAGGTCGCGCGATCTCATCTTCGGCCATGACCTTATTCGCCAGATCGACATCCAGGTGCAGATTGCCGCCGTCACGCGGCATGTTGCCAAACAACATTGTGGATTGTTCGCCAATCGGGCGGGTGGCTTTCTGCACGTACGCCAAGCTATCCGGAACGAGATATGGGCCGATTGCTGCGCACTCCTTGACCAAGTCATCCTGATACAGTCGCTTGGGGAATGCCGATTTCTTGCCCAAACCAACAACGACCACCGTCACGCCGGCATTATTGCTGGCTAGGTTTGCCCATTTGAATGAGGTGTGCGCAAAGCGGATTTCGCATCCACGGGCGAAAGCGGCAGGCCAAACGTCGATAGCCTGCTGTCCCTGGCATACGCTGTTGGTAGCTACGAACGCGCAAACCGCCCTTGGTTCGTAATCAGCGTAGTCGAAGAAGCGCGCAAGCCAGCCGGTCACGAAGTCGGTGGTTTTGGCCAGTTTCGGATGCTTCGTCCAAGCGGCGACCATGTCCGCTTTCTGTTCCTCGGTCTGCCACTTGCTGCCACGATACGGTGGATTCCCGCAGATGTAGGTTTCGCCACCCTCGTTCTCGAAGTCAATTTCGGCCTGGTCGAGCGGCGTGTTGAACAGGTCGTCGCCGACCAGCTTCACGCCTGTGCCAGTAGGTGGGCAGATGGCCAACCAATCTAGGCGCAGCGCATTCCCGCAAGTGATCCAGTTTTGGCTATCCAGCGGCAGCACATCTTTCAGAGCTTCTTTCTGGCCACGATACAGCACGTCACACTGGAACTCCGCGATGATCAGCGCCAGGCGCGCAATCTCGGCCGGGAAATCGCGCAACTCAATTCCGCGGAAGTTGTTGATCGGAACTTCTGAAGGTAGATCTGCTTCGTCGCGGCGCCGGTTGATCTCGGCTTCGATCTCGCGCATCTGCTTGTAGGCGATGACTAGGAAGTTTCCGCTGCCGCACGCAGGGTCGAACACGCGGATGCGCGCCATCCGCTTGCGCAGGTTCAGTAGCTTGATCTTGTTGTCGCTCGCCGCTTCGAGTTGCACCCGCAGGTCGTCCAGGAACAGCGGGTTCAGCACCTTCAAGATGTTGGGCACGCTGGTGTAATGCATGCCTAGGGCGCCGCGCTCTTCGTCGTCGGCCACCGCCTGGATCATCGAACCGAAGATGTCGGGGTTGATTTCCTTCCAGTCCAGTTGCCCGGCCTGGTACAGGTAGGACCGGGCCGTGCGGGTGAACGTCGGCACGTCGGTACTGCCGGAGAACAGTCCGCCATTTACGTAGGGGAACTCGGCTGTCCAACGGGGGACGCCGGCGGCGGCCCTGTCCTCCGTCTTCGTGTTCATGGTGCGGAAGATCGTTTCCAGCACCTCGTGGACATTGGAGCCGCTGCGCTCGCTCATTCGGTCTACAGTGCCCGTGAACAGCGTTTCGCCGGGGAAGATATCCGTGTCCTCGGCAAAGAAGCAAAAGATCAGCCGGGCCATGAAGTGGTTCATGTCGGGCCGCCGCTCGGCCGCTGCCCACTGAGGGTTCTCGCGCAGCAGCTCAACGTACAACTTGTTCAGGCGACCTGTTGCCCGAACGTCGATGGGGTTTTCCTTGATCTCCCTGATGGTGGAGATGCCGGCCAGCGGCAGGAAAAAGCCGAAGTGGTTGGGGAACTGCGCGAACTCGCAGGCGATGGTCTCGCCCGTAGCCAGTTCCTCTGCTTCCAGTGTCGTGCCGTCGGTAGCTAAGATGAACTTGGCCTTGGCTTGTGCAGTCTTTGGGCTGACCTTCAATGCCGTAAGGGTCTGTCCCACCTTGCCGGGCTCGGCCACGGCGATGTGGATGTGGTTGCGCTGCAGTACGCCTCCTGGCAAGTCGGAAGCATTGCTGTCGCCCTTACGGAGCCGCTGAATTGTCGTTGCCTTGTTGCCGAATGCAGTCAGAAACGCGAACGGGAACTCGACCGGATCAAACGGTTGCAGTGCTAAATCGGATACTTCCTGTTCGATCTCAACGGCATTCATGCGGAGCAATCTTTTCCCTGTGGCAACGGATGGTGAGGATTCCTTTGAAGTAATCGCCGGAAGTTACTCAGGCGCTCTTGCGAATTGGAATCACGTTCGTTCCGCTGCGCAAATCGTCGAGGTAATTGGCCCATGCCTGCGTCATCTTGCGACGCTCATCTAGGTATTGGGCGCTGTTGTAGACGCCGCGCACGCCAGGCATTCGGTGGGTCAGGGCTGCTTCAATGGCATCCGCGGACCAGCCCATTTCGTTGAGCCGGGTGCTCGCCATGTGACGGAAACCGTGCACAGTCATTTCTTTCTTGCCGATCCCGGTGCGGCGCATGGCCTGCAGTAGTGCGTTACCGGACATGGGCTTCTTCCGGTCCCGTGCGCCGGGAAACACATACTCGCCACGCCCGGTTAGAGGTTGCAGGTCGCGCAGAAGTTCAACTGCTTGCGTAGACAGCGCCGCAATGTGCGCCCGTTTGGTCTTGGGCACGATGTAGCGCCACTCGGCAGCCTCTAAATTCAGTTCGGCCCACTTCATGGCGGCTAATTCGCCTGGGCGGGCAAACAATAGTGGGGCAAGGAGGAGCGCGGTGCGGACAACGGCGCCGCCCTTGTAGTCGTGAATCTTCCGCAGAACCGGGGTGATTTCGGCAGGCGTCGTCGCGGATGCGAAGTTGACCGGTCGCCATGGAGTAAGCGCGCCCTTCAAGTCACCGGAAGGATCACGCTCGGCTTGACCCTGGCGGATCGCAAAGCGGAATACCTGGCCGCAAGTCTGGAGTGCGCGGTGGGCGGTTTCGACGGCGCCTCGGCGCTCGATGCGCTCCAGATGCTTCAGCAGCTCAGGGGCCGTAATCGATGCAATTGGGCGCTCGCCCATCCATGGGAAGATATCCCGCTCCAGGCGGCGGATGATCTTGTCGGCATGTCCCTTGGCCCACTGTGTCTTCTGCTTACCAAACCATTCGCGGGCAACTGCTTCGAAAGTGGTCGCCCGGGACTCTTTTTCAGCTTGGCGAGCATCGCTGGGGTCAATGCGGTCGGCAAGCAGGGTGCGAGCTTCTAGGTGCTTTTCTCGCGCGCGCTTGAGGGCAACCTCTGGGTAGGTGCCTAAGGAAAGCGTATTCCGCTTGTCACCGCTGGGTCGACGGTAATCGAATCGCCAACCTTTCGATCCGTCGGGCTTGACCAAGAGATACAGGCCGCCACCGTCGCGGAGCTTGTATTGCTCGGCCTGAGGCTTGGCGTTTTGTACTTGAGACGGTGTCAGGGGCTTGATCTGCTTCGCCATTCCTCTTTCCCGGCAGGAAATTGAAGGCTATGGCCGGGCTGCCAGATATTTGGCGGTACCCAACTGAAGCCTTAGGAACCGGTACCGCCAGAAGTACCGCCAAAGTTGCGTGGCGAAGCGGTATCAGGGAGGATGCCCGGTGAGGCGAAGATAACAAAAAACCCCGCTTTCGCGGGGCTTTTTGGCGTTTCCGGGAAGTCCCGGTACGTCGTTTTGGTGGAGCGGAGGAGGATCGAACTCCCGACCTTCGCATTGCGAACGCGACGCTCTCCCAGCTGAGCTACCGCCCCACGAAAGGCAAATTCTAGCGGGCGATCCGGCGGCACGCTAGCCCCCGGGCGGCGCGGGATCGGGCGAGACGGCGTGAGACAACGGCCTATTCCAGGTCCGGCGGGCGATTGATCCGGCTCAAGCCAGGCGCAGGCGCAGGGCGGGAGAGTGCGGTCTTCCCATCCTTCAGGAGTCGCCATGACCACGCTGGAACACAGCCGGACCGTCGAACTGGAGAGCCCGGACGCTCCGACCGGCGAAAGCGCGGTTCGCCAGCCGGACGCAGGAGCCGGCGCGCACATGTCCCGTGCGCGCTACGAGCGCGAGAAGCGCCGGCTGCAGATCGAACTGCTCAAGTGGCAGGCATGGGTGAAGGAGACCGGCCAGCGCGTGGTCATCCTGTTCGAAGGTCGCGACGCGGCGGGCAAAGGCGGGGCGATCAAGCGCTTCATGGAACATCTCAATCCGCGCGGCGCGCGAGTAGTCGCGCTGGAGAAGCCCAGTGACACGCAACGCAGCCAATGGTATTTCCAGCGCTACGTGGAGCATCTGCCGGCGGCAGGGGAGATCGTGCTGTTCGACCGGTCCTGGTATAACCGCGCCGGCGTGGAACGGGTGATGGGTTTTTGTTCAACCGACGAATACCTGGAGTTCATCCACCAGTGTCCGAACTTCGAACGCATGCTCGTGCGCAGCGGCGTGCGGCTGTTCAAGTTCTGGTTCTCGGTGAGTCGCGTCGAGCAGCGCCGGCGATTCGGGCAGCGAAGGAAGGATCCGCTGAAGCAATGGAAGCTGTCGCCGGTGGACCTGGCCTCGCTCGACAAATGGGACGAATACACGCGCGCGAAGGAGGCGATGTTCGTCTCCACCGATACGCCCGATGCACCGTGGACGGTGATCCGTTCCGACGACAAGAAGCGGGCACGCGTGAATGCGATGCGCGTGGTGCTGCGTGCCTTCGATTACACCGCGAAGGAGCGCGCGGCGATCGGCGAGCCGGACCCGTTCATCGTAGGCCCGGCTTCGCGCGTGTACGAGGACGGCGAGGGGCTGCCCGCAGGCGAGCGTTCACGCCGCCTTGCCCAGATGTCGGCGGTATAGCCGCGCTCAGTTCGCCGCGGCGAGCAGTGGCGCCAGGCCCGGCTCCAGCGCCCGGCGGCGCCAGCCAGCCAGTGCCTCGGGCCATTCGCCCTGGTCCATCAGCACTTCGAGCCAGCGGCGCGAGGCGAGTACGCCATCGGGCAGGCCGAGTTCGGCGCTGCGTGCCGCCACGGCGTCCTGCAACTTGCGAAGGCGCTGCTTGTCGCGCTGTTCGGACTGCACGGCGTCGGGCGCGTCGGCTTCGTCGGGCAGCGGCGTGCTGAGTGCGGACCAGATCGCATCGGTGAGGCGGCGCGGCGACTTCGGAATCGCGTCGAGCGTGCGCTGCAAACCGGCGCGATCGATGGGCGGGGTTTTCGCGAGCGTCACTGCCAGCTCGTTGTCCAGGATCCAGTTGCGCGGACGATCGTTGTCACGCGCGTACACGTCGCGCCAGCGCAGCAACCGCAGCAGTCGCAGCTGTGCGTCGCGATCGAGGAACTGCGCGCTGCGCATCGAGGCGTGCGGCCAACGCTCAGGACCTTCGTTCTGCGCGTTCGACACGGTGCGTGCGGCGTCTTCGGCGAGCCACTGGCGACGATCGAGCTCGCCCAGCTTCTGGTCCAGCTGGTCGTGCATCTGGAACAGGTGGCGTACGTCGTCGGCGGCGTATTCCAGCTGCGACGGGGAAAGCGGGCGGCGCAGCCAGTCCGAGCGCGTCTCGCCCTTGGGCAGCACGACGCCGGTGAGCTGCTCGACCAGCTTCTGGTAACCCAGCCCGCCGCCGACGCCGGTCAGCGCCGCGGCCAGCTGCGTGTCGAACAGCGGCTTGGGCACGACGTTGCAGGCGTGCTTGAAGGCGACCAGGTCCTCGCTCGGGCTGTGCATGATCTTGACGATCGACTCGTCGGCAAGGATCGGCGTCAGGGCTTCGAGCATCCCCGGCACCAGCGGGTCGACCAGCAGGATGTCCTCCGCGTCCGCTTCGCCCAGCGCGATCTGCACCAGCGCCAGTTGCGGCCAGTAGGTGCGTTCGCGGATGAATTCGGTGTCCAGGCCGATGCGTGCGGGCTTGGTTGCGAAGCGCGCCCGCAGTTGCGCGGGGTCGGTGATCCAGGCGACGGGCATGTCAGCGATGCATGGCGGGTGGTCGGCGGTTGCCGGGGCGGGCGACAATAGCCTACTTTCGGGGCTCCCGGCATCGCAGGCCGTGAAGGCCGGGCCCCACGATCTGCCCCCGGAGGCGAGGAGGACGTTTGCGCGCAGTGCTTTTGGCCGCCGGCATCGCCCTGATGGCACTGGCGGGAGGATGCTCACGCGATGCGTCCTCGCCCAAGCGCGACGTCGCGGCGAACACGCCGATCGTGACCATCAGCGCCGACCAAGCGGTCTCGCCCGTGCCGGCATGGCGCATCCCGGCGGTGCAGGTGACGGACGAGAACGTCGCAGAATTGAAGGAAAAAGCCTCGCAGGCGTTGTCGCGCGGGCGCCTGTTCGGCGGCCCGGACGATGCGATCCCGCTCTACTACGCGCTGCGTCGCTTCGATCCGGAGGACGCGGCCGCCAATGCGGGCTTCGACCGCTCGCTCAAGCGGCTCGTCGCCAGCGGCGACGAGGCGCTGAAGCAGCTGGACCACGACCCCCTGTCGTTGCGCCGCGCCCACGAGATCGCCGCGGTCGCGCGCGCCGTCGCCCCGGGCAATGTCGACATCGTCGACTACCTCGCGCGCCTGGACCGCGCCGATGAAGCGCAGGAAGCCAACCGCCTCGGCGAGGAGGCGCTCAATGCCGGCCGCCTCGGCGTGGCCGGCGAGCCCGACCAGGCGCTGACGCATTTCCGCGAGGCGCTCAAGCTGCGGCCCGGCGACATGCGCGCCAACCAGGGTGTCGCGGCGGTGGAAAGCGCGCTGATCCGCCGCGCCGAGATCGCGGCCGACCGCGACGATTACGCAACGGCCCAGCGCGAACTGGACATCGCCGCGAAGGTACGTCCGCCCGCGCCCGCCGTCGAAGACGCACGCGCCCGCTTGGCGATGCAGCGCATCGTGCGCATCAATGCGCTGCGCGATGCGGGCCTTGCGGCGCTGATGCGGCAGGGCGGCATCGATGAAGGGCGGCGTCATCTCGCCGTGATGCTGCGCATCGCGCCGGCAGGCGATCCGGCCACGCGCGAGCTGCGCGAGCGCATCGACCTGGCCACGCATTACGGCATGTTCCGGCCCGGCCAGGTGTTCACCGACGGGATGCAGGGCGGTGGGCGCGGGCCGCAGATGGTGGTCATTCCCCACGGCGCGTTCCGCATGGGCTCGGAAGACAACGAAGGCAAGGAATCCGAACGCCCGGCGCGCAACATCCGTTTCGAGCGCGGCGTGGCGATGTCGCGTACCGAGATCACCGTCGGCGAGTTCCGCCGTTTCATGCAGGCGACCCGGCACCGCGACCGCGCGAGCCGTCGTGGTTATTCGACCGCGTACGACGAACGCAGCGGCAACCTCGTGCGGCGCGGCAACGTCGACTGGGAGTCGGATTACACGGGCCGTCCCGCCAGCGACGCCATGCCGGTGATCCACGTCAGCGCGAAGGACGCGATGGCGTACGCGGAATGGCTGTCGGCACAGACCGGCCAGCGGTACCGGTTGCCGAGCGAGGCGGAGTTCGAATACGCGCTGCGGGCGGGCGGGCGTGGCCGCTACCCCTGGGGCGACGGTGCGCCGCCCCCGCGCGCGGGCAACTTCACCGGCGGCTTGGATGTCTCCCCGAGCGGGCGGCGATGGCAGAACGCGTTCCCCGGTTACGGCGACGGCGCCTGGGGGCCGGCCCCGGTGGCGACCTACAAGCCCAACGCCTGGGGGCTGCATGACATGGCCGGCAACGTGAGCGAATGGGTCGCCGACTGCTGGCACGACACGTTCCGCCGCGCCCCGCGTGGGGGCGAGGCCTGGATCAATCCCGGTTGCCGTTCCAGGGTGGTGAGGGGCGGGTCCTGGGCCAGCGCGCCGGAAGAACTGCGTTCGGCCTGGAGACAGGGCAGTGACGCCAACAACACGACCGCGCGGATAGGGTTCCGGGTGGTGCGCGACATCTGAGCATCGATCCGGCCGCGACGCGGCGACACACTGACCAGGGACGGTTTTAGGAGATGCAGGTGAGGACAGATCCGTTAGGCGGTGCACGGCAGCAGGGCAGGCCGCGACGCGGCTTCGGCGGGATCCGCTGGTGGATCCTGATCCTGTTCGCCGGTTACGCGGCGTGGCAGTGGTTCGGCAATGCCCGCGTGGATCCGTACACGGGCGAGACGGCTCACTACGGCACTTCGGCCGATGAGGAAGTGCAGCTCGGCGCCCAGGCGTTCCAGCAGGTGCTGGGCGACGCCAACGCGCAGGGCGCGCTGCTGCCGCCCGATTCGCAGGCGAGCGTGCAGATCCGGCAGATCGCGCAGCGCTTGATCCAGCGCGTGCCGGAAGTGACCGCAACCCTGGCCGCCCAGAACCAGCAGGCGGTGCCGACCGATCACCAGCAGTTCCAGTGGGACGTGGCGGTGATCCAGTCCGACCAGGCCAACGCGTTCTGCCTGCCGGGCGGAAAGATGGCGGTCTACACCGGCCTGATCCCGATCGCCCAGAACGCCGACGCGATGGCGGTGGTGATGGGGCATGAGATCGCCCACGCGCTGCTGCGCCACGGCAGCCAGCGCATGGCGCAGCAGAAGCTGGTGCAGATGGGGCAGATGGCCGCCGGCATGGCCATCGGCGGGATGGACCCGCAACAGCAGCAGGCGGTGATGGCCGCGCTCGGCGCCGGTGCGCAGTACGGTTTCATCCTGCCCTACGGGCGCAACCACGAGACGCAGGCAGACAAGGTCGGCCTGATGCTCGCCGCGGCCGCCTGTTACGACCCCAATGCGGCGATTCCGCTGTGGCAGCGCATGTCCGAACTCGGCGGCGGCGAGCGCCCGCCGGAGTTCGCCTCGACCCATCCCGATCCGGCCAACCGAATCCAGGTGCTGCAATCGCTGATGCCGCAGGCGGAGCAGTTCCGGGCGCAGTACTGCGGTGCCGGTGCGAAGGCCGCGACCGCGGCACGTTGAGGTTTGGGGTTACGCGGCTACACGTCGGCCTGATGGCCAGCCCGCATCCCGGCCATTGCCGGGATGACACTCCAATGACGCAATCGCGAGCCGCGCGTGCGGCCTGGCGTCAGCGCTTCTGCTCCCCACCCTTCGCCTTGGTCGGCGGCGGGGTGGTGCTCTGGCCGACGCTGCCGGACAGGTTGCGCTGGAACTCGTTCCACATCTGCAGGTTGCGCTCGGTGAGCTGGTTCATCAGCGCCCACGGGGTCTGGCCGAGGATGCCGCCCATCTGGTTGCGGAACTGCTGCTGCTGGTCGAGGAAGACCTGCATCGACCGCTCCAGGTAGCTGCCCATGAAGCCCTGCAGCGAATCGCCGTAGAAGCGGATGATCTGGCTCAGCAGCTGGGTCGACAGGACCGGTTCGCCGTCCTGTTCGTGCTCGGCGATGATCTGCAGCAGCACCTGGCGGGTGAGGTCCTCGCCGCTGCGGGCGTCGCGCACCTCGAACTCCTCGCCGTCGACGATGAGCTGCCGGACGTCTTCGATGGTGATGTAACTCGAAATCTCGGTGTCGTAGAGCCGTCGGTTCGGATACTTCTTGATGACGCGCATCGAGGCCATGGAGCTTCGGCTCTAAATCGTGATGCTTCGCAGCATGGCGCAGCGCGGCGGGCCTTGCAACTGCCACCGGGCAGGGCCGGCGGGAGCGGGTGGGGTGAATGGGGAAGACGTCGTCGCCACCGGCAACGCGGGCTGAAAGACGCCGGTTGCACCAGATCGCCGGGCGCGCTGCCTCACCAGCCCATGTGGTGGCCGCCGTTGATGTCCAGGTTCGACCCGGTGATCCAGGCCGCTTCCTCGGCGACGAGGAACGACACCGCGTAGGCGATTTCGTCCGGCGTGCCCAGGCGGCCGGTGGGGATCTCCGCGACGATCTTCGCGCGCACGTCTTCCGGCACCGACATGACCATGTCGGTGGCCACGTAACCGGGCGAGACGGTGTTGACGGTGATGCCGAAGCGGGCGTTCTCGCGCGCCAGCGAAATCGTGAAGCCGTGCATGCCGGCCTTCGCCGCGGCGTAATTCGCCTGGCCGTACTGGCCCTTGAGGCCGTTGATGGAGCTGATCTGCACGATGCGGCCCCACTTGCGCTCGCGCATGCCTTCGATGACCGGCCGGGTCACGTTGAAGCATGAGTTGAGGTTGGTACCGATCACCTCGTTCCACTGCATCGGCGTCATGCGGTGGAAGGTGGAATCGCGCGTGATGCCGGCGTTGTTCACCAGCACCTCGATCGGACCCAGATCGCGCTCGATGTCCGCCACCAGCGCCTGCGCTTCCTCCGGAGAGGACACGTCGCCGCGCGCCAGCACGACGTCGACGCCGCGTTCGCGCATCTTCGACTGCCAAGCCAGGGCACGCCCCTCGTCGCGGTAATTCGTGGCCACGCGATGGCCCATGGCCGCCAGGGCCTGGACGATCGAACTGCCGATACCGCCGGTACCGCCGGTGACGAGGGCGACGCGAGACTGCATGTGGGGATCTCCTGGACAGGCCCGCACGGCGCGCGGCCTGGATCGATTCTAGAGGCAAGGCAGCGGCCATCGTGCGGGCCGCTCATTACATTTCGTGCGGTCCGGTGTCGTGCCGTGGAATGCGTGCCGGATCGAACCCCGCCATTGCGCGCGCCAGCAAGCCGGGTACGTCGTGCGCGGCGGCCAGGGCTTCCGGCGCCTGGCCCAGCCGCGCCCACGCCGCGCGCAGCGTCGGCAGCGGCGCGGCCGGATCCACCGGCTGGGCCGCATCGGACTTGGACAGCTTGCGTCCGTCCGGCCCCAGCACCAGCGGCAGATGCGCGTAACGCGGCGTCGGCAGGCCCAGCGCGCGCTGCAGCAGGATCTGCCGCGGCGTGGAGTCCAGCAGGTCGGCGCCGCGAACGACGTCGGTGATGCCCTGGTCCGCATCGTCCACGACGACCGCCAGCTGGTAGGCCCAGAATCCGTCCGCGCGTCGCAGGACGAAATCGCCGACATCGCGCGACACGTCCTGTTCGACGCGCCCTCGGATCGCATCGTCGAACGCCACCACGCTGCCGTCCTGCACGCGCAGGCGCACCGCGGGGTCGGGCCGTTCCCGGCGCGCGATGCAGGCGCGATGAATGCCTGACACGGTGGCTAGGTCGGCGCGGCTGCAATGGCAATGGAAGGCGTGGCCTTCGCGCAGCAACTGCTCCAGCGCCGATTCGTAGAGCGCGCTGCGCCGGCTCTGCCAGGCGATTTCGTCGTCCGCTTCCAGCCCGAACGCGTGCAGCGCATCAAGCTGCCGACGAGCGGCGCCGGCGACCTCGCGCGGGGGATCAAGATCCTCCACGCGCACCAGCCAGCGTCCACCCGCATGGCGCGCCAGCAGCCAGCTGCCGAAGGCGGCGAGCAGGGAACCGAAATGGAGATCGCCGGTCGGAGAAGGCGCGAAGCGGCCGCGGTAGCCCGATGGTGCGGTAGGCGGGATCACAAAAGCTCGTCAGGCAAAGGGCCGGTGGCGGATTTCACTTGAATTCAACGGCAGCGTGCCACATTTTTCCTGCATGTCGCGCCCGAGGGGCGCAAAAGGTTCCCATCATGTTCAAGCGCGTATTCCTTTTCCTCGCCACCAACTTCGCCGTCCTGATGCTGTTGAGCATCGTGATGTCGATCTTCAAGGTGAACCCGCAGCAATTCACCGGCCTGCTGGTGATGGCGACGGTGTTCGGCTTCGGCGGTTCGCTGTTCTCGCTGATGATCTCCAAGTGGATGGCCAAGCGATCCACCGGCGCGCACGTCATCGAGCAGCCGCGCAACGAATCGGAGCAGTGGCTGGTCAGCACCGTGCGTCGCCAGGCCGAAGCGGCCGGCATCAAGATGCCGGAAGTGGCCATCTACGACGCGCCTGAAATCAACGCGTTCGCCACCGGCCCGAGCCGCAACAACTCGCTGGTCGCCGTGTCCACCGGCCTGCTGCGCGCCATGAACCGCGACGAAGCCGAGGCGGTGCTGGGCCATGAGGTCAGCCACGTCGCCAACGGCGACATGGTGACGATGGCGCTGATCCAGGGCGTGCTCAACACGTTCGTGATCGTGCTGGCACGCGTGGTCGGCCGCGTGATCGACAGCTACCTCAGCGGCAATCGCGAGGGTGGTCCGGGCCTTGGCTACTTCGCCATCGTGTTCGTGCTGGACATGATCTTCGGCCTGTTCGCCAGCATGATCGCGATGTGGTTCTCGCGTCATCGCGAATTCCGCGCCGACACCGGCGGTGCGCGCCTTGCCGGCCGGGAGAAGATGATCGCCGCGCTGCAGCGCCTGTCCATGACCTACGGCGAAAGCACCCTGCCCAAGACGGTGCAGGCGTTCGGCATCAGCGGCGCGGTGGGCCACGGCCTGCGTCGCCTGTTCCTGAGCCATCCGCCCCTGGAAGAGCGCATCCAGGCGCTGCAGAACGCGCCGGTGGAGCAGGTGCGCGGAACGGTGGTGAGCTGATCGCCCTTCACCGATGAGTCAAGAAAAAGCCCGCCGGAAGGCGGGCTTTTTCGTGGCTTCGCAGGTGTCGGCCCCGAGGATCAGAACTCGTAGTCCATCTGCGGCGACGGCGGCGCCAGGAAGTTGCCCTGGGCGTAGTCGATGCCGGCGCCGAACAGCGCGCTCATGCTGGCCGCGTCCTGCACGAACTCGGCGATGGTGGTCTTGCCGAGCTCTCGCGCCTTCTCCGCGATTTCGCGCAGGCGGGCCTGATGGTCCGCGTTGCCGCCCAGGTCTTCCATGAAGCTGCGGTCGATCTTGAGCAGCGCGGCGTTGAAGTGGGTGAGCAGCTGGAACGAATTCAGGCCCACGCCGAACTGCTCCAGTCCCACGCGCACGCCGTACTGCGCGACCTGCGCCTGGAACTCCTGCGCCGCACGCAGGTGCGTGAACACCTTCGATTCGGGCAGCTGCAGCACCAGCAGGTTGCCGTCGGCCCCGTGCTTGGCGAGCCGTTCCTGGATGAACTGCGCCAGCGTGTTGTCCTGCAGCGAAGCCTGCGTGATCTTCACAAGCACCGTCGTCGGGCGGCCGGCGCTCGAGCGCTCGCCGATCACCGAGATCGCCTTGCCCACGACCCAGCGGTCGATTTCCCACAGCAGCCCGTGTTCCTCGGCGATCTGCAGGAACGCCAGCGGCGGCACGAGTTCGCCGTGCTCGCCCTGCAGGCGCAGGTAGGCCTCGTACATTTCCATCGGCTCGCCGTGCATGGCGATGAGCGGCTGGTACTCCATGACGAAACGGTCGGCGTCCAGCGCCTCGCGGATGCGCTGCACCCACGCTTCCACACGTTCTTCCTCCGCGCGGTCGGCCGCGCCGGGGTCGAAGATCTCGGTGCGGTTGCCGCCCACGCCACTGGCCGACTGCAGGCACTGGCTGGCCTTGCCGAGCACGGCGGTGATGCTGGCGATCTTCTCGCCGATGAGCACGCCGCCGATGCTGACGGTGGTGCTGAGCGAGCGGTCCGGCGTTTCAAGAACGTGGTCGGCGAAGGCCGCGCGCAGCTTCTCCGCAAGGCCCGTGACGCGGCGGTGGTCGGCGTTGGGCACGAGTACGGCGAACTGGTGCTCGCCGAAACGCGCGGCGACGTGTTCGGCGCCGAGCGCGCCGCGAAGGCGGTCGCCCATCGCCGAGACCAGTGCGTCGGCCGCGTCCAGGCCGATGTCCTGCAGCAGGCGGTTGAAGTGGTCCGGCTCGACCAGCAGCAGGCCGTGGTGCGAGGTGCTCTGCGCGGCGTCGGCGACGGTGTCTTCCAGCGACCGCAGGAACGTGGCGCGATTGAACAGCCCGGTGACCTGGTCGCGCTGGCGCAGTTCCTCGACTTCGCGCGCCAGTTCCGGGTCGACCTCCTGCCGGCGCAGGATCACCTGCAGGCAGTGTTCGCCCTCGTAGGTCGCGGTGGTGAATTCCATGACGGCGGGGAAGCCGCTGCCGTCGAGCGCGCGCGCCTCGGTCTCGTGCCGCGGCGGCGCTTCGCCCTTGCTGATCTGCTTGAGCAGCTGCTTGAAGCCTTCGACCTTGGACGGTGCGATCAGGTCCAGCAGCGACATGCCCTCGATGTCCTCGAAGGACTCGAAGCCGAAGATTTCCAGATACGCCGGATTGGCGCGGATGTGCATGCCTTCGTGGATGTAGGCGATGGGCTCGCGCGAGGAGTCGATCAGCGCGTCGCAGCGGCGCTCGGTCTCGCGGATCTGCGCCTCCAGCCGGCGCTGCGAACGGCGTGCCTCGAGGTCGGCCCATTCCTGGCGGACGCGCACGTTGACGTGCTCCACGCTGCGGCGCAGGAGGATGCCACGTGCGCCCAGGGTGACCATCTCCAGCAGGCGCGAATCGTCGACGGTGTCCAGCAGCATGAGGACCGGCAGGTCCTTGCCGCTGGCATCCACCGCCTGCATGACCTTGGTGATCGGGACCAGCGTGGCTTCGCGCGCGGCGAGCACGAGGTCCGGCGTCTGGCTCGCGATGAGCGAGGCCAGTTCACTTTCGTTTTCCGGTCGCGACGGGCGTACCGCAATGCCACTGTTGCGCAGCCCGCTGACGATGGCCTCGGCCGCCTCGACGCTGTCGTCGACGATCAGCAGGCGCAGCGCCGTGTCTTTCCCGAATTGCATTGCGTCACCTCCCCAAGCACGAGTTATGACATGAACGGGAGTGTTCAGTCCATTCGTGCGCGCTGGATTTGGGGGATATGACGGTTTAGCGACCGCATCGGAACAAACTTGAGACAACCGTCGCGCGGGCCCTGCCAAACCCGACGCGTTGCCGGTGCCGACTAGAGCGGGCGCTTGCCCGGATCGCCGGCGACTTCGCGCACCAGCTTGGGCACCAGGTACCCCGATACTCGCGCGGCGAGCGCACGATGCAGGGCAAGCGCGGTCTCGTCGGGGATTTCGAAATGCGCGGCGCCCTGGACCCGGTCGAGCTGGTGCAGGTAATAGGGCAGCACGCCGGCGGCGTGGCCGCGTTCGCCCAGCTCGGCCAGGGCTTCGACCGAATCGTTGACCCCGCGCAGCAGCACCGCCTGGTTCAGCAGCATTGCGCCGGCGCCGCGCAACCGGGCCAGCGCCGCATCGACGCTGGCATCGAATTCGTTGGCGTGGTTGGCATGCAGCACGACGGTCACCGGCCAGGGCAGGGCGGCGAGCCATGCGACCAGCGCATCGTCGACGCGTTCGGGCAGAACCACCGGCAGCCGCGTGTGGATGCGCAGGCGCTTGAGGTGGGGGATCGTCGCCAGTGCGTCGGTGAGTTCGGCCAGCTTGGGCGTGGCCAGCGACCACGGGTCGCCACCGGAGAGGATGACCTCGTCGATCGAGGCGTCGTTGCCGATGGCCTCCACCGCGTCGCGCCAACCGGCCGCCGCCGCGGTTTCCTCGGCATACGGGAAGTGGCGACGGAAGCAGTAGCGGCAGTGGATCGCGCACGAACCGGTCGCGATCAGCAACGCCCGGCCGCGGTACTTGCGGATGACGCCGTGTCCGGCCTTGGCCGCGCCGTCGCCGACGGCATCGAGCGTGAAGCCGGGCATCGGACGCATCTCGGCGTCCAGCGGCAGCACCTGGCGCAGGAGCGGGTCCCCAGGGTCGCCATGACGCATGCGGGCGATAAACCCGTGCGGCACGCGCAGCGGGAACTGCGTGGCAGCCTCGTCGGACAGGCCCAGCCCTTCGGCGTCCAGCCCCAGTATCCCCAGCAGTTCGCGCGGGTCGCGCACGGCGTCGCGCCACAGCTGCTGCCAGCGCGGCGCGGCGGCGTGGGACGGGGCAGGGTGAAGAGGGGTGGGGGCAGCAGGTATCATGGCGGACCGGTTTTCCTTGCGCCGCGGCTCACGGCCCGGCACAACAGCCCGACATTCTAGCCTCCCGCCCGAATCACCCATACAGGGGCGGCCGGGCGGCACCTATTCACTTACGCAGGAGTTCCACTCATGGCCAGCCTGGGCATGAACGACGTCAAGAACGGCCAGAAGATCCTGGTCAACAACGACCCGTGCATCATCACCGAGACCGAGTACGTCAAGCCGGGCAAGGGTCAGGCCTTCACCCGCGTGAAGTACCGCAGCATCAAGTCCGGCCGCGTGGTCGAAATGACCATGAAGGCCACCGACAGCGTCGAGCAGGCCGACGTCGTCGACACCGACATGCAGTACCTGTACTCCGACGGCGAGTACTGGCACTTCATGAACCAGGAGTCGTTCGAGCAGGTGCAGGCCGACAAGGCCGGCATGGGCGGCGCCGAAAAGTGGCTCAAGGGCGAGGAAGCCTGCGTGGTCACGCTGTGGAACGGCACCCCGATCGCCGTGCAGCCGCCGAACTTCGTCGAGCTGAAGATCACCGAGACCGACCCGGGCGTCCGTGGCGACACCTCCGGCGGCGGCGGCAAGCCGGCGACGCTGGAAACCGGCGCGGTGGTCCGCGTGCCGCTGTTCGTCGGCCAGGAAGAAATCATCAAGGTCGACACCCGCTCGGGTGAGTACGTCAGCCGCGTGAAGTGAGGCAGTGGCGCGTCCGCGCATCGCGCGGACGCCGTTTGCCCCTGCGTCGTCCCGGCGAAGGCCGGGATCCAGGCCATCAAGCGATCCGAAGGTCACCCTTCAGCCCGCGAATCCGCTTTTCGCAACATCGGAAAGCGATCCTGGAACCACGCGAACCGCGACGCGGTTCGCGACCCCTCCCCAGCCCACCCCTGCGAGCAGGGGAGGGAGCATAGAAGCGAGGCCGCATGACCCACGACCGCACCCCCGAAGCCTGCGACCTGTTGATCGAAGCCGGATGGGTGGTGCCGGTCGTCCCGCACGGCGTGGTGCTTGAAGCCCACGCCGTCGCCGTTCGCGATGGCGCGATCGTCGCCGTGCTGCCCATCCGCGAGGCGCGCGAGCGCTTCAACGCCGCCGAAACCGTCTCGCGCCCCGACGCCGCGCTGACGCCGGGCCTGGTCAACGCGCACACGCACAACCCGATGACGCTGCTGCGCGGCATCGCCGACGACCTGCCGCTGATGGAATGGCTGCAGGGCCACATCTGGCCCGTCGAAGGGGCCGTGATGGGACCGGAGTTCATCGAGGACGGCATCACGCTGGCGATCGCCGAAATGCTCCGTGGCGGCACGACCTGCGCCAACGAGAACTACTTCTTCCCCGACGTGCAGGCCGCCGTCTACAAGCAGCACGGCTTCCGCGCGCGCGTGGGCCTGCCGGTGATCGACTTCCCCACCGCGTGGGCGAAGACGAGCGAGGAATATTTCGAACGCGCCGGCGAAGTGCACGACCAGTGGCGCGACGACGCGCTGGTGGCGACGGCCTTCGCGCCGCACGCGCCGTATACGGTGTCGGACGAGAACTTCGAGCGAATCCGCATGCTGTCGGACCAGCTCGACATCCCCGTGCACCTGCACACGCACGAAACCGCGCACGAAGTGACCGAATCGCACGCCAGGCTCGGCCAGCGGCCGATCGCCCGGCTCGATCGCCTCGGCCTGATCAACGACCGCCTCATCGCCGTGCACATGACCCAGCTCACCGACGCCGAGATCGCGCTGTGCGCGCAGCGCGGCGTGAGCGTGGCGCATTGCCCGGAATCCAACCTCAAGCTGGCCTCGGGTTTCTGTCCGGTGGGCAAGCTGGTGAAGGCGGGCGTGAACCTCGCCATCGGCACCGACGGCTGCGCCAGCAACAACGACCTGGACATGTTCGGCGAAACGCGCACGGCCGCGCTGCTGGCCAAGGCCGTGGCCGAAGATGCGTCCGCTTTCGATGCCGCCACCGCGCTGCGAGCGGCGACGCTCGGCGGCGCGCGTGCGCTCGGCTTCGAGGCGAAGATCGGTTCGATCGAACCGGGCAAGCAGGCGGACCTGGTGTGCGTCGACCTGGGCCAGATCGAAACGCAGCCGCTGCACCACGTCGTCTCGCAGCTGATCTACGCGACCGGTCGCCACCAAGTGAGCGACGTGTGGATCGCCGGCCGCGCGAAGCTGCGCGAGCGCATGCTGGTCGACATGGATGCCGCCGCCCTTGTCGCCAACGCGCGACAGTGGCGCGAACGGATCGCGGCGATCCGCCTGACGTGATCGTGCTGAACGCCTCGTGCCCGGGTTCCCGCATGCGCGGGGATGACGTTCCTGGAGAATCCGAATGACCGCCCAGACTTCCACCGACACCAACTTCACCCAGTCCGAACTCGACAAGTTCGGCGCGCTCGCGCAGCGCTGGTGGGATCCCGAAGGCCCGCAGAAGGCGCTGCATGCGCTCAATCCCGCGCGCCTTGGCTACGTCGCAGCACGTGCGCCGCTGCGTGGCGCACGCGTGCTCGATGTCGGCTGCGGCGCGGGCCTGCTGAGCGAGGCGATGGCGCGCGAAGGCGCGCAGGTCACCGCGCTGGACCTCGCGCCGGAGCTGGTGAAGGTCGCGCGCCTGCACGGGCTGGAATCGGGTGTGAAGGTCGACTATCGCCTGCAGTCGGTGGAATCGCTGGCCGACGAAATGCAGGGCCAGTTCGATGCCATCACCTGCATGGAGATGCTCGAACACGTGCCCGATCCCGGTTCGATCATTCGTGCCTGCGCGACGCTGCTGCGTCCGGGCGGGAAGCTGTTCCTGTCGACGTTGAACCGCACGCCGGCGGCGTTCGCGCTCGCCATCGTCGGCGCCGAATACATCGCGCGACTGCTGCCGCGCGGCACGCACCAGTACCGCGACTTCATCAAGCCGCACGAACTGGGCGCATGGCTGCGCGGAGCGGGGCTGGCGCTGGAAGACGTCAGCGGCCTGATGTACGAACCGTGGCGCAACGCTGCGCGCGTCGTTTCGCGCACCGATGTGAACTACCTCGCCTGCGCCACCAAGCCGGACGCAGTCTGATGGCCGTGGCCGAAGCGGTGAAGTATCCGAAAGCGGTGCTGTTCGACCTGGACGGCACGCTGCTCGACAGCGCGCCCGACATGGTGGCGGCGATCGATGCCATGCGCGCCTCGCGCGGCCGCCCTCCGATGGCGCTGGCCGCCCTGCGTCCGCACGTGTCCAAGGGCGGGCTGGCGATGATCCGCGCGGCTTTCCCCGACATCGACGACGACGAGCGCAAGCGCTGGCTGCCCGAGTTCCTCGACCATTACGAGCGCGAACTCGGCCGGCACAGCGAGTTGTTCGACGGCGTCGGGGCGATGCTGTCCGCGCTGGAGGCGGGCGGTTGCGTGTGGGGCATCGTCACCAACAAGCCCGAGTACCTCGCGCGTCAGATCATGCCCGTGCTGGGCTGGCAAGAACGCTGCGCGGTGCTGATCGGCGGCGACACGCTCGCCGAACGCAAGCCGCATCCGTTGCCGCTGCTGGTCGCCGCGCAACGCATCGGCGTGGCGCCGCAGGATTGCATCTATGTCGGCGACGACGAGCGCGACATCATCGCCGCCCGCGCCGCCGGCATGCCGTCGGTGGTCGCGCTGTGGGGCTATCGCCTCGATGAGGACAACCCGGTCGCGTGGCAGGGCGATGTGATGATCGACCTGCCGTCGCAACTCATCGCGGCCGACGCCTGGCCGGCCACGCGATGAGCGAGGCAGGACACGAAGGCGCCGGGCCCGCACGCGACGAAGCGCTCGACAGCTTCCTCGACAAGTGGCGCGCGCGCTGGCCGGAATGGGCCGTCGCGCAGGCGTTCGTGCCCGTCGCGCAGCGCGATGTCGCGCTCGCGTGGGCGGCGTTGCAGCAGGAACTGACCGATGCCGCCTGGGGCGGCAGCGATGCGCGTCCGGGCGAGGCGAAACTTGCCTGGTGGATGGAGGAATTGCAGGGCTGGTCGCGCGGCATCCGTCGCCATCCGCTAGGCCTTGCGTTGCAGAAGCTTCCGGCGCCCTGGACGACGCTTGGCGCGGCGATCGTGCCGCTGCGTGAAAGCCGTGAACGCCCGCGCGACCGCAACGAAGCCTTCGCCGTGCTGGCGCCGTTCGCGCAGGCCGTGGCGGACGTCGAGGCGGCGCTGTTCGGCGACACCGCCGCCGGCGTCGCCCTCGTGCAGGCCGACCTGTTGCACGCGCGCCTGGCGCATACCGGTGAATTGGCCGTGCCGATGAGCGTCATCGCCCGTGCGGGCGAAGGCGCGGCGGCGCGGGCCTGGGGCGTGGAACTGCTCGAACACTGGCCGCGCGGCGAGGCCAGCCGGCCGCGCCGCGTGTGGAATGCGGTCGCACGCCAGCGCCTGCGTCGTGGCGATGCCTCGCTGCCGCTAACGCCGTGGTCGGCGCTCTGGACCGCCTGGCGCGGCGCCCGCGGCTGAGCGTCAGGCCGTGCCTATCGTCCCGATAGCCGCCCCGACGCCCCGAAACTGACTGTTGCAGCGTGTCCGGCCGACCGTCCGGGTGCGGTCGCTACAATGGCCCGGCTTGCGCTCCCCCGCGCCAACCCCATCTCTGCGCCGTGACCACGACTTCCACCACTCCGCGCCGCCTTCCCGATGTCGCCTTCGACGCCGCCGCGGCGGCGCGTCCGCTCGACTGGGTCGGCATGTCCAACATCGCCCTGCCGCTTCGCGTGGCCGGGCCCGACGGCGAGGCGATCACCGTCGCCGCCTCGGTCGACGTCAGTGTCGACCTGAAGGACGCCGACGCCCGTGGCATCCACATGTCGCGGATGTACCTGCAACTGCAGAACGCGTTCGCCAGCGAGACGGTGACGCCCGCAGGCCTGCGCCGGGTACTGCAGACGCTGGTGGAGAAGCAGGGCGGCATCTCGACCGCCGCGCGACTGGTGCTGCGCTACGAACAACTGCTGCTGCGCCGCGCGCTGGCCAGCGACAACGCCGGCTGGAAACGCTATCCGGTGGAGATCGACGCGACCCTGCGCGACGGCCACCTGCACCTGGCGCTGGGTTTCTCGGTCGAATATTCCAGCACCTGCCCGGCATCGGCGGCGCTCTCGCGCCAGCTCAACGCCGAGCGCTTCGCCGAGGATTTCGCCGCCGCGCGTCCGCTGTCCACGGCGGTGGTGAGCGAATGGCTCGCCTCCGAACGCGGCCTGGCCGCAACACCGCACGCCCAGCGCAGCCGCGCCGACGTGCGCGTGGAACTGCGCCCGGCCTTCGACGAGGTGCCGCTGGCGGCGCTGATCGACGCCCTCGAAGCCGCGCTCGCCACCCCCGTGCAGACGGCGGTGAAGCGCGAGGACGAACAGGCCTTCGCCCGCCTCAATGCCGAGAACCTGATGTTCTGCGAGGACGCCGCCCGCCGCGTCGCCGCCGCCCTGTCGGCCGACCCCCGGATCGAGCGCTTCGATGCCCAGGTCTCGCATTTCGAAAGCCTGCATGCCCACGACGCCGTGGCGCGGGTGACCGGGCAGGGCGCTTCGGCCTGACCCTGCGGGGCACCGTCGGCCCCCACGGCGCGCCCCTTCGTCGGCCGGTTTCGCGACGTCCGTCTCATTAAGGTATGCTTCCCGACCTTGCTCGGGGGCCTAGACGGGTCATGGGGAAACCCTTTCGTCGGTGGTGGCAGGCGGCATTGGCCGCGTTCGGCATGCTGGTGGCGACGTCCGCGTCGGCGCAGCTTTTCGACGTGTCCCGCCTTGACGACGACCCGGTCCCGCTGGAAGTCCTTTCCGGCCGGCACGAGAGCGAATTCGCCAGTGTCGAAGGCCAGTCCATCCAGGAAACCTCCCGCCGCCCGCGCTGGTGGCGCCTGACCGCCCGCGAAGCCGTCCAGCCGGCCGACGTGCCGAACCTGGTCCTTCGTTTCCCGTACCTCAACCGCGTCGAAGTCTGGCGTCCCGGCGACGCGATCCCCGTGCGCCGCGCCCTGATGGGGAACGACGCAGATCCCGAGTTCTCGACGCGTGCGCTGGTCATCCCGCTGCCCCAGGGCCTGGCGACCGGCGAATCGATCTACGTGCGCGTGACCGGCATGTCGCCCAACGCGATGTCGGTGAACGTCGAACCGCTTTCGGCAGTACACCGGCAGGACCTGCGGCACGTCGCGCTGCGCACCTTCGTGCTCGGGACGCTGGTCGTGCTGGCGCTGCTGGCGGTGGGTTTCTGGGTCGGCATCGGCGAGCGCACCTACGCGTACCTGTCGTTGACCCTCGCCGCGCAGGCGTTCTACCTGGCGTGCGTGGGCGGCGAAGTGCGGGCGGTGCCGTGGCTGGCGGAACTGGTCGGGTCCGATCCGCGCGTGGGCCGCATGTTCGGACTGCTGGGCGTGGTGGCGAGCAACAGCTTCGTCGCGCTCTATCTCAACCTGCCCGACCGCCATCCCCGTTTCATGCGCGTGCTGCACGGCTGCAACGCCGCGCTGCTGGTGCTGTTGCTGGCCAACCTGGGCACCGCCGCCGGCTGGCTGGCGTGGGTGGCCAACGCGGTGTTCCTGGTGTCGGCCGTGACGACGTTCGCCGTCAGCGTCACCGCCGCATGGGGGCGCCAGCGCGAGGCGTATTTCATGGTGCTGTCGTGGGCGCCGATGATCGTCCTGGTCCTGCTGCGGCTGGGCGAACTGCTGGGCGGTTGGCGCAATCCGGAGTGGATGGAATACGCCTTCCCGATTGGCCTTGCGATGGGCGGCCTGGTGCTGACCATCGGCCTGACCGACCACATGCACCAGATGCGGCGCGACCGCGATCACGCGAGCCGCCTGGCGACCTACGACGTGCTCACCGGCGCACTCACGCGTTCGGCGATCAACGAGCGCCTGGAAGCGCTGGCCGAAGCGGCGCATCGCGGGCGCCGGCCGTTGTCGGTGGTGTTCTTCGACATCGACTACTTCAAGCGCATCAATGACGCTCATGGCCATCGCGTCGGCGACCAGACGCTGCGCATCGTGGCGCTGCGCACGCGCAATCGCCTGCGCACGTACGACCTGTTCGGGCGTTACGGCGGCGACGAAGTGCTCGTCGTGCTGCCCGACACGCAGCTGCGCGAGGCGCTGTGCGTGGCCGAGAACCTGCGCGCGGCGGTGAACTGCCGGCCGTTGTCCATCGAGAACCGCCTGTTCAACACGACGCTGAGCCTGGGCGTGGCCGAACTGCATTACGGTGAGACGGTCGAGAAGCTGCTTGAACGCGCCGATGCCGCGCTCTACGCGAGCAAGGCCGCCGGCCGCGATCGCGTCACCGGCTACACCGCCTCGCGCCTGCGCACGACGGCCGCGACGCCGGTGTCGAACACGGCGAACACGCACGGGACCAGCACGGTGATGTGAGGGCGCTGGAGCGAAGAAGCCGCGTTACTGCGTGCGTTCGAGTACCAGCAGCGGGTCAACGCGCACGTCGAACCGCGCCGCGATGCAGCGCCGTTGCCGCAATGACGAACGCGCCGCAGCGCGTCGCCATGGTGAACAACCAGCGCCTACGGCGTTCGCTCGAGTACCAGCAGCGGGTCAACGCGCACGTCGAACCAGTTCATTCCCCAATGCAGATGCGGCCCGGTCGCACGCCCCGTCGCGCCGACGGCGCCGATCACCTGGCCCTGCTGCACGCGGTCGCCCACCTTCACGTCGATGCGCGACAGGTGCAGGAAGTTCGAACTCACGCCATGGCCGTGATCGAGCAGTAGCGTCCCGCCGGTGAGATACAGATCCGGCGCGGCGAAGGTGACGATGCCCGATGCCGGCGCCAGCACGGGCGTACCAGTCGGCGCGGCGATATCCATGCCCGAGTGCGGCGATTTCGGCACGCCGTTGTACACGCGCTGGTTGCCGAAACGTCCGCTGATGCGGCCCTTCACCGGCCAGACGAAGGCCTGCGCGAAATCGGCGCGATCGTCGTCGCGTGCGCGCGCGGCGGTCACCTGCGCCTGCTCGCGTTCGATGCGGGCGGCGATCTCCGGTGGCGGTTCGACGGTCTTGGGCGGTACGCCGCTCACGTTCTCCACCGGCCAGTCGCGCGGTGTGACGGCGATGCGCGCGGTTTGCGTGCGACCGTCGACCGTGGTGACATCGACGCTGACCGGACCAGCCTCATCGCGACCGATGCCGAACACCACCGTGCCGTAGTTCGTCGGCCGCAACACGCGCGTGCCGTAGCGCACGGTGGCGTTCGCCGGTACCTTGCCCAGCACCAGCGAACCCTGCTGCACGGACGTGGGAAACACCACGCGCGTATCGGCGTTCGCCGTCGTCGCTGGTGGCGCCTGCGCGACCTGCGTTGCGGCGCAACCCGTCGACGCCATCGCCAGCAGCGACAGCGCGACGCCTTGCCCAAACCTCATCGATCGAACGCCAGTCGCTGGCCGCGCGGCTGGCCGACGAGCTGCCGGCCGTCCCATGCGAGTTCACCGTTGACCCAGGTCGAGGCGATGCGCGAACGGAACGTCGTGCCTTCGAATGGCGACCAGCCGCACTTGGACAGCACGTCCTCGCGCTGCACGGTGAACGGCGTATCGTCGATCAGCACCAGGTCGGCGGCATAGCCTTCGCGCAGGAAACCGCGTTCCTTCACATCGAACAGCTGCGCCGGCGCGTGCGCGAACTTCTGCACGACCTGCGCGGTGGTGAGGCGGCCTTCGTGCACCAGTTCGAGCGCGGCGACCAGCGCGTACTGCACCAGCGGCAGGCCGCTGGGCGCGCCGGTGTAGAGACGTGCCTTTTCCTCCAGCGTGTGCGGCGCGTGGTCGGTGGCGAGCACGTCGATCACGTTGTCGGCCAGCGCCTGGATCAGCGCTTCGCGGTCGCTCGCGTCCTTGATCGCCGGATTGCACTTGATCAGGTTGCCCAGGCGCGCGTAGTCGGCGCGATCGAAACGCAGGAAATGGATGCACGTCTCGGCGGTTATGCGCTTGCGGCTGCCGTCGGCACGGATCAGCGGGCCTTGTTCGAACAACGCCAGTTCGTCGGCGGTGCTGATGTGCAGCACGTGCAGGCGCGTGTCGTGCTTGCGCGCGAGCGACAGCGCAAGCTGCGTCGACTTCATGCAGGCCTCGCGCGAACGGATGTCCGGGTGGCACGCGGCCGGGATGTCGTCGCCGTACTTCGCCTTGTAGCGGGCGAGTTCGGCGTCGATCATCGGCGTGTCTTCGCAATGCGTGATGATCGGCGTCGGGGCGTCCCGGAAGATGCCGTCCAGGATCACCGGGTCGTCGACCAGCATGTTGCCGGTGGAAGCGCCCATGAACACCTTGATGCCCGGCGCGGCGAGCGGGTCCAGCGACTGGATCGCGGCCAGGTTGTCGTTGCTGGCGCCCATGTAGAACCCGTAGTTGCCCCAGGCGCGGCCGGCGGCGCGGCGGTACTTGTTCTCCAGCGCTTCGGCATCGAGCGTCGGGGGGTTGGTGTTGGGCATGTCCATGAAGGACGTCAGCCCGCCGGCCACCGCGGCGGCCGATTCGGTGGCGATGTCGGCCTTGTATTCCAGGCCCGGCTCACGGAAATGCACCTGGTCGTCGATCATGCCCGGCAGCAGACGCCGGCCGCCGGCGTCGATCACCGACTCGTTCGCGCGTGCCGACAGGCCTGTGCCGATCTGGGCGATACGCCCGTCCTCGAAGCGCAGGTCGCCGTCGTATTCGCGACCTTCGTTGACCAGGCGGGCGTTGACGATCAGTGTCGATGGCATGTGGGTTTCCCGGAGGTAGGTTCCGGCACGGGATCGATCCCGCCCGGGTGAAGGGGATGGCACCGCAGGATGCGCCGGAATGCCAGCCAACCGCCCTTGAACGCGCCGAAACGGGCGATGGCCTGCATGGCGTATTCCGAGCACGTCGGGTGGAAACGGCAGCGGGGACCAAGCAGCGGACTGATCCAGCGCTTGTAGCCTCGCAACAGGACGATGAGCAGACGGTCGATCACGGTTCCTTAATGCGGACAGGCATCTGAATATGCGGTTGCCGCAGGTGCCGGGGCAGGGTATAACAGCGCGCTTTCCCGTCACAAGGCTCCAGTTTTCGGT
>Ga0209676_1000789_pt1 | contig 41873 bp, 34 predicted proteins | sample AraplaCvi_mLB_r2_FD_184282 | JGI IMG/M metagenome (GOLD analysis project Ga0209676, IMG submission 184282) | Arabidopsis root microbial communities from North Carolina, USA - plate scrape MF_Cvi_mLB_r2 (SPAdes) (version 2) | ecosystem: Host-associated > Plants > Roots > Endosphere | place: USA... | reverse complement strand
TACATCCGCATGAGCGCCTACACGTATACGCGTGGGCGCGTCGTGCTCGCCTACGTCCGAGTACAGGAAGAGCATCAGCAGGCCACGGCCTTTGGAATGGATGTTCACACGCCAGTCCAGGAAGTTACCCGGGTCGGTGCCGGGGAAGCTGGCATCCACATGCCAACCCGCGTCGCCGGGGTCTTCATTGGAGGGGAATCGCACGGGAAATGTGCCCATACTCCGGCAAGGAAGCCATTTACCTGCACCGACCAACTGATTAAAGGCCGCGTGCAGCACGGGCGTATTCGCCGAAGCGGTGAATGGTTCCTGCTGGTACATGCCAAGGCGGATCACCGGTTTTGTCCAGGTCGCGGGGTTGTTTCGGTCTACACCAAGGTCATTCCACAAAATATCCCTTGCTTGCGCGGCTATTTCGGTGGAAAATGCGTGATCAAGGCGAATGAAGCCCTGGGTTATGAATTGATCTATTTGCTGAGCATTCAGTACTCCTTCCATGGAATTTCAATAATTAAGGATTGAAAAATCGGGGTAATAAAATCCTGATCCCCGAAAACGGGGACGGTGCAACGGCTGCACGGGAAGGAGTGTCAGAGTGTTGGTGCGAATCTCATGGTTACAAATTTAGGCATTTGAAATCTGTTTTGCCTGATAATGTCCCGAATTCAAATCAAAAAGTACCCTATTCAGTTTTGGCCGGATTGCTGTCGGACGCGGCTGCTTATTTGCAGCAAAACCAGACCATTTCACCCATATGAAAAACCTTACCGCACTTTTTCTTTTACTCATTTCCGTGACCTCCACGCACGGCCAATATGTGACGAACAGCCTACTCGCCATCAAGGAAATCCACGACGGTGTGGTGTGCGACTCCTGCATTGTTACCATGGCGGGCAACATCACGGCCCTTCCGGATAAAATTTCATTCCTCACCCCCAACTACGACAACCAGTTCCTTTACACCGATGCTTCATTGACCAAGGAGCTCTCGACCGTCGATCCGTCGAAATTCTTCGTTTCCATGGGCCGTTTCTCGCTCGATTTTTATCCATTCGGCAAAGTGCTCGCGCAGAAGGGAGAACAAATTCCTTACATCAATTTCAAAGATCTGCAATTCAGGACGGTCGTGAACGGGGCGCTGAAAAACGATTGGACGGATGTGATGTCGCTTAAAAACGACCCGGATTTTTACATCGGGCATGCGAGTGTCGATTTTCGCCATGAGATCAAAGACGTGGAAACGACGCCAGCCGAGCATTACCACGCCGGGAAGTTCGAGCTGCGGCTTGGCGATTCGCTGAATGTGGCTTTCCGAAACAAAAACACATTGGCCGGCGTGTACCACTTCTCCATCACTCGTGTGCGAAGCGTACCCGACTATTTCAATTTCGTGGAGTTTTCGTCGGAGAAGAACTTTCAGGACATTCTGAACACCGAAATCAACAAAGTACGGACGGAGCAAGGGCCGCAGGCCAACCATTTCGAGATCGAAGGCGGGCACTCGGCATTTCTACGGTTTTCGAATCACGACCAGTACTATTTTTTCGGAAAGAGGCCCCGCAACAACAGTATTGAATATGCGATTGGGAAACCGGAAAACTGGCAGCGGCTGGGCGGCCAGGACGATATCAAGTTTAGCCAGGGTTACTCCTACATCTACCTCGACAAGCCCGAACCCGGCGAAACGCTAAAAGTTTTCCTCCGGTACAAACACCAGCCGGAAAGCGTCCACCAGGTAACGATCGACGTGAAACCGCTGGCCCGGCGCCCGGGCTGGATCGATGTAGCGCAGCTGATATTGGGTGTAATTGGGCTCGCACTACTGGCAATTTTTATTCAAAAGCAACGCCACAAAAGGCAGCTCGCCAGGCTCGATCGCAATAAAAGCGAGATCGAGAACCAGCTCCAATTGCTCAGCGGCCAGCTGAACCCGCATTTCCTTTTCAATTCGCTGAATGCCGTGCAATCGCTGATCCGGCAGAACGACCCGGAAGCGGCCAATCAATACATTACCGAGGTAGCGACTTTCATGCGCACGATTATGGATAGCGGCCGGAAAGAGCTCGTTTCGCTCGCGGAGGAAATCGCTATCGAGGAAAAGTACATTGTGTTGGAACAAAAACGAAAAGTATTTACGTACACCTTCCGGATCGAGTGCGGGAATGAGCTCTCTTCGATCGATTTCCCGCCCCTTCTTTTGCAACCCATTATCGAAAACAGCATCCGCCACGGCCTCGCCGAAAGTGTGCGCAACCCTACACTGACCATTACCATCCGCTGTGACGCCACCGACCTGGTTGTAGCCATTGCCGACAATGGCATCGGGTACGACCCGTTGGTCAAAGCGCAAGGGCATGGCCTTTCCTTAACCGGCAAGCGAATCGCGCTGATCAATGAAAAGATGCCGGCGATGCGCATTGTCGTTCAAACCAAATCCAGCCCGGGCGCCGGGACTACCACGGAAATCAGACTTTTAAAATGGCTCTCATGAACCCCATCCGCTGCTTTATACTCGACGACGAAATCCAGGCGGTGCACAACCTGCGCCTCGCGCTCGAAACGCATTGCCCGCAGGTGGAGCTCGCGGGGTATGCGCATAACGTAAGCGGCGCCTACGACTTTCTGACCCAGACGCAAACGGATATCCTTTTCCTGGATATCCGCTTGCAAAATGAAACGGGTTTCGACCTTTTGAAACGGCTCAATCACTTCCACGGCAGCATCATTTTCACGACGGCCCACGATCTGTACGGTATTCAGGCCATCAAATTCTCGGCTACCGATTACCTGCTCAAACCACTCGACCACCTGGAACTCACCGGGGCTGTCAGAAAAGCGACCGACAGAAAGAAAGAGCGCGACCAAAGCGCACAGATTTCAATGCTGATCCAGTCCTTTGAGAACCTGCCTTCCCAGCGGCAAAAAAAAATCGCATTGGCGGAGGCCAACGAAATTCATTATGTATTGATTGATGATATTATATTTTGCAAATCGGATAACAGCTACACCACTTTTCATTTAACCGGAAACAAAAATATAACCGTCAGCAAACCTATTTCCGAATACGAAAATATCCTCGAACCATATGGCTTTATACGGACCCACCAATCCTATTTGATTAATAAAAACAGGATTGTATCTTTCAGAAAGGAAGAAGGGGGTTATTTGCTCATGGAGGGCAACTATCAAGCCGTAATCAGTAAACAGCGAAAACACCTTTTAAAGGAATTATTTGCCTGAATATTCAATTCACCATCAACGATTAGCCATGAAAAAACATTTCTACTTTCTCCATTTCCTGCTATTAAGTGCCGGCTGTTGCATCGCACAAAGGCAGATTACCAACTTCAACAATACCGAAGACAAGCAGGCATTTAATCCGGTGTATTGGTCTCAGCTCGGCAATAAGATGATCTTCTCGTCTTTTGTCCCGGCAACCGGAAATGAACTTTGGGTTTCGGAAGGAACAAGGGCCAATACAAAGTTGCTGAAAGATATTACGCCGGGGTATCAGGGCACTTATCCTTCCGATTTCAGCAAATCCGGTGATTTTGTCTATTTCGTTGTCAATGGATATGAAATCTGGAAAACCGATGGCTCTCCTGCGAGAACCCAAAGGCTGCTACACTCCGACAGTACCCTGAACCTGAACGTAGTTTCGGGAAAACTGCTCGTCACATTTCGCAACGTCCAGACCCAGCGGCACTCGTTCGCATGGCTCAATGCAGACGGGAAAGCCGATTTCCTACGAGATGAAGCCACAACTTTTAAATACGCGGGCGGAAATCTCTATTATGGCTCATATGATTCGACCGCCAGAAAATGGACTTTGAAAGTGCAGGACAGTGAACTGCATACCCTGGCCAGCGAGCCGGGCCCACCGTTGATTGATATTGTTGTTGAGAGGCAAAACGGATACGAATACATAGCTGTCGACGCCGGCAATGTAGAAAAGAAATTGGTAGTAACCGCTGAAAACCGCGCCGAAGCTCCCAAAACCTATGAATGGAACCGTGGCGCCGCACCGACGATGCTGAGAGATAAGGCCGGGTCGCTTTTCTTGATTAACGACGCTATTTATTCCGGCAATGATATTACATTAAAAATATATAAAGTCATTGAAGGACAGAATTGGGAAACGATTGCCGACCTTAAACCCAGCATGCTGTACGCCAACACGCCAACGGGATCCAGCGAAGGCCCATTTCATACGAATTTTATTATAGAAGGGGATCAGCTTACTTTCACTACGCTTTTCGGATACGAAAGCGTCCACTCGGCATACCTGGGTGTATTTGATTTCAAAAAGAATATCAAGCGCATATCGCCACGTCTTCCAGGTGAGGTTACGGCACGTCAGGTAAAGCTTGCTTCGCAGTCACGCGATGTATTTGAAATCAGTTCCGGCAATAACAAATGCATCTACAATATCGCCGAAAACAAAGTCATTTCCGTTGAGCAACTTCCCTATCAGGTTAAAAAAGTGAAAGTGGCGAATACGGAATATGAACTGTCGGATAATGTGTATGTCTCGGGCAGTTCGCTCCGGATACCGCTGATAAACCGCCGCCCTGTTTACAAAGAAAATGGGCTTGCTTTCAGGACCGTGCTCAACAACAAATTGCTATTCTGGACAAATAACGACGAGCAGCACAACGGAAAACTTTGGTTAAGCGACGGCAAAACGACCTCCGAATTGCTCTCCTACGAGGGCGTGGTAATTTCGTGGAGAATGGCGATGGATTCGCTCAGGGTCGGCAATCGGATCGTGTTTACTTCGATTAGCCAGCAAGGGCTCAGAATATTCAAAACAGATGGCACCAAGGCGGGAACCAGGGAATTATACCATTATTCCACCACCGATTGGCCCTACGTGGAAAGGGTCGTTACCAACAACCGGCTAGCCTTGTTTGAACTGAGTGTCTCGGGGAAAATGGTGGGCGTTGTGACCGACCTGGAAAAGGTTTGGGAAATCGATAATTCTCAATACGCGCAACGGGAGTTTCACGCCACTTCCAATGATCTTTTTATGATCCATGCGTCAGTTAAAAACGGGATGGGTTATAGTACTGTTTACAAGTTTGAAAGCGGCGATCTGAAACTGATCGAACTGAACAAGGGTGGTGCGGACGCAATGTACCATCAGATATGTGACAACCGGATCTATTACATCCTCCGCAATAGCGCCGGTTCCCTGAATGACATTTGCTACACCGATATAGGCTCGGACAAGGTCAACCGGCTTTTCTCCGGTCCGATGAGTTACCTGCTCCGGCGTGGCGATTACCTTATCGCTGGCACGATGAGCGGGCCGGACGTAAAAATTTACAAGGCCAGCACAGCTGAGCTGCTCGGAGAATTCACGGATATATATCCTGTTGACGCCACGACGTCCAACGCGGTCGGGCTTTGGAGCAAAAGAGAGGCGGTAATCATCCACAACGACCGCATTGTCAGCCAAAAATTTACCGATGACATCGAATTTTCAAGTCCGGTTCCCCAGGGTATATTGATCAAAGTCAAAAGCAATGCGGGTAGCTCCTGGTACATCTATGAACTGAAACGCGGGAAGATCACCGAGCTTACCAAAGACCAGACGGTCGATTTCTCCAGCGCCGGAGCAGGTGATCAGCTGTTGTTCTACGATAGCGGAAATAACCGGCACCAAGTGCTCTTGGATTTAGCTAAACAAAAACGGTTAGATTTTCCAGCCGGACTCCAAGTCGTCAAAACGATGCCAGGCGACCTTGCCGTAGCGTACGACGTGTTCGATAATACGGCCCCCGCGGTTTATGCGCTGGAAGGCACCGCACCGGTCAAAATGTACGACCTCATTGACTGGTATGATTCACCGTCCTTCGGACAGGTAAATTACACGCCGTTCAGCACGAAAGCGAGGGGATTCGAGCTTGTCAGGATCGATCGCGACTCGCTGTATCATTTTCCGGAAATCATCAAAGGTCCCGAAGGAGCCACAATTCACGAGGTATTCCATTTCAAAGGCAGTGTATACTCAACAGCTTTTACCTACTCGAAAGGCTTGCAGGTTTGGAAAATGGACGAGCTGAACCTCATTCCCGACGAAGACGACGAACTGCCTGTGACGCGCCCCGAAATACCCGACCACGTCAGCAACCTGCCCGACAACATGCATTTGAATGTGTATCCGAACCCGGTTAGCGGCGATCTCAATATTGACCTGAAAGAAGGCGGGCTGATCCGTATCCTTGATCCGAGGGGCTTTGAGCAGCTCAAAGTCACTGTTGGGAAAAGCAAACGGCTGGATATGAAAAACTTTCCTCCCGGTCAGTATATAATTATCTATTCGGGTGCCAACGGGCAGGCTGTGAAGAAAGTCGTCAAACGCTAATGCTGTCCCTTCTTCCAGATGAAGCCGTCGATCACATAATGCGTGATTTGCGGCACAGCGAGCAGCGGCACGATCAGTGCAAGCGCCGGCTTGCCTAATGCGATCGGAAATTGATGGAACAGGGAGAAAAGATTACGGTGCTCTTTCCAGACGGCCCAGTCCCACAAGCCTTCTTCGAAATACGCCAGCAGAAATATTAGTCCCAGAAATAGCACCACCCCATATTGTCCGAAGAAAAGCGGCAGCCACCTCCCCGATTCCGGACGTGCCGCTTCCTTTTGCCCGAATATCCAGATCAGCGCCATGTAGGGTATGCCGTGGCTGACGACGTTCAGCAGCGTAAATGCGAGATCGCCATTGAAATACACGATCCCAAAATACCACGATACCAACGTGCCGGTAATGACGCCGATCCGGGGAATATTGAAGTTTTTGAAATGCAGCCAGTAATGTGTTTCCTTGAACACATATATTGCCAGCATCGCACAGTACACGGCTGTGGCCACATTCAGAGCTGGTCGGGAGACGGCAATGAAGAACTCCTGCTCGACAAACCAGTTGAAATTACGGCCGCCATGCAGGTGCCAGTACAGCAGCGGATAAATGGCGGCATAGTAAATCACGAACTGATCGACGTGCCGGTACCACGCGGGCGTACGCTCAAAACGGCTGTACAAACGCATGAACCCGTATTGTTGCCGCACGAAATGGTACACGGCCAGATAAGCCAGCACCCGCCAGAACCATAGCCCGCTCAGCAAATAAATACCCGATCCCACCAACAACGCCAACAGCGGAATACCGATCAACAACGGTTTGAAGCGGTTGTAAAGCTGCTTGTTCAGGTAGGTGCGGTAGAGCGTGCTGTACACGTGCGCGACATCGATGAGCAGTATCAAAGCAACCCACCAGGCGTCGGGCATGTCCGCATTGTCCTGAAAAATACCAGGAAAGCAAGCTACCACCGCCAGGCTCAGGAACGGCGGAGCGAGGATGAAAAAAATGTCGGTTAGCGGCTTGCCGAGCCACGGCTGCTGTTTTTGCATGGCCATCAGGTTTTTTGCAGGATCTTCCTAGCGGCTTTCAGGCCCTGGTAAAAGCCCTCTTCGAATATGCTCACGCCGGCCAGGTCGGTATGGGCAAAGTGAATGGCCCCTCCTATGCTCTCTGAAAGGGATTTTCTCACCTCTCCATGAATCATACCAGGCCGGGGCTGCACCATGGCGTGGCCCCAAAGCATGATATCGATCCGGTCGGTCCGCTCCCGAATGTCCGGATGCACGCGTTGCAGGTCGGCAAGCACCTTTTCTGCCCAAAATGCGTGTTCGGCATGGTAGGCTTCCTTACGCGCGGCCTCGGGCGATGTGTGCGTGAGCGGGAGGTAATAGGTAAGGTTTCGCCGCTCCTTCCGCTGCTGTACCTGCTGGTGGGTGGCATCCACATAGCCCAGCGAAGCACTCCCATAAATCACATTATCCCAGCTGGCCGGTTGTCCGCCCCGTTCATGCAGGTCACCGACGGTCAGATTGGCGACCATCCAGGGCACATAATGAAAATGATCCGTTACGGCCTTTCCGCGTTCGGTGTCTCCCAAGAGCCGTGCAGCCACAAATTGCGGTACTGCCACAATGCAATGCTTAGCTTCTAGTCCTTTCAGCTGCCGTGAAGCGACGTCGAGATAGCTGATCCGCACTCCATCGCCGGATGCCTTAACAGAAGTCGCCAGCGCGCCGGTAGCGATTTTACCGTCGAGGTTTTTACGCAACGCTTCAATCAGGAACCCGTTGCCTTGCTCCCAGGTGAGCACGTCGTTGTGCGCGGCATTGGCTGCTTTTCCTTTTCGGGAGGCAAAGTAATGAATTCCTGCCCAGGCACTTACCAAATCATAAGGCGTGCCAAAATCGTCGCGGGCGCAGTAATCGACGTACCAGCGGATGTATTCACTCGTCAGCTGTTGGCTGTCCATCCACACTTTCATCGTCACGCGGTCGAGCGCGCCCAGCGATTCGTCGCGGCTCGATGTATCGACCGGAATACTGAATGCGTCCAGCCCATCGGAGCCTTTCAGTTTTTTGAAATGATCAATGAGGGTGAAAAATTGTTTGAACTCCGCCAGCTCAGCCGCATTCAGCCCGAAATTCGGGATGAGCCCTTCCTGCCAATGCCCATTGATGTATAAACGCTCCTCAGGATCGTGGCAAACGTAAAACTCGTCATACACAGGCAAACCGGCCTGGTCATACCCGGTTATCACCCGGGCTTCTTCCAGAAACGAGAGGTATTCGGTCAGGCTGTTGTTCGGAACCGGCACATAATGCGCCCCCCAGGGATATTTGGAGAATGCATTGCCGCCCGAGGCCGCATTACCGCCCGGCTGCTGTTCCAGGTCGAGCACGATAATATCTTTTACACCATGCTGCACCAGGTGCCTCGCTGCCGACAAGCCGCTCACACCCGCGCCTAAGATCACCACTTCCTTCGCTTCGAATGCGGCTGGTGGATGAAAAGTATGATCGCGAAGTAAATGCCCTGCTGCGGCCGACGCGCCCACGATCTCGCCGGGAATGGCAGCGGTGCCCCTCTTTGTCTCCCCGCAAGCGTGCAGAAGCGGAGCAGCAACGGCCATTCCGGTCGTTAGTCTGATGAATTCACCCCTTTTCATTGATCCAGGAATTTACCCCACTCCTTTTCAAAATAATTCACCAAAGCCTGGTTGTTCAGTTTGTTTATTTCCAGCGGCTCGTGGGCAAGCATATCGTCAGGGAATTGCAGCATTTGCGCCATCACCGCCTGACTAATGTACTTTTTCTCGATCGCAAACGTGTCGGGAAGCTGATAACTTCCCGATTGCCGGGCCATTACATACCCCCATTCGCCGAAAGACGGCACATAGTTATGATAAGGGATTGTCTGAAAACCGGATGCTTTAAGCGTTTCGTTGACACACCAGAAGCTCTTCGGCGCCACATACGGCGACGTGCTTTGCACCACTGCCACCGCTTGCGGCGTCATAGCGGTTTTCAGCAATCGGTAAAAGGCGGTCGTATACAGTTTCCCCACCGAAAAGCCGGAAGGGTCGGGGAAATCGATGATTACGCAGTCGAACCGCTTTTTGTTCTCTTTCAGCCAGATAAATGCGTCCGCATTGGTAACGGTCACGCGGGGGTCTTTCAGTGAATGCCGGTTGATTTCGGCCAGGATATCCTGGCCCGTAAACAGCTTTGTCATCCCCGGATCGAGGTCCACAAGCTGTATGTTCCGGACAGATTTGTATTTCAAAATCTCCCTTGCTGCCAGTCCGTCGCCCCCGCCCAGGATGAGCACATTACGAGGCCCCGCGGCTGCCGTCATAGCGGGGTGCACAAGCGCCTCGTGGTAACGATACTCATCGGCCGAGCTGAATTGAAGATTATTGTTCAGGTAAAGCCGGAGGTCGTGCTTGTTTTTGGTAATCACGATCCGCTGGTAAGGTGTGGAGGTGGAATAAACAACGTGGTCATTGTAGGCGAGCGTCTCGCTGAAACTCATGATCTGCTCGGAGAAAATGAATGCAGCCACCTCGGCGATCAGGATCAGTATCCCGCCAAAACGGATGGCCGTAACGCCCCGCACCTCGCCTGCGAAATACCGGCAGAGGTACAACCCCACGCCCACATTGAGCAAGCCGAAGAACAAACTCGTGCGGATCAGCCCAAGGTAGGGCACAAAAATCAGCGGGAAGATAAGTGACGCCAGCAATGCCCCGATGTAATCGTAGGTAAAAACCCTGCTCACCAGCTCCGCGAACTCCACCTTATCCTTCAAAATCCGCAGCAAAAGCGGTATCTCAATTCCTACCAGAATACCGGTAACACCCACCAGCGCGTACAACACGGGCTGAAAACTGAATGCGAGCGGGAACACGAGAAACAGCAGAATCGCGCTGAAACCGCCCACGAGCCCGACCAGCAGTTCTATCCTAATAAACCATTCGAGCAGATGGTCATTGAAAAATCGGGAGAGGTACGACCCTATCCCCATCGAAAAAAGGTACACACCGATGATGATACTGAACTGCGTGACGCTGTCGCCCAGCAGGTAACTCGCCAGCGTGCCCGCAACCAGCTCGTAAATCAACCCGCACGTAGCGATGATGAACACCGCCACGAGCAGCACCCACTGCGCACTGTTCCTGCCTGCCGTGTTTTTCATTTACCCGTGAATTGCCGAAGCGATAATAATGGCGATCGCGAGCATGAAAAAGCCGGCGAATATGGCCAGCGCCACGTTCTTGTTTTCCATAATCTCGCGTCGCAGGTTGTGCTTCGGTGTGAGAATCTCAATGGCGGCAAATGTGACAAACAGGACCAATATCCCAATGCCCGAGTACACGAGCGAACTGATGATGTATTGTTGCATCGATATGTGTTTAGGTTTTAATGACTATTTATGGTGCATGATCCCGCTCCTGTGCGACGATCTCCCGCCGGAGCTCCACTCCTCCTGGTTATCAAACGACAAAATCCGGTCGCCGTACAGGTTGGCGTACGCAAGCCAGGCCAGCAGTGCCGCCACGTACACAAAGTACCATTTCATCGGCAGGAGTTCTTTTAAAAGTTCTTTCATGTTCGTAATGTTTCAGGAATTGGCAAACTCGCTGTTACTCCAACGCACTTTTTCTGTGTAATATCTCATAATTCCCATGATCGCCGGCCAGATCAGCAGCAACATCACCACGATCCAGATGTTCCGATAAGTACTCGCATCGTATATCAGTTTCCCGGTGAATAGTCCCGCCCGGGTATACATATTCGAATCCCGGCTGGCAGTCATTTGCAGAAAATAGGTCCCGGCTGGTATTTTGGTGAAATGGATCGTCTCACTCTGGGAACCTTCCGTCCAGTGCTCTCCGCCGTCGGTACCCGAGTAATATTCGATACCCTCCTCCGCGGTGTACTCGTTGCCATTCACGGCGTTGACGAGCGTTGCGTTGAGTTCCAGCCAGGTATTGCTCAAAGGCGCATTAAAATCCAGTTCCAGGTTACTGCTCTTTTTTTCGAGATCAAATTTGGGAGAAATAAAGAGCTGGGTGTTAAGTGAATCCGAAAAGACATATTCCGAATTAAAGATCTCCCGATTGGTGTGCATACTACCCGTGAGTATCTGCACCAGCATCGCGAGCAGCAAAGCAATTCCACCCGATTTCACGATCGTTTCGGTACTCACGCTCACGAGTGATGGCTGCGCTGGCGCAATGCCCGCACGGTCGAGAAGCGAACTGGTAGTTTGCTCGGCAATCACTCCATGCGGCACATATTTCCCCCTGAACCAGGTAACCCGATTTTTGTGGTCTTTCTCGATGCTGAGTATCTCCGGCGGAGCAATATAGTCCATCGACTCCGTTTTCTCATGGTTCGAAAATACATTGCCGGGAAACTCGCCCAATGCATAAAGAATGCGGTAATGGTATTTGGAATAACGCCTGAATTCGCGCTTATCAAAAATAATGCGGTGCAGCCTTGCGTCGGTTGGCTTGGGAGCGTTCCGGGTTTCTTTCAGATAAGTCCAATGCCCGTCCGACTCGGTGAGAAACATAAACCCGTGCAGCCTGCTGTAAAGCGTGTATTCATGCCAGTAATCGGTCCGCGAATCAGTATCATACTTGTGGGCAAGGCCCACCACCTGGTAGTCTCTGCCTTCAATGGTAATGCTATCGCCGATATCGAAACAAAATTCCTGATTATAGGTATGCTGGGCTCCGTGCGTAGCATACTGTCCGCCGGCGTACGAATGCCGCGTTTCGCATTTGCCGCAAACCCAGCTCTGCCCGTAGGGATAGGTGAGCACACGGTTTTGAGCATTGCAAGTGCGACAGGTAAATACTTTCCCTTCCGGCTCGGCCTCCCGCGTATTGGTCAGGAAAAGTAATTCCGGTTCTACGTCATGACAAGCGAAAGCCACCGCTACGTCTCCATTATATGCCACCAACTCTACGCGTTCAGTGTCGGAAGCTGCTTCAATGCTGTTATGCCGATCGGGTAAACCATGCACAAATACGGTACCTTCCACCTCAATCCGGCTACTTTCGTTCCGGGCCGTGATCCAAAACTCGCGGTCATCGGGGAGGTTCAGCATTTGTGCGTCCGACCTGAATTTTCGGGCGATCGTCGCGTCGTTGAACGGCAATGCCTCACAGACCGTGTACAAACCGTAGCCTTCCGCCAAATGGCGCGTCATGCCATCGTTACAATCGAGCGTCCAATAGTTGTAAGCCTGATCTTCGAAAAGCACCCGCAGCCTGCCGGTAACCGTAAACGCAACGTCCTTCCAGTTTCCAGTGGTACCGGGCTGAATCAAGTCCGTCGAGCCCGCAACAAGCTCCATTTTCACCGCCGCCAACACCTCGCCCGTACGGTGCCAAACCTTCCCGCAAGCGCACGCCGCCAGGTTGTTGCCACCCTGAAAATACACCGGTCTACCGCAGGACGGGCAAATTGCAAGTTTGCTGGTTCCCATGGCTATCGGATGATTTGATTTTCAGAAATAACTTCCGCTTCAAAATAGGCGGCAATCCGGTCGAAAATAGCCCGCACCGTGCCGTTATTGACCCGCTGGAAATTGCTGAGGTAAATATCCAGGTTAATTTTGCCGAACTCCGGCCAGGTATGCACCGACAGGTGGCTTTCGCTGAGACAGATAATGCCTGTGAAACCGCCCGGTTCGAAATCATGGTAGACCTCGCCCAGCTTTTGCAGGTCAAATGCGCCGGTGAGATCATCGGCCAGGCTCTTAAAACCGGCATAACCGGCCAGCAGCGCCGTATTATCGGAATGAAGGGTAGCAATAAGGTGCAGTCCGGGGGTATAAGTTTCCAATAGCGTCAGGTCTTTGATAACAAGCAATTTTATAAAAAACCCGGCAATGCGCAAGGCGTAATTTATTTAAATGGTTACTTGCGTGAAACCATTGGGCACATAACGTGATAAGGTGGTGGGGAGGATTGTAAATGATGAAGCATGGGTGGTAGAAGACCGATCGGTCCAAAAGTATATTTTTACGGTTTTGAATCAAATGCGTGCATTCCTAAGATTACTTATTACACTTACGCTTTTATCTAACTTCACCGCTAAAGGCCAATCCCTGTATTCCAGGGCATTTGGAAAGCCAGGTGACGAGCCGATCATATTTTTGCACGGCGGCCCCGGAAGCAGCGCCGTCTACTTCGAAGCGACGACCGCCCCAAAACTCGCAGACGAAGGATTTTATGTCATCATTTATGACCGACGAGGCGAAGGCAGGTCCAAAGACAGCACGGCACGCATGAATTATGAGGAGTTTTTCGAAGACTTGAACACCATTTATCAAAAGTACCACTTGAGCCGTGCCCATCTAATCGGTTTCAGTTTCGGTGGACTTGTCACTACGCTTTATGCCGAGAAACATCCTGAAAAAGTCAAGTCCATTATCCTCGCAAGTGCATTAGTTTCCCAGCAGGCGTCCTACAACACTATTCTCCAATCCGTTGGACGCATTTACAGGGATCGAAACGACACGGCAAATCTCGCACAGATCAAAACCATCAGGGAAATGGATAGCAATTCCCTTCCTTACCGCACAGCTGTTTTCGCACACGCCTCTAAAAACGGCTTTTTCAGCCTTCCCAACCCCGATTTGGAAGCCAGGCAAATGTATTCGACCTATCCAACCGACACATTGGTCGCCCGATATGTGAAAAATGAACGAGCGGTAGAAACGCTCTGGAAAAATGAAACACGCAGGAACATCGATGTGACGCCGGTCTTGCAAACCCTCAAAAACGGGAAGATCCCGGTATATGCCATTTACGGAAAACAGGATGGGCTTTATTCAAAGAAACAGATTGCAGATTTGTCTCATATAATAGGTAAGCCGAGATTGATTTACCTCGATAACTGCTCACACACCTGCTTCGTGGATCAGCAAGCAAAGTTTATCGGAGCATTGAAGGCATGGCTTAAATAGCTATCAAATTTTGCATTCCAGAGCTGAATGCATTATCGAACTTCGCATCCCGGATTACATACCCTACATTCAAAAGCCTAATTCGGCATCGCCAGCTCCGCGTGTTTCTTAGGATCAAACTGCTCATAACGGTATTCTACGATAACAACCCTGTCGTTGCGGGGAGAATAGGTTTCACCCTCAAAGAAGGCCTTTCTACGCCTCCTGACATAATCCATTCCAGGTTCCCGGATATTCGCGGTATCAACTTCCTGCTTGTTGCGCATGTCGGTTGTATAGCGGTGCCGCTCGTTTACGAGGCGGTTTTGCGCATCGTAGGTGTACCGAACGGTATCCGCGCCCGGTACTGAATAATACCTTCCCAAATACATATGCTCGAACCACACCATTTTTAGCTTTCCGACGGCATCGTAGGCGTATCGGCGTATGAAATAATCACTCGTATCGATCTCCGGCTCGCGTCTGATATACAATTTATAATGGCTTTTGATACGCTGTTTATCATCTCGTTCCCAGCGGTTCACATCGGTGGCCTTAAAGGGGTCTCCGTAATCCGGTCCTTCCCACTTCTTAACCGTGTCTCCTGCGGCAGTATACGCCCAAAACACCTTGTACCCTTTGCTGGCATCAGTTCCGGGAATTCTGGCGGAACGATGCTTTTCTGCGATGAGTTTTGCGTTGCCATCATATTCATACCAGGCCGTGTCAACACTTGCCGTATTCAGCTCGTCGCTGTCACCATGCGAATACTCGATCGTTTTCGCCAGAACACTGTCCTTGTAAAAAAACAATTTCTTCCCGCTTGACAGTCCAAAGTTAAAGGATTCGACCATACGGTTCTGCCGATCAAAATAGATTGTCTCAATATGCTCACCATCTCGCCATTTGGTACGAAACCAGGCCATTTCCGCTGCTGGTGTTTGGAGTCGCGGAATGGCCTTGTCGAGATTATAATCTGCATCCCGGCAACTGGATAAAACAGCCCACATACTCAAACACAACGTGAACCCTCTGAAAACCCCTGAGTTTACTTTCACCATTTAAAGTTTTACAAGTCGTTTACATTCTTTTACCAAAAAGCCGATGCCCCCTTGATCCCGTGTTTTAGTTTGGATGCCACAAACCAATCCTGACATGCACAAAGCCTACCGATTCTCACCCATCGTAAAACTCTCCGCGTTCGCTCTCCTGCTCCTCTCCTGTTCCACCGCAAAAATGAAACAATTGCCATCGGGCCTTCAATATACCATTTTAAAGAAAGGCAATGGTCCCAAGGCGAAAACCGGACAAGAAATCCTCCTTTTTGAATCGACGAGCTACCGGACGGGGCAGGTATTGTATTCCAATGAAAATACCAGTACACCTGTGAAGGTCCTTATTGGCGGCAACCAGGCGACAAAGGCTGTCGATGAAGCGCTTCTGGGAATGCAGGAGGGAGAAATTAAGCAGATTATCGCGCCGCCCCACCTGGTGAAACGAAAGGAATATCCCTCCAATGTCCACCCCGACTCGGCGCTGGTTATTAAATTGATCCTGCACAAGATATTGTAGTAACCGCCCAAAACAAAAGGAGGCAGCTACTTACGCAGCTGTCTCCCTACTGAACTTTGGACAAAGCGGATGCTATTTCGTGGTCGCTTCCGTCAGTTTCACTTTCACGGAAGTGTAATACAAGGTGGTGGTTGCCTCGAAGCCCGAGTCGGTTCCGAAAATGAGCCAAAGGTTGCCGCTGGCGTCGGTTTTACCTTTGAACTCACCGGTTTTTGTGAGCAGCTTATAGCCTACCTTATCGGTTCCATTCCCGACGTCACCGATAATTTTCATGTCCTTACCGTCGTTTTTCTGCTGGATTTTGTCGATGTTCATACGGTAATGGTCCAGGTTGTCGACGGTCGTTTTCGGCTCGACAGGCACCGCGCCGATGCCCACGCTTACGGCATTGGGCGCGCCGCCCACGCCTGCCCAGCCTTCCGAAGGCGCATCAGACGCGAATTCCAGCGTGAAAGCCGCATTGTATTCCTGGTTCGGTTTAAGTCCCGTAACTTTCTTTTTGAAATACATAAACAGGTCGTCGCTATGGTTGTTGCCCGAAATGCGAAAACCCTTTTTCTGTGTGTCGAGCGGCGCAGGCAAGCTGGCGATCCCTTCTTCGAGTTTCCAGTCCGTTTCCATCTTCACTGGATAATCGGCAAAACCGGCTGTCCATCCTTTCTTGTCGCCATTGAACTGGTCGTTAATCTCCATTTCAGAAGGCAGTCCCGGAGCGCTGTCATCGTCATTACAAGCGAGGAACAGGAATGGCAGGCCGAGCATTAAAACTAACTTTTTCATGAGCTGTTATTTGGTTTTTAAATCAGCTAAGTGATGCAAAACCGCGTCGGTTTGGTTGGAACAATCTCACAAAAGTTATTCCCGCCCCGCCATGTCTTCCTGAAAATGAACGATCTAATTCATGTTAAATTTTGAAGTAACCCTATCCGTACACCTGGTTACGAAGCCGCGTACCGGGAGGTTCTGCCCTGTTTTTTGCGGTTGAAAAACGTGTAAATAATCGGGAAAACGAGCAGCGTTAGAACGGTCGCCGTGATGAGCCCGCCGATTACGACAATGGCCAGAGGTTTCTGCGTTTCGGAGCCGATACCGGTCGACATCGCCGCTGGCAGCAAGCCTATCGCCGCCATCAGGGCCGTCATCACCACCGGCCTGATCCTCGATTTCACACCCTGCCGCACCGCTTCTTCCAGCGGCATCCGGGCCGCCAGGTTTTTGTTGAATACCGAAATCAATATCACCCCATTTTGCACACATAACCCAAATAATGCAATGAACCCTACCCCGGCGGAAATACCGAAGTTCATATGCGTAACGTGCAGCGCGAGGATACCGCCTACCAATGCGAAAGGCACGTTGGCGAGCACAAGGCCTGCATCTTTGGCATTGCTGAACATGATAAACAGCAAGATGAAAATGCCTATCAGGCTTACGGGTACCACCTGCGCGAGGCGGTCGGTGGCGCGCACCTGGTTTTCAAACTCTCCCACCCATTCCACGGAATATCCTTTCGGTAGATCGGTGAGTTTTTCCTTCACACGCTGCTGGGCCTCCGCGATGGTACCGCCCAGATCTCTGCCACGGACAGAAAATTTAACACCGATAAATCGCTTATTATTATCCCTGTAAACGAAGGCCGGGCCGGTGATTTTACGGATCGTGGCGATTTCCTTTAACGGTATTTTGCTGCCCGTGAGCGTCGGTACCATCAGTTGCTGAATGCTCTGCTCATCAGCCCGGTATTCCTCTTTGTAGCGCAGCCGAATATCGAATTTGCGCTCACCTTCGTACAAAATAGAGGCTGTCTTGCCGCCGATCGCCATTTCGATCACGGCCTGGGCGTCGGCCGTGCTCACGCCATATTGCGCCATTTTGTGGTCGTGCAGGATCACGCTGATCTCCGGCTGGCCGATATTGCGGATCAGCCCGAGGTCTTTGATGCCATCCACATTCCGCACGGCATCCATGGCGATGTTGGCGTACTTTTCCAGCTCCTGCAAATCGGAGCCGAATATCTTGATACCATTGCTCGCCTTATAACCGGCCACGGCTTCGGCCACATTGTCTACGATCGGCTGCGAATAGTTGTACAAAACGCCGGGATAGTTGCTCAGCAGTTTGTTCATTTCATCGGTCAGCTGCTCGACGTTGATCTTCCGCTTCCATTCTTTCTGCGGCACCAGATCCACCTGAAACTGACAGAAATAGAAGCCGTTGGGGTCGGTACCGTCGTTGGAGCGCCCCACCTGGGACAGTACCTGCTTCACTTCGGGGAAAGTTTTCAGGTCGCGGCGGATTTTTTGCGACATTTTCACGCTCTCGGGCAGCGACATGCTCATCGGTAGTTCGGCCGTCACCCACAACGCGCCCTCATTCAACTGAGGCAAAAACTCGGTCCCCAGCATGTTGGCGGAGAACAGCGATACACCCAGGAATGCCGTCGCGGCGATCATACTGAGCTTTTTATGCCCGTAACACCATTCAAAACCCCTCGAAACGGTCTTATCAAAGAAATTGACCACCGGATTGTTCTTTTCCCGCACGTTCTTGTTCAGCAAAAACGAACAGAGCACCGGCACCAGCGTGAGCGTGTAAAACAACGCGCCCAGCAAGGCAAAACCCAGCGTATAAGCCAGCGGGCTGAACATTTTACCCTCCACTTTCTGGAAACTGAAAATGGGGATCAATGCGGTGATAATGATCAGTTTAGAAAAGAAAATGGCCTTACCCAGCTCACCGCCCGTCTTTTTGATTAAACCCAACTTGGATAGCCGGTTGAACCGGTCCATACCCCGCTTGTGCGCCATGTGATCGAGCGCAACGAACACGCCCTCGACCATTACCACGGCACCGTCGATGATGATACCGAAGTCTATCGCCCCCATCGATAGCAAGTTGGCCGACATGCCTTTCAAATACAAACACATGAATGCAAAAAGCAATGCGAGCGGGATGATGATCGATACAATGACGGTCGTGCGCCAGTCGGCCATGAACAAGAACACGATAACCGTCACAAACACAATACCTTCCACCAGGTTATGCTTTACCGTATCGGCGCAGAATTCGATCAGATTGTCGCGGTCGTAGAACGTCACCATCTTCACATCCGGCGGTAATATCTTGGTGTTCAGCTCCGTGATTTTCTCCTTGATACGCGCCAGCACCTCGCTAGGGTTCTCGCCTTTCCGCTGTACCACAATACCTTCTACGACATCGTCCTGACCGTCCAGTCCTACCTGCCCTACCCGCGGCAAATCCGACTCCTTCACGTCCGCCACATGCTTCACCAGTACGGGGTAATCCTTCACATATTCAACAATAATGTTCTCGATATCCTGCGTCGATTCCAGCAACCCGATCCCACGCACAACGTACGCCTGACCGTTTTTCTCGATCACATCACCGCCCACATTGATATTGCTCTTCGTAACGGCCTCGTACACATCGGCCGGCGTGATATTGTATTTCGCCAACGCAGTAGGATTCACCTGCACCTCGTAAATCTTCTCTCTCCCGCCAAATGCCACCACATCGGCCACGCCGGGCACGCTGCGCAGCTGACGGTCGATCACCCAGTTCTGTAATGTCAGTAGCTCGCGGCTGTCACGGTCCTTGCTTTCGAGGGTATACCGGAAAATCTCGCCCGTGGGGCCGTAGGGCGGCTGCACTTCGGGATCTACGCCGTCGGGCAGCGACACCGTCCGGAGCTGGTTATTCACCTGCTGCCTGGCAAAGAAATCCTCTACCCCGTCGTCGAATATGATTTTGATCACCGACAGCCCGAACATCGTCACGCTCCGCACATTGGCTTTCTTCTGTACGGAGTTCATCGCGATCTCGATCGGCTGCGTCACGAACCGTTCAATCTCCTCGGCGCTGCGACCGTTCCATTGCGAAACGATGATGATCTGCGTATTGGTAATGTCCGGGAAAGCTTCCAGCGGGGTCGCACGATAGCTCGCAACGCCCGCCACAACGAGCAGTCCCGTCAGGAAAAATATGAAAAAGCGGTTCCTGAGCGAGAAGCCCACGATCCCCCGAATGAATTTGTTCATGATTCAGTTTTGAATGATTGAATGACCGAATGAGTGAATGAATGAATGAGCCGCCGTGGAACGGGAAATGAGTGAATAGTTAGTTGGGGTCAGGTATAGTCATACGTTGTGGGCGCGGAAATAATCATTACCTCCGACAATTCGTGACCACTCCTGACAAAGCTTGACTATTCAATCATTCGGTCATTCAATCATTCATTCATTGATTTAACGCATTGTAGATAAGCAGCTGGTTCTTAGACACGACCGACTCCCCATCTGCCAGCCCGCTGCTGATGTACGCACGTTTGGAAAGACTACGAAAAACCTCGACCGGCCGTGCTTCGATTTTACTTTTACTGGTGAAAACGAGTACCCAGTTTTTACTTCTGTCAAAAATCACCGCCTTGGATGGTATCGACTGCATGCGTGTGTTTTCCTCGAAATTGAGGCCCACTGTGGCGTGCATTTCGGGTTTCAGCCGGTAGCCCGCATTCGAAAGCTGAATGCGGATCTTCATCGCCCGCGTTTCCGGATCAAGGACGTTATAGATTTTGTCCACCTTGCCTTTAAAAACTTCATCGGGAAAACTGATCGTCTTGATGTCGGCCGGCATACCGAGCCGGATTTTGGGAATGTCGCTCTCGCTCACGTTGGCCATCACCCACACGTCGGAGATCTGGCCTACCGTAAACAGGCTTTCCGAATTGTCGGAGCGGAGTTGCGTTCCCCGGTTCACCTTTTTGTCCACGATGAAACCATCGATCGGCGAGCGCACCACATAACTGGCTGATTTTGAAATACCATATATCGCGAACACAGCTTTCACCCGGTCCAGCTCTGCCTGCGATTTATCAACCATCTGCCGGGCCGTGATCACCTCTCGCTCGGGTACGAGCTTGCTTTCGAAAAGGTCTTCGGTGGAAGAAAGGTTTTTCTTCGCAACCAGCAAATCCGACTGTGCTTCAATCATTTGCCGTTCCAGATCGGCTACTTCGCCCGAGCGGATCGTGGCCAGTTCCTGCCCTTTGCGTACATGATCGCCCAGCTCCACTTTCACATCCTCCACATTCCCTCCCACCAGCGGAAACACCCGGATCACCCGGTTTTCGTCCGGCACGACTTTTCCTACCAGCGTCAGCTCATTGCGCACGGTTTCCGTTCTCACGGTATCGAGCACGATCTGCCGCATCATCGAATCCGAAAGCATGAACGCCCTGGACTCTTCCTGGGGGCTGGTTTGCTTCCGACAGGACACAGCCGATACGGCCACCATTCCGCCCAGAATGGCAATAGCTATTTTTTGCATGATGTTTTTGATGGTTTAAAAGGCGAATAATTCCTCTCCTACGACAAAGTTCAGCTCTTCATACTCTTTAATGCGGTCGGATTGCAGCCGGTTAAACTCCCGGACGCTCTCGTTGTAGGTTTCAATGAAATCAATGAATTCGAGGAGGGTTATGTTTCTTTTCTGAAAATTGTCGTAAATGCCACGGTTGAGCTGCGAAAACTGGTCGGTAAAGCGGTCTTCCACGCTCCGGTAAGCATTTTCCGCCACGATCACCTTGTTCCAGGCTGCATTCACTTCGTTGGCAACACTGTTCTTTTTGGCGGTTTCCTGGGTTTTGAAATAGCTGATCCCACTTTTCGCGGCCCGTATATTACCCTGGTTCCGGTTGAAAAACGGCAAGTCCATCGACGCCGAAAGCCCGAAATAGTGGTTTTGATAATTACTCGCCTGATCGTATACCGCGCCTAACTGTACATTCGGTTTCGCCAAAGCCTTTTGCAGGTTATAGTTCAGCTCGGCCTGTTTTACAGAAGATTCGGCCACTTTCAGGTCGGTCCGGCGCATCAATGCAAGCTCCCGCAGCTGTGCGGGTGTCTGCGATTGGATGTGGTACCGCGTCATTTCGAGGCTATCTACCACCGGCACTACGTAGGCTTCGGTATTGCAGTAAATTCGCATATCGCGCTGGTTTTCGGTTAATTCCAAAAGAATGTCCGTCCTGTTGTTTCGCAATTGAAAAAGCAATGCTTTCAGGCGTACCACTTCTTTGAGCGACACGTTGTTACGGCCATATTCCTTATCGAACGCCTCCACGGTCGTTGCCAGCGTAACGATCTGGTTATCGAGCAATTGCAATGTCTGGCGCAGGAAATGGGTTTCGAAAAAGAGCTGCCGGAGATCGAATTTCAGCGTCCGGGCCAGATCAAAAAATTCCAGTTCGGTTTTCCGGGTCGTTTCCACATCGAGCGCCACTTGCTTTGTACGCTTGCCTGCGCGGGTGACGACCTGTTGCAGGCTGATAAATTTCTGGCCTCCCCTGCCCACATCCAGCCAGCCTCGCGAAGGGTTATAGGCGCTCAGTTCCACATTCAGGTTGGGGTTATCCCAAAGTTTGTCCTGTATTTCGGCCGCCTTGGCGATGTCGATCTGGTAGCGGTCGGCGAGCAGGGTCAGGTTGTTTTTCAAAAAGAGACTGTCCGCCTGCCGGACGGTCACTTTGAGGGTATCCTGGGCCTGTACAACAAAGCTCACACAGGCCAGTAACCCGATCAGGTAAAATCGCATAACTCTTGTTTTTGACAATGCAAAGATTGGGAAACGGTGCATCCCGGTCACCATTTTTCCATTTAGAAAATCCTTAAAAGTAAATTAGAAGAAAATTAAAAACGGCCATTACGCAATCCCAGGGCACATTTTGGACATACAATCACCGCCATTTACTCCGCCATCATAATATACCCCAGCCCGGGCCGGGTCTGGATCAGCTTCAAGTCATATTCCTTATCGATCTTTTTGCGCAGGTAATTGATATACACCTCCACAAAATTAGTCCCAGGGTCGAAATTCAAATGCCAGATATTCTTCGCCAGGTCCATCTTCGAGATGATCGTCCCCGGATGAAGCAGGAAGTACTCCAGCAAAGCAAACTCCTTGGCTGTCAACCCGATAAACTTCCCTGCGCGTGTTACGACCTTGGTATCCACATTCAGCTGTAAATCCGCGATGGTTAGTATCCGTTTGCCCTCACCCGATTTCCCGACGGCCGAGAGCCGCAATGCGGCATTCACCCGCGCGATCAACTCCCTGAAATCAAATGGCTTAACAATATAGTCCGTCGCGCCGCGCCCTAGGCCTTCGACCTTGTCTTCTACCTCGCCGTAGGCGGTAAGCATAATGACGGGCATCACGGGCTTGAACTGCCTGATCTGCCTGCATACATCGAAACCGTTCATCCCCGGCAGGTTAATATCCAGCAGCACAAGGTCATAGCGCCCTTCCAGCGCCATTTTTTTGCCCGCAAGCCCGTCGCGGGCGATGTCGGCGTCGAAATCCTCCGATTGTAAAACCCTGTAAATGTTCTGCGCTATCCGCAGGTCGTCCTCGATAATGAGTATCGTTTTCTTCATCTTCATACATATTCCGATCAGGTTTCGTCAAAAAGAAGAGTCAGGAGTGATGCAAAGATGACGGTCGGGATTTGGAACACCCGCCGAAAGTGATTAGATTTTAATTAAATATCACCCAAAACAACATTACTACATTGAAAATCAGAACATAACAAAAAAACACAACCATTCCATCCACCCAAAGCCCGAAGAACCACCGTATTGGCATATACGTAAACCACAAACCCTTGGAAAATCTGACCACCATCCGACAAATGCTCCTTACCGACATCCCGTTTGGCATGCAGCTGGTACAGCAGGCCGGCTGGAACCAGCTCGAAGCCGACTGGCACCGCGCGCTGGCTCTCGCACCCGAAGGCTGTTTCATCGCCGAGCAGGCGGGAGGGACACCGGCCGGAACTGTCACCACCTGCATTTTGGACGACCGGCAGTCCGGTGGCCGGCACTCCGGTGGCCGGCAGTCCGGTAGCCGGCAATCCCGGGCCGTTGCCTGGATTGCCATGGTACTGGTGGATACCTCCATGCGCAACCAAGGCATTGGGCAGAAAATGATGGAACACGCCATCAAACATCTGGATAGCCTGAGTGTTGAAACGCAGCGACTGGACGCCACGGTTTTCGGTAAGGGATTGTATGAAAAACTGGGTTTCCAGGAAGAATATGAAGTGGTGCGGATGAAGGGTATTTCCAAAATGCACGAGCGCCTGGACGACGAGGCCTTGCCCTGGCCGCCCGAGACGTCCCTCCCTCCCGTTCTCGACCTCGATTTCCGCATAACAGGCACACACCGGCGGGCGTTTCTGCATTCGCTGCTCCGCTCGAATACATTTTACTATTCGATGTTCGAAGACGACCTCGCCTACGCGGGCTCGCGCAAGGGGCGCAACGCGGTCCAACTCGGTCCGGCCGTCGCATCGACGCCCGAAGCCGGCCGGCAAATTTGCGATGCGATGCTGCATCATTTCAATGGCCTGCCTGTTTTTATCGACATTCCGGTTCCCAATAAGGCCGCGTTGCGTTGGGCAAAATCCAACGGCTTGGAAGAACAGCGGCGGTTTATCAGAATGTACAGGGGTAAAAAAATAAATGACAAGCCCGAACTGATCTGGGCCAGTTCGGGTCCAGAAAAAGGGTAGAAAACCGGTTTTTCAAACTGGTAATAATCATTGTTGCTAATCGATCCAAACCGTTCGATAATATTCCACTTATATTCGGACAATTGGCAAAAAATAGTCGCCGGGTTTCACTTACTTTAAGCAAATCCATGTTTATTTGTTGACTTCAAATTAGTTTGATGCAGCATTTATGATGAAGTTTAAATCCTCCGTGAAAGTCCTGTCCCAAAATCCGGCGCAATGATTTCTTTTTCAAAATCCCGCATTTCTTGCAGCCTGTTACTGGCTAGTATGCTATTTACCAGCCCATTATGCCGGGCGCAATCATTTTACGCCGTGCTGGTTGCTGATACGAAAGATCCCTCATTAGGTGCGAGTTGCGAAAAAGACCTGGAAGAAATGTCGGGTACCCTGCGGAATATTTCTAAAAAAATCGAATACAATTACCAGGAGCTGATTTGCCATCAGGACAAATTTGGAAAGGGCGGCATTCAGGAAGCTATTTCTAAAATCCAATGCAAACCGGAAGACATTATTTTCTTCTATTATACCGGCCACGGAATCAATACCAGTACCGAAAAAAGCAACTTCCCTATTCTTTATCTGAAAGACGAAAATATGGAATTGGAAACGGTTCACCGGTTGCTGAAAGAAAAGAAACCGCGCTTTTGCCTGACCCTGGGCGATTGCTGCAATAACCTCTTCCCGGGCAGGCGCGGAATGCGCCCGGCCACGCCTGTGCTGAAAGGGATCGGCGTGACACAGGATACCAAAATTCTCCGCAAACTCTTCGTGGAAGCCAACGGCGATTTGCTCATCAGCAGTGCAAAAAAAGGCGAAAGGGCCACAGCCCATCCCAATGAAGGCAGTTTTTACAGCAACACCTGGATGCAGGCAATGGCATATGCCGAAAACCACAACACGCATGTTTCGTGGGAAACACTCCTGGCCGACGCCGAAAACCGTTTGCAGGAAAACCTGAAAAGTCTGCCGGATTCCCTGAAACACCATTCCCAATGGGTGCGGAGCTTTCCCGAAACGGTACTGCCATGCCCCGAAACCAGCTTTACGGAAATCAACCGGTTCCTGAACGTCCTTGCCGATGAAAAGCTCGGCTTCAATGAGCGGAACAAGCTGCGGACTTTGGGACAAAAAGGTTTTTTCGGCGCCTCGGCACAGGTGAGCATTTATATGAGCGATCCCGAAAAACCGGTGGAAACCCAGCCTATCGACCTCTTTCTGAAAAGGATTGTGAACACGGCCCCGCTGATCGACGAGTTCAATTTCGTGGAACGGCTTTCGACCCTGGGAAGTGGATGTACCTACGACCTGGTGACATTGCAGGAGATCCGTAAAGCGAAGTAACCCATTTTACCCCGCCCCTGTCATGATGAAATACATTTACATTTTCCTGCTTCTTTTTTCCGGCATTGGGCGGTTGCATGCGCAGCCCGAAATGGATCAGAAAAGACTCGCAGAATTTCAGAAACTCACCCAGCAGCGCGTCAACGACCTGCAACTTTACATTTCCCTCATTGCCGACAAAAGCCTCTCCATCGAGCAGCGCGAACAGGCTGTGGAACTGGCGGTAAGCCTTTTTGAGAAAGATTATATGGTGAACGGGAAAAGACGGACACCCTACGTACAGGTATCCCGCCGGAATGGCACGATCTCGTCCGTACCGGTGCGGATTTACTTCAAAAACCTGATGAATGTGAAGTTCGACAAGGTGGAAATCACCTATTACGACGCTGCGGTCGTGTCGGAGTTCGAGAAAGGCATCGACGGTAATTACCATGCCACGGCAACGTATTACCAGCAGTTTAAAGGAATGGACAAGAAGGGGAACCTCATCTATGGCAGCCGCGATCGCAAGGACATCCGCGTGACCGCGCAGAGTGCCGCCGTGTACGCGCAAGCGGGCAAGGAGGATTTGAAGATATTCTTCGGCGACATTACAGTAAGGGATACCGTTCCGATTCCGGGTTTCTGATGGCAACCAATATCATTACGCTTTGGGCGTTCGCATTGCTCATTCCTTTTTCGGGGTTGCGAGCACAGGTAGCGCCCCCGCGGGCCGACACAACCCGGCAAGCCGCCGGAAGCACCGATCTGAAAAAACGAGCGGACGAAAGCTTTATGAACGGGCAAATCAAGTACGTGAGCGACTTTATCGACCGCTTTAACCATGCGGCAAAAGTTGAAAATGGAAGCGAGAATGCATTAAGGGCACTTTTTAATGAAGACGATCCCCGATTACCAGGCATCGGTCGTCAGCATCATCCCTATGCAAGCCAGGTGGACGCATTCGTCCAATCGGTGCGGACCGCGAAGTTCATCATTCCCAAACGCGGCACAATGAGTGCGGTGATCGGTATTAAAGTGCGGTGTGACGGCACGCCGGACACGCTAAAACTGCATTTACGCAAGGATTTCACAGCCGATAGCGCTGCGTACTGGCACATTGTCCGGGTAATAGCCCCTACCCGGCTTTTAGAGGAAAAGGGAAATGCACGCAAAATGCAAACCTCCGGCATACACGCGGAACTTCCTCCGAATGCCAACGAGGTGAGCTTCCTGCCACTGCTGCGCGGGCTGGACGATTACCAGAGCCTGGCGCCTTTTACGCATTGCATCGAATGCCGCGATGCGGCCTGGCAGAAAGTCGAAAGCGCATTGCAAAACGGCCGTATGACCACCGAGGCTGTGGTATCCAACAAAATTTACCTGGCGGCCGAAGACTGGGAGATGGAACTCAGCGAGTTTATCCGGGAGAAGGAGAACTCAGGCTGGCTGATCAGCAATCTCATCGAAAAAAACAAAGCCGTGAAGTGATAAGGTTTGGCCCGCACGGAGGATCAAGTACCAAATGCCCATCCTCGGGAATATCAAAACCTTTAAAAATAAACGCTGATGAAAAATAGTCCTATTTCAAACCTGATGTGCAGAACCCTGTTCGTGGCGCTGCTGGCCTGTATTGTGGGGATACTGCCCGTAACCGGCGGCATTCCCGCGATCGATTCGACAGCCGCTGAGGCGTCGGCACGCCTGGGTTCGCTGATCGACCTTTCGGCCAAAGCGAAAATCGATACGGCGCTGGCATTCATCGGCAAGCTGCAACACCGCGTATCGGACGGCGAGTTTATTCGGCTCCGCGACCAGAGCGATTCCCTTTTCACCACAAGCGGATACATTAATCTCGAAAGCGCCGACGGCCAGCACCTCCGCCTCACCCGCGGCGAATTCCTCACCCGCGCCCGCGACCGCCAGGCCACCTATAAGCTCAAAAAGGCCACATTGGTATTGAACGACCTGTTCCGCAAAGGCCCGAACGACCGCTGGTACTGCCGCAGCACCACTTTCCACGAAGTAAGCCGGTTCGATGGCGACTACCCGATCCCCGAAAAAGTCACATCGGTAAAACGTAAACCGGTACGCGAACGGGCAACGTCCGAAAGCTACTGGCAGATCATCGAGCTGACATTAACCGAAAAGTAACCTGACTAAATCCATATTTACCGTAATCCAACTATCCGAAATGAGATCCTCCATCAAAATTGCCGCTTTATCCATGCTTGCATGGGCCGCTGTTTTTCCAGCATCCGAGTCCCTGGGCCAAACCCGCCGGATGGGATTAAAAATGGACGACGCCAAATACCTGCGCCTCCCGCGCAAATCGTCGAATGTGCGACTGAAAGGCGCTATGCCTGCTTCGTACAGTCTCCGCGAGTTCCTCCCCGAAATCGCCGACCAGGGGCAGGACGGAACTTGCGTGGGATGGGCGGCCGCGTACTATATGCGCACGGCGATGGAAGCCGGTAAGCAGGGAATAGGCAACCAACCTGCGAAGATCGCGGCAACAGCATTTTCGCCCAGCTGGCTGTACGGACAAGTCAAATCGGGCCTGGACAATGGCTGTGCGGAAGGTGTTTTCCTCGAAGATGCCCTGGAAGTGATGAAAACGAAAGGGGCCGCATTCCTGAGTTGTGCGCCCGCGGACTGCGATGCCAAATATGACCAATGCGATGAAAAAGCTGCCGGTTACAAAATCGCCGACTATGCCACGCTCTTCAATCCGAAAGACAAGGATGCCACGCCCGAGCAGCGTATCAATGCGATCAAGTCCGCACTCGTGGAAGGCAAAAACGCCGTACTGATCGGGATGATGGTGCCGCCATCGTTCATCGAGGAAGCCACCGAACATTGGCAGGCAGCGCCCGGCGAGAGCGTCGACAATACCGCCGGCGGCCATGCAATGGCGGTGGTGGGCTATGACGACAGCATCGAGGGCGGCTCGTTCCTCATCGCCAACAGCTGGGGAAAAAGCTGGGGAAGCAACGGCTATACCTGGGCCAAATACGGCGACCTCGTCCGTTTCACCAGAAATGCCTACCAGATATTCCCCGAACCCGCAGCTAAACCGCAACCACAAGCCATCACGCTCAAAGGCAATGTCGATTTCTCGATCGGAAGCGGCGGTATGGCCGTTCATTCAATGGTTTACAAGGGGATTCAGGTAACGCCGGACCAGCCTAACAGCAAAACTGAAATGATCACCTACAATATGAGCCAGCCTTACGCATCAGGGACGCGTTTCAAAATGGTGATCAGCAACACGAAACAATCCTACGTGTATATTCTCGCCTCCGACCAGGAAAACCGCGTATCGGCCCTGTTCCCCTACAACTCCGAAGAGGTGATGACCAGCGCCATGGTACCCGCAAACAGCACGGTACTAATGCCTTCCGCTAACACGTCCTTCACGCTCGACGAAGTGAAAGGGGAAGACTATTTCGTCGTATTCATTTCTCAAAACGAGTTGAACCTGGACGAGCTGGCTGATAAGGTCAAAAAAGCGGAGGGCACCATCGTGCAAAAAGCCTATGCGGCATTGGGAGAAGAGTTTATTTCCCCCAAAGAAATTACCTACGATTCCGGTAAAATTGCCTACGAAGTAAAAGGAGATCCCAAAGGAAGTGTAGTACCTATTCTTGTTAAAATAGTGCATCAATAATAAATGATTGATTATTTTTAAATCAAATTCTCACTATCAATCCTCTTCGTTTTGGACAAGTCATTCTTTACCAGTCAAAGTAAAAGCAAAAAGACAGGCCGTAGCGAAAATACTTTCTTCCTGAAAGCAATCGCCATGCCGGCTTTGATGGTACTTTTTTGCATTTTCTTTTCCCCCGCTGCGCAGGCACAGGATAAAATCATTCAAAAAAACGGAAAGGAAATCAAAGCAAAAGTTTTGGGTACCGATTCGCAATACATCCGGTACAAAAGGTTTGATAATCCCACCGGCCCAGACTATTTCCTATTTCGATCCGATGTACTGAAAATCGAATACGAGAATGGTAAAACAGAGACCCAAACTGAACCTGAAAAGGTAACGCAGGAACCTGCGCGTCAAACGCCGGTCAATGCAGAAACACTGGAACGCAAAATTGCAAAATACCAGAAGAGAAGCATGACGTTCCTCACCGCAGGCAGCGTGGCCATTGTGGCCGGGGCCATTACCATACTGAAATTGACGGGCGACTACAATAAATACAAAACGGCCGTTCAGGGAACCAACGATTCGTATACAACCTGGTATCAGACCAATTATAAAACCGCCCCTCCCGCCGGCGATCTTCAAAAGCAGGAGCGTTTTTCAGCATTTGCCTCGCCCGGCATTTATGGCGGCGCCGCGGCATTGATCGGCGGCCTTGCCCTCGACCTGATCGGGCTTAGAAATATGCGATTGGCCCAGAAAGCCCGGACAGAACTCGCCGGGAAACAGAAAGAACTTTCATTGCAGCCATTCTACGATGCATCATACCAGACGACCGGTCTGAAAATCGCGCTTTCGTTTTAAGTCCTGCCCCTTTTCCAACGTTCCATGAAACAAATTTTTACCCTTTTTGCCCTTACCTGTTCGGCGTTATGCCATTGGGAACCGGCCGTTGCGGGCGACGCCGACACACTTTACTTGCGCACACGCGAAAAGAAAGTGGTGGAAATCAAGGAAGTTTACCCCGACCAGGTAAAATACAAATCTGCGAATGGAAAAGGCCTCGTAACCGTACCCGTCAGAGATATTGCCGAAATTGTGTACAACAATGGCATCAAGGATGTTTTCAACGCCTTCCATGCCGCTGGAAAGCCGGAGATCAAATGGCTGAGCAATATTTCTTACAGCGACAAGCCCGAGGTTAGACTGAGCGCCTGTGTGGTCAATGAGCCCGAAAAGATCCAGATCGAAGTGAATGGCGCACTCGCCCCGGTAACGACGCGCTCGTTCAAAACCGTGAAGGAAGAAGGCTGCTCCGGCGGCGTGCAGATTTCGCAGCAAATCGCATTGAAAGAAGGGAAAAACAGCATCAGACTGATCGCCAGCAACGGGTCGGGCGCGGCTCATTCGGAAAGCCTTTCCATCTTGTATGAAAAAGCGAAAAAGCGTATTGCGCTGGTCGTCGGTAATTCGAAATACCAGTCGGGCAGCAAGTTGCAAAACCCGGAAAACGATGCGAAAGCCATCTCCCAGAAGCTTACCGGGCTTGGCTTCACCGTGATAGAGCGGATTGATGCCAACCAGGGCGACCTCCGGGCAGCAGTGGCGCAGTTCGGCAGCAGCGTGCAGAGCCAGGATTTCGAAGTGGCGCTATTCTACTACGCCGGCCACGGTATTCAGGTAGCGGGTAAAAACTACCTTATGCCCGTCGATATCAGCCCCCAATCCGAGATGGAGCTGAAAGTACTGGCCGTTTCGGCCGACGAGATCCTCGACCAAATGTCGGCCACGGACGAGAATTCGCAAAGAACGAATATTATGATCCTGGACGCCTGCCGCGACAACCCGCTGAGCCGCACGTGGACGCGCAGCTCGGGCACGAAAGGGCTTGCGAGTATGAGCGCGCCTCCGGGAACACTCATTACGTTTTCGACCAAACCCGGGTCCACCGCATTGGATGGCGACGGTAAAAACAGCCCCTACACATCGGAACTGCTAAAAGCGCTCGATGTACCCGATCTGCGCCTGGAAGACATTTTCCGCACCGTGCGCGTGCGGGTAATGGAGCTGACCAACCGACAGCAGATCCCGATGGAAAACAGCCTACTCACCCGTGAACTGATCCTTCACCGGACCAGGTAACCTTATCCGTTCGGCGCGCTATGAAACGGTTCCTCACCGTCCTTTTCTTCGTTTTACCGCTGCATTGCTCGTTTGGGCAAGAGCTGAGCCCGTATTACAAGATCAAGGCGGCCGACCGGGTGAAGCAGGTGCTGAAAGACTTCGAATCGGCATTCGGGTTGCTAACAAACCCTTATATCACTGATTCCGAGGAGCGTGACGAAGCTACCTATCGCATGCGCGCAAGCCTGCGCGACGACGCCCGTTTCGAAAACGATCTCGTCCCCGATAACAAAGGCACCAAGACCATCGATTTCAACGAGTACCAGCGGATTGCATTCATCAGCTACAAAAAGAGCGGGCTCACCTACCATGCCGACTGGGAGGAGGCTGAATTCAGAGCCATTCCGGAAGGTTACCTGGTGTTGTTTTACGGTTCAAAATCTCTTTTTGGCAACTACCAGGGGATAAAGCGGTTGCAACTTGAAAACGTGCCCTGCCGCGCCGGGGTATTTATCAAGGTTACCGAGAACCAGGTTACCGAGGCCCGGATCGGCTTCATGGACACCGATTCCAAGGATAAGGGCAAGGGTACCATTTCGCTCACCGACCAGCGTAATCCGCTGGAATTCATCACACTGCCGGAAGTGATCGATAAGCTGTCTGGACAGGTCGCACGCGCCATTCCCAAAAGCGGCGTAACCAAGCTCATTATTGAGGAGATTACTTACCAGGGGTTGGGTGTTTCCAATGATTTTTCCAAGCAGCTTACCGGCACATTGAAATCAGCCTTGACCCGTAGCAACAGTGAAATTCAGATCGGCCTAAGCACAACACGGAGCCTGGATGCATTGCTGAAACTGAAAGGCGGCTACCAGAAAGCCGGCAACTTCCTGAAAATCGGGGTGCGGCTGTTTGACGGGCATGATCAGCCGGTGGGCAACGAATTACTGGCCGAAATCCTGCTGCTCAACATTCCGAATGCTGAAATCGAGCCGGCCGAACATCTCGTACGCGAGGCCCAGCGCGTGCGGGAGATCACCGATCAAAAAACAAACAACGGGGAAATAAAAGCGATCGAAGCCGCGGAACTTGTACTTGAAGTGAGTACCGACAAAGGTTACGGTCCGCAATCCTACCGCGAGGGGGATATGATGCGTTTGAAGGTAAGGGCCAACAAACCCTGTACGGTACGGATGATTTACCAGGACGCTGCCAAAAATATCGTGCGGCTGCGCAATGACGATTTCAAAATTGCTGCCGACGCAGTGGATAAATGGATTGAAATACCCGAAAAATTTGAATGCGCGGCACCTTTCGGGTTTGAAATGCTGCTCGCTTATGCCACCGAGGGGAATTTCAAACCGATTGAAAAAACACAGGAGCAAAATGGCTTTACATTTATCCTCGACGATTTGAAAAGCATTGTGGATATTACCGCTTCCGGTAATGAAAAAGAGAAGATTGCGAAATGCACAATCCCGATCACCACACAGGCGAAAAGGAAGGTGTTTGGAGTGAATTGAAATAAAATAAGTTAATATCGATTTGAATGACGGATTCCTGCAAACGCTATCGTGATGCTGATTTAGTATTTTACGAAGAACTGCTTCATGAAAAACACGAAGCATTTTCTTGTTTGTACCTGCAAACCTATCAGCAATGCATTCCCTATGTGCTGAAACGCGGCAGTAACCAGGAGCAGGCGGAGGACCTTTTGCAGGAATGCCTGGCCATTTTCGTGAGTAAGGTACGCGACGGCAGCTACGTGCACAAGGAAGGCACCCGGATCACCACCTATTTTCATCGGATTTATATTAATCAATGGAAAAAAAGCCTTGACCAGCTCACGCGCCGCGCCGAGGTAAGGCTGGAAACGCGACTGGCTGCCGATGAAGATGACGAGGACACTTACAAAGGCGTTACCGGCGGATCATTCAGGATCGCGGGTGTGGACGACGACGGCAATGCGTTCAGCACAGCCCTGCCCGAAGCAATTTCCCAGGCCTATGACGAAGATGAACGCAGCTGGATATTCAAAAAACTCGACCGGGCGTTTCAACTGCTGGCGGAAGATTGCCGGAAAGTGTTGAAATGGTTTTACGTCGAGGACCGCTCATTACGCGACATTGCCGGTGAGCTGGGTATGACCGAAGCCTCTGCCACTGTAAAGCGCTTCAAATGTGCCAAATATCTGAAAGAGAAATTTCATTTGTAATGATAAGAATCGGCGGAAACGCGTATCAACCTAAAAAATACCACCAGCGAATCTCGATTTGAGCATATGGAATTATCGGAAGAAATTTTTCATGAAATCCACCAATACCTGAGCGGCCAGGGTACGCCGGAAGAGCGTGCCGCGTTCGAAAGCCGGATGCATGCCGACGAAGAACTGGTCCGCGAGGTGGCATCCCAGCGACGCATCCGAAATGGCTTGAAAGCGAACGAATACAAGGCGCTTTTCAAAGACATCCATGCGCAGCTGCAAAATGAAGGGGCATTACCAGGACAACCAGAAGCCGAAAACGATGATACCAGGATTCTGCCACTCGCCGCGGACAAGGCAAAGGCGAACGCTCGCTGGCCGTACCTCGCGGCCGCTGCAAGCGTGCTGATTGCTGTCGGATTGGTTTGGTATTTCAATTTCGGTCCGAAAGATACTCAGGTAGCCTCCGACACACCAGCCGTGAAGGATCCCGTCACACACACACAGCCTGCGGAGCACCCCGATACCGCTCAACACAATGCGCCGGTGCAACAGTCCGTCAAAAAGGCCCCGGCCGCTGTTAATGCGAGCGAGTTCTTTGCCGCCTATTTCGATCCGAATGCGGTACTCGAAAGTCCGTTCTCCGGGGAAAAGCTGGGGGTAAGCCCTTCGGCGATAGCCCAATGGCGCTCGGATACGGCCCATGTGCAGCAGGGGATCCGCTATCTCGCCAAACGCGAGGCCACGCTGGCTTTGGATGCATTCGGCCTGGTGGAAGCAAGCCGGTACCAACAGTTGAAACGCGTAGCCGACTGGTACAGAGCCCTCGCGTATTTGCAGCATAACGACCTGAAAAACTGCAAAGAGCAACTAAAAAAGATCATCGCAGATCCTGAAAACACATATAATAAACAGGCCGGGGATTTACTCGCCAGAATCCAATAATCCATATCTCACCTCCCATCGATATTCCAATTCATGAAGCGATTATTAGTTTACATACTCCTTGCATCGGCCGCTTTCGGCTGCCACATCGATATACCTCTAAAACCGGTAGCCAAGTTTAGGTTCACACCCGAAAACGGTTGTCAGGCGCCTTGTGAAGTCACATTTACGAGTGAGTCGGAGAATGCCGCTGGTCTGCAATGGGATTTCAACGACGGGAGTCCGTTACAAACGGGCAATCCCGTTAAACACACATTTACATCGGGGAAAATCTATGAGGTTAAGCTGATGGCCAAAGGCGTCGACGGCGGCACGAGCGGGGAAACCCGGTCGGTGAAGATCGATGCCCCTGCTGCGTCGGCGCCGGAAGCGGATTTTAAATACACCATTACCAACGATAGTATCGCTCCCGCGACGGTGACATTTGATAACCAGTCGAAAAACGCCACAACCTATACCTGGGATTTTGGCGATACCGGCTCAGCCAACAACACCAGTACAGAACAGAACCCGAATCACACCTACTCCAATGCGGGCAGCTACGTGGTTACGCTGACGGCTAAAAACGATCAAAATGTGACCGACAGCCAGACTTATACGATCGTAATCAAAACGGCGATACCTAGCACCGATGCGGTTAGCATTTCAAACGGGAGCAGCTTTACGACGGATATCTTCGTCGATGGCAGCGGCAACATCTATATCTGCGGTGAAGCCGCGGGGACCATCCAGTTAGGTAATGGCAAATCCTACACATCACAATCCGGCTCCAAAGACTTCTTTGTAGCCAAATACAACAGTGCCATGCAATGTCAATGGGTAGCCGGAGGAGGAAGCGCAACCGATGATCATGCTAACGGTCTGGCGGTGGATGCCAGCGGTAATGTATATATAACAGGTTTCCTGGCAGGCGCACTCGTTGGGGAAAGCATAGCACCAAAAGGCGGTATTGACGGCTTTGTCGCCAAATTTAACGGTTCGACTGGCGTCCGTCAGTGGATCAAAACATTTGGCGGGAGTGACAAAGACCAGGGACGCTCCATTGCCTATTTTAACAACAAACTATACCTGACAGGCTATGTCACGGGCAACATTGATTTTGACGGGACCACGGCATCCGCAAACGGAACTGATGGTTTCCTCGCGTCTGTGGATCCGTCCAACGGAGCGTTTGCAGCGCCGACGATGATCGGAGGTGGCGGTGAACAGCAGGTGGAAGACATGACCATCGATGCTGACGGTAATATCTATCTCACAGGCGGATTTTCCGGCCCGATAACATTCCAGGGTATTGCGCAGGCGATGTCTGCGGCGGGAGGGTACGATGTGTTCGTAGCTAAGTGGGTTCCTGGCTCCGGTCAATTTCAGTGGGCGAAGCGGGCAGGTTCCGGTGCCGACGATTTCACCTATGACATTATGGTAGATGCTTCCAAAAATGTTTATGTAACTGGCATGCACGACGGAAACATCACAGAACTAAGCTTGCCTGCCTCTACATTTAAAAACGTGTACCTCGGGAAATGGAATGCCAATGGAGAAGTACAAAAAGCAAAAAATGGCTTCAATGAATTGAAAGACGATTTCCACGGCGGTATTGCGCCAAGTACCAACGGCAATATCCTGATCGCCGGCTCATTTGAAGACAAAGGTCGGTTCCCGATGGCAACCGGTCCTGAGAAAAATGGCATCGGGAACATTGATATCCTGATCACGGAGGTAGATCCTACTGAACTCAATGCGACGGGTCGGTTCGTAGTATCCGACGGCGGCGCCGGGAACGACCGCGTGAACAGAATTTGCGTTGCCTCGGGTTATGTGTACGCGACAGGCTGGTTCAGGGGCACTGCTACATTCAATAATGTCCAGCTAAATGGGGTCAGCACGGTGGACAATACCTTCATCGTCCGCTACAAGCTGTAAAACACTTCTCGTTTTTGAAATACTAAAAAAGAGCAGACGAAACGCCTGCTCTTTTGTTTTTGGATGTGAAGCCGTTGCTTACACTTGACAATGCATAGACGACCGGCTTGTGTTTTTGTTACAATCCGGTTTAATTCAAATTGCATTGTCCCCGTTACGACGATACAGTCGTCATAGGGGAAATCAAACCAATATCCATCATGAAAGAATTCGCATTAATCTTCCGGCTCGACAATCAGACCGACTTCCGCCCCACACCTGAGCAAATACAGGAGCGCATGAACTGGCTCGCCGGCATTGCAGCGCAGAACAAACTCGCCGACAAGGGCAACACCCTGTCGAATGAAAGCGCCAAAACGGTATATGCCGATAATGTGGTTACCGACGGCCCTTTCACCGAAATCAAGGAATTTGTAAGCGGCTATGTGATCGTCAGAACGGAGACGATCGACGAGGCCGTGGAGCTGGCAAAGGCCAACCCGATATTCAAAATCGGCGGAAACATCGAGGTAAGGGAAATCGTACAGCGTAAATAGCTTTTGCCCATGGCTGAAAACCCCGAAATATTGCCCGGCCTTTTCAGAAGAGAATATACCAAAATGACGGCGGTGCTATGCCGTCATTTTGGATTAAAACACATTGAAATCGCGGAAGATATTGTAAGCGAAACTTTCCTGAAAGCCGGCGAAACCTGGCCGCTACAAGGTACCCCGGAAAACCCGACTGCCTGGCTGTACACGGTTGCCAAAAACAAAACCAAGGATTATCTCAAACACACCCGGATTTTCGAAATGCAGGTATCTCCTGCCCTGCTGCGCGGCCCCGGCCAGTCGGAACCCTCATTCGACTTTACGACCGAAACGATTGCGGACAGTCAGCTTGCCATGATATTCGCGGTTTGCAACCCCGCCAATTCCCCTGAAAGCCAGATCAGCCTGGCGTTACAAATCCTCTGCGGTTTCAGCATTGCCGAAATCGCCGACGCATTTCTTTCCAAACCGGAGGCCGTCAAGAAACGGCTACTGCGCGCCCGCGCTAACCTCCGGAACGACCAGTTCCAGATAGGTCCGCTGCTGCCCGCCGAAGTACAGGTCCGGCTCGATGTGGTGCTGCGCACCCTCTACCTGCTGTTCAATGAAGGTTATTTTTCCAAGTCGGGCAATGTTCTCATACGCAGGGACCTATGCGCGGAGGCGATGCGCCTTACGCACATGCTGGCCGAAAACCCGCTCACCAATTCGCGCCAGGTGGAAGCCTTGCTCGCGCTGATGTGCTACCAGAGTTCCAGGTTCGAAGCGCGGGTGAACGATCACGGCCATACGGTCCTTTTCGAGGCGCAGGACCAGCGCACGTGGGACAGGGAGCTGATCGACCGCGGCCATTACTACCTCGTGAATGCCTGCTCAGGTAACGCGGTTTCCAAATACCACATTGAGGCCGGCATTGCCTACTGGCATACCACACCGCCCGGCACACCGAAATGGGAACATATCCTGCATTTGTACAACCAGCTGATCATCATCGAATACTCGGCCACGACGGCGCTCAACCGGACGTTCGCATTGGCCAAAGTACATGGCCATGAGGCCGGGCTGGTGGAGGCGCAAAAGCTCGGGCTGGAAAACAACCCCTATTACCATTCACTGCTCGGCTACCTCCACGCGCCCATTTCCACGAAACAAGCCGCTGAACATTACCGCCGGGCGATAGACCTCTCCAAGTCACCCGCCGAAATACGGACGCTCGAACAAGAGTACGCTCGGCTGACGGGCATTACACCGTGATTTTAGCTTCGAGCACGCCATCGATTACCTCGTCCAGTGCCTCATTCAATGCTTTCGGGGATTCGAGCATCGGGTAATGGCAGGTACCAGAGATTTCGATCAACGTATAGCCATTCACCGCATTCTTTTCCAGAGCCTCCACATTGGTAGGCATGTAGTTGACGTTGATCAGGTTCATTTTGGGCCTTAGCAATGGCAAAACCGCCCGTTCTATCCGGTCCATCACGAAAAACTGCGGCAAAGTTTGCTGGCCCATCGGCTCATACGAATTGCGGAACGCGCTCACGACTTTATCGGTGATCCAAAGCGGCGTTTGGGGAGTGACCAGCACCATCCTCGCATACTGCTCGTTGGTGTCGGCGTAGGCAGTTTTGGAGCTTTCAATGATCGCCTCCACCTGGCTATCGTATTCCGCGGGAAGTGGCGTGGCGAGGTTTTTAAAATTATCGACGGCGATAAAACCGATAATCGGGCCCGGGTAAGCGGCTGCGGCCATCAGGCTTAGGTTCGCACCTAAGGAATGCCCGATCAGGATCACGTCTTCGAGGTTCAATGCTTTGATCAGATTGACGACGTCGTCGGCCATGCTTTGAAGCGTCCATTCATCCCGGTTCGTTCCCGACTCGCCGTGACCGGCCAGGTCCATGGTCACCACCCGGTATTTCTCTTTGAAAAAAGAAACCTGCTCTTTCCAATAGCGCTGGTCGATGAACGAGCCGTGGACGAAAAGCAGCGTCGCAGGGCCGCTGCCGTACAGGTTGTAACTAATTGGGGTCCCATTGCTGATGATCGTGTTCATAGGGTTGTTGTTTGAAGTGAATATTAATTTACTTCAAAGAAATCACGCCGGAATGACAACCCATTGTCAGCAATGGTTCAGAAAATTTGATTGTGTTGATCGTCAGAATTGGGGTTACATGCCTCCGGCATTCAAAAAAGACTGTGGAAAATGCCGGATGCTACCCATACTACATCGGTAACGCGATTTGCATTTCGTGCCATCAGTGCCGTTAGGCAGGTAACATTGGTAGAAAACAACGTCGGCTGCACTCGTAAAATCCCGTAGGGATGCAACAACAACCGGCATGCTACAATATTTTCATAAATGCCACAAGCGCTTTTTTCTCAGAAGCCGTCAAACTCAATTTATCAAACGGTAATGTCTGGTTGTCCAGATTAAAACCTAAACCATTCCCGCCGCCGCGGTCATAGAAATCCACCACTTCTTCTAATGTCCTGAAAACGCCGTTATGCATGTAGGGCGCGGTGAGCGCTACGTGGCGGACAGTGGGCGTTTTGAAAGCGTAACGATGCGGCTCGCGTTTGGTAAGGACAAATTTACCCACGTCCGGATCGACGGTTTTGCCTTCGGCGGTGGCAGGTGTGCCGAGCACTTCACTTTCCGTTTCGAGGTAAGCAGGCGGCACCGTACCGTTGAAAAGCGGAAAGAAATGGCAGGTAGCGCATTTGGCCTTCCCCATGAAAAGGTTAAAACCGGCTTTTTCCTCCATGGTCAATGCATTTTCGGAGCCGCGGAAATGGCGGTCGAGGCGCGAATCGAGTGACGATAGTGAGCGGATGTAGCTGGCAATCGCGTTTTTGAGGTTGCTTTCCGTCACACCGTCGGTATAAGCCTCTTCGAAGCGCTTACGCGACTCATCCTGCTTGCGCAAAGCCGCCACGGCGTCGGGTAACGAGCCGTGCATTTCATCGGGGTTGCGGATAACGTCGCTCGCCTGGTCTTCCAGGAAAGTGACGCGGGAATCGGCGAACTGGACGGCCTGGAAAGAGGCATTCAGCAACGTAGGCGCATTGCGGCTGATCCGCAGGCCATTGAAACCGACCGCGAAGCTCTTGGCCTCGCCATCGGTAAAAGCTTTGTCGGGCTGGTGGCACGTCGCGCACGTACGACCCGAGTTAATCGATAATACCGGACTAAAAAATAGCATTTTACCCAATGCAACGCGCTGGGTGGTCATGGCTTGCTCTTCGAAGTTCATGAAGTAATCGGCATTGAATGCCCCCGAATCCGTGAGCGTACGCGCGGATGGGGATAGCAATCTTTTGTCTGTAAAAACGGGGATTCCCAGCGCCTTCTGTGCATCGAGCAAACGGCCGCTGAGCGGATTGGCATATTGCCGGATAAAAACCAGCCTATCGAACGCATTGAAATCCGTAGACTTGCGGACATACCCGATAGCTGCATTAAACGAACTATCGAGCTGAGCTCTCAATAGATTGTTCCTGCTGTTGGCAGTGTAATGTGCCATTTGTTCCTGCAAGCTTCCCAGCGCCGCGGCTACTTCGGGTAGCGAATGAAAAGCAACGGGCGAATCGAACCCGGTAATGCCCATCGACACGACCCGGAATACTTCCAGGCGCATGGCATCGAATATATGGCTGTCGGTAAGGTCATTGGTCTCCGAGATCTTCCGAAGCCGGTTTACATTCGCACGGACGACGTCGGCGGCATGGAGCATGTCGGGGTAAGCATCCGTGGCGACTTCGGGAAACACCATTTCTTCCAGAACCTGAAAACCCTGCGGCTCATTCACACGCAAGTCGTCGTCTACCTCGGGAATATTCGGGCCATTGAGGGCGCGGGTGGTTTCGGGGCTGTAATAGGCGGAGATGAATTCAACCCGCTTGTAAGCCATGCGGGCACGTTTAAAGGATTCCTGAATGGCGGCCGGCTGCTTTGCGCGGATATCGGCCTGCAAGCGGCTGACGGCGCTGTCCAGCACGGTGATTTGCTGCATGAATGACCTTTTCACTTCCTTCGCCGGTACAGCTGCCGGGCGTGTCAGCCACCAGATCAGGCATACGATCAGCGGAATGACGATGATCAGAAATATGGAAAAGAACAGCCTCCTGTGGCGGTAAATAAATGAATTGGGGTTACGCTCGAATTTCAGCATGTTGCAGGAGTGGGTATTAATTCAAAAGGAAAACTCCTGGCCCGAAAATTCCGGCCAGGAGTCTGAAAACTATGTAATTAACGAGGCAGACCTTCAATGAGGATCAGCTGGCTGGCCTGGTTCTCCGACTTACGGATCGAACCGCCGTCAACACCCTTATATTTATCACCGCGCCATGTGTGCGCCTGAATGCCGAGCATGAATGTGTTGGGACGGCCGGTAACGTCCGACACGTCGATCATCCCGCTGCTCTCCCATGAACCGAATGCAGAAGTACCGCCCACGTTGTATTTGGCCGCATCAGCCTCCGTACGACGGTGGTCGATTTCGAGAACAGGGGTCAATTGTTTGGTATTGAGATTGAACTGGTATACATAACCATCGTGCTTTTCGTCGCCGTAACCGTTCGGATCTTCCATGATATACACGTAGTCGAAAGTCGCGCAAACGTTATCCGGGTTTTGGAAAGTTTTGGCGATGCCGTTACGGTCGTCGCCGTCGAGCAATACTTCC
>Ga0209676_1000786_pt1 | contig 42074 bp, 61 predicted proteins | sample AraplaCvi_mLB_r2_FD_184282 | JGI IMG/M metagenome (GOLD analysis project Ga0209676, IMG submission 184282) | Arabidopsis root microbial communities from North Carolina, USA - plate scrape MF_Cvi_mLB_r2 (SPAdes) (version 2) | ecosystem: Host-associated > Plants > Roots > Endosphere | place: USA... | reverse complement strand
AAATGGCTCTTTTCGAAACTGGCTCCCCGGGCCGGAGTTGGCTCCGATGGTAGGGCAAAGCCGAAGTTCATATATTTCAGTCTATTAGGTCCGGCATTCTAAAGTCACTCGTCGCGTGATGTAACCAAAATGTAGTCCAAAAAGTATTCCGGTATGGCTCCTAGTGGGGGCGCGTTTTTTTGGGTGCGACCGGATGGCGCACCTGACGGCCTCGGACGGAGGCGATTATTCAGTTTGAAGCGATCAGTTTGCGGATGCGGTCGACCGCTTTGCCGCGTTCCTTTGCGGCAAGATATTCGCGCTCCAGGCGGTCGAGTAGAGGCTGCGCGATCGGGCCGCGTCGGTCGACGAGTTCGGCGCAGATTAGCAGCATTTTCTCGATGCGCTCGATCGGAATGTCGTGGGGGCTAGACATTATGCCTCCTCGCATTCGAATGCCGTGCCGCCGAGCATGGCAGCGGCGCGCGCCTGGTCGCGGCGCTTCTGGTTCTGCTTGTGCGTTACCATCTCGGTATGTTCGGGGTCCGGATTGACGCAAAGGCGGTTGCGGCATTTGTGGTCGAGCTGCTTCTTGCCGGGAATGTAGCCGTGCTCGTTGGTCCACATGACCAGGTGCACGGCGACCGTCTGGCCGCTCAAGTTCATGCGCGGATAGTTCTTTCCCCGGCCCTTGCTGCCCGATGTCGGGCCTTGCCATACCCAGCAGCCGGTTACGGGGTCGATAACGACCCTCGCCATGATCTTTTCGCGGATCTCGTCGCGGCGGGTCATCATCATCCGTGCCGCCTCCAAGCCTCGAAGTCGTTGACCAGATTGCGCCAGCGGGTCGCGGCGTCCTGGTTCTCGTCGAGCTCCCGACGGGAAGTGATGTTGAGGATGGAGCGGACCTTCGTGGCGGCGCGCTCTTTCGTGAGGGGGCGCTGAAGGCCGTGACGTTCCTCGAGGAATTTCAAGAAAGCCGGCTCGACGCACTTCATCGCGCATTCGGCGGCGAACTGCTTGGGCTTCGGCTGCTGCGCAGAAAGTCTCTGGCGCAAGTCCCGGATCTCGTTGAAGGCGTACTGCAGCAGGAAGTCCATTGCGCGCATGTAGGTCGGCGCGTGCGTCATGATGCGGCGATCGTCATAGCTGCACGCCGGCAGGAGGTGGGCTATCGGCTCAACCTCTCCAGTCAACACGTCCTTGGCACAGATCTCTGCGCGGCCGCTCTCGATCTCATAGGATTCGCACCACTCTTCGCTGGCGAGGCCGAGCAACTGGCGGGCGTCCTGATACTTCTGCTTCGCAAGCTCAAGATTCATGGCTTGCCTCGGTTATCCCGAGCAGCGCACTCTGCACGGTAGCGCGCCTCTGCCTCCCCCTTCAGGCGCAGCCCGGTTGGGCAGGTGCAGTAGCCTTGCCATTCTCCATCGTCGGAGCCGCGGACTTCGCCGTGGTCGTAGCAGCCGTAGCAAAAGTCATCGTCTTCCTCGTCGCGGAAATCGAATGACTCCATCTCCTCAAGTTCGCGGGCGGCCTCCTCGCTCACTCGCTTGATGCATGCGCCGCAAACACGGTAGACGCGGCCGCACATGCCTTCTTCGTAATCTCTGGCGTCGCGGAGATCCTCGGCATAGCCCTTGCACCACTCGCACTGCCCTTTGCGATGCTCCTGTGCCTCGTCGCAGCGCAGATATGCGCGGTACTCGTCGAGGCATTCCTGACACATATCGTGCAGCTCGCATCCGAAGGAGTCTGTTTCGCCTTGGATGCGCGCGATCGCCTGGCGGTCTGGGTGGTCGTCACACATCATGCCGTCCGGAACCTGATGTGATGCGCCCGGAAGCGTCGAGATTGGGCCGGTGACTTCGCTCATTGGCGGATCTCCGGAAAGCCGTTGTGCTCCACACCATCGAGTAGGCGGCCGGCAGTTTTCTTTCCGACGTTTCGCATCGCGATGACGTTGCCGGCGTCGCTGGGGTACTGATCTAGCGTGCCGTGCGGATTGGCGATGAGTTCGCCTATTCGAGCCGTTGCCGGGTTCCAAAACTCAGTCAGCGTGATCTTCTTCGGTGCGAAGGCACCCCACTGCTTGAACAGGAACGGCACGCCGGCGATCGCGCACTGATCGCGGAGCGAGCGCGCCCAATCGGGATGCATCGGCCGGGCATCGGCGCCGCTCTCGCCGCCGGCGACGACCCAGTCAAGGGTTGCCAACAAATTGGCCTCTGCCGGTCCATCCCCGGCCCACATCGCATCGACGATGCTAATTGGCCCTAGCAGCGGCTCGGCGCTGATCCAGCGGATGGCGGCTGGGGTGTCGAGCAGGATCGGTAGGCGCTCGTCGGCGCGCTTCTGATCCTCGACTGAGACGCCGAGCCAGACATTCGGAAGCGGTCTGGCAAGGGCTTCGTGCGCGGTTTCGTAAACCCAGTCGGGCCGATCGCCGCCCCAGATCAGCGCGCCGTAACCAGCGATGAAGTCCCTGCGCTGCTCCATGCCGCGAATGTAATCGCGCATCCGATCGGGCCGCTTCGTCAGCACTTGGAATGTATGCTGGGGCGCTAGCGCCATCACGGCGAACACGTTGTCGATCCAGAGTTCGTTGACGCCTTCTGCGAACAAGTCGCCATGGGCGCAAACGAAGATCGCTCGTGGCTTTGTCCAGCGCAGGGGTTGGTCCAACCACTTCCTGTTGAACCGGATTTCGCCGGTCCAGACCGGGCCGGCCTTCGTGTTGCGCGTGAGGCCTTCACGGCTCGGGTGGTTCTTCAACCGCGTGCCGGCGAGCTTCATCGCATAGCAGTTGGTGCAGCCGGGGGAGACGACCGAGCAACCGGTGATCGGGTTCCAAGTCGCGTCAGTCCATTCGATCGTGGTGCCATCAGCCATTGGCGCTCTCCGGATCGGGAAGGATGACGCCGCCGCTCTGGTTTACACAGGCAGCGATGAGGGTGGCGAGCGCGCTGACTTGGTCGTCAGGCTGGAAGCCGTTGCTATCGACGGTTAGGACGTCGCGACCATCGGCGTCGAGAACAACGCCGCATTCGCTCTCTGACGGGCGGAGCGGGAGCTTCACGCCTTGTTCGAGGAAGGCCTGTTCGAGAGGCGGTGACGTGTTCTTGCTCATCGCCGGAAAGCCCTCGGCGCGCGCCGAGCACCCATCGCGATGCTCTCCTCGATCCTCTGCATCGAAGCTTCGAAACGTCCGTCGGCGTCTGTCTCGATGGTGATCTTTACCTGCTGGGGATCGCCAAGAGCGGCAAGCACCTCGTCCGCTGAAATGCAGATGTGATGCGCCATCAGCGCCATCAGCTCGGGCTCTTCGCCGTCTCGCGTCCAGATGATCAGGCGCTTACCTCGGCCGGCAAACCAGCCGGCCTCAAGGTGCGCAGATCGGCCGCAGGGCAGCAGCAGGACGCACGTGTCGGCCCACTCCATACCGCGAAAGTCGTTCATGTAACCGCGTGCGGCGATGGGGTGCGTCGTCAGCAGTTCGCGATAGCTGGCTGCGGACCAGCCCTGCCAATCCGGATCGATCTCCGACCATGCGAAACCCTTGACGCCGTTGGGCGGGTTGCGGAAGTCGTAGACCTGGTGTCCGTTGGTGCGCAGCAGTTCGACGGCGGCGGGCTGATGCTCGTTGCGCCAGCTCGATGCGAGATAGATGCGGGCCATTATGCCTTCTCCCTGATCAGTTTGATTTTGCGGATCTCACCGGCCGCGATGCCGCGCGTCTCGGCGAGCTTGCGAGCGGCGATGGCGTCAGGCGCCTGGACGTCGATCGGCGCGGCGTCGGGATCTTGGAGGTGGATGCGGAAGGGCAGCGTCATGCGGCCCTCCCGGCGCGCTCGTCGAGCGCCTTGACGTGCATGGTGATGCGCGGGAGCGAGATGGGGCGGACGTCATAGCCGCCTCGCTCGCCGCCCTGGCGCGCGAACACGACGACGCGGCGTTCATCTTCGCGGATGCCGCGCTTCTCAGATGCGCGCCACTGCTCGCAGCGGGCATAGACATAGTCGTGCATCACGTGATCCATCACACCGAAGGTCTCAGCGAGGCGGACGATCGTCATGCCGGCAAGGAAGCCGGCGCGCACGGCGGGCTCCTTCAGCATGGCTGGCGAGTTGGACAGGCTGGCACGCGAGCGGCGAAGGCCGACGACGGGGTGAGACATCTTCATGCCAGCACTCCCACGGGCGCGAGCAGGCATGCATGCAGCTGGCCCATGTTGCGGGCCGGGTCCTGGTCGGGCTGGCGCTCGAAGTAGGCGTGGGCACTCTCGGCAATCGACAGGCAGCAGATCTCCTCGATCGGGCGGTCGAAGACTGCGGAGATGACGCGCAGCCGCTCTGCGGTCGCGCTATCGATATGAACGGTGATGTGAGACATGGTTCCTCCTGAGGTCCGCCGGCCGTCAGCGGCCGGGCGCGATGAAGAGATCGAAGAAGAGATCCTGCAGCAGCTCGCGGTCGATGCCGTTTGCGGCGGCTACCTCGCGAAACTCGCGGTTCGGGTGAACAAGGCACTCGATCAGGGCTTTGCGCTCGGCGTCGGTGACGTCGGCGTCGGCGAGCTGGCTGAGGACGAAATAGGCGCTGCGGCCGGGTGTGGCGCTGCGTGGTTCCGGTTTCGGAACGAGGGTGAGGGCGGGCGCAGTCATCGACGGGCGTCCGAAGCGTACTGCCATTCCTTGCGCAGCACGGTGTCGCTGGCGAGGCCCGCGGCGAGCAGCATGGACATGCAGAGCACGAGGATAGCGCAGGCGAGGAAGAAGCGGCTCGGGCAGGCTTCGAGCCGTGCCTTGTGATAGCCGGTAAAGCGATCGTTCATGACCAGAAAGCTCCAGAGAATGACGAGATGAAGGGGGAGCGACGCGGCGATGCCGGCGAGCACGCCGCGCACGAACCAGACAGGCAAGTCGATTACAGGGGACAGCTGCGGTTCGTGGCGGCGGGCTCTCCTCGCCATGGCGCTTTACGCCGCCTGGGCCATGGCGGTGGCGAGTTCGGTGGCCTTCAGGCCGTGAACCCTCACTTCTGCGGGGGTGAAGTCGGCGATCGTGATCAGGTCGCGATCGGTGCAGCAGCCGTGGTCGCGCGTGATTTCAAACATGGCCTTCGCCATGCGCCTGGTCGTGTTCTGGGTGTTCAGTCCGCCGTTCGGTTGCATTGCGATCTCTCCACGTGGGGGTTGGTGAAAACCTCCCGGGCGGCGCGGAGACGCTGAACCTTTGATCCGCGCCGCCCTTCGACGAGGAGGCACGGAAAAAGTTGCACTTTATGCAACTATCGTCAACAAAAATAGTTGCAAGTAATGCAACCACCTTGTTGCACGGAATGCAGCAAGATGGAATCAACCGATTAAAATTTGAGGATTGTCAGTCTTCGGAAGGCTTCGCGGGGATGCCGCGTGCGTCGAGCACTTCGTTCATCACGCTTACGAGAAGGCTGCGCATATCGGCATCGCTCAGGGCACGCGTGAGTTGATCGTCGAATGTTGATTCGAGACGCGCGACAATCTCGGCGGTCATCGACCGGCGATTGTCCTCGGCGGCTTGCGAGATCTGCGATCTCAAGGGCTCTGGCAGCCGCAAGCGAAATTGATGGTCCTCTCTGCTCATGGTGCACAGATGGCATAAATCAGGTTTGACCGATATGCCTCACGCATGCCACAGATGTTAGCCCCACGGTGGGGCATTGGAGGATGTGATGGATGAAGTGAGAATGTCCGTCCGGCTGCCAAAGGATGTCGTCGACTTCCTCGGCCGGATGGCAAAGGAGAATTTCACGTCACGGAACGCTGAGGTTATCCGCTCGGTTCGCGAGCGGATGAAGCGGGTGCAAACGGGGGCGGACGAGGCTGCGGAGTAGGGCCTCTGGTTGTTCGCCCCTCCACATTGGGTTTTGCGTTGAGGGAACGGAATGGTTGAGGCAGGAAAGGGTAGGGGTTTCGGGACGGCGAGAGAGGGAGGTGCCGCCTGCAGGATCTTTGATGGTGCAGAACCCTCCGCTAGCGGCCTTGCGGACCCGATCGTTACGGCGATCTCTGCCTACCTGGTTGCGATGGATGATTTCAGGCGGAATGCGCCTGAGGATGATGCCGGCGCTGACGCTTATGCGCTGGCGACCTACAGGCGGCCGCTGCGGGTGCTGGAGCGTTGGCGGCGTCCGGCTTCAACTCGGTCAGGTGCGCTGGCGGCGTTGCGGCTGGCGGTGGAGGCCGAAAAAGACGGGGCCTTTGACCTCGTTGGCCCGATGCTTCGGGCGGGGCTGGCGTACTTTGAGGAGTAGCTGTCCGCAGCGCGCCGCCAATGGTGGCGCGCTTTCCTTTGATTCGCGGCTTAACCGTTGGTTCCGGTCTTGCCATTTTCCTTGAAGAAGATGCGCAGCATCTCGATCGCGCGTTCGCGCTGGCTTTCCGATTTGTCCTGGAAGAACTTAAGCAGCCAGTCGTCTTCCGGATCTCGGAAGAGGCCATGGACGTCCGTACCGAAGAGTGCGGCCAGTCGCTCGAGATATTCCTGCTTGGGTAGAGTTCCGCTGAACCAGCGGGAAACAAGCCCCTTGTCGACGCCGAGTTCGCGGCCGACGTCCGCCTGGCTGAGGTTTCGCTTCTCCGCCCACTCCGGAATGTAGTGGATGCGAACCGGCGTCTTGTCTGAGTGGATGTGCTCAATGTTGTTCATAGAAACAACCATAGACTTTTCGTTAGATGATTTCGTTATGGCGGCGTGCAACTAGGTGGCTTGTCAAAAGTTGCAACTTATGCAACTACTGACGCCATGAAACACGGTTCCGCCATCGCTCTGTATCGTGAAGCGCACGAGCTGACGCTCGAAGCGTTCGGATTGTTGTTTGATCCTCCGGTCGACAAGTCGACGGTGTCGCGCTGGGAGCGCGGCCGGCTCGATGCTCGACGGGCGGTCAATATTGAGGCGGTTACCGGAATACCCCGGCAGCATCTGTTGCCTGAGGTTTTTGGCGCTCCTTCGGAGGCGGCCGAATGACGAAGTTCCCCAAGCAAGGTGCGAGAAGAACCGGCGTCCTCCTCCCCGCCGGGTGCCTTGCTGCCTGGCAGGGGCGCGACATCTCCTCCCGTCGCGCTCCTGCCGCTTCTTTTCTGTCTGCCTACCCATGTGGCCCTCCGTGACGATGGGCTGAACCTACGCGCGGGCCGCTCGCGCTTCACTGAATCCTTATCCGAATTTCTTTCCTTGCTTTTCGCGGGGTGTTTCCGTGCGTTTTGATGAACCTGTCATGTTCCTGAAGGGTGCGACCGAGGCGAGCTTCAAGCTCGGCGGCGGTCTCACCTCGTTTGCCCTGCTGGCGCGTGTCGGTGTCTCGACGCTCTCGAAATACGCTTCGGTCAGCGAGGAATTCCGCGACAACGTGATCCCGGTCGATATCGCCGTCGAGGCAGACCGGCGGGCAGGCTCACCCATCATCATCGGCGAGGCGGCGCGGCAGCTCGGTTTCGACTTGGTGCCGTCGGGTGGAGCGGAGGCGGCAAAGCCGGTGACCGAGGCGGATGCACACCGGGTTCTCTATGAGGCGACAGACGTTTCGCGCGCGATCCTCGATGCGAAGGCTGACGGCAAGATTGACGCGCTGGAGCGCAAGAGGATCGCCCAGGAAGCGCGTGAGGCAATCCGCGCGTTGGAGCAGGTGCTGGCCGGACTGGAGGAGGGGTGATGTTTTCCACCCTCGACGTCCGGATCTCGGCCGAGGCTCGCGCCTTCCTTCGAACCGTCCGCCATGCGGGCGGTTCTCTGCATGTCGAGCAGGAATGGCAAGTCGACCTGGCGAAGGAATGCGCCCGTAACGGTCTGCTGGGTTTTGCCGGCGGCTCGATCGGCCGCGTGCCGCCGGTCTCTCGCGTCGAATTGACCGGTAAAGCCTACGCCTATCTCGACCGCATGATGAGGGCGCACTGATGCCCTCACTTTCCCGCCAGATCCTTATCGAGCGCGTGCTGCAGCTTTGGCACGGCGGGCAACACGACACCTTCGCCATCGCCGCCGAGCTGCGGATCGAAGAGCGCGAAGTCTGCCAAATCATCGAACAATCGGAAGGACGAATGCCGTGAGAAAGATTGAAATCTCGCGCGCCGATTTGCGCGCTGATGTGCAAGCCGGTCCGGCGCCGATGCTGGAATGGATCGATATCGACCGCCTGGTTGTCGACGACAGCTACCAGCGTGACCTGAAGCGCGCGAACTGGACGTCGATCCGGAGTATCGCCGCCGATTTCCGTTGGTCGATGTTCTCGCCTGTGTTCGTCGCGCCCGTCGAGGGGGGGGCATACGCGATAATCGACGGGCAGCACCGCACCCACGCGGCGGCGATGTGCGGCTTCAAACAGGTGCCTTGCCAGATCGTGCAGATGACGCGCGGCGAGCAGGCGGCGGCTTTTGCAGCCGTCAACGGCAAGGTGACGAAAGTCACCGTCTGGCAGCTCTTCAAGGCGGCGATGGCGGCGGGCGAGACGTGGGCCAAGGAAGCCGACGAGATCGCGCGCGAGGGCGGGTGCAAGATCCTGACCTATGGCAAGAGCCCGAAGGACAAGAAGCCGGGCGAGATCTACTCGATCAAGGGCTTCGTGAAGCTGATCGAGCAGCGCCCGCGCGGGCTGATCGTTGCGGCCCTTAAGATGCTGCGCGCGGCCGACGGCTACGGCGACAACCCCGATGCCTGGGGCAGCACGTATCTCATGCCGATCCTCATGGCGATCACCGAGCGGCCGGTGGCGATCGCCAATCCCGGCTTCGCGCGGGCCTTCGAAGATTTCGACGTCTGGGAGCTGGTCGATCGCGACGACGCCGAGCGGAAGGAAAAGAAGCGCCAGGGTATCGACTATCCGCCGCGATCGGAGACGCTCAGGGCCGGTGTTCTGGAGTGGATCGACAAGTCATTTCCGGCGCGTATTGCCCTGCCGAAACCTGCCAGCAAGTCCGAGATCATGGGGCGCATCGCCGCCGTGAAGGTGGGTTGAGATGAGCGAATTCAATCCCATGGCGGTTAACGGCAAGTCGGCCGCGGCTGGCGATGACACGCCGGCGCCGCGCGCCACCGAGAGGCCTGGCCGCGAGGTCTCCTCCAACCAGGTCGCGCGTGACCAGTTGCGCGCCTTCATCGAGCGGATCGAGCGACTGGAGGAAGAGAAGTCGACGATCGGCGACGACATCAAGGCCGTCTACGCCGAGGCGAAGGCCACGGGCTTTGAGAACAAGGCCATCCGCAAGATTGTCGCGATCCGAAAGAAGAGCCTCGACGACTACAACAACGAGATGGCGGTGCTCGACACCTACCTGGCCGCGCTCGGCATGCTTCCGGGAGGCGACGATGAGTGACGGATGGAAGTCGCCTTTTGAGGTGAAGATCGGCAACAGTGACCTGCCGGTCGCATTGCGCATAGGCCAGATCCACGTCGGGCATCGCTTGCGCACGGTTGATCAGGCGAAGGTTGATGCTCTCAAGGCCTCGATTGAAGAGCTTGGGCTGCGCACGCCGATTTCGGTGGTTGGCCCGATGCTTGCAGCCAACACTCCTTTGCAGATGGTCACTCTCGCGGCGGGCGCCCACCGACTCGAGGCGATGAAGCAGCTGGGCCGCGAATACATCGCGGCGATCATCCGCGACGAGGACGACCTCGACGCCGAGCTTTGGGAGATCGACGAGAACCTTTGCCGTGCCGAGCTTACGCCCGCCGACCGGGCCCTGTTCGTATTTCGCCGCAAGGAAATTTACCTCATGCGGCATCCGGAAACGGCCCACGGCGCGATTGGCAATGGTCGCGAGAAGAGTCGCCAAGTTGGCGACTCTACAGAAGAGCCGAAGCGTTTCACCACGGCGACCGCCGAGGCGACCGGGCAATCCGAGCGCGCCATCCAGCGCGATGCTGAGCGCGGCGAGAAAATCTCGGAGAAGGCGCTGCGCATGTTGCGCGGCACGCGCCACGACAAGGGCACCGTGCTTGACCGGCTGAAGAGCATGCGCGGTGAACAGGAGCAGGAGGTCTATGTCCGCGCGCTGTTTGATGCCGACAAGGCGACCGAGCATGAATCGAAGCAGATCCGGACCGACAAGCTGGCGACCAAGCGCGCCGTGCGGATCGGCGTCATCAACGCGATCGCGGAGCACGGCAAGCGCGCAGCGGGCGAGATGCCGCGCGCGGCATATGCCGTCGGGTATGCGGACCCGCCGTGGGAGCAGGAAGCCTGGAGCGACGAGACCGGCCAAGACAAGGGGCTGATGTATCCGCCCATGCCGCTCGACGATATCAAGGCGCTGTGCGCCGGCGACAAGAGCCCGTTCACGCGCGATGCAGTCCTCTTTCTCTGGGTCACCACGAACCGCCTTGACGACGGCATTTCCGTGCTCAAGGCCTGGGGCTTCGAATTCGTCTCGGCGGTCACCTGGGACAAGCAGCATATCGGCATGGGCCGCTGGGTGCGCGACCGGACCGAGCACCTGCTGATCGGCAAGCGTGGCGACTTCCCGGGCCCGATCATGGGGACGCAGCCGGAAAGCCTCTATTCCGAGGTGAAGGGCGATCACAGCCGCAAGCCGCTGTGGTTCGCCGAAATGATCGACCGGCTGTTTCCGGAGATGCGGAAGCTTGAGCTTTTCCAGCGCAAGGCGAGCCTCGGCGAAGGCGATGTCCGGCTGAACGGCATGTGGGACTTCTGGGGCTTCGAGGCCGGGGAGGACTGCCGGGCCGAAACTGTCGAACCTGTGACGGCCGCCGCACCGGTTGATCCGCTCGCAGAGATTCTGGTCGAAACCAAGCTCGCGCCAAGCGGCTTTTTTCTGCATCTTGATCGAGGCTTGACCAATCCCGCGACCTTGGACCTTCCGTCCAGGCTCTTCCGTTTCCCAATCGAATTTATGAGCGGGGAGAGGACCGGCGGCGAAAGCCGGTTGCTGCTGCGGCATCCGTTGCTCTGGCAGGTTTCTGACGTTGTCGAGTTTCTAGTAGATGTCGAAAAGAAGACGGGTGTCAGGCCGGTCTGGGAGCCTCTGGACGAATTTGGTCGCGACTTCGGCGAGGGGTGGCGCTGGTATCACGCTGTCGATCTTTGCAACGATCGGCACTGGCAAGGGTTGATTGAGACCATTCGATTTACCGATCGCGAAAAGGTCTTCGCCGCTGTGCAGATCGGGCTCGATAGCAAAAGTCTGTCGCTCAAGAACGCACGCGCAATCATGTCGGAGCTGGAAACCACCGAACCGGCGACGGCTTCAAGCGTGCAGTTGATGCTCGGCAAGGCGCTAATGCCGTACCAGCACGACAAGGGCAAGCTGATCTCGCCGAACATCGCGGTGCGGGACGAGGCAGGCGCCTGGCTTGTCATCCACGGCCTTGAAGATGGCTTCTTCAACTATGTCGGCAATTACCTCTCGGTGACGCCGGACGGTATGGCGCGCCGCAAAGCCGCCGTCACTCCTGCCGGCGTCGAGCCGGCTCTTCCCCTCGAATTGGAGAGCAGCGATGAAGCTTGAAACGACTGCGCGTATTCTGAAATCCGCTCTGACCGTCGTCGGCCGCGTGGTCGACAAGCGCAACACCATCCCGATCCTGAACATGGTCAAATTCGCGGATGGTGCGGTGACCGGCACGGACCTCGATAACGAGGTATCGGTAAAGTTGCCTTCGAGCGGCTTTGATGGCGCTGCCTGCCTGCCTTTGCATTTGCTCGCGCGCCTGGTCTCGCATCTCGCGCCGGACGAAATTGTGCGGATCTCGACGACCGACAAGGGGGCGACCATCAGCTTCTCCTCCGGTCGGTACGACTTGCCGACGATCGACGTCGGCGATTTTCCTGAGTTCACAATGGCGGAGGCGGCGCCGGTCGTGCTCGACGGCCAGCGCCTGAAAAAGGCTGTTACCTTTGTCGCGCCGTTTATCTCGAACGAAGAGACGCGCTACTACCTCAATGGCGTGCACATCTCTGAAGATGCGGCGGTGGCGACCGACGGGCACCGCCTCGGCTGGCACCCGCTCGGCTTCGAGGGGGGGGCATTCGGCAAGGCAATCCTGTCAAAACGTCTTGTCGATACGCTGATCGCTTCTCCAGCGCCGAAGTCGGCCTTGCTCGGCAATGGCAAGGTCGCATTCGAGATGGAGGGTATGTCGGTGCGCTCCAAACTCATTGACGGCACCTATCCAGACTATCGACGCGTCATTCCGACCATGTCGGCGAATGCTGCACGGCTGGTAGTGGACCGGCGCGCACTCCTGAAACTGATGGCCCGGGTGTCGGCTATGGGGGCCGTTCGCTTCGGATCGGGCGTGACCCTTGCCTGGGATGATGCTCGGATGGCGGTGGCCGCCAAGTTTGACGGTGGCGACGGCACGGCGCGCGAGACGCTGGCTGTGCTGCAGCCTTCGACGGGCGGCACGTCGACCTATAACTCCCACTATCTCGCCGCGGCGATGCGCTGCCTGCGCTCAGAAGTCGATGACGATAGTTTCGTCGTGCTCATGCCCATGCGCGGCGCACATGAAGATATCGCGGCGAGCCTCCTGACAGGGCTTCAGGCGGGGCGTGCAATGGATGAGGCGGCATGACGGGGCTATTGTTGCCGATCGTCGAGGAGCTGCTCGACGCCGCTGATCATCCAGAGCGGGCCCGCTGGCTTTTGGCTGTACCGCTCGACGTTCTGACACGTGAGCGGGTGCCGATCCGCCAAGCACTGGTCAAGGCCAATTTTCATGAGGGACTTGCCTATCTCGAAGCCGAGATCGCGGCGATATGCGCCGTTCGCGGCCGGGACGGGCTTGCCCCAACTACCGTGCGCACGACGCGGGAATATGCCCGCATCGGCGTCCAAGTCATTGCGCGCGGAGGGGCGCCGCAAGCCGAAGGGGACAGACATGATACCGCTCGAACGCGCTAGCCAGCGCCGCTCGCGCTCCGCCGCCATGAGCGGAAAAATGACCGACCTGAAGGCACTTGCTGCCGTGTTTCTCTGGAAATCCGGGCATTTCGACACGCTCGACATCTCTGACGTCCTCGGCGTCGGCGAGGATGCCGTTTGCCGAACCCTTGCAGCCGCAAGGCATATCGAAAGGGTCGGGCAGTGAGCATCGCCATCATGTCACAACTGTTTAAGGCGCATCTCGGCTCGACCGGACGCAAGATGCTCGCAGTGCGCTTGGCGGACTTCGCCGACGACGACGGCAAGGGCATCTGGCCGACCGTCGGGCGGCTTTCGCGCGAGACCGAGCTTTCGGAGCGCACGGTGCAGCGCATCCTCGCCGAGTTCGTCGACGAGGGAATTCTGGTCGTCGTGAAGAAGGGCGGGAGCAAGCCGGGCGAGGGCACGCGCTACGACTTCAACATGGCCGTTCTCGGCCGTCTTCCCTCCTCGAAAATGGTTGCCGACGGGTGTCATGGTGTCACCCATGACACGGTGTCACCCGTGACATCGGCGACAGCTACGGGTGACACTGACGACGCCGACGGGTGTCACGGTGACACCCAAACCGTAATAGAACCACCAATAGAACCATCAGAGAGAGAGGGTGCGCGCGAAGCTGATTTGAAGGATCGGGATGATCCGTCGAAGTTCGGCAAGCGGGTGAAGGCGCTGGAGATGGGCTCGGCGAACAATCCGTGGCCGGGAGCAATCGCCTCGTCGACGGCATGGGCTCTCCAGCAGTTCGAGAAGCTGACCCCGGAAGAGCGGCGCATGGCGGAAGAGCGCCGCGACGCCTATCTCGCCGAGTGCAAAGCGCAGAAGGTCAAGAACGTCGCCCTCGGCGTCTACCTGCGGGACAAGAAATTCCTCGACGTGGCGGTGACAGCCAAGGCGCAGGCCTCGACTACGAAGATCGTTGTCCCTTCGTTCGGGCCTGTTTGGGCCGGGATGCGGGCGCTAGCGCTGCTGAATGGCCCAGAGCATGTCGACGTGCCGCTCGACGTGCGCGATCGCGTCAAGCAGACCTTCGAGGCTCTGAGGCGCGCTAGCGAGGCGCGTGCCATGGCCTATCTCGCAGGCAAGGGCATATCCCTCGGTCACGACGGCGAGTTGATTTTCCCCGAAGGCTTCGTTGCGGCAGAGCGCGGTCGGCGTGAGCTGGAGAGCGGTTATCCAGCCGTTAATCGCTTGCACAAGATGGCGATGGGCTTCGAACGCGGATCAGAGGATGGGCGCTTCCAGGCGCTCGCCGATCTCTGCGAGGCGGTGCCAGTAGGCTCAGAAGTGTTCGAGCTATGGCGCGATCATCACGCGCGCATGAACTGGCCCTTCGTGCCCGATGCGGGCTCGATGCGTGTCGTCTACTTCCCCAAAGGCGGGCCGGCAGGCCTGGAGCAATTCGCAATCGCCGCACGCGCAGCTATCGCAGAGGATCGGAGCCATGATGATGCAGCATAAGGAACTGGTGGGCAGCCCGATCGCGAATGACGGCAGGGACGGCTTCCGCGAGCGCATGCGGAGAATCACCGACGGCATGCTCGATGAGGGCGCCTTGGTGACGCTGAATTGCCGAATCAACGGCGGGAAGGCGCCTTGGTTCGCTCTCCGGGTCTGGACAGGCCGGGAGAAGGCTGTGGAAAAGACGCTCGAAGACATGGGTATCCGATCGCTAGTGCCGATGCGGAAAGGACCGGATTACCGTCGTCGCGGTCGTATTATTCGAGGTGTTTTGGTGCCCGTTGTCCATGGTTATGTACTGGTGCAGCTGTTGCCGAGACCCGAATATCTTGCCGGATTGCAGGGTGTTGAGCATGCGATTGACGTGCTCGGCGGCTGTGAGCAACCGAGGCGGCTTAGTGATGCAGAAGTCAACAGATTCAATACACTTGCGCGCGGTGGCGAATATGATTTCGAGCGTCCGACAGACATCGTTGTCGGGGCTGGTGACCGTGTCCTGATCACTGCGGGACCGTTCGATAGGATGCCGGCTACCGTCGTGACGCCGAACAGGAACAGGCGTGGCGACGTTGTCGTCTCGGTCAGCATCATGGGTGGCGAGGTTCCGGTTACTGTCCCTCTTGCATTGATCGAAAGGTTGTGAGAGTCATTTCGCCATTGGACAAGCTGATGATCCCGTAGTGAGCCTCTGAGAACGCACGAGAGTGCGGGGCGGAAAGCCCGAGGTTGGTACACCGGTCAGCCCCAGCCCTGACAGTCTCCCAAGCGAGACGCTTCGATTCAGGGCCAGTGCGAAAGCTATAATCAGACGACAGGCGGCCGAGAGGTCGCCTTTTTCATTTAAAGGATATGAAGCGCGCAAAGCAGTTTCGACCAGCAGGCGCGCCGACCAGGCAAGAGCAGAAGCGGCAGGCGGATCGGTGGCGGGGCAGCGCAAGCGAGCGCGGTTACAATCACCGTTGGTCGAAGGCCAGCAAGACGCACCTCACTCGAATCCCCCTGTGTATCGGCTGTAAGGCCATGGGCCGCATCGAGCCAGCAACGCTGGTTGACCACGTTGATCCTCACCACGGCGATCCCGACAAGTTCTGGGACACCAGCATGTGGCAGTCGTCATGCAAGTGGCACCACGACAGCGTGAAGCAGAGGCTTGAGCAGCTCTATGCGCATCGCCGCATCGGTCTCAAAGACCTGTGGCTCGATAGCGAAGTTGCAATCCGGATCGCGCAGGGCTTGCGATGTGAAGAGGTCGACCAGTGACCCCTGCATGGGAGGGGGAGGGCGAAAGTCTCAGACCCCTACCGACCTGACCGGCGCCCTAACGACAAAAAAAGCGGCGCTATATTTTTGACGATAACTTTTTTTTCGGGACCGGGCGGGGCGGTTGGCCGACAAGCGGATGACTGATCGACCATGGGACGGCGCAAGGATGACCCGTTGTTGCAGGCTGCGAAGGGCTTTCCCGGTCGCCGTCGTGGCAAGGTCGAAAAGGAAATCGAGGCGGCGGCCGAAGCGGCTGCCGTGCAGCCGGCGACTGCGGCTGATCCGTTCCCCACTCCGGAAGAGTTCCTGAAGGCGCCGGCTTACTGGTCGGTCGCGATCAAGATCTGGAAGGAACAATCGGAGGTGCTTCGGACTGCTGGTCGCCGTCGGCCTGGCTACCGTCGAGCGCTCGCCCGCTACTGCATGTGGTCGCAGTTCTTCTTCGCCGCCGGCGAGCAACTGCGGAAGGATCTGCCTAGAGGCGGTGCCTCGATCAAGGTCAAGAAAGGTGATGGCGAGTGGGTCACGCGCATTCACCCGAACATCGACTTCATGGCGAAGGCCGAAACGGCGCTGCGGCTGCTCGATGCAGAGTTCGGCTTCACGCCGGTGCGCGACCAGGACCTGGTGCGCGTCGAATCCTTCAACGCCGGTCAGGGCAAGTTGCCGCTCGGCGGCTCCGCCCCGTCGCAGTCGTCGCGACCGGCGCCGGCAGGACAGCCGATGGCCGATCCGATGGACCTGATGAACGCAAGCGACAGCCCACCGCCTGGCACGCGAACACAGTGAGGAGCCGACATGGCCGCGCAATATCCGCTGGCCATACCCTATCCCGACTGGCTGGCAGAGGTTGCCGACGATCCGGCCTACAAGTGGGCGATCTCGGGCTGGGACCGGGCCGCCGCGGTGCCCGGTGCGTGGTTCGACTACGCCAAGGCTGACAGGGTCGTCGAGCGTTGGCCGGAAATCTTCCGGCTCACAAACGACCGCTTCAAGGGCGTGCCTTTCCGCCTGGTGAAGTGGCAGGCGATCACGGTTCGATTGCTGGTCGGCTGGAAAAAGCCGATCGAGGTTATCGATCCGGCGACGCATCTGCCCGCGATCGAGCACGTTCGGGTGTTCAAGCGGCTGGATCTCTGGATTCCGCGCAAGAACGGCAAGTCTGAGTTCCTCGCGGCGATCGCCGTGCTCTTCTTCGTCCTGGAGAAGGTCAACGGCGCGGAAGCCTACGTCTTCGGGCGCAACGAGGATCAGGGCCGCGTCCCTTTCGGGAAGATGCAGGACATCATCCGCGAAGCCGACGGGCTGATGGAGGATGTTCACGGCAACGAACGCATTTCGTTGCACGACAAGACGATCTTCCTGCGTGAGACGACTTCTCTGTGCTCGCTTCTCACGGGCACTCCGGACGGAAAGCATGGTCGCTCGCCGACAGTCATCGTCGGCGACGAGATCCACGAATGGAAAACGCGCGATCTCGCCGACAACCTGCGGCAAGGCACCGGCGCCCGGCTCCAGCCGATCGAACTTTACGCTTCGACGGCGGGTCGGAAGCAGAACAGGACAGGCTTCGAGTGGTTCGAAGAGTCGATGGCCATCATGCGTGGCGACATCGACGACCCGACGACGCTGGTCGTGTTCTTCGGCATCGATGAGGATGACGACTGGACCGACGAGGCGACTTGGCGGAAGGCAAATCCGAGCCTCGGCCTCACGCCGACGCTGGATTACCTCCGCACCGAGTACAAAAAGGCCAAGGGTCGGCCGGCGCTAGAAGCGATTTTCCAGTGCTACCACCTCAACCGGTGGGTCGATCAGCTCTCCGGCTGGATACCACGCCCGAAATGGGCGGCTTGCAGCGATCCGTCAAAACCCTGGCGCACGCTCTGGGCGCAGCACAAGGGGCGGCGAGCCTTCCTCGCATGCGACGTCTCGTCGACGAAGGACATTACCGCCCTCGTCGTCGTTATCCCACCTGATGATCGGCATGAAAAATGGGTGATCATTCCGCTTTTCTGGGTGCCCGAGGCGACGCTCGACGAGCGAGCGCAGCAGGACAAGCGGGTGAATTGGAAGCAGTGGGTCGCCGACGGCGCGCTTCGGACCACGCCCGGCGACTCCGTCGACCAGAATTTTGTGCTGGAGGCGATCAAGGACGCCTTCGGGCAGTTCGAGGTCCAGGCCTTCGGCTTCGACCCTTGGAACGCGCGGAAACTTGCCGGCGACCTCCAGCGCGACGGCATGGACCCGGAAGTACAGGTCGAGATGCGGCAAGGGCACCAAACCTTGTCGGGGCCAACGAAGGAATTCGAGCGGCTCGTCTTCGCAGAAAAGGTCGAGCACGGCGCGCATCCGGTTCTTGCCTGGATGGCGGGGCACTGCACGGTCAGGTTCGATGTGAACCTGAACTACGTGCCCGACAAAAAGAACTCTTTGGACAAGATCGACGGCATCGTCGCCACGGTAATGGGCGTCGGTCTCGCGATGGGGGGCGAGGAAGACGGAATGGACGGCTACTTCAAGAGTCTGGCGGGTGCAGCGTGAACATTCTCCGAAAAATGGCAGGGTTTTTCGTTCGCCCGTTGGACATCACCGATCCGGGATCGTTTCAGTCGTCGGCAACGCGCGTCGATTCGGGCGAGATCGTCACCGGCAGCAGCGTTCTAGGCCTTTCTGCCGTGTGGGCTTGCGTCAACCTCCTGGCTGGTACGATCGCCAGCCTCCCGGTCATGGTCTACAAGATCAATGCCAAGGGCGAGAAGGAAGTCGACAAGGCGCACCCGCTCTATCGCCTCCTGCACGACAGCCCGAATTACGATCAGACGGCAGTCGATTTCTGGGAATTCACTAGCGCCGCCGTCGAGCTGCGTGGCAACGCTTACGCAAAGATCGAGCGCAACGGTGACCGCCCCATCGCATTGCGACCGGTCGCACCACAGATCATGTCGGTTCGCAGGACCGCGCAAGGTCCGATCGAATACAGTTGGACACAGGATGGCAAGTCCTACGTCGAGACCGAGAAGAGCGTCCTACATATTCGTGGTTTCGGTGGCGATCCGCTGGGTGGGCTATCGACGCTGCACTTCGGTCGCAACACGTTCGGCCTTGCCCAGGCGATCGACAGATCTGCCGGATCGACCTTTCGGAATGGCCTGCGCCCTTTCTTCCAGGTCGTTTTCGAAAAGTGGCTGACGCCGGAGCAGCGAGAACTGGCCGAAACACGGATGGTTGAAAAGTACAGCGGGGCGGTCAACGCGGGTAAGCCCTACATCGCGGAAGGCGGAGCCAAATTGGAGCCGCTTTCCCTAAAACCTGAAGACGCCCAGATGCTGCAATCTCGGAGCTTTTCCGTCGAGGAAGTCTGCCGTTTCTTCGGCGTCCCGCCTTTCATGATCGGGCACACCGAGAAATCCAGCAGCTGGGGCACCGGACTCGAGCAGCAGACGCTGGGGTTTCAGAAGTTTACGCTCCGCCGTCGATTGAAGCGCATAGAGCAGGCGCTGGAAAAGCAGCTCCTGACGCCGGCCGATCGGGCGAAAGGCGTCTCGATCGAGTTCAGCCTCGAAGGCCTGTTGCGAGCCGACAGCGCCGGCCGCGCACGGTTCTATCAGATGATGACCGGTATCGGCGCCATGACGATTAACGAAGTCCGGGCGCTCGAAAACCTTCCCGCCGTCGAGGGCGGCGATGTCCCGCGCATGCAGATGCAGAACAAGCCGATTACCGAGATCGACGAAGAGGCCGTCCGGCAGCTGATTGCCGAGCAGAGAGGGCAGAGCGAATGACCAGCTTCCACAGCTTCCCGAGAATGGAAAAATCCGGTGACGACGCGATGCTGAAAGTCGGCGCCTGCGTCGAGGTCAAGGCCGATTCCTTAAAGGAAAGCGGCGAGTTCGAGGGGTACGGATCGACCTTTGGGGGCAAGCCCGACAGCTATGGCGACGTCATCGCCGCTGGCGCTTTCACTGACACGTTGGCGGCACACAAGGCCGCCGGGACCATGCCGAAACTGTTTTGGCAGCACGATCCGAGCAAGCCCATCGGCAGGTGGCTCGATGCCAAGGAAGACGGCAAGGGTCTCTTTCTCCGTGGAAAGCTGAACATGGATGTGCAGCAGGCCCGAGAGGCTTACTCGCATCTCAAGAATGGCGACATCGACGGCCTCTCGATCGGCTATCGCATCAAGGAATACTCGGTCGATACCGAGACCCATGTTTGGACGCTTGAGAAGCTGGACCTCAGAGAGGTTTCCATCGTCTCGATCGGCGCGAATGAGAGCGCGACGATTTCCAGCGTCAAGGCTGTCAAGCAGCTACAGGGACTAACCGAAAAGCTGAAGGCCGGGGACCGGCTGACAGAGCGGGAATTCGAGACTTGGCTCAAGGGCTTGGGCTTCTCGAATTCACAGGCGGAGCGTGCCGCGCGTCTCCACCTGAAAGGGCAGAGGGAATCTGCCGGTGCGGAAGAAGCGCTTGCCTTCCTGCAAGCAATGCGGGGCTGAAAGCCTCCACCACCTCAACCACATTTCAGGAGATTCCCATGTTGGGACATAAGCGATACGCCCTCGCGGCGTCGACCCTTGCCGTGCTCGGCGCCATGACGGCTTTTGAGCGCGCCGCCGGCCGTTACCTCCGTGCACCCGACCACACTTCCGAAGGGACGAAGACCGCCGCCGAGCTCGCGGCCGAAATCAAGGCCGATCACCAGAAGGCCATCGACGGTGTCAAGGCCATCGCCGAGGAAGCGCTCGGCAAGGCCAAGGCCGGCGAGACCTTGACGACCTCGCTCAAGGAAAAGGCTGACGAAGCGCTCGTCAAGATGAACGAACTCGTCGAGCAGGTTGCCCAGGTCGAGCAAAAGATGGCGCGCGGCGGCGGCCAGGGCGGCGAGGGGGCCAAGTCGTTAGGCGAGCAGTTTACAGAAAGTGAGGGCTTCAAGGCCTGGCAGGACGGTGGTTTCTCCAAGAACGCGCGCGGCGCTGATCTGAAGATCAAGGCGACCCTCACCTCAGCTACCACCGCCGCCGCCGGCTCAGTCGGCGATGCCATTGCTCCGACGCGTCTCCCGGGCATCCTGGAACTTCCGCAGCGGCGCCTTACCGTGCGCGGGCTCATTACGCCCGGTCAGATGGGCGGCAACACGATCGAATATGTCAAGGAAACCGGCTTCAACAACAACGCCGGCATGGTTGCCGAAGGCGATGCCAAGCCCTCGTCCGATATTCAGTTGGAGCTCGTGACGACCTCGGCGAGGGTCATTGCCCACTGGATGAAGGCCTCCAAGCAGGTGCTGGAGGACATCCCGCAACTTCGCTCGATGATCGACGCGCGCCTCGATTACGGCCTGGCACTCAAGGAAGAACAGCAGTTGCTGAACGGCGACGGAACGGGCCAGAACCTGCTCGGTATCATCCCGCAGGCGACGGCATACGCTGCCCCGATCGCGGTCGAAGACATGAGCATGCTCGACGTCCTGCGCCTGGCAATGCTCCAGGCAGCTTTGGCCGAGTACCCGGCGACCGGCCATGTGTTGCACCCGACCGATTGGGCGTACATCGAGACAAAGAAGGACAATATCGGCCGCTACATCATCGGCAATCCGCAGGGCTCAGTTGAGCCGACGTTATGGCGTCTTCCCGTCGTCGAAACACAGGCCATCGCGCCGCGCAAGTTCCTGACCGGCGCCTATCGTCAGGGTGCGCAGCTGTTCGACCGTTGGGAGTCGCGCATTGAGGTCGGCTATGTGAACGATGACTTCACGAAGAACCTCGTGACCATCCTCGGCGAAGAACGCCTGGCGCTCGCGGTGTATCGCCCGGAAGCGTTCATTTATGGCGATTTCGATACGGCCTTGGCTGCCTGATCTCTGATCGGCTCAGCAAGGCGGGCGGCAATCGCCGCCCGCTCTCTGAACCGATGGAGAGTCGATCATGTCTAATCTTTTTGAGTGGAAAGTCCTGCGGCGCCACGACGGTGACCGCCTCTATGATGAGGGCGAGGTCCGCATCGGCACCAAGCCCGATCTGGGCCACCTGTCTCCCAAAACCCTGCAGCTGATCGGCCCGGCGCGCGCGCGCAAGGCAGACGCTTCCCCGTTGAACAAGGCCGAGCGCGCTCCTGCGAACAAGGCCAGCACCGGCCGCAAGGCCAAGTAAAGGCCTGCGGGCCGAGAAAGGAAGACCGAACATGAAACGCTTTAAGGTGACGGTTACCACGGCCGCCGACGGAACCGCGATCGGGTACACCCCGCGTACCTCCGGCAAGGTCCATCAGATCGAGTACGTCAAGGACGGCGCCAACGGGTACGCAAACGGCGTCGACTTTACCGTGACCGGCGAGGCGACCGGTGTCGGAATCTGGGCCGAGAGTGACGTGAATGCTTCCGCCATCCGTGCTCCTCGCCAGCCTACCCATTCGCAGGCGGGCGCCGCATCTCTGTACGCGGCCGGCGGCACGGGCGTCCAGGACAAGATCGGCATCGCCAATGATCGCGTGAAAATTGCTGTCGCTCAGGGCGGCAGCGCGAAGGTCGGCGTTTTCCACGTCCTGATTGATGGCTAACCAAATGCACCGTCCCGTTCTTGTGACTCCGCCTGCCGATATGGCCGTGTCGATCGAGGAAGCGATGCGGCAGTGCCGTATCAGCGCCGACAACTATGATGCTGTTGGGTTGATGGAAATTCAGCAGCTGCTCGGCGCCTATATCCTTGCCGCGACAGAGCTTCTCGACGGCTGGACCGGCATTCTGGGGCGGTGTCTGAAAACGCAGGTGTGGCGGCAGGATTTCGACGGGTTCGGCCGTTGCCTGCCGCTCGGTCTCGGGCCGGTCAGCGCGATCGGTTCCGTGACGTGGCGCGACGGCGAGGGGCAGCTCTCGACCGTTGGTCCTGCCGACTATGCGTTGGCGACGGATGGCGGCGGTCGCAGCACCGTGCGCTTCCGCAATGCCTGGTCGATGCCCGGCGATCTCTATGAGTCTGCCGCCGTTTCGGTGACCTATACGGCCGGTAGCGCCAGCGTGCCGGTTCCAATCCAGCAGGCGATCCTGCTTGCGGTCGGCGCCTGGTACGAGAACCGGGAGGAGACCGTGATCGGGACGATCGCCTCCAGCCTGCCGGCGAGTGTTGCGATTGATCGGTTGCTGGCACCTTATCGGCGGACGGGTCTCTGATGCGCGCCGGGAAACTGGACAAGCGCGTCGCCATTCTGCGCGAGCAGGAGACCGGCCGTGATGAGGTCAATCAGCCGATCATTGAATGGGTAACGGTTGCCACCGTGTGGGGGCAGCTCGCGCCGGATCGCGGGGGCGAGCGCATTGAGGCGCAGCAGCTGACGGGCGCGGAGAACGCGACATTCCGGATCGGCTATCGTGGCGATCTCACGGTGAAGGACCGGGTCACCTGCGAGGGGCGAGCCTGGGATATCCGAAGCGTGCGCGAAATCGGCCGCCGGGTCGGCACTGAGTTCGACGTGACGGCGAGGGCGGATTGATGCGGACGAAGGTCAAGGTCGAAGGCCTGCGCGAATTGGAAAAGGCTCTCCGGGATCTCGGCAAGGTGACCGCCCGCAATGTCGGGCGGCGGGTGCTAACGAAGGCGGCGGAGCCGATCGCGGATGCGGGCCGGGCGAATGCCCCGCTTGGACCGACCGGGAACCTCAAGGATTCCTATGGTGTCGGCACGAAACTGACACGGCGGCAATCGAAGCTTAACCGGAAGCAAAGCCCCGTCGAGGTCTATGCCGGGCCGAACGATCCCGCCGCAGTCCAGACCGAATTCGGCAACGAGCACCAGGCGGCAAAACCCCACCTTCGCCCCGCGTGGGATGCGAACAAGGACCGCTCGCTCGACATCATCAAAACCGGTCTCGTGACCGAGATCGAAAAAGCCACGGCCCGCGCGCAGCGCAAGGCCGAACGCGAAGCGCGAAAGCTCGGCGGTTGATCCTATGGAAGAAGCATTGACGGCACTTCTGCTTAGCGATGCCGCCGTCAAGCGGCTGATCGGTACGCGGTTGCATTGGGGCAGGGCGCCACAAGGCGAAAAGCCAGACTATCTCGTGCTTCAAACGATCGGCGGCAGCCCTTCCTATCACATGCAGGGCGCATCCCTCGTAGACCAGCGCGTGCAGTTCGACGCTTACGCCGAAACCTATCTAGCGGCGAAGCGGATCTCCGAGGCGGTGTTGCAGCTGCTCTCCGGCTACCGCGGCATTATCTCGGGCGTGCGGATCAAGGGCGGATTTGTCGACAATATCCGCGATCTCCCGACCGAAACCGACGTCAAGAAACTCTTCCGCCGGTCGGCGGACATCATCATCTGGCACTCACGCCTCTGAAAGGGAGCCTGTCATGGCAGACACTGAAGCATCCATTGGTTACGGCATCACTTTCGAGATGGCCGATCTCGCAACCCCGACGGTGTTCACCTACATCGCCGAGCTGAACGATATGACGCCGCCGTCGGAAGAAACCGACCAGGTCGACGCGTCGCATTTCCAGAGTCCGAACCGGACGCGGGAGTTCATCGAAAGCCTGACGGATGCCGGCGAGGCTTCCTTCGAGATGAATTACGTTCCGGGCTCGGCGTCCGACAAGGCGCTGATCGCCTCGAAGGGCAAGCGCAAGTGGTGCCGCATCACGTTCCCGAACGGTGTGCAGATCCTCTTTGTCGGTAGCCGGCAGACCTATGAGAAGGCGGCGCCGCTCGACGACAAGATGACGGCGACCGTGACCTTCAAGGTTTCGGGCGATCCGATCCAGACTGATCCGACCGCGCCGCGCAACATCGTCGCGCCGACGGTCACCGGCACGGCCAAAGTCGGCGCGCCGCTGATCCTTGATCCGGCTATCTGGGCCGGCGCCGAGACCTTCACCTTCCAGTGGAAGGTGGCCGGAGTTGCAGTCTCTGGCGCGACGGGCACCTCTTATGTGCCCGTTACCGGCGATATCGGCGATACCATCACCTGCGAGGTCACCGGCGCGAACGACAACTTCAACACGATGGTTGCGACCGCCGCGACCGGCGCCGTTGTCGCCTAAGGGTTGGTCATGACGAACAGCGTTAAGGGCGTCGTCACCCGTGAAATCGACGGCAAAACATATGGCTTCCGGCTCGGCACCAACGAATGGTGCGAGCTGGAGGATGCGTTGGGCAAGAGCACGACAGCCATCGTGCGCGATCTGGAGGCGATGGCGAAGGGCAAGGACGTCGACCAGCGTCTCTTCCGCGCCATCTTCCGGGCGGCTCTCAGCTTCTCCGATCCCGAGGCGACCGCGCACGACGCCGGCAATATGATGGAGTCCATGGGCCTTGAGGCTGCCGGTCTCCTCGTCGTCGAGGTCGTACAGCTCGGCATGCCGAAACAGACGGCAGGGGCGAAGCGCCCCGCGGGAAAGCCGAAGCGGGTGGGGCGCCCCTAGACTGGGACGCTCTGCTCGCATCCTGGGTCGAGGTTGGGCAGGACCCCGCGCTCTTCTGGAATCTCACGCTTCGCGAAATCGACATCATCGTTCGCGGTGCAGTCGCCGGACAACGCAAGCGGCAGAATGAACTGCTGACCGCTGCCTGGTTCATGGCAAAGCTCAATGTCTATGCGCCGCAAAAGGCCAAAGACTTCGTCAAGCTGGAGAAGATCCTTCTCCGCGATGCCCCCTCGAAAGCCGCAAAACCCCACTGGCGCGACGTGCTCGCGAAGATGAGCGGCTGGGCGAAGCCCAAGCAAGGATAGTCAATGAACTCCGTCATCGGTGCGCTGCGCGTCGTGCTCGGTCTCGACACGGCGGCATTTGAAAAGGGTGCTGCCGGCGCGCCGCGCACGCTCTCGAAACTCGGAAAGAGCCTGCAGAACTTCGGCGCGTCGATGACGACCTATGTCACGGCGCCGCTTGCCGCAGCCGGCGGCGCCATCACGGCGGCGCTTTCCGGTATCTCCAGCGATATCAGCCAGCTCCAGAACTCGGCGAAGGTGGCAAATGCCGGCTTCGAGGAATTCCAGAAGCTGGCCTTTGCCGCCAAGTCCGTCGGCATCGAAAGCGACAAGCTCGGGGACATCTACAAGGATGTGAACGACAAGGTCGGCGACTTCCTGCAAAACGGCGGCGGGGAGATGGCGGATTTCTTTACCAACATCGCGCCGAAGGTCGGCGTGACGGCTGAAGCGTTTCGCAATCTCTCCGGCCCGCAGGCCTTGCAGCTCTACTATGACAGCCTGCAGAAAGCCGGCCTTAGCCAGGCGGAAATGACCTTTTACATGGAGGCGGTTGCCGACGAGGCGACGGCGCTCATCCCGCTGCTGCAGAACGGCGGGGCTGAGTTCACGCGCCTTGGCGATCGCGCTGTCGAACTTGGCGCGGTGTTTTCCGGCGATACGGCTGCGGCTGCGGCGAAGTTCAACACCTCGATGACCGAACTGGGCGCCTCATTGCGCGGTCTTGCCGTCGTGATCGCCAATAGCGGTTTGATCGAATGGGTGACGCAAGCGGTGCAGGCGATCACCGTCTTCGTGCAGCAGCTCGCGCAGACGAACCCGGAAATCGTGAAATGGGGGGCGATCGTCGGCGGCCTCGCTGCCATCATAGGTCCCGTCGTTGCAGCGCTCGGTCTGATGGTCAGCGCGATAGCTGCAATCGGGGTTCCTATTGCCGCCGCCGTGGCAGGGATTGTGGCTCTGACGGCGGCGATCGTCGCCTTCTGGCCAGAGATCCAGGCGGCATGGGACTGGGTGAAGAAGATCACCGCGGCCTTTGTCGAACTGCATACCCAGGCGCTGACGGCGGTCATCCAGAAATTCGGCGAACTGCGGACGGCGATCATCGCGGCGTTGGCCGGTCTCGGTCAGGAGATCCTTGCGACCTTCCGGGCCTTGCCGGCGCAGATGATGCAAATCGGTTCGGACATCATCAGCGGGCTCTGGCAGGGCATCAAGAACAAGTGGGAGGAGCTGAAGGGCGGCGTCGCCGAGATCGCCTCTGGCATCAAGGATACCTTCACCGGCTTCTTCGACATCCATTCGCCGTCTCGCGTCATGCACGAGGTCGGCACCAACATCATGCAGGGCCTCGGCAACGGCATGAGCGACATGCAAGGCAGTGTCGTCGGCGTCGCCGGCGGTGTTGCAGGTGGCATCAAGTCCGCGTTTACCGGCATCAAGGATGTCGGCGCCGGCGTCGGTCAGGGCATCAGCGGCATGTTCGACGGCATCGGCTCTTCGCTCGCCGAAGCCATCAAGGGCACAAAGGATTGGCGCGACGTCGCGCTCGATGCGCTCCGCAGTATCGGCTCCAGCCTCTTGCAGACGATGAGCTTCGGCGGCGGTTTCGGTGGGGGCCTTCTGAAAGGGCTGCTCGGTGGGCTGGTCGGCTTTGCCAATGGCGGCTCGTTTCAGGTGGGCGGTGCGGGCGGCATCGACAGCCAGCTTGTTGCGTTCCGAGCCAGCCCTGACGAGACGGTCAGCATCACCAAGCCGGGGCAGACTGCACGCGGCGGCGGATCTTATTCGTCGGTCTACAACATCGACAACCGTGGCGCTTCCATGGAGGCGGTCGTACGCCTGGAACGTTGGGTGGCTGAGCGAGATCGGACTGAAAGCAAGCGGGTGGCTGGTTATCAGCACACCTCGCAGACGCGAAGCACGAGGGCCTGATGGCGAGATTGATTTCGATGCCGGTTGGCCTCGTGCCGCGCGCCATGACGCCGCTATCCGGCCCGCGTGCGGTGGGCGGCGGGGGCAACACCTCGATCGGCAACTTCATGCAGACGGTAGCGTCGCCGTTCGGCGCCTGGCGCTGGCAGTTCACGTTTCCGGTTTCCAAGGATGCGAAGTTCCGGCGCTATCGCGGCTGGGTTACGGCGCTGCACGGCGGCGCCAATGCCACGCGGGTCCCGTTTGGCGATCCCGACATGATCACGCTGCTCGAGGCGGGGCTTTCCGCTTCGCCTGCGCAGGAGCGTTTCGGACTGCCATGGGGCAATGGCGAGAGCTGGTCGAATGATCAGAACTGGCAGATGACGGCGCCGAACGTGAAACTGGCAGCGGACGCCGCCTTCGACACCACGATCATACGGCTCGACGATCAGTTCTGGGGGCACCAGCTTCAGCCCGGTGACTATCTCGGGTTCTTCCCGCTGCATTTCGGGCTCTACACGGTGACCGAAGAACGGGGCTACGGCGAGTATCGGATCTGGCCGCCGTTGCGCAAGGCGCTGACGACAGACGATTTTGCGACCCTCTACCCCACGATGGCGATGCGTCTGGAGAGCGAGGATGCCGCCTCGGCAACGCGAAGCGTCGGCTATGCGGAAGAGGCGACCGTGACCCTCGTCGAGGTCTTTGATTATGACACACGGGACTATTTTGCGGACTGACGATGGCGAACCTGTTTTCGGCTGATGAGATCGAGTTTCTTCGGCGTCCGCATATCGCTCGCGCGTGGTTTGCGGATCTCGATCTGCCTTCCGGTCGCTGGCGGTTGCACAATGGCGTCGGGCGGAAGACGGTCGGCGGCTATGAGTGGCGCGGGGTTTCCGATCCGGCCGGGGGGCAGTTGGTGTCGATCGGCGCCGTCGAAGATCCGCGTTTCGGTCAGGCGGCGAAGATTGATGTCGTGCTTGCCGGGGTCAGCATCGCCTTCTTGCGGTCGGTAAAGGACCAGGGGCGGCAGATGGAGGGGCGCCAGGCCGATATCTACTGGTGCGCCTTCGACCAGGAGACACAAGAGGTCTGGGCGTCGGGTCTGAAAAAGATGTTCCCGGGCTACCTGTCATCACCGAAGATCCGCTGGAGCGGCGTCAGCGTCCGCACCGTATCCTTCACCATCGAAAGCCTTTGGCACTCGCAGAACTTCCCCTTCGGCGGCAAGTGGACGCCGGCGGATCAACAGGCGCGCTATCCCGGCGACAAGGGCCTGGAATTCGTGGGTGTGAAGGTGCAGGAGATTATCCGTGCGGACTGAGCTTGCCGATCTGCTGCGCGCCCATATTGATGCCGCGCAGGAAAGCGAAAGTGTGTGGGGCGTCTCCGATTGCTCAAAATGGGCAGCGGCGTGGGTGGAGCAACTTTATCCCGACCGCAAACTCGCACTGCCGACCTGGTCCAGTCGTGACGAAGCGCACCAGCTGATCGCGGCGGCCGGTTCCCTGGAGCAACTCTGGTCCGAGGCACTTGCCGATTTTCGGCTGTTCGAGACTGGCCGGCCGCAGCTCGGCGACGTCGGCATCATCGACACCGGCCGCTATGGGCAGGTCGGCGGCATCTTCCTTCATGGGGAATATTTTGCGTGGCGAGCTGAGAAGGGCGTCGCGTTCCTCGTTCCCCGAAACATCGTCAAGGGGTGGTCGATCGAATGACCTCCATCAGATTGTTGTTTGCCAGCGGCGCCTCGTTTGTCGCAATGGCGACGGATGCGCATGCTGACCCGGTGTCGCTGATCGCAACGGCGATTCATGGCTTTCTGTTGTCGAGCACCGCCGTCGCGGCGACAGCGGCCGGCACGATCGCAACGATTGCCGCCAACGTCATCGTCGGTGGCGCGCTGGTTGGTCTCTCGATGTTCGGCGCCCGGCAGCAACGCACGGGCACAGTGAAGGCAGCGGATGCCAAGGGCACGTTTGAAAGCGGCGAAAGCTCTGTCATCGAAGGTCTCGGCCGCGTGCGCGTCGGCGGTCTCAAGGCATTCGGCAACACGGACGGGTCGACCCGCTGGCGATTGATCTGCCGGCTCCAGGGGCCGATCGACGCGGTCGAGGCTTACTTCGTCGGTGGTCGTGAAGTGACCGTCGATCCGGGTGGCAATGTTTCCTCTCCGCCCTGGGCAACGCCTGGCGGTTCGTGGATGAAGTGGGAGGATAAGAAGGGCACGGGCGCCGAAACCGCATGGCCAGCGCTGGTCTCCGCCTTTCCGACGCTCTGGACCTCAGCGCATCGGGTGCGTGGCATCGCGCAATCGCTCCTGACTTTCTTCAATCCCGGCCTCACAGAGCCGAAGTACCTGACCCTCTACCAGGGCGGTGTGCCGGATACGGAGTGGGTGGGGCGCGCCTCGCTTGTCTATGATCCGCGCGACGAAGCACAGAACGTCGACAACCCGGCGACGTGGAAATGGAACGAAAACGGTATCCTCGGGCTGGCGCATGTGCTGCGCCGTGATCCGGCGTTCGCCTCCGATCGCTTCGACTGGCCGTTGATCACCACACAGGCGGTCAAGGCTGACATCAACGTGACGACAAAGACCGGGACCGAAAAGCGGGCGCGGATCGGCGGCATGTGGGCGTGGGAAGGTGCGCGACGCGACACCATGCAGGACATGCTGCAATCCGTCGGCGCCGAGATCCGCATGACGGCGGCGGGGAAAATCTGGTTCGAGTTGATCGACGATGATCCACTGTCGGAGATCAGCCTGACGCCGCGCGACTTTCCGGAGCTCGAATGGGCGTTCGGGCCCGAGGCGGTGGAGCGGCCGAACATCTGCCGCGTAAAGTACTATTCGCCGGAGCGCAATTACGAGCTTGCCGACATCGATATGACCGGCATTGCATGGGCGAGGATCGACGATGAGGTGACGCGCTACGGCCCGAAGTACTTCGATGTCGAATTGCCCTTCTGCCCTTCAGCAAGCCAGGCGCAGCGCATTGCCCGCCGGAGCTTTCTGCTTGCCCGCGGCGATACCGGAATCGCTGTCACCAATATGGTGGGGCTGGCGACTTGGGGCGTCTTCTACGGCGAGGTCGAATTGCCGGATCTCGGCGACGTCGAGAAGGTACGGTTATCACCGCCACGCGTGGATGACGGTCGCGGTTCGGTCGAAATTCCGTTCATGGTCTGGCCGGCGCTCACGCCTTGGAACCCGGCGACCGACGAGGCCGACGCTCCCGACCCGATACCGGAGATGGAATACGAAAGCACGTTACCGACGCCCTCGGCGCCGACGGCGGCGATCCAGATCACCTATCCGGTTGGCGGGGCCAAAGAGCTTCGCATTGCCTACGCGCTGCCGTCCGTGCCGCGCACGGCGATCGAGGCAAACTATCGCGTATATTCCGGTGGCTTGCCCGGCTCCTGGCTGGGCATGACGGAAGCCTTCAACTTCGCCTATGGTCCGGCCGATGTGCTCGGCGCCGAGATCGACGCGCGCGTCCGCATTTTCAATGGTGACGACGGCAGCTATTTCTCGCCGTTGCTGCATGCCACCGTCGGCGTCGACAACACGCCATGCGGCCAGCCTGTCGTGCTTTCGGGCGGCACGAGCGGCAGCACCGGCGTCGGCGCGCTCAATGTTGTGGTCGAGGCTTTAGAACTTTGGTGCGCGTCAATCCGGCTCGATCGTCGCGTCGACACTGGTTCCGGCTACGGCGCTTGGGTGACCATCAGCGAGCAGAACGCCCTGCCAGGGCAGGATCTGACGTTCAACAATAACTATTCGAACTCGTCGAGCTCGCAGCACACTGTCCAGTGGCGATTGATTACCAGGACCACCGGCGGTGTCGACGGCACGCCGCGCACTTACACGCTGACCGTCTGGGACCCGCCAGACTGATCTGACGGCTCCAACCAGCCAGCGATACCAAAATTTTTCAGAACCCGGAGAATGGAATGTCTCTTTTCACGAAGACGGCAAGCGACACCTTTGCGCCCTATGATATCGCCGGCACTCCGCGGCCGATCGTGCCTCAAGACGCGCAGGTCTGGGGCAGCGAAGTAGAGCGGGTGTTGCTGTCTTTCCAGGCTGGCGGCGGGCTGATCTATTCCTCCAGAGACGGTCTTTACGCTGACCTGGGCAAACCCGCTCACGCTATGGCTTGGGTGCTGGGCGATCCCATCGTGGATCGAAACGGGGTCTATGAGAAGATTGGTGCCAGTGGCACTGGTAGCTGGCTGCGCCTCGGGGACTTGCCCTATTCGTTTATCATCGCGACCGACGTTGGCGCCGGCACGGCGAACGCGATCCAGGTGACGACCACCATTCCGGTGAGTAGCTCCGCGCTCATTTGGTCGAACGTCTTCGAGGCGAACACCGCCTCTCCGGTGACGATTGCCTTCAATGGTGGCGCGGCGCTGACGATCAAGACCAATAGCGGGGCTGACGTCGTGGCTGGCGGCCTCGTCGCCGGGATGATCCTGCTCGGCATCGTCAGCGGCTCGACATTCCGTCTCCTCAGCGATCAGGCGAGTGCAGCATTGCTTGCTGCGGTGGAGGCTGCGAAGGATGCAGCCGAAGCGGCGCGCGACGAGGCGCAGGCTGCGGCGGCCATCGCAAATGGCACCGTTCCGGTGGTTAACCGGGCCGCCCTCAGGGCGCTCGATACCGCAGTGAAGAAGGCCGCGATCCTTTATGGTGAAGGCGGCCGCAATGGCGATTTCGCGTGGGATGGATCGAACCTTTCGGCGATCCTTTCGCCACTCTCCGCTACCAGCTCCGCTGTCAACAGCTCCACCGAGACGATCACAGCGAACAATCACGGCCTTCAGACGGGGCAGGCCGTCTATCCGACTACAAGTGCGAATGGTCTCACGGCCGAGACCTTCTATTATGTAATCCGTGTTGACGCGAACAACTTCAAACTCGCGGCGTCCTATGTCGATGCGGTCGCCAGCACGGCGTTCAACCTCACCGGCACGACGAACTTTACGGTCAAGCTCTATATCGATCCGCTGGAAATCCTCTACGTCGTCCCGAACGGCAAGGCTCGCGACGGCTCGCAAGGGGCGTGGAAGCGCGTCTATGACGGGGCGGTGCAGGTAGTTTGGGCGGGTGTCGATGTTCCACTCGAAGCGGTAGTGGCGGCTTGTACAGCGGTCGCGATCTCATCGACGCACCTTTCGGCCGGCCGCCTGTCTTTCTTGTTCAAGGATGGCATCACCCTAAACTCCGGCGTGACCATTCCCAATGCACAGATCTGGGATGGCTACGACGCCGGCAATGGGCTGGGCATATCGTTCGCGGCATCGGTCGGAACCTGTGTCACTGTCATCGGTTCTGGCGCCGCTCTTCGCGGCTTTGATATGAAGCAAGTCGGCACGCCGACGTCGTCGACGGGTGTGCAGGTCGGTAATGGCGAACAGGGCTATGCGCCGGTCCTCCGGGATTTCGTCGTTCGCGGTTTTTCCACGAACATCAAGCTTCGCTCCAACGTCGTGACGAAGTTGGACAATGTGACGTCGGTTGATGCAAAGGATTATCACTTCGTTATCGAAAATGTCGCGCATCCAGACAGCGGCGACTGGACCCTCTCGGGGGTTACTTATTCATCTTCGGCGGCTCGGTTCACCGGGTATATCAGCGGAACGACACTGACAGTGATGTCTGCATCCGGGGGTGTTCTGGAGGTTGGCCAGCACGTCAGCGGTGCGGGCGTAGCCGATGGCACAAAAATCACGGCCCTCGGCACAGGCGTCGGAGGAACCGGCACCTACTCGGTCAGTCCATCACAAACTGTCGCATCAGCCGTAGCTCCCGCAAGCTTTGGCTCCGGCGCGAAAGCGGGCGTTTATTACCGGAATTCTGGCGGGGGTAAGATTGTGGCCATGAAGGGCCTCGGCGCCCAGATCGGCCTGTATCTTTCCATCCCGGACGTTCCCGGCGCTCCTGGTGGCGGGGTCACTCAGGATTTGCAGATCGTCGGTTCTTCCTTTGAGAACCAATCCGTCGCCGGCATGAAGTTCGAGCGCACCACTGGTTCCACCACCGCCGCGTTCGGTTTGATCACTGTGGTCGGGTCAGAATTTGCGGGCCATCCGATTAGCATTTGGTTCGGTGTCGGGATTACTGGCTCCTTCGTGGGAGGGAATGCCCACGGTTCGGGCATCGATGTGCCCGTGCAGATCGAAAACGGTGCGACCAACATCGTTGTCGGTCTCAGCTCGTTCCAGAGTGCGGAATACATTAGGGATAACAGGAACAACTTCGACGAGACTGGATACCTAGATCGTCGCGACACCTGGTCGATCAATTCTGGTAGCAATTTGGTGTGGAACACCGCGTTCCAGGTCCAGATTGGTCGCCACGGTGGCGGGATCGTCGACGTCATCCTTGAAGGTCTTGTCCAGGGTGCGGACTCGTTCGTGGTGTATCGCAAGCTGAGCATCCGCTACAACGGAACCTCGCTCTCGGTTGTCACCGTCGCTACCTCGAATGACGGCGCGGCAATCGGCTTCCAAGTTGCCACTTCCGGTGATACAGCCAGTATCCAGTATCGCTTAGGTGGTTCGGGCACGCAGTTGCAGGGAACTGCGACTATTGTGCCCGACGGAAAATTCAAACGGGTTGCGAGAGGCTAACGTGCAGTCAGCGGGACGTCTATCGGCCGGAGGGCTTTCAGCCTCTCAAGTTGCCTGGATCTTTCAACTTCTCTTGGAACGCGAGCCTTCCCAGGACGAAGTTGAAGCGAGGCTCGATCGCTATGCCGACGTGCGCCAGGTTCGAAACGAGATCATCCGCTCGCCCGAGTATGTGATAAAGAATGGCGGGAACGTCGCGTATCGTGAGGCGCAGAACGTCTTTGCTGACCTGGCGCCCTATGGCGTTAACGGGCTCCTTTACGCCAACCTATCCGACTACATTGGGCTAAGCATCGTCAATGCTCAATACGAGCTGGAGGAGGTGGCTCTTGTCAGGGAACGGGTGAAGCCGGGCTACACCTTCGTGGATGTAGGTGCGAACATCGGCCTCTTCACCATCCTTGCGAGCGATCTCGTCTGGTCAGGGGGTAAGGTTTTTGCTTTTGAGCCCGTGCCGGCCACGCTCCAGTATCTCAGGAAGAGTATTGCCGCAAACCGGTTCTGTCTGAACGTCACTGCCACACAAGCCATTGTTGCCGATCGGTCCTGTGATGACTTGGAGATCGCGTACCAGCCCATCGAGGAAGGATCCGGTAGTTCGGGGGGCTCGTTCATCGTTGATAAACGTGACGAGCTTCCTCCGCATCTGAAGCGCGAGGCGATCAGGGCCGAGCCGTTGGATAAGCTGGTCCCTGAAGGCGAGAAGGTTCACTTCATTAAGGTCGACATCGAGGGCGCTGAGCCATTGGCCATGAAAGGAGCGGAGCGTATTCTTAGCGCGTACTCGCCGCTCGTCATGTCAGAGGTGCACCCAGCGCAACTGAAAGCGGTCTCGAAGATCGATTGGCGCGGCTATTTTGATCTCATGAAGGGGTATGGTTACAGCCCCTTCTTTTTCCAGGGTGGCGAAATCACTGACGAGGTTCAGCACCTCGATGACGGCAACGTCTATAGCGTCGTCTTCGCCAAGAAGTAGTACTTTCGTACCTCTAAAGAACTGAAATCCTTATGGAACCCCGCCCACCGGAGCGGGGTTATCTGTTATGCGTAAGCTGTGTGGAGCGAAACATGACCGATAAAGAGAAAACTGCTCTTGCGATGCTCTCGACCGGATCCTCGTATAAGGAAGCTTCGATGCTCACCGGCATCAGCGTCGAGCGCCTGATGGAACTCTGGCGCGAAACCCACAAGAGCGCCGCGTAAAGCCTAACATACAAGGCCTGCTGCCAAGCGGGCTCATTGGCACGGGAACCCGCTTTCCCGTCGCCCTCAAAGCTCGTTGTCTGAGCTGATCCTTCCCATCGTAAAAACTTGGAGCATTCGATGAGCGTCATCACCGCGCAGCAAATCCGCTCGGCCGCGAAAGGGCCAGTTAACGAAAGCAATCTCAATTCCGTCCTGGTCGCGCTCGATCGCTACGGCGACATGTTCGGACTCGATAGGCCGCATCGCCTGGTTCCCTACTTCTCGCAGCTCGGGCACGAAAGCTCTGACTTCCGTTTTGATCGCGAGATCTGGGGACCGACACCGGCGCAGCAGCGCTATGACATCCGCGTGGATCTCGGCAACACACCGGAGCGCGATGGCGACGGAAAGAAGTATGCCGGCCGAACGGCCATGCAGCTGACCGGAAAGTACAATTACCGGCTCTTCAGGGACTGGTGCAGACGGCAGGGGCTTAACTGCCCGGACTTCGTCGCTGATCCGGATGCCGTCAATCGCGATCCGTGGGAAGGGATCGTGCCGATCTTCTACTGGAGTGAGCGTGACCTCAACCAATGGGCCGACCAGGGTGACGTCGAGACGCTGACGAAAAAGATCAACGGCGGCAAGAACGGCTTTGCCGATCGTGTCGACCGATATGCGCGCCTGGCGCTAGTCGTGCTCGGCTACCGGCCGGACAACGTCATGCAGTTTCAGTCGGACAATCGCCTTGATGTCGACGGCGATGTTGGACCGAAGACGCGTGCGGCGCTGCACAAGGCGCTGGTGGCGCTTGTTCCCGGGGAGGCGGCGAAGCCGGAGATCAAGCTCGCGCCGGTAACCGAAGAAAAGCCGGTCCCGGTTCCAGTGCCGGTGACGCCGCCGAGCCTTGATGCGCCTTGGTGGAAGTCGAAAGAGGTCATTGTGCCGGCCGTCAGCGGCGGCGGTGCGTCTATCCTGACCGCGATCGGCGGCATTCCCTGGCAGAACCTGCTGATCGTCCTCATTGCTCTCGTCGGCATCGCCGGCTTCCTCTACTGGCGGAAGAACGCCGACCGGAAGGCCGTGGCGAAACAGGTCGAGAGGATGGCCTGATGTTCAGCCGAATTTCTCTGGCTGCCGGCGCAGTTGCCGGCGGCCTCGTCGTCTTCCTCGCCATGCAGGCAGTAAACGCCATTTGGCTACTGCCTGCGGCGAGGAGCGAAGGCAGGGCGGCCGAACGCGTCGAAGTCCAGGCCGCCACCACGAAAGCAATTGGAGAATTGACCAATGCAGCGGATCGCGCTCGCGTTAACCGTCGCCTGTGCCGTGAGCGCGGCTGGGTGTACCTCAACGGCGCGGGTCAATGCGTCGAAAGAGCAACTGAACCTGGCGGCTAGGGCGGTGGTCGGGGCTTCGCTTATCGGCGCGCGAGGGGCGACGCCGGCCGACCAAGATAAGATCGACGACACAGTCGCGGGGCTATGCGGCGCCCGCGTCTGGACTAAGGAAGAGTGCAGCGCCCACGACGCTGCGCAGTGATCAGCAATTTTGCATTCGAGGGGCAAAGGGTGAGCAACGGGAACGAAGAGATGGTCAGCGTTCGAGCACCAGCCTGGAAATGGGAATGGAACCTCAACACACTCGTGATCGTACTTGGGTTCATCGGCGGCATTGCCGCTTGGGGGATGACCTGGGAGCGGTTGACGGCCAATCAACAGGTGCACGCCGAGAACATCGACAAGCTCGACAAGCGTGTCACCACCCTCGAGGCGTCGATGCGCTTGCTCGACAACCACGAACTCCGCATCACAGGCGTCGAGAAGCAGGCGGCCGAGGCGGCCACGTCGATGCGCGCCGTGGAAAACACGTTGAACAGCTTATCGGTCGATACCCGCGTCATGCGCGAGATCTTGCAGCGAATCGAGGCTGGGCAGCGCGAAGGTCAGCTTCGACGCTGAACAGCGTACGAATCGACTGCGGTTAGCTGAATACATTGGCGACGTGCTCGATTGTGAAATCTTCCCCAATCCGATCTCGCAACCAAGCAATGATCCCCTTCGATACGTGGTCGTCGATTACAAAAAGGTTTGCTTCGTTTCGTCCGATCGGACTTAACTCGACGCCCACCACATCCTTAAGGAACGGCCGAATGGCCGTCTGAACATCTTTGTCGGGTGCCGTATTCTTTGATTTCACCCTAAATTTCTGCATCGGTTGTTCGTGTCGAGATGAACGTGGAGTGGTGCCAGCTATAGCAAACTCCAGCCGTTCGAGCCGGTTCGCGATCAAGTCTACTTCCTGTAGAAGTACCTGATCGGTCGGGGAGGCGTTTTGTGCGATTTCAAACTTCCCCCGGGAGAAGGTCACTGGGTTGTCGATCTTGTGGTCAGGATCGATTGCTATAGCGACTGCCTCTTTGAGCGCCTCGCGGGCTCTTTTTAGGTCGCGAGGCCATTTGCGCTGGAATTTGATTGACCGGAAGGACGCGATATCGAAGGGAATCCTTTGTCCTTCAAGGTGCATATGAATTATGGGCTTTTGAACCGTGTGGCGAATTCCGATTTCGTAAAATGCATTTGGGTTCAGAGTCGTGAGGTCGGCAATCACTAGTTCCGCCTCGAGAAGCGCGGTAATAACTTGCGCATCAATGCGGCCGGGATCGGAGATTTTGTCGGCGCGCTTTACGTCAAACTCCGTAAAGCTCTGCCCAAAAACTGGCAGAATGATTTCCTCCAAGAGCCAATCGGCGTGGTTCCGATCGTCGCTGTCGTCGTCTCCGATCGGTCCAACTACGAAGCAGAGTTTCTTTTTTGCCGACCTTGCCACCTTGTTTCGCCCCCTGTCATCCAAAGTTGCAGCTACAAATACAGAGTGTGCATGGTTGTGCAATATCAATAGATGACCGTTGCAACCGACCAGTGACGAGTCAGCGGTAGATTTCTAGGAACATAGAGCTGAGCTGCGGAGAGTTGATCCCGCATCGGTCAAATTTGCTGGCCCTCACATACCTTGGGCAGGTCATGCCTAGGCTGGCAATAAAGGTCGCGATCGGCATGTCGGAGCCCCATTTCTCGATCAGCCGCGAAACCTTGTAGCGGCCCTTGCGGTCGCAGTTGGCGCACTCGATCTCCATGAAAGGCTCTTTGAATTCTCGAAGTGTCCGATGGGTCGACATATTGCGCACCTCCTTCGTTCTCAATATGTTCTCAAGAGTGAAAGAGTCAACGTGTCCTGATTTCGATGACAGAGCCGTATCAGCCCCGCTACCAATGGCGCCGCACGCAACTCGATGAGCACGATCCGCCAAGCGATCTCGATTGGCTCGGCTTTGACGGCGTGGGCTACATCGGTCGCATCAGAAAAGAGACCGGCGGACCGACCGCCGGCCGGTGGCACTGGGCAGGATCAACCCCTCGCACCTTCAGGGGCGCTCCGCCGACGCCGAACCAAGGCTATTGCGATACCGCGCGCGAAGCTACCGAGATGGCTGAAACCTATTGGGACTGGTGCCTCGCGCGAATGAAGGGCGAGTGAGACGTTTTCGCCGTTCTGTGCGTTAATGCGGAATGGCTAAAACACTTACGGAGAAATCACCGCCAGCGCCGCCGGCAGATCCGATGCCCGCCCGCGTCGACCCATGTCTTGCGACCCTGGTTGATACACCTCCGAAAGGGCCGAACTGGGCCTTCGAAGTGAAATGGGATGGCTATCGCGCCGCGCTCCATATCGAGCCCGGGCGCGTCCGCGTCCTCACGCGCGGCGGCCATGATTGGACCGATCGCTTTCCCTCCATTGCAGCAGAGGCGCCCCATCTCGGGGCACAATCCGCGATCATCGACGGCGAGGCCGTTGTGCTCGACGAGAAGGGCCGATCCGACTTCGGCCTGCTGCAACGCGCCCTCGGGCGCCGGCCGGGCGAGCATGGCCCCGGTGAAATCCTCCTCCTCGCTTTCGATCTTCTCTACCTCGACGGTCGCGACCTGCGCAGGCTGCCGCAGTCCGAGCGCCGGCAGTTGCTCGTCCAGCTTCTCGCCGGCCGCGACGGGCCAATCCGCCTTTCCGAAGAGGTCGACGCGGATGGGGCGGAGTTCTTCCGTGTTGCGTGCGAGTTGGGACTCGAGGGGATTATCGCCAAGCGGCGGGACATGCCCTATCGCATCGGGCGCCGGCCGGAGTGGCTGAAGATCAAATGCGCGCGTCGCGACACTTTCGTGATCGTAGGTTTTCAGCCGTCGACCGTGCCTGGCGCGATCGGCCGGCTGCTGCTGGCGGCCAAAGAAGGAGAGGGGCTTGTCTATGTCGGAGGCGTTGGGACGGGCTGGAGCGCCAAGGTGTCGCGCGATCTACGGGAGTTGCTGGAGGCGATCGTGACGCCTACGCCGGCGGTGAAACTGTCGCGGAAGGGTGCGGTGTTTATAGAGCCGGTGCTGGTCGCTGATGTAGAATACCGAGCGTGGACGCAGGATAAGAGGCTGCGGCATCCGTCGTTCAAAGAGGTGCGAAAGGCTGATGAGAATGCGCACGTCTTCGAGGTTTAGCGCCCCAGGGTTCGGCTACTTCTTGGGGCGGTTGACCACGACAAATGCGGATACGACGGATCCTATCACTCCGCCGCCCAAGATCACCGCGGCCCATTGTGCGCCTACCGATATTGCATATCCGCATAGGCCAAGTGCCACGAGGACGAAAAGGAAGGCTAGGATTTTACCGAGGATGGCATCAAAGCCTGTTACGAATAGATCTCGCGCTTCAAGCCGATGCCGATGCTGGGTTTCTGCTTCCCACGCCGAGAATATTCTCTCTGCCCCATTATCAACTACATGGTTGAAATCTTCGAGGATAGACGGCGGGGGGAGCGGTCCCGACCATTCGGCCGCAACAACGGCTCGCGCGGCCGCCCGCTCGTCTGCATCAGCTGTAGGGGTTGGGCGTCTAGCGGGTGGTTTTTTCACGCTGCATTACTTCGGCTGCAGCCTTTCTCATATCCATACCGATGCGAACAAAATCGCCTCTGAGCGCCTTGTTGGAGTTTTCCACCTTCGCGCGCATGGTAGGCTGATGGGGCGTTGAGATTGTCAGGAGGGAAGCGAGACCAGTCACAACGCCGTTCGCGATGCCGCGCACGCGGCGCTTCGTCGTCAATTTCGTGTGGTAAACTGTTTTCTTCATCGTTCTCACCATGTCAGCCTCATATACCGACAGAACGTAAAGGGCAAATTAAGGTTCATTCACACTTTGGTCAATCGTCGCTTTAGGCACGCGACATTGCGTGACGCGCCTTGCGCGGGCGTTACGTTCCGCGCCCACATAGTTTTGAATATCGCTCATGTCAATAATTGGGGCTTGTTTCGCGAGGCATGACCGAAGTCATGCGCCGGCAAGATCTGGCCATGCGAACATGATGCCTTGTAGGAATGCTTGCCGGCGCTTCATCTCGGCGCCGTCGCCGTATCGGGGGCGCCCGAACTCGTGCCCCATCAAATCGGCCTGCATCCGATCCGAGCAGTTGGCATTTTCGATACGGTCCTGGAAGCTATGGCGCAGCGAGTAGACGGTATGATCGTCTGTCGGCATCAGCCCGTTGTTTCGCAGGACCTTGTTGATCAGTGCCGACGCTGAGTCGGCGTTGTCCTGGTATTTTGCGAACCCCTGCGGCCTTTGTCGCATCGCCCATAGCGACACGCCGACGAGCGGCACGCGACGGATTGAGTAGTCGCTTTTCTGCCGCCGATCGCTGCGCTCCGCGACCTCTATGTGCGGCACCTCGTCATCGAGGCGAATGTCCTGAGGTCTGAGGTTGCAGATTTCGCCGAGCCGCGCGCCGGTCTCAACCATCGTGTAGACGACCAGGCGGGCATCCGCGTCGAGCATATCCATGGCGCCCGGCAGCAGGATCTTGCCTGTAATCCATTCGCCCGCGAATGGAGGCCTGCTGCGGCCCTTGGTGGCGTTCGTTTCCTTGATCCGGGCCTTTTCCCATACCGCGTGGTAATTCGTGTGCAGGGCGGCGTCTATGGGCGTGAGCATGCCCATGATGTCGCTGAAGGATCGATTAGCAGTGTCGGCCTTCAGGCCCTCGTCGATTATCTTGTCGGTCCACCACTGGCGGAACTTCAGCACGTCCGGTCGCGCGATCGCACCGAGCTCCAGGTCTCCCATCACATCGACCGCGTAGGTGATCGCTCGCTCTCGCGAGATCTTGTGCTTCCTCAGCTGATTCTTCGACATCCCCGTAAGTCCGGCGGCGTTGTGCTGCTCGTAGAGCGTCCAGACGTTGCTGAGGCGCGGCGAGGGTTCGTCGACGGTTCCGGCAACGGCGTCGACGATTGTTTGCGAGCGATCGAGATTCTCTGCGACGACGGCCAGGCGCCTCTCGATCTCGTCTAGCGGAAGCGCTGCGACATCGGCGGCTGGCCGGTAGGTGAAGCCGAGCGACTGGGCAAGCTTGACTGCGGCTTCGTACCGCGCAAATGCAGTTTCGTTGTCGTTGCCGGTTAGGAGTGCGCGCCAAAGGCTCTCCGCGGCGTCATGGACCGACTGCGCTTTTTCCAGCGCGTCCTTCAAAATCTTCGTTTTCAGGGACTGTTTGACGTGCGTGCGGTTGTCGAGGTGGGCAACTTCGGTCGGCACGCGTCGATAATAGCGGTAAATTCCGCTGACCGGATGCTTTACGACATAACGGGAGAGATCGTCAGATCCCATGGGATTTGCGCCTTTTCGTTCCCCTGTGGTCCGAAAAGTAGCCAAAATGTAACCAAAAAAGCAAGGGTACAAAGCGGGCGGCGAGGGCGCTTGCGTTTAAGTGTGCTTGTAAGCCGTTGAAATCCCTAAATGAAAAGGCCCGCACCGTGAGGTGCAGGCCTTTAGAAACTGGCTCCCCGGGCCGGAGTTGGCTCCGATGGTAGGGCAAAGCCGAAGTTCATATATTTCAGTCTATTAGGTCCGGCATTCTAAAGTCACTCGTCGCGTGATGTAACCAAAATGTAGTCCAA